>JAANMT010000049.1_pt1 | contig 102703 bp, 84 predicted proteins | sample 7279711 | NCBI WGS metagenome assembly JAANMT01 (sample SAMN14094538, study PRJNA606508) | bioreactor metagenome | isolation source: A lab-scale SPAN reactor treating ammonium-rich wastewater day 1 | place: Ireland: Galway | collected 2017-01-16
CGTTGATCTCATGGGAGGCAATCCGCACGTTGAGCTCAGCGATTGCAGACGTAAGTTGGTTAATCTGTTCCGCCCCCGCAGAAATTCGTGCGTTTACTTGCTCAACTTGAGCACCTAAGTTGCTGCTTACGCGCCTCAAGCTGTTTACAAGCGCATTGGCGCGCTCTGTCACTGCGTAGCGTGGCGCCATGTTTTCCGGGTCATTTGCCAGGTCGTGCCAACTTTGCCAGAAGCCGTCCAGCAGCGCGCCAAGATTTTGAGTTCCCAGCGCATTGAAGACTTCCTCCACTTGACCAAGCTGATCATCACGTGTTGCCCAGTATGCTGAAACGCTGGTGCCTCCACGGATCTGAGTATCAAGCAGCGAATCTCGCACTCGTGCTAATCTGTCGACATCAACGCCGGCACCGATCCCGAATTGCCCACTCTGCCCCGGCGGCGCAGTCATAAGATCCAATCTCCGGCGCGAGTAGCCGACAGTGCCGGCATTCGAAGTATTGTGGCCAATAACCTGCATGGCTAACTGCTGAACCTGCAGTGCCCTGCGGCCCTGCTCAAGAATGTTGGACAGCGTGCTCATATTTTATGCCTTTCGGTCAATCATGATTGACCGTCCGCTTTTGCGGCCCTCATAGTCATTCGATGCCTCGATGATATCCAGCAGCTCCACTGTTGCACGCAAGCTCTCATCCAGAATCCGTCTAGAGATCTCGAGAACACGGAGCGCATCTTGACGCAGAGTTACAAAGCGCCCGCGCATTTGCTGCTGCTCATTTCTCGGTAAAGCGCGTTGCGCTCGAAGTAGTTGAATGAGAGTAGATTCCACTTCTCCTGCCTCAGTTTCTATTCCCGAGAGGTCGTTCTTCCGCAGACGCGTTTCCAGATGCTGAATGTGGATCTTCAAGCACCCAAGATCGCGAACGAATTCGTGTGCTTCAGGACTCATGTGTTCTCCTTTCGCGACTCAATGTGCGCCTTGAGTTGTCTCTCCAATCCGAGGTCAAAACCTTGAGCGAGCTTTCCTGCTAACTCCCATTGCGCCATTGCGCCAATGGTATTCCCTTCAACTCCGCCGCCAAACAGCGAACTTCCCTCAAGGTCTTTCTGCATCGACTCCAGTAGTTGGTGAGCTAATAGCGTTTCAAAGCCCTCAACCGCCTGCTTAAGATTAGCAAGTGCTTGTTGCTTCTCCTCGACGACCGGGTTACTAAAGTGTGGAGTATGAGGCGTAATTTCCATTAAATAATCACCAGTTCTGCGCGCAATGCACTTGCGGCCTTAAGACCTTGGAAAATAGCAATCATGTCCCTCGGCGAAACTCCCAGGGAGTTTAGCATACGCGCAACATTTCCGGCAGAAGCTGCACCGTCGATCTCTTTTAGACCGACTCCGGCGTTGTCAACGGTAATGTGTGTCACACTCTCAACAATCGTTTGACCATCGCCAAAGGGATTAGGCTGACTGATGACAGGTTGCTTGCTGATCTCAACAGTTAGATTTCCGTGCGCAACTGCGGTTGGAAGCAAGCTAACTTCTGTTCCAACGACTATTGTGCCCGTTCGTTCATTAATGACAATGCGATCCGTGCCTGCAGGATCGATTTCCAGGTCTTCAATGACGGACTGAAACTCCAGTCGATCGCTCTGTGTCAGGTATTGCGGGGGAATGTAGATTACGACAGTTGCAGGGTCCTGAGTTCGCGCGGACCCAACGAACGATTGATTGATTGACCTTGTAATCGCGACAGCGCTTCGCAGGTCCGGCTGCTCAAGCACGAGGATAAAGCTATCGGCAGGAGCCGGAAGTTCGGGACCATCGGCGAAGAGGACAGTTCCAGTGGGAATTCTTCCTGCGACCGAGTGATTACGCGAGACTCTGCTGCCGCTCGATTCGAAGTTAAATCCACCTATGGACACAGGACCTTGAACTTCCGCAGTCGCTACTCCCCAGGGATCACTCAGTACAGTCCTCAAGAGCGTTCCCCCTTGTAAGCTGGTTGCATCGCCCAGCGAAGACACGAGCGCATCTAACCTCGCACCGCGCTTGGCACCTGCAGGAAGCTCGCATGTGACCATCACTGCCGCTACGTTCTTCAGTTTCAGGTCTCCAGCGGCGACTTCAATACCAAACTGCTTCAGCATGTTGGCAAAGGTTTGCGGCGTAAAGGTAGATTTACTGCCGTCTCCCGTGCCCGCAAGGCCAACTACTAAGCCATAACCGGTCAGTGTAACAGGCGTCGTATTGGGGTAGTTGGTCATGTCTCCGATACGCACTCCGCACATGGAGACGTTAGTTAGTAGTAGTAGGGCAATAACAATGCGCATTAGAAGATCCAGTCAAAGATGCGGGCGAGGAAACCGGGACGCTCCGTGTTTGCGAGCACACCCTTTCCTTTGTAGCTGATTTCGGCATCACCGATCAGGTCTGAGGTAATCGTGTTATGAGGCGTTATGTCAACCTGCCGCACGGTTCCCGATAGAATTGTAAGTTGCTTTTCACCATTAATAATTACGGACTTCTGTCCTTCCACACGCAAGTCACCGTTCGGCAACACTTCGACCACTCTGGCGACCATACTCGCCCGCAAAGTGCCCTGCCGAGTCGTTGTTCCTGTTCCCTTGTGCTCGCTTTTGGTGGAACCACTTCCCGATAGCAGCGGTATAAAATCAAGTGCGCCGGTCCCGCCCGCCGAAACTTCCGCGTCATACTCACCTTTTGTATTCGTCCTTGCCGAGGCACTTGCGGAAGCATTCTCGATAATCAGAATCGTAAGTTGGTCGCCAACATTGCGGGCGATGCAATCGCTGTAAAGCGAAGGTGCAAGTCCATTTCCTTGTCTGCCTGCCATTACACAGATCGGCAGGAGAAGCAGACTAAGGAACCCAACGCAGCGTATGGTCATCTTGAATGACTCCTTTCAGGCGGTTCTTATGAATCTCCGGCACGCGAACTGGAATTTGCTCTCCAACGCCGCCATCCATCATGGCAATTCCATCCAGTATGACACTAATGTGGCCCCGCGTAAATACTACCGACACTGGTTCGCCTGAGCGGATAACTGGAGCCTCGCGAACATCTGACCGAAGAATAGGTCGACTCGGAACAAGTGAGCGGACGGAGAGCTTGTTAACAATGGAAGTGAGATCGCGAAGCGCAGTCGTTCGCAGATTAGTCAATTCGGCAGTGAGGCGAACGAGATTTTCTTCTCTGATCGGAGTCCCGCTGTTGATCCGTGATGCGACAGTCCAGCACTCTCCGAAGATGCGCGCTCTCCCCTTGAATGTCGCTCGCACACTCGTTCCATCCGGCTTCTTGCCTGAGAATGTAATAGTAAGCAAACCAAGCGCACATTCCGGCATTTCACTTTCTACTCGAACGTCTGACCAATCAGCCATGATGGCAGGGTCGCCAAACAGCGGCTCCCAAATCACATGCACACCGTCCGGCTGCCAAGTCTGTGCAATGGCTTCTCGCAAGACAGCGAAGTCATTTGCCTGTGTGCTCGCCGAAATCAGCAGAGTAAACAATGGAAGCGCGAGCTTCATTACCGCTTCAGTTGCGTGGCAATATTGATCATCTCGTCAGCTGTTCGAACGGCTCGTGAGTTAAGTTCGTAGCTGCGCTGGGCCGTAATGAGATTTATCATCTCGTTGACGATGGCGACGTTCGAGGCCTCGAGGTAGCCTTGTTCGAGAATTCCGGTGCCATCCGTTCCGGGAGTGGAGGTCAAAGGGTCTCCGGACGATACCGATTGCGTGTAGATATTCCCGCCATCGTTCAGAAGTCCTGCAGGATTAATGAAACGTGCAAGTTCAATCTGGCCGATTTCGGACGGTTCGACGTTTCCTTGTGTCATGACAGAAACGCGACCTTCAGGAGAAATCAGCACTGAGGTTGCGTCCGAGGGGATTGAAATCGGCGGTTCCATGGGAAGGCCCTGGGCGTTCACGAGTTCACCCTCGGATGTAATTTTCCAAGCGCCGTCTCGTGTGTATCCGATCGTTCCATCAGGCATTAGCAGTTGGAAGAATCCGTCACCACGAATCATGAGATCGAGTGGATTTCCTGTTTCCTGCGGCGATCCCACCTCGAAGTTCTTGACGCTTGCGACAACACGTGTGCCCCCGCCGATTTGCAGCGGGACAGGAAGAGTAGTTCCTTGGTCCGTTGGCGAAGGAACCCGTATATTTTCGTAAATCAAGTCCTGGAATTCCACTCGGGTCCGCTTGTAGGCAGTCGTGTTCGCATTAGAAATATTGTTCGCCGTGTTGTCGAGATTCGCCTGTTGGGCGTGCATCCCTGATGCGGCTGTAAAGAGTGCTTTAATCATGATTGTCTTTCAGGTTAGACTCTGCCAATGTCGTTTACGACATGATTGAGAGATTGGTCCTGCGCCATCATCAGGCGCGAACTTGCTTCGTAGTGACGTGCCGTTGCGATCATCTCGACCATCTCACGCACGGCATCGACATTTGACTGCTCCAAGAAACCCTGTGAGACATGAGGGCGAGCAATTTCGGTTTCACCTGCCGCGGCTCTCGGATCCGAGAACAGAGATTCGCCTGACTTTTCGAGCTGGTGCGGCGCAGAGAATTCCACGATTCGGAGTTTGTCGACGATTGCACCATCGACGGAAACGTTTCCGTCATCGCTCAAGGTAATTGTACCAGGAGGCAGGGTAATGTCACCACCCTGTCCTTGCAGTCTACGTCCCTGTGCGTCCACGACCATCCCTTCCGAGTTCCGGTCAAATCGGCCATTCCGAGTGTAGAAGGTCCCGGAATCATCTGCCACAACAAAAAACCCGTTGCCTTGCAGAGCGAAGTCAAGGGGTGCTTTTGTAGGTTCGAGAGGACCCGCAACGAAGCTCACATAGCGCGAAGCGGCAAGCGAATCTGTCAGTGGCTTCGTGGCAGACGTCTTACTCCCATCCACTTGCTCTTCGAGCAGGAAACGGTCGCGTTTGAAGCCTGCGGTACCTGTGTTTGCCAAGTTGTTCGCAGTAATGTCCTGGCGCACGATACCTGCACGCATTGCAGAACCTGAAGTATGAATGCCTTTGATCATAGCGGCGTGATTCCTCCGTAGCAGAATCTCTGCAAGGATGGTGCCACACGCTATAACAACTTCACACTCAGAGGTAGAAGATATAGAGTGTTGATATTCAATGACTTAGGAGGCGCGAAACCTTCGGTCGCGGGTGAATGGGTCCCAGCTTGGGCAGAACCTGCCGGATATCCCCAGGATGTCCGTTGTTAGGTTCGCAGGTCGAGAGGTACTGGTCCAGTCGGAGCGTAAGGCGGAGGCGGGAGCAGCCGAAGGCGAATGCGGGGAGCGATTGCAAGGACTTGGACGGATATTTGGTCTCCAACCGAGACAGGCTGCTCGGGATTAGCGACCATCATCCGGCCCTTCAGATCAATCATAACTCGGTTTGTGGTGAGTTTGCGGCGAACCTTGGCTGTCAAGATTTCGCCAACGCGGAGAGGAAGAGAGTGAGGCATCAATCGGGACCTATGAATTCAAATCAATAATTAGTTTTACTTCGTCCTGGCCCATGTCAAGTTCTTGTGCAATCTCGGCCAGCGACCTGTTTTGACCTGATAGTTCGAGCACCCGCTTCACACGCCGGTCCATGAGCGACTCTTTCATTGCGGCTTCAACGCTTGCAGGTTGCTCCTCTTCCGCAACTTCCTGATTAGCACCGTGCGTCATACTCTCAGGAACACTTTGCTTGGTAGTTCCCAGTGGATGCTCGCTGGCTACTGCTCTGTCGAGTGCATCAATGTCTTCCGCAAGTTCAGTCGCGGCATCACTTGCTTCTTCGGGCCTATGCTTCAGGTTATAAGGGAGCTTCATTAGCCGCAGGCGATTTCCAAGCACTCCTCCTGCCAAACCCGCGACAAAAGCGATAAGAGAAATCAGCCAGATTGGCAAAGCCCGTTGGCTTGGAACCTGTCCAACTTCAGAAGTCGCATCACTCTGTTTCAGGTGGTCCACATAGAGTTGCGCAAACTCGCGCGCCGTCTGCCTATCGCCCGCAAGATAGAAGAACTCCGCCAAAACTTCGAATACCTTAGCTGTATCCAGAGACTCAGTAGAACTGCCAGTGACGTCAGTCAAAGACTTCACGTCGCTCGAGTCCACACCTTGCCCCAAGAGTCCAGACTTTGAATCTGAAGACTCTACACTGCTCTCCTTCGGTTTCTTCAGAGTAGAGTCAACTTGCCCCTTGTCGGCGTAGCGCGTCTCCATCGGTTTGTCACCAGGAACGTACTCGTTCTTCTTCTGCGGCTTTGCAGGTGTCTGTGTTCTTGGTGTCTCAGTAGCTGGTGATTTGACTTGCGAAGGTGGTTTCTGACTCTCAGCTTCAACAGCAGAAATGTCAAATGCTAGTCGCCAATGCTCACCTTTCAATTCGATAGGCCGCGCTTCAACAGGCACATTACCACGAATCTCCAGAATGATGTCTTGATCGCCCTCGCGAAATGCCTCAACGGACGAGATTAGCTTAATCTGTGGTGTCAGCTTCGGGAGAAAGAACCTGTCATCTACGTCCACACTGTGCAGACGCACTTCTATGTGATCGGCGCTCTTTTGCGACAATGAGTAGTTTACTTGCTCAGACAGCTCACAGACCAAGCGATCAAACCCTTGGTGCGACCCAAACCGCACACCAGAAAGGGTTGCTCCCTCGCCCAAGCCCGCACAAGCAAGCAAGGAGAGTAAAATTAGAGGAAGGAAACTATATCTCAACGTCAATATGCCCATCAAGAGGTTGGTCATTTGATTGATGAAGCTTGTTTGCTGCATCACTCTGTTTTTCGTTCTCGGACTTTCCATCGGTATGCTCAAAGGTGTCCTCACCAAACGGCTCACCTTGCTGCTCTCGTTCCTGATGCTTGTCTCGATTGATTTGCTCGATTTCGTAGGCAAAGTCACGCTTCTGACCCGGATGGCTTGGATCAACCTGACGAACCTGCTCCGCAGGTGGTCTGAATCGGGTATAGTCATCACTGTTGATCGGTCGAAACATAGATGTTCTCCGTCTGTCAGTGAAAGCTCCTTAGCCATGCATGCGCGCACGAACGCGCGCCCTTAGCAGAAGCAGCGCCTTTGCATGTATTTGAGATGCTCTGGACTCGGTCAGGCCGAGAACTTCGCCGATTTCCTTGAGCGTCAGCTCTTCGTAGTAATACAGCGCGACGACCAAGCGCTCTTGCTCCGGTAAATCGCGCAGGCCATCGACCAGCAGCTCGCGGACTTCCTCTTCTTCCAACTTCTCATCTTGCCCGCGCGTGTTTGGGTCAGGTGTTGAATCTGCAAGCGGTGATTCGCTGCCATCCTGCCCACGCAGAGTGTCGTCAAGAGAGAGTAGTATCGCAACGTTTGCGTCATTCAGCAACGACCGATATTCCTCCATCGGCAGGCAGAGGAACTCTGCAAGTTCTGCATCCTCAGGTGCTCGACCGAGGCGTTGAGTGAGCGCATCGATGGCACGCTCAAGCTTTCGAGCTTTCTGACGAATGGAGCGAGGGATCCAATCCAACTCTCTCAGACTATCAACCATCGCCCCACGTATACGAGTCATTGCGTACGTTTCAAACTTGATTCCAAGGGACGGATCAAAGTTATCAATAGACGCAAGCAGACCCATCACGCCGGCAGAGACCAGATCATCGAGTCGAACGCTGCGGGGCAAAGTTCCAAGAAGACGCGAGGCGAGGCGGCGAACCATTGGCAAATACTCAAGCAGCAACTGCTCGCGCAGTTCAGGACTTTGTGTGAGGACGTAAGCCTCCCACCCTTTAGCCGCTGTATTGACCGCCTTCATTGGCAAGGATTAGGAGCTGACCGCTCCACGTGAAGTCTGGGAAATCATGTCGTTCTGCCGCTCAAGCGCGCGTTGGGTCAGGTATTGAAAGAGAATCTCGGCCACGTGAGTCACCACGACCAGCGTTGCCCAGAGTATGATAACTCGTGCGGCGATAACATGAATGGGCCATTCCATTGCGATTGCGAATGCGGTAACCAGCAGCACAAGCACACGACGCAAAGACACAAGAAGATCATGCAGGGCAGAGTGTTGTTTCTTTGACATGGCTTACACTCCTACCTCTGCTGTCTTACTTTGCAATGAGCCTGATGCTGCGGTTGTACTGGAACCAAATACTTTGGACTCCAGCCAATCTGGCCGATATCGTTCAAGACGATTGAGAAAATCCTGCCCGCTCGCCAGCCACGCTATGGGTTTACCCGTCAGGCGCGAAATTGAGACCAATGCGCCAGGCTGTTCGCTCTCATCCAAACGCGAGAAGCTAAGATGAGTAACCTCAGAGTCATGAAAACGGCGTGCCACGGCAGCTTGCTCTGTGACTCGAGTTGTCGAGTTTAGGAGCAAATGCGTCTCATCGGGTTCCAGCACCTGCAGCATCGCCTGCTGTTCAAGCAGCTTTTGGTCCTCACCAGGAGCGCAGCCGGCAGTATCAATGAGTACAACCTGACACCCCGAGAGTTTGTGAAGCGCTGCAACCACGTCTTTGGCTTGATAGACAATTTCCAACGGCAACCCTGAAACCCGTGCGAAGGTGCGCAGTTGTTCAACTGCAGCGAGACGATGAGTATCGAGGGAAATCAGTCCCAGCCTAAGCTTCCCGTACCCTTTGGGGTCTGTGGCAAGTTTCTGCAGAGTCGAAGTCTTTCCGGCACCGGGAGCGCCGACCAACGCGATCTTGAACGGACTATCTTTTCGGAAACTGGGGCGATTTACCGCGGGAGGAGCCATTTGTGCCAATTTGCCAATGACGAATCTGGAAATCTGTTCCGGCGATTCAAGCTGAACAGGGCCAAGTTGCACGAGCGCTTCCGTCGTCAGGTCTGTCGCCAGCTCCCTTTCAAAACCCGCTTCTGTCATTCGCGACAGTGAACGTGTAAGTTGCTCGGGCATTGACGGCAAATTGCTATACTTAAAATACTTGACGATATCCGAGAGCTGATCGCGCAACGCTGCTACCTCCGACCGTAGTAAGGCGATTTCGTAGGCCTGGCTCGGCGCCCGTCGTTCAGATGTGGCATCTTGAAGTTTCACATTCAATTCGCTGGCAAATTCGGTGCCAGTTTCAACATTTACTTGAAGTTCCTTGCCATCGGCAACCGTTACTTCATAAAAGTCCCTGCCACCGAGCCCGAACGAACCGGAAGTGGACTTCTTCTCACTTTTGAGGATTACTGCATTGTCACCTAACTCTGCCTTGACCTTGCTAAGCGCTTCTGCAAACGTGCGACCTGAATATGTACGTGTATTCATCTCATTATCCTTCGATCTTGACCGTGCCCATGGGCTGAATGCTCGTAGACGGAGGCAGCTCAGCCGTTGAGAGTACGATCAGGTTTGGGAGTTCTATCTCCAGCATGCGCTTTAGGAACGCACGAGTTCCCGGCATGGTCACTAGAATGGGTTGGAACCCACGATTCAGCATGCCCTGCGCTATTTGTTTCATTGATGTGATGAGGCGATTCGAAACTGCAGATGGAAGGGCAAACTCAGTTCCTTCTTTGGCGGCGGAGCGTAAGCCCTCAGTGATCATCTGCTCTACTTTAGGCTCTAATGCCATCGCCGACAATTTGCCGGGTTCATCCTCGTATTTTTCTGCAATCGCCTTGGACAATGACGCTCTTACCGCCTCAGTCAAGTATTCCGGATCCTTTGTCATCGGCGCATAATCTGCAAGGGTCTCGAGTATCGTTGCCATATCTCGAATTGGCAATCCCTCTCTCAGTAGATTCTGCAAAACCTTCTGAATCTGTCCGACACCTAATTGACTTGGCGTAAGTTCCTCGATTACAGCTTTATGAGTTCTCTTAACAGCCTCAAGCAACTCCTGCACAAGCTCGCGAGTCATCAGGCGGTAGCTCTCACGTTTCAGCACTTCTAACAGATGTGTCGATACGACTGCTGCAGGCTCAACTACAGTGTAACCACGCGATTGGGCAAGTTCTTTCTGCTCCCGCGAAATCCAGATTGCCGGAAGCCCGAAGCTCGGGTCTTTAGTCGGGATACCCTCAACTTTCAATCCTCCCTCCCCTCCAGCAAGAGCCATTAGCATTCCGGGGCGGATCTCTCCTCGTCCGGCTTCACTGCCTCGAATTCGAATGATATAGATGTTCGGTGCAAGTTGCGTATTATCTCTGATCCGAACGGGCGGAATAACGAATCCGGTATCCGCTGCCATTTGTCTGCGCAAGACTGTAATGCGGTCAAGCAAATCGCCGCCCGGTCCGCCTTCAACAAGCGGAATTAAACCGTAACCTATTTGGACTTCGAGCGGGTCTACCAGGACATAGTCCTCGAGGCGGTCCTGTGGTTTTTGCACCCCGGGCTTGTCCGACTCCTTCCCCATCACTGACTCTGCCTTTCGAGCAGCACTTAATCGCGCGAGAGCGAATGTAGATCCGGCCAGAACCAGGAAGGGTAACGTAGGCAGCCCGGGCGTGAAGGCGAACAGCGCAAGGACACCGGAGGCGATATAGATTGCACGCGGATGTCCAAGAAGCTGACTGGTGATGTCCGCGCCAAGATTACTCTCCGACGCTGCTCGTGCAACAACGATACCCGCAGCAACGGAGATCAGCAACGCAGGAATCTGCGAAACCAAACCGTCACCAACCGTCAGGATTGTAAAAGTTGCGGCCGACTCGCGCCATGTCATACCCTGCTGAATAACGCCAACTGCGAACCCACCGATAATGTTAATACCAGTGATCATTAAACCTGCGATGGCGTCCCCACGAACGAACTTCGAAGCACCGTCCATTGCGCCATAGAAGTCAGCTTCTCGAGAAATCTTTTCTCGACGCCTACGCGCCTCTGTTTCATCAATCATGCCTTGGTTCAGATCCGCATCGATCGCCATCTGCTTTCCAGGCATTGCATCCAATGTGAATCGCGCTGCAACCTCAGCTATACGACCGGATCCCTTCGTAATCACAATGAGATTGATTACAACAAGAACTATGAAGATAACCAATCCAACAAAGTAGTTTCCTTTGACGACAAAACCGCCAAATGCCGTTATGATTGAACCTGCGTCGGCCTGCCCAAGAATGAGGCGAGTGCTTGCGACATTCAGAGCGAGACGAAATAATGTAACAACCAATAGCAAGCCCGGAAACACGGAGAACTGCAGCGGCTCTTCGACGTAAAGCGCAGTCAGCAGAATCGCCAGTGAAAGCGCGATAGAGCAGGCCAACGCGATATCGAGCACAAATGTCGGAATCGGGATGATCATCACGACGACGATCGCGACGAGGCAGAGCGCCATAATAATGTCACTCTGCCTGAGCAGGTTGCCAAGCGCGCTATGACTTTGACGCTGAGTACTCTTTGCTGTCAGTGCGTTGTTCATTACAGGCTATGCAACTCCGAAGAATCTGTGTTTGATCTTATAGACGTAGGCAAGGATCTCAGCAACCGCCTTATACAATTCAACTGGAATCTCCACTCCGACATCTACACTTTTGAACAGTGTACGTGCGAGGGGCTTATTCTCAACAATCGGCACTCCGTGTTCAGCTGCGATCTCCTTGATCCGCTCTGCAACTTTCCTAGCACCCTTCGCAACGACGACTGGAGCCGAACTCTTTTGTCTATCATACTTTAGGGCTACAGCGATATGGGTCGGATTGGTAATGATAACGTCCGCCTCCGGCACGCTTTTCATCATTCGTCTCAAAGTCGACCGTATCATGATCTCGCGAATCTTGCCTTTTACTTTTGGATCTCCCTCTTGCTGCTTTGCTTCCTCCTTGGTTTCTTCTTTCGTCATCTTCAACGAACGCTCATGATCGTATCGCTGGTACAAGTAATCGATGATGCCGATAGCCAACAGTACGAATGCCGCAGCTCGAAAGAGATCGTCGAGCTTTCGTCCCATTTCGGGGATCATTTGTTCCTTCGGCATGAAGAAGAGCCAGGATGACTCGAGAGAAGCTGCTTGTAAGGTGAAAAATAGCACAAGGCCGACAAGACCAAGCTTCAACAGGCTTTTGCACAATTCAACCAATGCTCGAATTGAAAAGAACCGCTTGAAGCCTGATAATGGATTCAGGCGCGACCAGTTGGGAGTCGCAGCCTTCCAAGACAGATGAAAACCCACTTGCAGCACGTTCACAAGAAATCCCACAAGCATAAGCGATACAAGAAAGGGCAATACGACTTTGGCAACTTCAAGAATCTCGAGAGCTGCCAAGTCCCTTATCTCGTTGGTACTAAGCTCTAGTCGTCCTGATCGCTTTAGTAGTTCCTTGAGAATCTCTCCAAGTCCGCTGACCATACTTGAACCAAGCCAAGTAAGCGTCATGGCGGCACCGAGCAGCACAACTGCGGAATTGAGGTCCTGCGATCTCGCAACGGAACCCTTCTCCCGCGCCTGCGTCCTGCGGCGGGGTGTCGGTTTCTCAGTGCGTGAGTCGCGATCAAACATGTGAAGCTAGTTCGTAAGTAGGCGCAAGAAGCCCGGGATTTCCCTGCTGAAGTCACTATACTGCTGGCTGAAGATGGCGGCTACGGTGCTTGTCGTTAGGCCGGCAAAGAACAATGTCAATCCAACTTTAAGAGGAAAGCCGAGCACAAAGACATTCATTGTAGGAGCAACTCGGGTGAGAATACCAAGTGCAACATCGCTCAGAAACAACGTAACCATCATTGGTGCGGCAAGCTGCACTCCGTGAAACAATATGACTCCAGACTGAGCGATGGACCACTCTGCAAGTTTACCGTCAACACTTAGTCCACCAATTGCAATTGTATCGAAGCTTGCACGAACTGCTTCAAGCATCATTAAGTGCCCGTCAAGCGATAGGAAGATCAAGATCGCCAGCATTTCGTAGACCTGCGTGAGTACGTCGCTTTGCGTTTCGCTGTTAGGATCGATCGTGGCAACAATGGAAAGCCCTGATTGCAAACCGATGATTCGCCCGCAAATCTCAATTGCATAGAAAACGAACTGGCCGGCAAATCCCATAAGGAGTCCGCAGAGAGTCTCCGTAAGACCCATGAAGACAAAGTCCCAGATGGTCGAGCTTGCTGGCAGTGTCGCCGATTCTGTTGTTGGTGCAATTAAGAGCGCCATTGCAACAGCAAGGCACGCCTTGATTGTATTGGGAACCGCACGATGCCTGAATACCGGTAGTACTGCAAGTGCAGCACTAATCCGAATGAAGACGAGCACAAACTGCTCGACCATCTCGATGCTGAACGGGAGGATCATGAAGCAATTTCTACAAACGCATCAATTTGCTCGACTATGCGGCCTTCAGCGTCCCGGCAGAAGTCGTCGATGTCCTCACTTGACAAATGCACAAACAACGAGTAATCATCGTTTAGCACGGGATTCTCGCCACCACCCTGACCAAGTCTAAGTTTTCTCGCGACATGATCCGCATAGCCGATTAACGCGGCAAGTTTTGGGTCACTTGTAGCACGTCGCGGCTCATGGTGGCATCCTACTGAATCCTGCAGAACTTTCGGCAGCGACCAGCGTTCCGTCAAATATCGCCCGACCTCGCTATGGTCTATTCCAATTACGGCAGCCTCTGCGTCACGCATTGGAACATGATAAGTGTCCATTAGCACGATAATTCGCTTGAAGTCATCGTGAAAGTACCGGTCAATAACAACTTTGCCCACATCGTGAATCAAGCCAGCCGTAAAAGCAACTTCAGGATCCGCCGATCGCGTGACTTTTGCGAGCTCCCGTGCCGCGAGCGCCGTAGCGAGAGAATGCAACCAAAGGTCTTTACGCGAAAAAGAGCCGACCTCGCCATCCTTGCTGAAGAGATCCATCGCGCTGCTCGAGAGCACAAGATTTCTTAAGTTGGAAACACCCAGGAAGACCAAGGCCTGCTGAATACTCGTAACCGTCCCGCGTATTCCAAAGTAGGGTGAATTGACTAACTTCAACAGTCGGGTTGCAATGGAAGGGTCACTGTCTACGGCTTCCGCCAAGGAGCGCGGAGACGCTTCGGGGTTGTCAGCAAGCTCAAGAACTCTGGTCGCGCTGTCAGGTAACGTCGGGAGAGAGCGAATGTCCCGCAGGATCTGAAGGATATTCTCCCGCGTTTTCATTTCGCGATGGTCGGAATAAGTGCGAAAACGTAAGTCATAAAATCTACTAACTTAGCGGCCATCCACTGCATAAACACGAGAAGTGCTAATGCCGTGACTACGATCTTAGGCACAAATGCCAATGTCATTTCATTGATTTGTGTGACTGCCTGAAATATCGAAACGACAACACCCACAATCATCCCGGCCAGCAACATCGGTGCACTAACTACCAGCGCGGTCGTCAGCGCATGGCTGGTGAGATATGCAGCTAATTCTTGTGTCATGAATTCCTCAGTGAAAACTCTCGACGAGTGATTGCACCAGTAGATACCAACCATCCACCATAACAAAAAGTAGGATCTTAAACGGAAGACTAACTGTGACAGGCGGGAGCATCATCATTCCCATTGCCAGAAGGACAGACGAAACGACCATGTCAATTATCAGGAACGGTAGGTATATCACAAAGCCAATCTGGAATGCGATACGCAACTCACTGACGACGTAAGCTGGCAGGAGAACCGAAAGCCCGATTTCAGAGACATTTGCTGGTGCAGAATCGCTGGCCATTTTCGAGAACAGAGCAAGATCCTTCTCTCTGACTTGCCGAAGCATAAACTCCTTGAATGGCTCTGCAGCATTCTGCCATGCAACACTTTGCTCGATCTCGCCACGCAGAAAAGGCTGCAGCGCATTAGTATTCGCTTGGTTTATTGCCGGACTCATCACGTAGTAGGTCAAGATCAAGGCGAGTCCGACCATTAGTTGAGCAGGCGGCACCTGCGCCGCGCCCATGGCTTGCCGAAGAAAGTGGAACACAACAATAATGCGAGTGAAGCTCGTCATCATCAGGACAAGTGCGGGCGCGAGGGCAAGCAGCGTCATCAAACCGACAATCTGCAGCGTTGTCACCGTTTTCGCAGGGTCCGGATTGCTTCCAAACTCGAGTGATACTGTCGGCAGTGTCTGCCCGAACACCGCTGGAGCGAACAGCACGGTCACGATGAAAAGCACTCTCCTCACTTCGAGGTGCTCCGCTTAAGGATATCGGAGAATGATGCCGTGGCCTTACCGCTCAAAGCGCTCACAATGCTGCTTTTGTCCGCCTCGCTCTCAATTTCCATTAAGGCACATAGTGATTTGTCTGTCGCACCAATCAAGAGCAACTTGCTTCCTACTTCAAGAACGACAACTTGCCTGCCGGGTCCAATGGACTTCGTTCCAAGCAGACGCCATCCGTCCTGTTCCTTTTGATTAAGGTGTCCTGACGGGAGGTATTTCTTGAACGCCCATGCAAGTAGAAAAATGAGTCCAAGAACAACTGCCAGTGACGCAAACGTCTTAATCAGATCAATTCCCATTGTCAGTTCTTACTCGCGTTCAGCCGTTCTTCCGGATTTATCAGCTCGGTAATACGAACTGCAAAGTTCTCCTCAATCACCACAACTTCGCCGCGAGCGAATCTCTTGCTATTGACGAACAGATCAACCGGCTCGCCTGACAATTTGTCTAATTCGACGACAGAACCAGGGGACAGCTTCACGATATCGCGAATAAGCATGTGCGTCCGGCCAAGTTCAATCGAGATAGGCAACTCAATATCCATGACAAGCCCCATTTCCCTTTTCAGCGCCGGGTCAAAGGCATCGCTTCCTTCTGTTTGAACTGCTTGCTTTTTCGCCGCAGGAAGTTGAGGGAAAAGAACATCTATTAGCTCGTTCGACGTAATCTTTACGATCGTGATCGGCTGGTCAAGCATAACGGTTAGCTCGGTAACAGACCATGAGCCGATGAAGTCCTGAGGCGAGGTGTCGATTACAACTGCCCTTGCATCTTCAGTCACCAGATGCGGACCACCCGCCTTTGCAACCTCGCTATAGTAGACCCCAGTCACCTCGCGGCACAGATCACGGATCGGCTCAAGATGCTCCTCAGCAATGAAGCGCGCGGAACCGTCCCCCATGTTTAGAAGATCGGCAAGTAGCGCCGCATCATCTCTTTTCATGAGAAATATCGTCTTTGCCGCTGAAAGGTCTACCGTAACAACCGTGCACATCACTACTTCACCAGAGAGCGCAGCCTTCACTTCCTTGTAGTCAAAAGCAAAAGGTCCGACCATCTCAACACGGACTTCGCGTTCAAGGAAGGAGCGGATCGATTTCTCAAATTGCTCGGTGAATAGGCGCTCTGCCCTGATTCGTGAGTCATCGGCTACGAGAACACGATATGTTTCACTCATGGACGATCTCCTCCTGATTGGAGATTACTCTGGTGATTCGAATAGCTTGCTGATGTTTTGAATTTCCAGGCTCCGCCCAGAACTTGACTCGTTTATCGACCCATACTTTGACTGGATCATCTGTGCGCTGTTCAAGAAGAATGACGTCGCCCGTGTTGAGCGAGAGATATTCGCGCATGTTTAGTTTAGTCGACCCCAATTGCGCCCGAATAGGCAACTTGCTTAAGCGGATGCGCTCAAGAAGCTCGTTGCGTTCCTCCGGGTTGATGCTACGGGAACTTAGATTTGTCCATCCGATTGAAAGATTACTCATGGTCGGTTCGAGCACAAAGTAGGGAAAACAGATATTCAGAGGATACGTGTAATCCCGTACAACAATTTCACACGAGATAACTACAGCTGATTCCGAAGCAGGTGCGATCTGAACAAACTGAGGATTCGACTCGTACGACTCCACATACAGCGACAGCGGAGTCACGGTCCGCCATGCATCGGCCAGTGCCGAGAGTCCCGAGTCTACAACACGACGGAGAATTGTTTGCTCGATCAGCGTCAATTCACGAAGTCCGTCCTGTCTCGTCCCCATGCCGCCCAAGAGCCGATCTACGACCATCAGCGAGAATTGAGGCGAGATCTCAAGAATTAGCGATCCCTTGAGCTGATGCGACGAAACGATGTAAAGACAGGATGGAACTGACAACGAGAGCATGTACTCGGAATAGGCGGCTTGATCTATAGAGAGCAAGTTGATATCCACAAGAGTCCTCAGGGTTCCCGAAAGATAAGTACCGAATGTGCGGGAGAAGGCATCGTGGATTGTGCGCAAAGCGCGTAGTTGATCCTTTGAGATTCTATCGGGATGCTTGAAGTCATAAAGGTGAATGGGTCGTTCGCCTGCACCTTTCGAAACTTGAACACCCTGCCCGCTGGAGACGTTTCTCAACAGCGCGTCTATCTCTTCCTGAGTGAGTATTTTGCTCATGAGTTGCTACTGAAGGACATAAGTTGAGAAGATTATTCCTTTAACTGGCGCTTCCGTCAGAAGCGAATTGACTGAGACCTGAAGTTCCTGCCGAAGGGTATCACGATAGCTAAGACTCGCGAGCTGGTCGAGCGTCTTTGAGCCTAGCAGGGAAATGGTCGCGTCGCGCAACAGTGGCATCTTCGATGCGATCTCAGCTTCTGATTTTGGATTGGAGAGCGTCAGGCCAACTATGGTCGAAAGGAATCGTCTGCCACCAGTCCCTGCAGGATTCACAATGATCTCATCGAGGAGGGCAACTCCTGCGGCTGAGACAGCCTCGCCTTTCGCGCTCCCTTTGCCGTCTTTGTGATCCGCGGTGTCGGTCGCCCCATCTGATACCAAGCTACTTTCCGTGGACTTTGCTTGCGCGGATGTGTCAGGGAAGAAGATGGATTTTTGTATGAGAAAGGCAGCCGCAGCCTGTGCCAAAAGGATACCCGATATGATGAGTATCCGCTTGAGCGGCAACTTCCTGCCCGATTCAGGTTGCTGCACCTGAGCTTCAGGCTTTACCTGTTTTTCAGTTTTCTTTTCTGCCATCGTTGTCCAGAGGAGTGTTAAACTGTATTGCGACCAATTGGGCAGTACGTACGATGGCGGCGGTGGTCGAGCCGGGAGGAAGGCCGAAAGCGGGAGTTTAAGCAGGTGGCTTGGTGTGGCGCGCCCACCTAAGGGCGCGCCACACTCATGCTAACTTACCGCTTAAGCTGCGTCACTTCATTCAGGAGCTGATCTGCCACTGTAATGACACGGGACGCTGCTTGGAATCCACGCTGAGCGATGATCATCTCCGTAAACTGCTCAGCCATGTCCACCGTGCTGAGTTCCAGGTAACCCGCATAGATCTGGTTGACGTTTCCGTTGTCGACCCCGATCAATGGATCACCTGAATTCACCGTCGCACTATATATGTTTTCACCTGACAGTGTTAATCCGGAAGGATTCGCGAAGCGCGCTAAGGCAATCTGCCCGAGGGTGCGCGAGATTCCGTTCGAGTAACTGCCGATTATCTTGCCTTCGTTATCGACCGTGAAGTCGGACAACACGCCCATCGCGTGTCCGTCTTGATGAATCGCAATGGTTGTGGTAGGTGCAGAGAACTGTGTGATACCATCAAAGGTTCCAACCGTTCCGGCATTGAGATTGACTACCAGGGACTGTGCCTGAGCGGGCGTAAACGTAAGCGGGCCGCCATCAAAGCTCAACAGGGATCCGTCACTATTGAAACGAACCGTACCGGTGTTACCCATCAGCCGGTCATTGATGTCGTTGATTCCGCCGTCATCGACAACGGCCTCCCAGTTCCAAGTGTTGGATTGCGACGTGTCTTGAGTGAAGTTCACTTCAACTTTGTGACGCTCTCCGCGACTGTCGTACACATAAATGGAAACGGAATGAGTGCCGGTCATACCGGACTGCGTGTTCACAAACGTCGGCAGGAGCATTGAGGATGCTGATGAACCGTTTATGTCTTCAAAGGACATAGATATTGTTGTGCCGCTCGTCCCGGCCAAATTGTCCTTCAAAACCATCTTGCCGGCAGCGTCGATTGTCAATTGGGAGCCGCCCTCGCCCTCGCTGTCAAACCCGAGTTCGGAGTTGAAGTGATCCAACAGATCACCGAGAGTAGTACCGTTGTTACCTTCGCCGTACACAAACTCGAGATTCACTGCCGTTCCGTCACGGCGGGTCGCAGTGAGCCGGATAATATCGCCGTCGTCCATCGGCGCGGTCGCCTGATCAAGGCTGTTAAGCGCAGTAGCACGAGTTGCCGGAACACCATCAGCTGCGAAAGCAAACGACGCAGCGTAGGTTTGACGGGTAGAAGAATTTGCATCAAGATTGCAGAAGTATCGAATCTCTGTTGTTGCACGCGCAGGATCCTTTTCACCGAACGGCAGCGTGAGCGGCTCAATCGCCGAAGAAGGAATCAAAGTACCGTTCTTGTCTGCCAGCCTACCGAGCACGTGCATCCTGCCGCCCGCCGCAAGCAATGAGCCATCCGCGTCAATCTGAAAGTTACCGGCTCGACTAAAATACTGCCTTTGACCGTCCCCAAGCACGAAGAAGCCGTCACCTTGAATAGCAAGGTCATTTCGATTCCCGGTGTTCTCAAAGTTACCTTGCGAGAAAATCCGGTCAATCGAATTGATCCGGGTACCAAGACCAACTTCGATTGCGTTGCTACCGCCGCGCGAGTCAATCGGTCCCTCTGCTGGCTTCAGCAGTTGCGAGAATCCCGTGGCGAACGAGACACGACTCTGCTTGAAGCCGATGGTATTGACATTGGCGAGGTTGTCGCCAATGACATCCATCTTTGCCTGGTGGGTCGAAAGACCCGATACTGCGCTGAATAATGATGTCATCATAGTTTGTTTCCCTCTTCGAGCTTCTGTCGTTCAGCTCGGTTTGGGGCCTCCTGCAAGAGGACCGGCCCGTTGAATGGTTATGCTATAACTGCGCTGTCAATTTGTGTAAAGACGTGCGATCCCGTTTGCGACTGATCCAATGCCGTCACGACTGTACGGTTACGCACACTAACAATGAAGGCAAGATTGTCGAGCAGTACCAGCGACGATTCCCCGCCTTTGTCTGCTGCGCTGCTGACGCCTTTCTCAAGCCTTGCCATTTGAGGATCGCTCAAGCTGATTTGCCGATGAAGCAGACGATTCTGAGCATGCGAGGAGAAAGTAACAGGCTGTGTATCACGCAGAGTGTGTTCAAATATATTCTCAAATTCCGGCCCGCGCTTTGGAGACGCGGGCACGTGCTTCTGAACAGAAGCTGGAGAGCCTACTGGATTTACAGCCGAGAGTCCATTGAGAAGTGTATCTATCTCGCTCACTTTGATCACCCCTGCAAAGCAGAGTTGCCTCCTGGGGGTGGCACGTCGGCCATCACCGAGAGGATGTCGCCCAAGAATAACTGGTAGCCGTTCACTGTCAAACTCACCCGACCACCCTCGTAGTTCACAGCACTGACCACTCCCTGAACGTAGGTTGTGGCGCTAATCGCCTCTCCACTGGCGTTCTTTGCTGAAACAGAGTATGAATAGGTGCCTGAAGGCACCAGATTCCCGTCGTTGTCTCGGCCATCCCAGTAGACTGCTGTGTCACCTGCTGAATGCGCTGACATGGAGAGTGTGCGGATTGCATTGCCGTCCGCATCGGTCACATTGACTTGAATTGAAGTTGCCGCTTGGCCTAAATTGAATCGCAAGTCGGCTCCGCTTGCACCGTCAAATTCAATGCGATCGCTCTGCGCGCGTACTACCTTGCCTACGAGGGCTGCCGCAAGATTCCCATTGATTGACTGAGTCATCAAGAGGTTCATGTCTATGGACTCGTTAAGCGCGGCTTTAATCGCACCCAGCTCTTGCACCGACGTGAACTGCGCCAGTTGAGATGCGTACTCTTGGCTGTCCATCGGGCTAAGGGGATCCTGATTCTGCATTTGAGCTATCAGCATCTCGAGGAAGTCGAGTTGGTCGAGAGTGTCTTGCCGTGAACTAAGCTGGCCGGCAGCAGGGATATTGAAAGTGCTGTTTGTTGCGTTGACGTTCATCTTATCGCTCCAGTTCGAAGAGCTGCAGAAATGCCGTACTGGCTTCGTGAGTCATCAAGTACTTGCACAGTGCGTAACTCGTCTTGGTTACCTCCTGTGGTCGACCACAAATGAGACACTCAACCGTGAATTGGCGCTTGCCAGTTCTGGACCGCGCCTCTTGCAGGGCCTTGAATCGCCGATTCCCGCACGTGCAGATCGGCATGTTCTTCGTCGAAGGTCTCATGGTTCAACTCACGTATTGCAAAGCGTAGGCCAAGCTCAAGGGACGCCTCAAAGTTATGACAATACGTGCTTTAGAGATACTTTTGGGAGAGGTTTAAGTTTGGCAAGGGCAATTCATACCTATGCCGTCCAGACACGACGTCCGAAGAACGCAGGTCGATCGGAGGTGGCTTGATTCGAGCTGTCAAGCCGTCTCTCTGGGTCGTCCGGATGCCGAACGCTGCCGTCTTGCGATGGGTCCCCGTCTTGAGGAGCACGGTCGGAATGTGTGTGTTGAGGATACTGCTTCGAACCCCGTTCCGAGATTTCTATCTGTTGAACAGGATAACCTTGATCCCGCAGCCAGACGGCAATTTGACCTCTCTGCTCTTCCATCACGGCAGCAACTGTCGGATCCGCCGCGATTCGAATAGAGTATAGGTCGTTTTCGCGAATGACATCGATATCCAATGTGCCAAATTCTCCGAACGGGACGACCAAGCGAAGTTCATCAGGTTCTGCTACCCGGCGACGGGATTGCTCAAGTGCCTGTTGCAGTGCCGCCTGCAATGCCTCATTTGCCAATCGACCCCAAGCTGCCGCCTTTGCAGTTACGCCGGTCAGTCCGTTTGGGGAAAACGATGGCCCTGAAGATGCTGCCTTAAACTGGTCCGCATGGCTCGGCTCATTCTCAACGCCCGAAGAATTGTTATGACTTTTCGCAGAGCTGCTTCCCTTCGCATAGGGGTCTAAGTTGTCCAGTGAGTACACGATTGGGTTGCTATCCGCACTTGCACTCGTTTTACTTCTATTCTGCCAGCCCGTGCTGTTCTGTCCAAAAAGGCCGGGATCGGTCGCCTTGTGATCACTTCTCACGTCATTCCTGAACAGCGAAGCGATGTCAGGAAGAACTTGCTGACGTGGTGCAATAACCGGGTTTTGTGAACGGTTAAGAGCCATCGGTTTGGGCTGGTACGGGTGCATCTGTGCCGACTCTGCTGACGTATCCTTGGCGACCTCGTCAATAGACTTGCTCAAGGCAGAAACGTACCCGGAATCATGTTTTCTCGCTCCTTCCTGAGTAGGAGCCTCTTTTGTCAGACTTCCAGTAGAAGCAGAATCTGTGAAACCGCGCGGCGTTGCCAAAGATTTCCGATAGCTCATGGTCTCTGAAATAGAGCTATCCGCTACAACTGCCGCTCCAAGGGATTCAAAGTGAACCTCCCTGCTCAGAATCCCTTCCTTTGCAATCTGCTTTGTCTCCGTCTTCAAAGCATGCTGATACAGATTCGCCCCTTGCCCTGCCGGCCGGGGCACCAGACTCTCTGGACTCTGTTTTGTCGGCAGGATCTGCTGGGTGTCACGTGTTGTATCTTGTCGTTCCCGGCCTTCCTTATTCAGAGATCCCTGTAGGTTTCTCCTTGAGCCCGGTTCCAGCTCCAAGCCAAAGGCAAGATCGTTTCGGGACGCGCGTACTACTGATTCGACTGAGCGCGGAGGCACTTTCGCCTCAGTCCGAGTTGTTTCCAGTGGCAAATGTGTATTGTTCAAATTGCTGGAAATGCCGATCTCTCTCGCCACACGAACGACTGGCGGTCTGTGCAGCCCCGAGTCCAGTGTCTTCGCCTCCACCACACGCTCTGGTACTGTCGCAGCGTGAGAGTCTGATTGACGGCGTAGACTACTTGTTTGAGCGGTCGGCACAGATTGACCACCATTGTAAACAGTCTTTTCTGTGGCACGTGCCTCCGACGGGCGTTGACTATCCACCGACATGGCTTTCGCGGGGGGCTCAGCATGCGAGCGCGGGGATCTCGCCAAAGGTTCAGGTTTGGATACGATGGTATTCGAAATGCCGCTCTGCTTGCTCTCTGCGCCTGTCTCGGCCTTTGTGGACAGGGGTGCCTTTGCTGCTCCGATATCGGAAGAACCGAGCGAAGGAGAATTCGTATTCAAGATTGCTGGATGTGCAGCTCCGAGACTTGACACTTCAAGTTTGTTGATGCTTTTCACGGAGGGAAGCATGGAAGCTGCGTCAGACACAGTGACTGTACCACCTGCAACGTTGACCGGCAACGCATGGGTTGCATTTGTCGCAATCGTCTCTGCAAGGTCACCTGACTTCTTGCGAGCAGATTGCTTCTGCTTAGGTACACTACCGTGTAGATCGGCAACCGTTGAGCTTGACTTTAGCTTGTCTTGCGTCTCGCCTTGCACACTGCTATGGCGTGTTAAAGTAGAAACCGCCGGTTTTGGAACCGGCGGTCTGCTTTGCAATTGACTAAACTGTGGAACTTCCCCGGGCGACTGCTCGCCAACTCGATGCATTCGAAGAAAAACCTGAAAGCCGTCCCTCGCAGGAGCGAAAGTGCGTGCATTCCGGTCTTCCTTCAGATTGCTCTTCAAGAGGCTGAGCAGCTCCGCCTTGATCTTCATGATGACTTTCTCGCTCCTGAGAGTTCGGTCATTCTCTCTGCAACGGATGCCGCGACCGGCACGGGAAGCGATGCCATCATCTTGGCCCCGCTGCGCGCTTTCATTCGCATAACAAGCTGCACGATAGTGTCCGTTGGCAACCTCTCAGCAATTACGGCCGCTTCAGCAGGCTTCATTCCCTCAAGCATTTTAGCTAGTTTAGCAAGCTCAGCGACAGAGCGGACTTCAGATTCCGGCGCCTCAGGATTCTCGACGACGCTGCCTGTCTCAAGTTGCATTTCTTCTCCGTCATTCGGGTCCGATTGTGCAACCGCCTGCTGCGCGGCAAGAGGCATCTCCGGAACGGTCTCCGCTGGCGGGTTGATCGGCTCAGTTGTGCTCGCGACATCCTCCGAGATCTGCACTGAATTGACTTCTTCGCCTGCATCACCGCTGCGAATGTCACCAACCTGATCCACATGCGAATCGCTCAACAAAGAGTCTGCTGCCTCAGCATGAAGACTGTCAGCAGACATCACACTCTGAACAATCTCGCTTGGAGCTGGTCGTGGTTGCATGAACCGCAAGACAAAGTGCGCGATTACGTTGAGCACAAAGAATGTGCCGACGTACAGTCCGATTGTAGGAAGGTATTTCTTGATCATTTGCTCTTTGGACGTGATTGTGATATGTCATCCGAGAAGGATTGCTCTTCGCGGAGAATCTCCTTGAACCATGTGTCGCGCTGCCTCTCGCCAAGCTTTTCCAGCCCCATTCGGTCTTGGCGTGCAAGCAGGAACCGTCGCTTTGCTTCGCTCATGTGATGCTCATGCTCCCGAACTACGGACGATTGAAATCCTACGATTCGTTCTATCCTCTGCAGATAGCGCCAATCTGTCATTCGATCTGCGACTCGGTTTGGTCTCGAGAGAGAATCAACCATCGCCTCAGATTGAACATCGCGTTCCCCCGTGAACATCGCCAGCCGTTGTTGCTGAGCGCCAAACGCTTTTTCGGCGCGCTTCTGCTCCGCGAGCCGGAGCGATTGCTGAATATTGCGAACTCGCAGCACACGCTCAAGGCTGAATCGGAACTTCTTCACTCTGCTGCCAGTTCAAGAACTTGTGCTCGGGCTTCTGCTAGCGATGAGCGTTGCAGCGTGTTCTGTCCAAGCATTGCATGGATTGCCGGAAGCTTTTCGAGAGCACGGTCCAACGCGGGAATCGAACCGCGGGCATACGCCCCGATTGAAATGAGGTCCTCGCCTTCACGATAGACCGCAAGCCACTCCTTTATCTGAGCAACAGCAGTTCGATGACTTTCGTCAACAACGTTCGGCATCACACGGCTAATGCTGTTAAGCACATCTATTGCAGGATAATGATTTCTGGCTGCGATTTGTCTTGACAACACGATATGTCCATCGAGAATGCTTCTCATCGTATCGGCAACCGGCTCGAGCATGTCGTCACCTTCAACCAGCACCGTGTAGATCGCAGTGATAGAACCCTGCTCGGAGTTGCCGGTGCGCTCCAGCAGCTTTGGCAACGTGGCAAACACGGAAGGCGGATACCCGCGCGTTGCGACCGGTTCATTAAGTGAAAGACCTACTTCCCGCAATGCGTGGCAAACACGCGTGACGCTGTCCATCATCAGCAATACGCGCAATCCTTGATCTCGAAAGTACTCTGCCAAAGCGGTGGCCGCAAGAGCACCTTTGATTCGCAGCAACGGCCACCGATCCGAGGTTTCGCAAACGACAACTGCACGCTTTAACCCCTCCTCGCCCAAAGCGTCGTCGAGAAAGTCCCGCACTTCTCGGCCTCGCTCCCCTATTAATCCGACTACAATCACATCTGCGCTCGTGTAGCGCGCCATCATGCCAAGCAGCATGCTCTTGCCGACGCCGCTGCCTGCAAAGATACCGACCCGCTGGCCGACACCAAGTGTTAGCATGCCGTCAATGGCACGTACTCCAACTTGGAGCGGCTCTTTTACACGCGGACGATTCAGCGGGTTGGGACACTCAGCTTGTAGGGAACGATACGTTTTTGCTTGGATAGGTCCCTTTCCATCGATCGGCTCACCGAGACTGTTAATGACTCTGCCCAGCAGTTGGGAGCCTACAGGCACAAGCTGCGTTCGTCCAAGGTCAGCGACTTCGTCGCCAGGGCATACGCCATTAAGATCCTCGAGTGCCATCAACAACGTATGCGCACCGTCAAAGCCGACGACTTCAGCAAGCTTCGTGCCTTGCGATGTCGAGATACTGCAGAGATTACCAATAGCGCTTCGCGGCCCCTTCGCTTCAAGCACCAAACCACGCACGCTGTTAACACGACCGACCGCTCGGACCGCACTCGCGCTCTCCAGAATGCTCTGTGCCTGCGAGAGGAGATTGCTCACGAGCTCTTCTCCATCGCTGTTTCAAGTTGTTCGCGAAGTGCGTTCAGCTGTGTCGCTAGTCGTGCATCGAGCGAACCGATGTCGCTATCGATCAAACAGTCGCCACGATTTAACGACTCGTCAGGGCGTACCTCAAGCACAGCCGCACTGCTCATGGATTCACCCAGCGACCCCAGATGTGAACGTATGTGCGAAATGTCGAGAGGGTTTACTCGAATAGTAACGTGTCGGGCTGCGCTGATCTCTTTAAGTGCCGCTCGCACAATGTTGTAGAGTAGCTCGGGCTTGATCGAAAGCTCGCTGAACAGGATTTTCTCGGCCATTTGTGTCGCGAGAGAAACCAACTGTGATTCAAAGCGGGATGCGAGTTCAGCACGCTCCGCGCTCAGCGTTTGCGCATACTGCTCAAGAAGTTGAAAAGCTGACATCAACTCTTGCTGAGCGTCCTGACGGCCGAGGAGTCTTCCCTCTTGAATTCCCTGCTGTCTTGCAGCTTCCAATTCTGAGGCAATCTTGCTTCGATCTATGGCCCGCTCGTGAGCGGCGTCCGCCTGTGCAACAGGCAAAGCTGGTCTGACCGCCTTTGGCGGTTCCCAAACGATGTCACGAAAATAGTTAACCGGGCGCTCCGAGAAGCGCTTAAAATCTGCCGGCTGAATCCGTTGGTGTTCAGATCGTTTAAGCACGCGTCCCATACTACTCGACCATGACCTCGCCCTTACTGCCGCTCACGATGACGATTTGTCCCAATTCTTCCAACCGTCGTATGGTGTCTACGACCTGCTGTTGTGCAACTTCCACTTCCTTGAGACGGACCGGCCCCATATACTCGATTTCTTCCTGTATTGTCTCAGACGCACGCTCAGATAGATTCGCCAGGACTCGTGCCTTGACATCCGGGCTGACATGCTTTAGGGCAAGCGCAAGATCCTTGTTGTCAACCTCTTTAAGCACTTTCTGTATGGACCGGTCATCAAGCTGAACGATGTCTTCAAAGACGAACATAAGATTCTTGATGTCTGTGGCAAGGTCCGGCGCACGCTCGTTGATTTTGGAGAGTATCGACCTTTCAGTCGAAGTTCCAATCATATTGAGAATCTCGGCCGCCGCCTTTACGCCTCCCAACTTGCTTGAACTCTGCGAAAAATCCACTCTTGATTCAAGCACAGACTCAACGGCTGAGATTGTCTCTGGGGCGACTCGCTCCATGTTGGCGTATCGGATCATTACCTCGGCCTGCAGATCAGGAGAAAGGTCTGCGAGAATCTGAGCACTCTGCTGCGGCTGTAGCTGACTGAGCACAAAGGCGATAGTCTGCGGATGCTCTTTCTGCATGAAGGCGAGCAATTGGTTGGGATCCACGTTCTTCAGAACGTTGAACCCCTTCACGCGAATCATCCGCTCAATACGTCTGATGATTTCTACTGCCTTCTCAGGACCTAATGACCTGTTCAATACATCTTCTGCATAGGACATTCCGCCCAGGGCAACGAAATCCTGCGCAGACATCATATGATAGAATTCTTCGATAACCGAGTTAACGGTGGCGGAATCCACATTCCGCAACTTCAGCATTTCCTTTGTGATCTCTTCAATTTCGTCCTGCTGCAGCCGCTTGTAAATTTCCGCGGATGCATCCGGACCAATCGAGATCATGAAGACTGCAGCCTTCTGGATGTTCACCAGCCTTGCGGAGGAGCTTTGTCTAAGTGGTGCCATCTGCTACCCAAGCGCGTAGGATTTGTGCCGCGTTATCCGGCTTATTCACGACAAACTGTACGGTTCGATTGAGCATTTCCTGAGCTTTCAGCGCCTCAACTGAAGGACCGTCGTCATCAAGTTCGATCAACTTGGGTCCATCGCTGCCGCTTTTAAATATGACTTTGGGACCGTCATTCCCCAGTACGATGCCACTATGCCCCATCGGCGAGGCGGAGCCGCCGGTTGTGCTAGCGTGAACGGGATTGCTTTGCGCGTGCTGCGTGTGGGATGCCGTTTGCGGAATCTGCTCATGCTTAGCGGCTCCCGCTCCCGTCAGTGCGTAGCCGCTTTCGCCTTGGGGTAGAGACTGCATGGTCGCACCGGCGGGCAGGGCGGGCAATCGTTCACTGACTTTGCTTAGCACACCGCGGATCGCAAAGAACGCAAGTATCAGGACAACAACGAGCACGATTTTGTCAGCAAATTGCAGGAATTGCAGGAGAAGTGCCTGCCATCCTGTCGGCAGTTCTGTCTTCGAGTTTGGTTGCGCCGCATTATCGGAAAACTGGAAGGAGATTACCGTCAGCTCGTCCCTTCGAGTATTATCAATGCCGAGCGCATTTGCGACGAGTGACCGGAACTTCTCAAGCTCCTGCGGAGTCCGCTCTATGTAAGTCTGAATCGACTTACCCTCGGCATCAGTCGACATGGCATAGCTCCCGTCGATGAGTACCGATGCCCAGATTCGCTCAATATTGCCGACTTCTGGAACAAACTTCTCGACCGTCCGCGGAACTTGATAGTTCGTCACCAGCTTTTCCGACGTTCCGCTTGCGCCATCTTCGGTCGTCTGCGACTCTTCTGAAAGCGTTGCCGCGCGATCCGAGTCATAGTCTTCAGACGTGCGCTCAATTCGATTCCAGTTGAGTTTAGCTGTAACTTCAACGCGCGACCGCCCCGGTCCCACGACATTTTCCAGCAAAGATTGAGCTTTACGCTCCAGCGCCTGCTCAATGCTCTGCTGCATCTCTAACTGTGTCGAAGAGAGTCCTGCCAATTCATCACGCGCAGTATTTGTAAGCGGATTTCCTTCCGCATCGACGATGGTCACGTGCTCTGGCTCCAGCCCTTCCACTGCGTAGGCCGTCAGGCTCGTCAACGCTGCGACCTGCTTCTTGCTCAGACTGTAGCCCGGTTTCAGTGTAAGAACTACCGAGGCGGTTGCGGGCTTTTGATCTTCCTTGAATAGTCTCTTCTCGGGCACTACCAAGTGCACTCGAGCGTTTTCGACTCCTTCAATGGAAGTCATGGTCCGGGCAAGTTCACCTTCCACCGCGCGATGATAGTTCATCTTCTGCAGAAAGTCCGTCATTCCGAGCATCGGCTTATCAAATAGCTCATAGCCCAATTCGCCGGTGCGGGGGATGCCTTTTTCGGCAAACGTCAAACGCAGTTCATTGACCTGCTCTTGTGGAACCTTGATTGTGCCGTCGCTGGAGACGTCAAACTTGATCTTCTGATCACGCAATCCGTCCGTTACTGCGGCGGCGTCTTTTGCGTCAAGTCCGGCGTAGAGCGTGACAAACACAGGCCGTGTCGTATAGGACACCGCAGCGGCGGTAATCGCGATGACCAAACCTGCGCCAATCACTAGCAATGACCGTTGATTAACAGTCAATCGTTGCCAGAGTTCGCGTAATGTTTCGAGTGGATTGCCCATTTATGCTGGCTTGTTGTGACAGGTGATTAGACCGGCGTTCGCATCAACTCTTGATATCCTTCGAGGGCTTTTTTCCGAATCTCGAGGAGCAGCGCCATCGATATGGAGGCTTCTTCTGCTGCGGCCATGACTTCGTGAATGTCTTGAATCTGACCGGTGGCAAAGAGCTGTGTTTTCTCAGCTGATGCAATCTGCATTTTGTTAACGCCGCCAATGAAATCCGAAAGCGTATCTCCGAACGACTCTCCGCCGTCTTGTTTCTGCTCAGATTGCAGGCCTTGTGCAATCGGCGGAATCGGCCTGATGTTGTCGATGCCGTAAACCATAGTACTATGCCCTCAAGTCGAGGTGTTTGCCGAGCTCTTCGAATGGACGAAAGCCGTCAAGTTCCGCGTGTTTTTGTGCGATGAGCTCTTTCAAGCGGGCTTCAGCGTCACCACGTTCTGCTGCGGGTGTCGTCTGAGGCTGTGGCGGCTTCTGGAGCTGCGCGACGGGTGAGTAGGTGGGATTGATTTTCACAACTATAGCTCAAGCGCTTTCTTCATCATCGCTTTAGTCGCATTGAACGCCGTGACGTTGGCTTCAAACGCGCGCGATGCACTGATCAGGTCGGTCATTTCCTGCACGAGATCCACGTTAGGCAGACGCACGACGCCGTTTTCGTCGGCGTCAGGATGATCGGGATCATGAACTTCGCGAAAAGCAGAGGGATCGCTTTGAATACTCGCTTTGACTCCTCCGCTTGACGACAAAGACTTGCTTTCATCGCGGCCGAACATGTGATTGGCATCTGTGCGTGCAAGCTTCTGATGTGTGCTCTGAGCCAGAGCGGACTCGAACTGCTGTTCTTCCGTCAGCACAGTAGCCTTGCGACGATAGGGTCCGCCGTCTGCTGTTCTTGTGGTCTCGATGTTGGCGATATTCTCGGCTATGGCATTCATGCGCTTCCGTTGCGCGGTCATGCCGGTAACGCTTGAATTCATGCCCGAAAACAGGGGGTGTAGTTCCATCAATACTTCCTTGAACTTTCTTGCCACCGGGACAATAAGCAGTTATCGTGCCGACCCAGTCAAAACTTGAATTTCAAGCAATCGATATCGTTTAAGTAGATAATTAATAATTGGTTGAGAAATGTTTGGCACGAGCTTCAGGAGGCCAGATTGCTACTCGACTTGGAACATCCGGCACCAATTTCCCAATCCCAAAGCTTGAGCTTGCCTGAGCATCTGTTATGAGATCAGGCTCACGAAAAGTTACAAAACGGCGCATTTCACACGGAACCTTGTAGCTTCGCGCATGGCGGGAGCACGTTTGCCTCTGAGCCGGAGGTTCACTAACTTGTGTCTGTCTATCTCACTCGGAATCAGTCTTAAGAGGCGTCTATGCGCTATGACAAACTGCCGGATACACCACGTGTATTAATTCTCTTGCTGACGTTTGTCTTGCTTCATGCCTGCTCATCAAAGGACCAAGACGCACTTCAAGGGTATGTTGAAGGGGAATTTGTAGATGTTGCCACTTCCCTGTCGGGCCGTCTTGATTCTGCGGCAGTGCGCAAAGGTCATCAAATTGAGGCAGGCCAACCACTCTTCTTCCTTGATGCGGAGGCTGAATCTGCGGCCCTCCGGCAAGCGCAAATGCAGGCGCAGGCGGCTGAATCCCACCTGCAGGACCTTCAGCAGGGTCGGCGTCCGCAGGAAGTGGATGTCATCAAGGCGCAGCTTGAACAGGCAATGGCTAACGAGGAGTTGCTTGCCTCGACTCTCAGACGACAAGAGGCGGTCTTTGAGACTGGAGGAATCTCAGTGGAAGAGCGTGATGTAACTCGCGCTCAAGTCGAGTTGGCATCGGCTCGCGTCCGCGAACTCCAAAGTCAACTCAGAGTCGCTCGACTTCCCGCTCGCGAGGATCAAATCAAGGCACAACAGGCGCAAGTCGCAGCGGCAAATGCGGCGGTTGAGCAATCTGCATGGAGATTGGGGCAAAAGGCTGTCAAAGCTCCAACCGATGGTCTGGTCTTCGATGTGCTTTATCAGACCGGTGAATGGATTGCACCCGGTGCTCCTGTAGTTCGCCTACTCCCGCCCGGCAACAGCAAGATTCGTTTCTTCGTGCCGGAAACCCTCGTCAGCTCCCTAAAAGTCGGCCAGTCCGTACGCGTGCGCGCAGATGGCCGCGATGCTGACATGCCTGCAGTGATCAGCTACATCTCCATCGTCGCTGAATACACACCCCCGATCATCTACAGCAACGAAAACAGGTCGAAACTCGTCTTCATGGCTGAAGCCGTTCCCGTGAGCCCGCTTGACGCTCCTCTGAACATCGGACAACCCGTAAGCGTTTTTGCCCCGTGAGTGGTGAACTTGCCATTGACGTGCGCGAGTTGACCAAGAGCTTTGGGCACAAGCGCGTTGTAAACGAAGTCTCGCTGCAGGTGCGGCGCGGCGAGATATTGGGTTTTCTGGGGCCGAATGGGAGCGGAAAGACCACTACCATCCGCATGATGTGCGGGCTTCTCAGACCCGATGCGGGCAGCGGCACTTGCCTCGGCTTCGACATTCTGCAGCAGAGTTCAGAGATCAAGCGGCGCGTGGGCTACATGACTCAAAGGTTCTCCTATTGGGAGGATCTCACTATTCGTGAAAACCTCGACTTCGTTGCGCGGATGTATAGTATGCCTGATCGAAATCGGGCCGTCGATCAGGCGCTGGAGGATCTTGGGCTAAGGAACCGCGCAGATCAACTTGCCGGATCCTTGTCAGGCGGATGGAAGCAGCGGCTCGCACTCGCGGCCTGCCTACTCCATGAACCCAGCCTGCTGCTCCTCGATGAACCGACTGCCGGAGTCGATCCTGCCGCGCGGCGCGACTTCTGGGAAGAGCTTCACCAACTTGCACGCCGAGGTATTTCCGTGCTCGTCAGCACTCACTACATGGATGAGGCGGAGCGTTGCCACAGGCTTGCTTACATCTTCAACGGGAGTCTCCTCGCGCAAGGCACGGCAAACGAAGTCGTGTCATCGCAGAAATTGACAACTTGGGCGATCCACGGTCCGGACCTCGCCGTCCTTTCTGAGAAGCTCCAAGAATCCGTAGGGGTCGAGCAGACGGTGTTATTCGGGAGGGCGCTTCATGTCAGCGGATCCGATGCTCAATTGCTCGAGCGAACTCTGCGAACTGTCGTTTCAGGGACAAGTTGGAAGCTGGAGAGCATTGACACCGGTCTCGAAGACGTCTTTATCTACTTGATGAAGACTTCTGACGGAAAGCGGGAGCTTGCATCATGAATCTGTTCGACCGTGCGGGCTTTTCCCGCTGGTGGAGCATGGTGGTCAAGGAGTTTATCCAACTCAAACGCGACCGCCTGACCTTCGGCATGATTGTCATGATTCCGCTGGTCCAGCTGACCCTCTTCGGATACGCGATAAACAGCGATCCGAAGCACATGCCGACCGCGCTGATTATTTCAGATCACAGCGAAATCACGCGCACGCTCGTCTCCTCTCTGAAACTCTCGGGCTACTTTGACGTGATCGGGACCATTTCCACAGAAGATGAGGCTCGCAAAGCCCTCGCACGTGGTGACATTCAGTTCGTCATCAACATTCCTGCCGGATTCACCAAAGATCTCCTGCGCGGCGATCGCCCCGCCCTCCTGATTGAGGCTGACGCAACGGATCCCTCGGCAACTGCCATGGCACTCGCAACTGTCGGACAATTGACCGAGTCCGTCGCTCGCAAGGATCTCCGTGGGCCTTTGTCGTTCCTGAAGTCTCCTCCTCCCGCTTTTGAAGTCCGAGTCCACCGCCTCTACAATCCTGAAGGCAATACTCATTTTAACATCGTTCCCGGTCTGATGGGCGTCATTCTGACGATGATGATGATCCTGATGACCGGTTTGGCGATCACGCGTGAACGTGAACGCGGAACGATGGAGAACTTATTGGCAATGCCCGTACGGCCCTTCGAAGTCATGGCGGGCAAGATTCTTCCCTATATCGCAATCGGTCTGATTCAATCGTCAATCATTCTGGTCGCCGCATTGGTGCTGTTTGGCGTCCCGTTCTTTGGGAACATTGTCACGTTGTATCTGATAACGCTTCTGTTTGTTGCCGTAAATTTGATGGTCGGAATCACTCTGTCGTCGATCGCCCGCAGTCAACTTCAGGCCATGCAGATGACGGTGTTCTACTTTCTCCCGAACATTTTGCTGTCCGGCTTCATGTTCCCGTTTCGTGGAATGCCGCAGTGGGCACAGTTTGTCGGCAACCTCTTGCCGCTCACCTATTACAACAGACTGGTCAGAGGCGTCTTCTTGAAAGGCTCCTCTTTCCCTGACCTCTGGCCGAACATCTGGCCTTTAGCCCTCTTTGGTGTACTCCTCATGACGGTCGCGGTCACCTTCTACCGCCGCACATTGGATTAGCTTCGATTGCGCGTGTTTCAAACTTATATATGTAGTCTGCTTCACATTCTTCGTAACACAATTCGTCTGAAGCCATTCGATAGTCCTGACCCGCAAGCCGTTGGCAGTAAGTGCTAAAGTCACTCTTTTTTCTCGTGCGTCCTGCTTGACAACTTGTCACCCCTCAGCTATATTCACTTAACATCACTTTCAATTTAGGCCGGCTGGTGTCGGCTGATTTGTAGAAAAAGGCGAATCTCCGGTGCCGAGCACGGCAAGCGGGAATTCGCCGTTCTCTTTTTGGTTTCTCTGAACGGTGTCTCTTCACAAGCCGGCCATGACAATCGGAGGCACACATGAAGAAGAGAAGTACCATTCTTTGGCTGGGCTTTTTCGGAGTTGTCGTCGGCATTCTTGCTGCATCGGAACCCGTTCGTCCGAGATACGTCCCGCCTGACCGACTTGACTTCAGTTACGACAGCAGTTGGAGTGGCCGCGAGCTTGAGCCCGGCGAAGTGACCGTTATTCAGCAGGCCATCAACTCAATCAAGAATGCGCCGCCAGACTCCTTCCGGTATGTTGACGCGGGGGGAAACACGCTGTCCGTATCCTGTTCGACTCTGGCGAAACTGCTGCAAGGCCAACTCGACGCCGGCACCATAGAGGCCGAGACGCTGAATGAGGATGCTGCCGGAGGTGAGTATTGGGACGAGATTAACATCCGCGACGATGTGTTGGACAACGCGGTTGAGAATGCGGACACGCGCTATCTTGAAGAGCTGCTCGTCCATGAAGCGACTCACAAGGGTCAACCCAATTCGCTCCCGGAAACCGATACTGAAATCCCCGCATACGCCGCCGAGTTGGCGTATAAGGACTCAATCGGACTCGATTCGACAGACGCCGACTATCGTTTCGTGCGCGACAAATTGAAGCGATATCGTAGAGTTCACGCCTACAACGAACTAAAGCGTCAGCTTGAATCGAGCTGGGTGACACGCTGGGTTGTGCGCTATCTGCCGAAAGAGCTTCCCGAAAATTGGCAGCTCGCGGCTTTCCAACTGGGGGACACAGAGGAGATTTTGCATGACCTCGGACCGCTCGAAGTCACTGACATGCTGACGTGGGAAAACTACTTCGGAAATGACGTCAGCCTCATCCTGCTGATGGGCGCGTCACGCAACGGCGGCACGCATCTCACCGGTTTCCAGTTTCAAAACGGTCATGTCATCGGACCGTCGCCGTGGTGGCAGATGCTCTTTCCGCCGGGCTTCTACTCATTCGCCTACAGCAATCAGATGCACTGCTATTTCATCGTCGACACACTCAATCGTGTGATCCTGCGCACACCCGATATGAATGAAGACAAACTCCCTGACGGGCCGCTCTTCGTCTGGGCGCACGCATGGCAGTTTCCTCAACTTGAAGGAATGCTCAGCGTTTTGCCCACTGCGCACCCGCAGCACGGCTACGGCCTCCTCGTAAATGACTTCGATGCGCACTACTCAAGGTGGATTCCGGCCTACGATGTCTTGCCGTTTCTTGTGGACGTGGATGGCGCTGAAGGAGCTGACCTCGCCTTCCCCTGCGCGCGCTACGAGTTCGTAAACATCAAACCCCGCATTGTCGAGCCTTGGCCGTGGGCCGGTGAGAATTTCTGCACTGTCTTTGGAACTTGGCAGCACCCGATCGAGGTCTGGCGAACCGACCCTACCGGAGAAATCATGCTTCAGCCGCTGGGGGTCGCTTTCCTCTATGATGATATCGTTGCGGAATGCCCGCTGTTCGAGCCGTTGCTTCCCGGCGATCATATCCTCGCTTTCGATCCTGTCAGCCAGAAACACTTGAAACTCCCTTATGAAGTTCAGGATCCAACTCCGCGCGAGTTGACGATTCACTACACCGAAGACGGCATGCTCAGGCTGGATTGGCAGGATGTAGAAGGTGCCGGAGCCTATCGTATCGAGTTCTCCACGGACGGTGTCTTCTGGGAGGATCCGGGTCTGGTAACACCTGTGAGCGAATTTGTGATTCCTCTGCTCCACTCGGACCTCATGATGTTCCGCGTCATCGCCTTCCGGTAGTTCTTCTCCTTCGAAATGCATGAAGGGCAGCCAATGGCTGCCCTTCTCTCTGTAACTTAACGCCGCTCCTCCTTCGGCAAGGGATCTTCTACTTCAACAGCAGCAGTTTAGCTGTTGCGAACGCCTTGCCTTCCGAACTGAGCTGCGCAAAATAGACTCCACTTGCCAACTGCTCTGCACGGAATCTCACGTCGCTCCTCCCCTCTATTCTACCCTCAAAAACCCGTGCCGCTTCGCGCCCCGTTACGTCATATAGCCTCACCGAATACACCCCCGCCCGCGAAACCTCAATTGACAACGTCACTGTCGCGTTAAACGGATTCGGATAGACAGAGAGTGTATAGCTGATCGGCAGAATTCCTGGGAACTCTCTCGCGACTTCGTTCGTATCACCTCCACCCCCGCCCGACGTATCCGGATTCTCAGTCAAATACGGAAAGAACAGAATCCCGTCACCCACTGCTGCCCCTTGACCACTCGGATTAAACTGCGCATGAAAAGGCCCACTTTCATGTCCCCACCAATTCTCCCGCGCATCCACCAGACTGACGCCGAGCTGCGAACGCAAAATCCCGGTTGTGGCCCGATCTATCGAGTTATCCCTGAAGTAAACCGTGTCATGCTGACCGCGCTCAAAGAAAAACATTTGCGGTCTGTTCACGTCCACTCTTTCGCCGAACACAGTATTCCGGACAACGCAGGATGCTTCTATGGACAGCCCCGATGCCCAACCCAATATACTCCGAGTGGAGTCAATCCGGTTACTGTCCAATAGCGCAAGAAATCCCTGCACCGAGTCACTGCAGCGCAATGTCATCATTTCTCCACCCTGCTGACCTCCTCCCACCCACGACCCGCAACGGACAAAACGATTATTCAAGACATTATATGCGCAGGACGACTCCTTGGGGCGATGCGCGCACGAATCGGCGATCTGCAGAACGGGGCCGAAGCCAACCACAATATCCTCAAAGACGCAGTCACGTATCCGTGAATTGCATCTCGGACGCACGGAAACGGCACTCACGGACAACGTGTCAAGTCCCACAAAATGGCACGACTCAATGATCAGACTGTCCCCGAGGCCCGTCAACATCCTCCCCGTGCCGTGATGAGTAAACAGACAGTCTCTGATGAAGCCGCCTTGTCCTGTCGTGACCAAACCCCCGCTCGCGCCATCGAACCAAGTGCTGTCGGCGAAGAGTTTCCCCCTCCAGAGTCCTGTGTAAACGGCGCCAACGCAACCGATGAATCGGCAGTGTTTCACCGTGATACGTTCCGCTCGCGATACACCGCTGACAACTGAGTCAAACACGCAGCGTTCGAATGAGATTTCTCGCACGGACGTGTCGCCCGCAATTCCTCCGGAAACGGATTGCGGCCTGCCGTTCGTCATGCCGCTCCGATTGCGGAAAACCAAATCTTGAAATGTGGCCGCACCGCCGGTCAGGCTCATGATTCGCAGCGTGTCCGAGCCAGGCAAATCTGTCGGGTCAATGACCGAAAACTCCGTCGCCTGTGAATCCAGCCGCGCGCTGCCTCGCATCATAAACATAAGCGGCGGGGCAACTAATGACTCCACGTAGATGCCGGGCGAGAGCACAATTGTATCCCCATTCTGCAACGACTGTAGCGCCACGGCAATGGTCCCGTATTCTTCCGGAACTCGCAGCTCTCTGGCTGCAGCCCAGTGCGCGCTCCACAACACCAGCAGCGTGATCCCTATTCGACGCGCTACGGACATGCTGTCGTACTGGGTTGATGAGTCAGCCAACCGACCGCCTTGCACAGTGAGTCGCAGTCCGCACAAGACGACTCGAAATCGCATGGCCGCTTGCAGACATGCAGTCGGTAGTCATAGCCCGCCTCCAGTCCGATTGAGATACTACCAGCGCAGTGCTGAACCGGGCAGCCTGACTCGACGAAGTATATGAGCGTTCCGCTGATGACCTTCTCCAATAGTACACAAGCCGAGCAGTTGCACGCGTCGCTGCAACTTGTAACCTTGGCGCCTAACTCATAGGTTCCCGTGCACGGAACCTGAAAGACTGAGGAAACCGCGCAGTCGGAGATCGAGTGGTCACAATCTTGGTACTCGCCGTGGCAGGTCTGATCCGTGGCGCTGACGCAAATTGTGCACTGCGCAATTCCATTCACACCTTGCAGAAACAAAACTGCCGCGGCTGCAAGCATCGCGGCATGTAAAAGTCTTAATCTCTTCATCGCTCCTCCCTGCAATTCAAACTCTGTTGCGTCTGAAATCACCGCAACCAAAATCTATCTTAAAATACAAAAGCAGACATATCCTGTCAATAGTTGACATTGGTTTTCAGAATCTGCATAACAGTTTGTTTTCCTTAGCAAGAACTCCCCCACTACCGCAAGTCGTCATCCTAAAGCAGCAGCAACTGAAGGATTCCTCTTTTCCCCAAGTTTACCCACTAACCTCAAGTTGCCCAAATGTTTACAACATTTTTACAAAAAACACTTGACTTTTTGTAAATATTGTATTATATTAACACCATAAGTTCAGCAAGTTCCCTCCCCTCTTGTGGGCGTCCATGCCCGCAACCTCAGACCAAACAAGAAAAACGGCGACCCGTTGCCGAGCCGCCGCTTGAAAACAAAAGAAACTCTTGCCTAATCTACCGCAATTCCCTCTTCGCGATACTCGCGCAGCTTGTTGCGCAGTGTGCGAATCGAGATACCAAGCGACTCGGCAGTCTTTGTGCGATTGTTGTCGTTCAGTCTGAGCGTCCGGAAAATCGCGGCCTTTTCTATTTCCGCCAGTGTCGCGCTGGTCTGTGCGTCCAGCGTGAACATCGTTTCGGTGCGCGGCGTGGACTCGATGCCGTCCAGATAGAGATGCTTCGGGCGGATTTGACTTTCGTCGCACATAATGACAGCGCGCTCCATCTTGTGTTGAAGCTCACGCACGTTGCCCGGCCAGTCGTATGTGATCAATTGCTCGATGGCCTGCTCGTCAATCCCCTGAATGTCCTTCACATATTCATTCGCGTAGTGTCCGACAAAGTGACTCGCCAGCACCGGAATATCCTCTCGGCGGTCGCGCAGCGGACTCACGCGAATCGGACAGACATTTAACCGGTGATAGAGGTCCTCGCGAAAATCCCCATCCTGAATCGCCTTCTTCAAATCGCGGTTGGTCGTTGCGACGATCCGTACGTCGATCTTGATCGTTTCCCGTCCTCCGAGCTTTTCGAATTCGCGCTCCTGCAGCACGCGCAGCAGCTTGGCCTGCATCGTCGGCGACATCTCACTCACTTCGTCGAGTAACAGTGTGCCTCCGTTGGCCAGCGCGAACCTGCCTTCAACCGTCTTGATAGCACCTGTGAACGCACCCTTCTCATGACCGAACAACTCGGATTCCATCAATGTCTCGGGCATGGCCGCGCAATTGACTTTGATAAACGGACCGCTGCGCCGCGGACTATTCTCGTGCATCGCCCGCGCAATCAATTCCTTGCCCGTTCCGGACTCGCCCTGAATCAACACGGTGGCCTTGGTCGGACAGATCATCTGTAATTGTTCGAGGACTTCCAGCATCTTCGCGGACTGTCCTACAATATTGTCAAACTGAAACTTCGCCCCGAGTTCGCGTCTTAGATTATAATTATCCAGCTTGAGCTTACGCGCTTCAAATGCCTTTTGTATACGCAAAAAGAGTGTTTCCTGTGGAAACGGCTTTTCCAGGAAATCAATTGCCCCGTCCTTCAGTGCAGCTACGGCCTCCGGAACGCTGCCGTATTGCGTCATGATCACCACGTCAATACTTGGGAATCGTTCCTTGACAGTCCTCAACAGCTGCAGCCCTGACATCTTGGGCATCCGGACGTCGGTAACGATGACGTCGAAAGTTTGTCCCTCTTCCAGCAAACTAAGTGCGGATTGACCGTCTTCACAGGCCTCAACGGCGTAGTTTCGTCGCTTCAATGTCTGGCAGAGCCAGTCGCGAAAGTGCTGTTCGTCATCGACAACCAGGATCCGATTCTTGGCCATTCTCAAGTGCTCCTCTGGGGCGATTTTCCGAGACTAATGGGTCGAAATTATTGAATTTGCGTGGGTCATCAAGAGTTATCCACACATATATCATTTATCATATCCTATAGCAGGTATAGTTGCAACGTTCTGCAAAGTCAAACGTTACTATTGGAAATGCCATAGGGTGCCGCAATATAGTGAAGTGAATTTGAATTGTCAAGCAGAAATTGCCGGGGGAAAGTGTTGCCGAACTCAGATGAGTTCTGCCTACCTGTCTTGATTATCGGCTGTTTTTTCGGTACATTAAATATCTACATTAAGATACGGATTTACAGATAGATGGAATCGCCGTTCGTGCGGGTTTCTGGGGCCAGAGAGCATAACCTTCAGGACATCTCTCTGGAGCTGCCTCGCAACCGATTGATTGTCATTACTGGCATTTCAGGCTCCGGGAAGTCCTCTCTGGCGTTTGATACGCTTTATGCAGAGGGTCAGCGACGATATGTGGAGTCCCTCTCTGCCTATGCCCGCCAATTTCTCGGGCTGATGGAAAAGCCGGACGTGGATGCCATCGAAGGACTCTCTCCGGCCATTTCAATTCAGCAGAAATCTGGAATCCGCAATCCTCGTTCGACGGTCGCGACCGTCACGGAAATTTACGATTACTTGAGACTACTCTATGCCCGCATCGGTAAACCGCACTGCCCAAGCTGCGGCAAACCGATTCAGCGGCAGACAGCGCAGGAGATCGTCGACGCACTCCTGCAGCTTCCCGAAGGCGCGAAAATCCAGCTGCTTGCACCAATTGTCAGCGGTCGCAAGGGCGAGTATCGGGAGATCTTTGAGAATATTCAGCGCGACGGGTTCGTGCGCGTTCGCGTGGACGGAGAGACCCGCTCGCTGGACGAAAAGATCGACCTCGACAAGAAGCGGCGTCACACGATTGAAGTCGTCGTGGATCGACTGGTCATCAAAGACGGCCTCCGCGCACGGCTGACCGATTCGGTGGAAACAACACTTCGGCTGTCCAGCGGCTTGCTGGTCGCAACCATCGAGGGCAGGAAAGAGCGAATCTTCAGCGAACGCTTTGCCTGTCCTGACTGCAATATCTCTATTCAGGAAATCGAGCCTCGACTCTTCAGTTTCAACAGCCCGTTCGGTGCCTGTGAACGCTGCACGGGCTTAGGATTTAAGATGGAAATCGATCCCGAGCGCGTGGTGCCGAACGACGAGCTTTCGATCGAAGACGGAGCGATTACGAGCCTTGCGGGCGGCGTGGATGGCTGGATGGGAAACATGCTGGACGCCGTTACCCGCAAGTTCAAGATAAGTCTCACGACCCCGTGGAAGAAGCTGAAGCAGGAGCACAAGCAGATTGTCCTCTACGGGTCGGGCAAGCGCGAAGTCGAGTTCGTTTGGGAAGGACAAAAGTCTCGCTTTGAGACGACGGGTAAATGGGAAGGCATCATTCCCAACCTGATGCGCCGCTATTCTCAGACCTCGTCGCAGCAGGTACGCGAGTGGATTGAAGACTTTATGGGGAATATTCCCTGTCCCGCCTGCAGCGGCGCGCGACTGAAGCCTGAAGCGCTCTCCGTTCTCGTCAACGGCAGGAACATTCACGAGGTATGCGACGACTCCATTGGTCACGCGCACGGCTTCTTCAGCACATTGAATTTGAATGAGCGCGACACGATGATTGCGCGCCAGATTCTCAAGGAAGTGCGCGAACGCCTGACCTTCCTGCTCGACGTCGGCTTGGACTATCTGACATTGAATCGCGCGGCAGGCAGTTTGTCCGGCGGGGAAGCGCAGCGGATTCGCCTGGCCACGCAGATCGGCTCGCAGTTGACCGGAGTGATGTACATTCTCGATGAGCCTTCGATCGGTCTGCATCAGCGCGACAATGACAGACTGATTGCAACTTTGAAGCGCCTGCGCGACATCGGCAACACGGTCATCGTCGTGGAACATGACCGCGACACGATCGAAGCCGCCGATCACGTTGTGGATCTCGGACCCGGCGCGGGACGCCACGGCGGCAAGATTGTCGCTGAAGGAACTCCCGCAGAAGTCGCCGCCGTTCCTCACTCGCTGACAGGCAGATTCCTAAGCGGCACGGACCGGATTGATTTACCGGCGAGTCGGCGGGAAGGCATAGGTAAGAGTCTTGGATTGAAGCGCGCGCGAGGCAACAACCTGAAGGAAGTGACAGTCGAGTTTCCGCTCGGGACCTTTATTGCCGTGACCGGAGTTTCAGGATCAGGCAAGTCTTCTTTGATCAACGAAACCCTCTACCGCGCGCTCGCACAGAAGTTCTACAGTGCGAAGGATCCGCCGCTGCCCTACGGCCAGATCACGGGCTTGCAGCACATCGACAAGGTGATCGATATCGATCAGTCGCCGATCGGCAGAACGCCGCGCTCGAATCCCGCGACGTACACCGGTTTGTTCACGATGATCCGCGACCTCTTCAGTCAACTGCCTGAAGCCAAGATTCGCGGATACAAGCCGGGGCGTTTTTCGTTTAACGTCAAGGGCGGCCGCTGTGAGAATTGCCAGGGCGACGGAATCATCAAGATTGAAATGCACTTTCTGCCCGACGTGTATGTTCCCTGCGAAGTTTGCCACGGCAAGCGCTACAACCGCGAGACGCTGGAGGTTCGCTGGAAAGGCAAGTCCATTGCGGATGTGCTGGACATGAATGTGTCCGATGCTCGCGAGTTTTTTGAATCAATGCCGCCGATTGCGCGCAAGCTTACAACGCTCGAAGAGGTCGGGTTGGGCTACATTCATTTGGGACAACAGGCCACCACGCTCTCGGGCGGTGAGGCGCAGCGAGTCAAGCTGGCGACGGAACTCTCGCGCGTCGCGACTGGCAGAACGCTTTACATTCTCGACGAACCGACAACGGGATTGCATTTTCACGACATCAAACTATTGCTTAAAGTGCTGCACACCCTAGTGGATCGCGGGAATACGGTATTGGTCATCGAGCACAATCTCGACGTGATCAAGACGGCGGATTGGCTGATCGATTTGGGGCCGGAAGGCGGAGAGCGGGGCGGTGAAGTTCTGGTTGCCGGAACACCTGAGCAAGTCGCACGCCATAAGGGCAGTCACACCGGCCGTTATCTCAAAGTGGAACTTGAAGCGAATCGCAATGCGGCGTCCGCTGCGCGGCGCAATAACCGCACGGAGGTCAGCGCTTGATCGCCTTTCGACTGCTCTTGCTGTTTATGCTGGTTTCACGTGCGTGGGCGTTCGACGCACAGCGCGCCTACGATCTTGCCAACGAGTTGGGAAGCGATCGCTTTGAAGGCAGACGTTCCGGTCACGCCGGAGGAACGAGAGCCGAAGATTTCATCGCGGACTACTGCACGCGAATCGGACTGACTCCTGCGGGACGCAGCGGCTTCTTTCAGGAAGTTCCGATGCTGGTCACGGAAGAGCAGGCAGTCGCGCTGTCAATTTCCGGTTCGGAGCTTGGCAAAGTTTCGTTTGTGCAGGGACTCGACTTCACACTGAACACGCACAGCGGATCGGGTGTCTTCACGCGCGAGATCGTAGTCGTGGGTCACGGCATCGTCTCACCGGACAAAGGACGTGACGATTTCGGCGATCTCAATGTGCGCGACAAAGTTGTGGTCATCGTGCGCGGCGAGCCCAAGAGTGCTTATAGCTTTGAGGATGAGAACACGCGCTCGCACACTTTGAAAAACGCGCAGGATCGAGGAGCGGCCGCAGTCTTTTGGTATTCCGAACCGATCCCGCATAACGGCGCGGCGATTCCCCGTCGACTCTACAAGCCGGACCTTCCGCTCTATTACATCGGGGACCGCGTACTGCAGGTCATTCTCGAAGGCACGGGCTATTCGCTGCGCACGTATCAGGATGCCATCAAAAAGGCTCCGCTCCCGCTAATCACCGGCAAGCAGGCGAATGTCAGCGTCCGCGTCAGACAGAATTCCGCGAAGGCGGGCCGCAATGTTATCGGAGCGGTTTATGGCAGCGATGCGGTTCTGCGGAACGAAATCATCGTCGTGGGAGCGCACCTCGATCACTGCGGAAAGAATGCCAACGGAATCATCTATAACGGCGCGGGCGACAACGCATCCGGAAGCGCTTTGATTGCCGAACTTGCCAACTCAATCGTCAACGGCCCTCAGCTCAAACGCAGCGTGCTGTTTGTTTGGTTCACTGGCGAAGAGGACGGTCTAATCGGCAGCACCTATTTCGCTGAGTCTCCGACCGTGCCGTTCGGGAATATCGTTGCGATGTTGAATTTCGACATGGTGGGTCAAGGGGACGGCGGAGCATCGATTGTCGGACTCGAGTTGCTCGGCACGGTGGGGAAACGCTACGCGGACTCGCTTAAGCATTCGGACAAGCCTCCGAGATTGCGCACCGCAAGCGGGAACAGCAGCAGCGATCACGCGCCATTCGTCGAGAACGGTGCGCCGGGCATTTCATTCTACTCATCCGGTTCGCATCCGTTTTACCACCACTTCACGGATGACGGCAAGTGGCTGAATGTGGAGTCTTTTCACGCGGTCGGGACACAGGCCGAAGCGTTGATTCGCTTTCTGGCTTCGCAAGGCGGCACTTTGGCGTCCCGTTCCGACACGGCCCGCGTGCTGGCACGACACGCGACAACGATTGATGTTGACGGCTTTTTCGTCGATCGTACGGGAACCGTGCGTCGATCCGATGTCACTCAAGTCGCGTGGCTGTCGCACGACACACGCACACCGCTGCAGGAGTTGGTGGAAAGCTGTGCGCACCTGCACGCCTACTGCAAGGCGCACGAGATTGTGTGTTCAGACCTGCAGACTGCGATCGCTTCGCGGCGGAACCTCAAGCAATCGATCGCGATTGCGATTCCCGAAATGGGATTGACGTTTCGCACTGTGTCGGATCTGATCGCGCTGACGAAGATGGGTTTCTCGCTCGTCAACTTGACTCCAGGCGAAGCTGGCCCGAAAAACCGACTTAGCGACGAGCAATTCGAAGTTCTGAAAGACGCAAGTGTCTACGCGCTGATTCCGCTGGATTTCAACACGGCAACACGCGTGAAGCGGTGGGAAACTCATTCCATAGTCACCAGCACGCTCGCACAGTTCTCACAGTCTCCTGAGAATCTTCGCGAGCCATTGTTGACGAGCGATGCTCTCGTGCTCCTGGACATCGACTCTGCCCCGACGGAAGAGCAATTGGAGGCCATTCGTTCGGGCCGTCAGCGCTTCGTGCATCTGAACTTCGGTGAGTCCTACGACGACTTGCGGGAAGGCGATCAACGCACCGCAATTGGACGTTTGCTTGCCTCGGGATTTACGCAGGACGATATTTTGAATTTGACGGGACGAAACTTACGCCGATTTCTTGAACAGTGATACCGCATAGATGAGCACACTTCACAACAAACTAAAGGTCCTTGATCCCGAGTATTACACTCCGGAGCGAGTAATACCTCTCGAAGAGTCCATCGAGCGCATTCGTGAATTGAAGAGGATGCGGAACGCGGTGGTATTGGCTCACAACTACCAACGGCCGGAAATTTTCGAGGTGGCAGACTATACGGGGGATTCGCTCGGGTTGTCGCTCAAGGCAGCGGACGTGAAAGACGCGGACATTATCGTATTCTGCGGAGTGCACTTTATGGCGGAAACCGCCAAAATCGTCAATCCGTCAACGACCGTATTGCTGCCGAATCTGGCGGCGGGTTGCTCTTTAGCAGATACGGCGAGAGGCCCTGATGTCGCGGCCCGCGCCGCAGAGTTGCGCAAGAGCTATCCCGACCTCAAGGTGGTCACCTACGTGAATACGACGGCTGAAGTAAAGGCGGAGTCGGATGCCTGCTGCACGAGTTCAAACGCGGTCTCCGTGGTGCGAGCGATGGAGAGTGAGCACATTTTATTCGTGCCGGACCAGAATCTGGCGCGGCACGTCGCTCTGCACGTTCCGGACAAGACGGTCATCGCATGGGACGGATACTGTTACGTGCATCACCAAATCACTCCCGAGACGGTTCTCTCGATGCGAGCGCAAATCCCCGGCATAAAAATACTTGTGCATCCCGAGTGCCGTGACGACGTCATCGCCTTGGCCGACGCGGCCTTGTCCACCACGGGCATGGTGGAATACGCGCAGCAAAGCGACGCTCACGACTTCCTGGCAGTCACTGAGTGCGGCCTCTCTGACATGTTGCAGCTGAATGTTCCGGACAAGAACTTCTTTCGTGCCTGCAAGATCTGCCGCTTCATGAAAGCCATCTCGCTAGGCGACGTGGAGCAAGCTTTGGCCAACATGCAATTTGTTATTGAAGTGGACGAACCCGTTCGTTCGCGTGCTCGTCGCGCTATCGAACGGATGTTCGAATTGACCGGCTCACAACGCGATAATCTGGCCTTGCCGAATGGCGTGGCAAATGAATAACTTAATCATCTTCCTATTATGAGTAACGAGTTTCGTATTGAAAAGGACTCCCTCGGCGAACTAAAGGTTCCCGCCGACGCTTACTACGGAGTGCAGGCCGCACGTGCCGTAGCTAACTTCCCGATTTCCGGATTACGGCCGCATGCGGTGTTTGTCCGCGCGTATGTCATTATCAAGCGATCTGCGGCGGTCGTGCACCGCGACTTGCACTTGCTCTCGGCGGAGCAGGCGGATGCGATCATTCGGGCCGCCGATGAAATGCTGGAAGGAAAACTTGCGGACCAGATTGTGGTGGACGTGTATCAGGCGGGTGCGGGAACATCCACCAACATGAACGTGAACGAAGTCATTGCCAATCGTGCGGCCGAATTGCTCGGGCTGCCGCGCGGCAATTACAGCAAGGTGCATCCGAACGACCATGTGAACATGGCCCAATCCACGAACGACACGTATCCCGCGGCGATTCGCATCGGACTGTGCCTGAAGACACCCGATCTCCTGAAGTCGGTCGATCTGGCCATCGCATCACTCGAGCGGAAAGCGAAAGAGTTTGACGACGTCATCAAGAGTGCCCGCACACACCTGCAGGACGCGGTTCCTATTCGCTTGGGGCAGGAGTTTGGCGGATATGCTTCCATTATGAAGCGCTGCCGGGCCAGGCTGGTGGACGCGGAACAGGGTCTGCGTCAACTGAACCTCGGCGCCACTGCTGCAGGCACCGGTATGAACGCGCATCCCGAATACAGGACGCGAGTGGCCAAGGAAATTTCCGCGCGCACGGGGATATCATTTGCCGCGGCTGATAACCTTATCGAAGTCACGCAAAGCCTCGGAGACTTTCTGCACTTTTCATCAGCGCTGCGTTTGTTGGCGCTGGAGCTTGGTAAGATCGTTTCAGATCTCCGTTATTTGAGCAGCGGTCCCCGCACGGGATTGCAGGAGATCTATCTGCCGGCCGTGCAGCCCGGGTCATCGATTATGCCGGGCAAGGTCAATCCATCGATGGCGGAAATGATGAATCAGGTGTGCTATCAGGTCGTCGGTTTCGATCAGACAGTCGCCTACTGCGCTCAGGCCGGTCAGATGGATTTGAACGTCATGATGCCGGTCGTGAATTACAATTTGCAGCAGGCACTGCACATACTGTCGACCTCGATTGAAGTGTTCACACAGCGTTGCTTGGACGGCATCACGGTTGACCGTGAGCGCTGCCGGATGTATTTTGAGTCATCCGTTGGCATGGCCACGATCATGAATACCTACATCGGATACTCGAAAGCTGCTGAACTTGCCAAGGAGTCTGTCAAAACCGGCAAGTCCATCGTCGATCTGATTCGCGAGCACAAATTGCTCACGGACGAACAACTCAAGTCCATATTGAACCCGATGAAACTGACGGAACCTGATCTGCAGACGGCTGGAGCCGGCGGCGGTTGATCGATTGCCCGTTAGCGATTATCTGATACTCGCAGGAGGCGCGCTGCTTGCGGCAACTGTCTCCGGTGTGGCCGGCGTCGGCGGCGGAATGGTTTACCTTCCCATCTTAAGTGAAGTCGTAGGCCTTCGACTTGCCGTTCCTTATCTGTCGTTCTTGCTGCTGGCGGGGAATTTCTCGCGCGCCTATTTCGCCTGGAAGGGAATTGATTGGAAAGTGCTGCGGGCATTCCTGCTCACAGCCGTTCCCGGCGCGGCGCTCGGAGCGTTGGGCTACGCCTTCTTGCCTGCGATCTGGATAGCAAAACTGCTCGGCGCGTATCTTCTCATCTATGTCGCCTTAAACTTCCTGCGCGTGCAATGGCCGAAGCGGGCTTCGCTGCAGTCCATTTCCGTGATCGGCATTCCGGCCGGAGTGTCAAGTGGCGTGGTCGGCGGGGCGGGCTTGATTATCGCACCCTATTTTCTGCGTTACGGATTAATCAAAGAGAGTTTTCTTGGCACGGAAGCACTTGCCGCGGCAGGAACTCACGTGGCCAAGTTGGCAGTCTGGGGCGGGATGTCCGTGCTGACCATGAAGGACATTTTGCTGCTGCTGCCATTGACGGTGTTGATGGTCGCCGGATCGTATTTCGGCAAGGTTCTCGTCTCGCGGATGCGTGCCAAGCTGTTCAAGGGAATATTATTGCTGGTGCTTGCCGCAGTGGGAATTCGCTTTCTATTCTTTTTCTGAGAGACCGCACATGAAATTCACAGCGCTTTTCACGATGACGCTACTCTTCACGGGTGTAGTGTTACACGCCCGCACGATTGGCGACATCAAGACGCCGCCCGGTTATGAGCGGATCGGAAAGGTTGCTGGAGCATTCGCAGAGACGTTGCGGGAGACGGCGATCAGTGCACCGGGAGAGTTCCGGGCCGGTGACGGAGTAACGGTTCATTGTGACGAGGATATCATCGCGAAAACGAGCATTGCGCCATACGAAAATGCTCGCGACGTCGGCGTGGACGGCATCGTGCGGCTGTGGGGCGACTATCTTTGGAATCACGGACGACGCGGGGACATTGCGTTTCCGCTCGATAACGGTCAGGCGGCACGCTGGAAGGACTGGCTCGACGGACTTCGACCCAAGAAGAGCGGCGGTCGCTATGTTTTCGTTCAGCAAACCACCCCCGACGGCAGCCGCACCAATTTTGATCGCTTCCTGAGTTTTGTGGCGGAAGAAATGGGCGCGATCGCTCTACGGCGGGAAACACAGGCTATCGTTGACGACTCCATCGCCATTGGCGATCTGATCGTCGCACTGCGAAACGAAAAAGAGAGCTGGGTGGGTATCGTGCTTGACTTGTGCCGTAATCAGAAGGGCGAACGGCTGCTGCTGTTGGGAACCTCAGGGACGCCGAGCACGGTGCTGTATCTCCCCCGTCCCTTTTCGCCAGTTCAGGGCGTTGGGGACTGGCATACGCTCGACGGTGCGAAGTATGCGATCGGCGCGGGTTCAAAAGCAGAACTGCGGAGAATTCGATTGAAGTTGTAAGTCATCGGAAGCTTTATTGCGAAGCGGGCGATGAATCACTTCATCGCCCGCTTACTTTTTGCCAAGTGTCAGATCAAAGCACCCTATCGTTTTCCCAACATGGAAGCGTTTGTTTCGACCAGTCGCACGCGCGGCGGTTCAGCCCCGCGACCGGAGACTTCAAGCGTATAACCTTTCCCTAACGGGCAAGTCGTATTGGACATCAATGGTCCGAAGCGAATCGGCGGATCACTCCAGCCTTTGTGTGTGGCGAATGCGACGGCAACAGACGGGCCTACTTCAGTTCCCGGGCAACCCGTTCGGGAAGCCAGAACCAGAAAGGAATCCGCCCCGCTGGGCGCCACGAAAACATGTCTGCTTTCCCAATTCACAATCAGGGACTCCGTTGAATTTCCGGGAGCCGCGATGGATGCCTGACGCACTTTGACGGGCACCTTGGACGTTGCCGCGAGATAGTGAAGCATGGTTTCTCCGCTCCCGACGTCGATGACGATACGCTGGCCCGGGGTCGCGACATGCTCGAGCACAGCGTCCTGCCCCGCATACTTGTTGACCTGCACCAGATTGAAGTTAATCTGAGTCGAATTGACGTCCTGGGCGAATGCAAGAGAACTAAGCAGCAAGAGAATCAGGAGCGGATACATGGTCTTCATCCTAAGCTTGTGTATTCATGCTATGGGCAAGCAACATGCCCGACAATTGTCGGGCATAGAGAGTGTCAAAAACGGGTCAATGGCAAAGGATTGGGTCATCTCCACCATGTAAACTGCAAGGCAGATGCAATCGCATTGTAGCAAGTTGCAAGGATGGTTGAACTCAACCGGCTCGATCGAGGTTCTGGCCGACATTGTCGGGGTCCTCTTCGTCCGGGGCATGCTCGGATGCCGCGTGGTCATCCCCGACCGGTGCCGATTCGGTCATATGCTTCGAGTAATCCGTGATGCGGTCCTTGCCGAGGAATTCTGCCAATGCGTCTCCTTCGAGAATCTCGACTTTGAGAAGCTCCGCAGTCATGTTCTTTAGGATGTCCAGATTTTCGCCGAGCAGACTTTTGGCTTCTGCGTAGCACGCGTCAATGATCTCGCGCACTTCCTGGTCGATTGCTTCAGCGGTCTTTTCGCCGTAGTAATCATCTGCAACCTGAAACGGATTGTCGCGAGGAGTATGCCCACGGCGGCGATAGACGACTTGTCCGAGCTTTTCGGACATTCCGTAGTCCATGACCATCGCACGCGCCATGGCCGTTACCTGCTGCAGGTCGCTGTAGGCGCCTGAAGAGATTTCCCCGTAAATCAGCTCTTCCGCCGCACGACCACCCAGCGCGACCTTAATCTTGTCAACAATCTGCTGCTTGGTGATCAGGTATTGCTCCTCGGACGGCAGGTAGAGCGTATGCCCGAGCGTCGCGGTTCCACGCGGAATGATGGATACGCGGTGAATCGGGTCGGTATTGGGAAGTTTCGCTCCGACCAAGGCGTGACCGCATTCGTGATAGGCGATCTTCTCTTTCGTTTCGGGCGTGAGCACGCGACTGCGGCGTTCCATACCGGTCATCTCGCGATCCACGGCTTCTTCGAGTTCCCGCATGCCGATTTCCTTCATGCCCCGGCGCGCGGCAAGCAAAGCGGCTTCATTGATCGCATTTGCCAGATCGGCTCCGGCGAAACCGGGGGTCCGGGCAGCAATGACGCGCAGATTAACTTCCTTTGAAACTTTCTTTCCGCGACAATGCACGCGGAGAATGGCTTCCCGGCCATCGATGTTCGGCGGATCTACGACCACCTGCCGATCAAATCTCCCGGGCCGCATTAGAGCCATGTCGAGGATTTCCGGACGGTTCGTCGCGGCCATGATGATGACGCCCTTGGAACTTTCAAAGCCGTCCATCTCGACCAGCAACGCATTCAGTGTCTGCTCGCGTTCATCGTGGCTCGCCCAAGGGCTTGCCCCGCGTGCTTTGCCCAAAGCATCGAGCTCGTCAATGAATACGATACACGGAGCTTTGGCCTGCGCCTGACTGAACAAGTCGCGCACTCGCGCAGCGCCGACACCAACAAACATCTCGACGAAGTCCGATCCTGAGATAGAGAAGAACGGCACATTGGCTTCGCCTGCGACCGCTTTTGCAAGCAGCGTCTTGCCCGTTCCCGGAGGCCCGACCAGTATCACGCCCTTCGGAATCTGCGCACCGAGCGCGCGGAATTTCGCAGGATGCTTCAGGAAGTCCACGACCTCCTTGAGTTCCTCGACCGCTTCGTCAATTCCCGCGACATCCTTGAAGTTGACTTTAGTCGCGCTTTCGACGTAAACTTTTGCGCGCGATTTTCCGAAGGACATCAGACCGCCCGTTCCCCCGCCGCCCATTCTGCGAATCAAGAAGCTCCACAGCAGGATGATGATTCCAAGCGGCAGCACCCACGCAAAGAAAAAGCCTTTCAGCCAGTCGGAGTCGAAGCGTCCCTCGAACTCGATCCCTTTCTCCTCGAGCTGCTTCACCAGCTCACTATCATCCACCCGCACCGCCTCAAACGGCATGAGCACGCGAACGCCGGCACTATCCAGCATAGCTTCGCCACGGATGTTTTCTTGCGTAATAATCACCCGCTTCACGCGGTCTTCGTTCAGCAGCTCCTTAAAGCGTGAATAAGAGAGTTTCTCGTACTGTTGCCCGCCCATATATGCTTGCGCAATAAACAGCGCGAGCAGCACGGCCACGAGATACCACAGCGAGAAGTTAAACTTTCGCTGCTGAGCGCTTGTGGACTTCTTCGGAGCGTTATCTTTGTTCTGCGTTTCGTTCAAATCAGTAATCTACCCCGCGTTGCGCGAGGATCCCCCGCTGGTAAGCATGTTTGATTTCCGTCATCTCAGTCACCGTGTCTCCGCGATCAATAATCTCCTGTGGAGCTCCGCGCCCCGTGAGGATCAAAGTCGTGTGCTTCGGTCGCGCATCGAGCACCCGATGAATGTCTTTCACAGACAATAACTCAAGCATCGCTGCCACGAAGATCTCATCGAGCAGCACAAGCTGATAGTCGCCGCTTGCGAGCCGCTCGATGGAAAACTCGAGGGCTTCCTGTGCGGCTTTCACATGTTGGTCGCGCGGCAAGTTATCATCAACAATCCCGACAAACCCCTTGCCCATGCGATGAAACTCGACCTCCGGCTCCAGCCGGCGGATGGATTTCATCTCTCCATAGGACCAACTGCCTTTAATGAACTGCACGATGAGCACGCGGTGTCCGTAGCCCACGGCACGCAACACGGTCCCCAGAGCGGCAGTGGTTTTACCCTTGCCGTTGCCGGTATTAATGAGCACCAAGCCCGCCGGCGCTTCGCGCTCAGACGAGGATGTGGAGTTTACAGCGTCTGTGTCCGTCACGTAACTTTCCAGCCTTAATATGCCTTCGCGAAAATGACCCGCTGCGAAGAGGGCTTGCCTGTCAGCATGCAAGTCCCTGGTTCTTTCTCGCCTTCCATTGGAATGACGCGCAGCGTGGCCTTGGTTTCCTCCTGCACACGCTTTTCATCGGAAGTGTCACCCGCCCAATGCACGAGGGCAAATCCACCGTCCGCCTTGATAAATTCCTTGAATTCGGCGTAGGAGTCAATCTTACACGTATTATCGACCATCCGTCTCCGCGCACTTTCAAAGAGATCGTTTTGCATACGATCGAGCAACCTTGGAATCTCATGAGCGACGCCGGAAAGCGGGAACGTGCTCTTCTCGCGATTGTGCCGCAGCGTGACCACGCAATTGCCTTCAGCCAGATCGCGCGGACCGATCTCCACACGAATGGGATAGCCGTAAAGCTCCGCCTCTGCAAATTTGAAGCCGGGGGTTACATTCTCACGATCATCCACACGCACGCCCGTGCCATTGGCTTTCAGCTCTTGAACAAGCTTATCCACTGCGGGCATAACCTGCGCGCGTTCCTCGGATTTTTTCGAAATTGGCACGACAATCACCGGCCACTGTGCCAATCTCGGAGGAATCACCACGCCGTCATCATCGCTGTGAGTCATGATGATGGCACCAATCAGTCGAGTTGAGACGCCCCACGACGTTGCCCAGACATAGTCGAGCGAATTATGATCCGTCTGGAATTGCACATCAAACGCTTTGGCGAAGTTCTGCCCCAGAAAATGCGACGTTCCAGCCTGCAGGGCCTTCTTGTCCTGCATCATGGCTTCGATGCAATAGGTGTCCACCGCACCGGGAAACTTCTGGCCTTCACTTTTCAGCCCGTGAATCACGGGCATCGCCATATAGTTCTCGGCGAAGTCACGGTAAACACCCAACATCTTGATGGTCTCGGCAACGGCTTCTTCAGCGGTCGCGTGCGCCGTGTGCCCTTCCTGCCAAAGAAACTCAGCGGTACGTAAGAACAACCTCGTGCGCATTTCCCAGCGATAAACGTTCGCCCACTGATTGATAAGAATCGGAAGATCGCGATAGCTCTGAATCCAGTTCTTATACATCGCCCAGATCACCGTCTCCGACGTGGGGCGCAAGACGTAGTTCTCTTCGAGCTTGCCTTTTGGCTTCAGCTTCTTACCACTCTCGTCCGGCTCCAGACCGGAGTGAGTGACGACGGCGCATTCCATCGCGAAGCCTTCCACGTGCTGGGCTTCTTTTTCGAGGAAGCTCTGCGGAATAAGCATCGGGAAGTAGGCGTTGACGTGCCCCGTATCCTTAAACATTTTGTCAAGCTGCCGCTGCACCGACTCCCAGATGGAGTAACCGTTGGGACGAATGACCATGCAGCCTTTGACGGGTGAGTGATCAGCGAGTTTGGCCTCGCGCACGATATCCACATACCACTGGGAATAATCCTTGGAGCGCGGGGTGATGTTCTTAGCCATTAAGATTCGTAATGTTCGTTATGTTGTCTAACTACTTCGCGGCGGCAATCAAGTCACCCGCAAGCTCGATGGACTCTTCCTCAAGCGGGGAGATCAGGGAATCGCGCTGTGCCTGACTAAGAACCGTGCTATTGCGCAGGTTCTTCTTCAAACTCATCAGTTCGCCCTTGCGGCGGTTAATGAGACTTGTGATCTCTTTGCGTTCGACCATGGGCAGAGCGTGCAGGGAATCCAGCTTTCGGCGAAGTTCAACACGCTTTGATTGCTGTTCGGCAAGAAAACTCTCTGTCACGAAAGCAGCAGGGTCGCTCACCTGCCGTTCGGGTTGCGGCTTGGTCTGAGTCTGCGGGGCATCGGTCTTTCCGCAGCCCAGCGCGAGCAACGTTCCGACGAGTAACGGTATCGCCCATTTGTGCATACGTTAATCCTGTGTCGCCGCGACCGTGACAAGAGCGGCGGTGGAGACAATCGCTCCGGCGATGTAGAAGCCCTTGTGCGCATTCTTCCAGCCGGCGCGGTAGCCGTTCTTGAACCCGCTGTTGAACTCTTCCTCGGCCTGAATTGGAGGCTTAGCGGGACGGCGCGGATTTACCACCCACGGCAGCCACATGAACGGCACGTTTCCTATTACGCCGAGACCGAACCACCCAAGTTTGCCGGCCTTCTGATCGCCAACTTTGGCGCCTTCGTTCCAACCCTGCTCATAGAGCGGCATCACCCGCTGCGGAGCATTTTGCATGTCTATTTGACCGATCTGGTCAAGAGCGACGCCCGTGCCGAACTCGCCCGCAACGGCAAGCGATGTAACACTAAGCATCAAGAGTGTGAAAAGAAATCTCATCGCAGACACCTCTACATGTGAATTGCGCGGCCGTCGGCCGCGAGAGCCGCTTCCATCACGGCTTCGGTCAATGTCGGATGTGCATGCACGACTTCGTACAACGCCTCCGGCGTGCATTCCAGCGCACGCGCGAGCGCGAGTTCGGCAATCATCTCCGTTGCCTCAGAACCCACGATATGCGCTCCCAACAACTGACCGTAGTTGCGTTCGAAGATCAGTTTCACCTGACCTTCTGTGTGTCCGATCGCACGAGCCTTGCCGGACGCGCTAAAGGGAAACCTGCCTACTTTGTAATCGAGATTCAGCTCTTTGCACTTTTCCTCGGTAAATCCTACGCTTGCAACTTGGGGCTGGCAGTAAGTGCAGCTTGGGTTATTCGAGTAATCAATGGGCTGGGGATGTTTACCGGCGATGGCGTCGATACAACAGATGCCTTCATGCGATGCGGTATGAGCAAGCTGCGGAGCTCCGATGACGTCGCCAATCGCGTAATAACCGGGCTGATTTGTGCGAAAGAACGGATCCACTTTGATGAATCCGCGCTCGAGCGCGACGCCGGTTTTTTCAAATCCCCAGCCTTCCACGTTGGCCGCGAACCCGATTGCGACCAAACAGTGATCAGCGGTCAAAATCTTGCTTTGACCCTCGATGGAGACATTCACGCCGCCGGCCGTCGCTTCAATGCTCTTGACTTTCGTGGAGGTCAGGAGATTCATGCCCATTTTCTTGAATGAGCCTTCAACAATTTTGCTCGATTCGCCGTCTTCAAGCGGCAGGATGCGCGATTGCAGCTCAATCAGCGTGACTTCCGTTCCCAATGCGCGATAAAAATACGCGAACTCACACCCGATGGCCCCCGCACCAACGATGATCAGCGACTTCGGCTGCTGATCGAGCGACATCGCTTCCATGTAGGTGATGATCCGCTTGTAGTCCACGGTCACGCCCGGCATTTTGCGGTTCACGCTGCCCGTTGCGATAATCATGTGTTTGCCGCGAATCTTCTCAAAGACCTTGGTAGGCTCTTTGCGCTCGAAGACTTCGATTTCGTGATCACCCGAAATGCGGAATCGCCCGACCGGACGGTGAATCTTGCTGCGTTTCGTGAGAAACTCCACGCCGGACGAATTCTTCTCGGAAACCTCCCGTGACCGTTTGATCACTCGAGTCCAGTCGAGCCCGTTCACCTTCGCGTCAATTCCCATTTGGGGAGCGACATGCAGGATATTCTCGTAGAGTTCCGCAGTCTTGAGGAGTGCCTTTGATGGGATACATCCCCAATTGACGCACACGCCGCCCAGCGGTTGCTCGTCGACCACACAGGTTTTCAAACCCAGTTGCGCGGCGCGCAAAGCCGCAACGTAGCCGCCCGGCCCGCCACCCAGCACAACAATATCAAATTCAGTTGCGTTCACGATAAACTCTCTCGAAATTTCGGTCAAGTAATTGACGCGAAGTTCATGACAAAATTCAGGCTACTGCCTCTTCAGCAAGTTTCAAATTGCCGGCGTGGGCTTCAGCTTCCAACCACTTTTCTGCATCAATGGCGGCCATACAGCCTGAACCGGCCGCGGTGATCGCCTGCCGGTAGTGATGATCATGCACGTCGCCTGCTACGAACAAGCCTTCAATGTCGGTCTCGGATGAATCCGGCACGTGCAGGACGTAGCCGTTGTCGTCTGTTTTCAAGATGTTCCGAATGATCTTCGTGTTCGGTTCATGACCAATCGCGACAAAAAAGCCGTCGATAGGCAAGTCACGCGATTCGTTCTTCACGACATTTCGAATGCGCAGACCGTTAACATGCGTCTGCGAGGGATCGGAAAGGACGTCTTCGATGACCGTATTCCAAATCACTTCAACTTTCGGATTGGTCAGGACACGATCCTGCATGATTTTGGAACCGCGAAAAGCATCGCGCCGGTGAATGAGATAGACTTTCGAGGCGTGGCGGGTAAGATAAGACGCCTCTTCAAGCGCAGTGTCTCCACCACCGACCACCGCGACCACTTTCTCTCGAAAGAAGAAACCGTCACACGTGGCACAAGCCGAAACGCCGCGCCCTTGCAGCTTCTTCTCATTTTCGAGACCGAGCCACTTGGCGGAGGCGCCTGACGCGAGAATAACAGCGTGTCCATACAGCGGCTCACTCGATCCGAGATTCACTTTGAACGGGCGCGAGGACACTTCGATAGAGGTAGCTTCATCTTCCACGAAAGTCGTGTTGAAACGTGCCGCCTGCGCACGGAAGCGATCCATCAACTCCGGTCCCAAAATGCCTTCGGGAAACCCCGGGTAGTTCTCGACATCACTGGTGATCATGAGCTGACCACCGGGCTGGATGCCATCGATGACAACGGGGTTCAGATTGGCGCGCCCAGCATAGATAGCTGCCGTAAGTCCGGCCGGGCCGGAGCCGATGATGATAACATTATGAACGACACGGCTCATTGATAGCTAAATTCCTGTATATTAGTATCTTAAATGATCATGAATTCACCCAAAGCAGGTTTTGTGACGCGAGTCACAATCTTCCAGCTTAGATTACGGTGAATACTCAACTTACTGAACTTTCGGGGGAAACTCAAGTGGACTGGAGCTTCGCCGGAGGTAACCCTTTAACGGCTGTGGGGACGGGAGGTTTCCGGCACAAGTTGGGACACCCGATCGAGGGCCCAGCGATACCCGTGAATGCCTTCCCCTTTGACTGTCGCGCGGCACAAGTCGCGGATCAATGAATCATGACGGAAGGGTTCTCGCGCCTCGGGATCCGAAATGTGTACTTCTACGGCCGGGAGGTTGGCCGCAGCAAGTGCGTCACGGATGGCCACAGAGGAATGAGTAAATCCGCCCGGGTTCAGCACGAAGGCATCGGCCCAGCGGCGCCCCCACTGCAGGAGATCAACAAATTCGCCTTCGTGATTACTTTGACGCACCATGACGTCCAAACCCAGTTCCCGGGCGGCATCGCTGCATAGAGTCAGCAGATCTTCATACGTGGCTGTTCCATACACTGCAGGTTCCCGTTGACCCAGCAGATTCAGATTCGGGCCGTTGATGACGAGCACACGCAGTTTTCGTTGCGACTTAGGCTGAGCAGCATGTGTCCCATGCTTAACGACACTGCAGAGCCAATTTGCGCATTCGGCAACGACTTCCGAACTGATGTTTGAAAGGACAATCGCTCTCCCCGCGTCTTGCAGTAAGATCCAACGCAGGCTCCGCTCCGCAGCCTTCTTATCTGCCTGCAGCGCGTTCAAGAGAGCATCAGAGTCACACACCACAGCAGGCAAAGGCAGTTTCGACAGCCAGCCAAGAAGCTCATCTGCGCGCTTGGGATGAAGGGTTTCCGTGTATAGCGACATCCAGACCGTTGCCCTCAAACCATAAAATACCGCTTCCCCGTGCAGAAGAGTTCCATAGCCCGCCGCATGTTCCAGCGCGTGGCCAAAGGAATGTCCGAGATTCAGCAATATTCGCTCGCCGCTTTCGCGTTCATCGCGCTCGACAATGCCAATCTTCACAAATGCCGCTTTCGTCGCAAAGGCCCGAACTTGCTCGGGCGTCCACAAGAGTGCGTTCGGTCCGGCAAGTTCGATTTGCTGCCAAAATTCTCCGCCGGCGATCAGCGCGCTTTTCACGATCTCCGCGGCTCCCGCCAGCAAATCACGCTGCGGCAACGTCTCTAAAGCAGCAAGCGGCGCCAGCACAAGCGACGGCTGATGGAACGCCCCAATCAGGTTCTTGCCCAGTGGATGGTTAATTCCCGTCTTGCCGCCTATCGCAGCGTCCACCATTCCCAGCAGCGATGTCGGAACGGCAACCCACGCGATGCCGCGTTGATAGACACTTGCCGCAAACCCTGCGATGTCAGTCACTACCCCACCACCAAGTGCGACGATGAGGTCATCCCGGGCAAATCGATTGATCGCCAGTGCGTCCAGAATCTCGTTCAATCGCACTGTGTTCTTCTGCTCTTCACCGGGCGGCAGCACATGCTGCGTACAGTCAAAGCCGGAGCTGGTCAACGCGGAGGTCGATTCAGCAAGGTAGTGCAGAGCGACATTTTCGTCGGTTACAATCAGAATCCGCGGACGCCTCGCATGGAAAAACGAGTCAATTTCGCCCGCGACCCAAGCAAAGCCGGAAGCAGAAAATTGAATGGGCACAGTTCCAGAGGAAGTCTTCAGTTCAAACGAGTCCATCAATAGTCTCAAAGATCATCAGTGCAGTTTGTCGGGGATCCGGGTCATTGACCGGAAAAGTTAAGGGCGCTTCGTCAAAGAGGGCCTTGCGGCGCTCGAGCAAGTCCGCCAGAGTTGCAATTCGCTCGGCGAGCGACTGCCCGTCAGGCAGCAACGGACGCCCAGTCTGATGCAGCGTCCGCGCAGCAATGAGTTCTATCGGTGCATGTAGATAGACCAGCAATCCACTGGCACCAATGACGTCACGATTGTCTTCTCGCTCCAACGCGCCGCCGCCCAATGCAATCACACAGTCTCCGCGCGAAGCAGCCTGCACAAGCGAGATGTTCTCAAAGTCACGGAACTTCTGCTCTCCAAGTTTAAGAAAAATCGCCGGAATCTTCATTCCGGCGCGTTCTTCAATCAATTGATCCAAGTCGATAAAGGGTTGACCGCGCAACTCGGCAAGCATCGGCCCGATCGTGCTCTTTCCCGAACCGGGCAGTCCGCACAAGTAGACTATTGCCATGGTGAAGGCGGGGTTGATTGGACGTGCGCGCGAATCTCAGTCATCGAGTCACCGCCGAATTTCTCCATAAACGGGTTCATCAAAGCGAGTAGTGTCATGGCTTCGCCAACAATCCCTGCTGCGGGCACAACACAAACATCACTTCGCTCTCGCAGCGCTTGCACAGCTTCGCCGGTTGCCAGATTCACAGAGTCGAGCGGCTGCATGAGAGTGGAAAGCGGCTTCATGGCGACGCGCATGACCAGTCGCTCACCGTTCGACATCCCGCCTTCAATTCCGCCGGCAGAATTGCTCGCGCGCACGATGCCATTAGGAGCGGGATACATCCGGTCATGCACCTGACTGCCGAAGACTTCGGTCACGCCAAATCCCATTCCGAACTCAACTCCTTTGGCAGCATGAATCGAGAGCATGGCCTGAGCAAGAATGCCGTCGAGTCGACGGTCGTAATGCACGTAGCTCCCTACTCCGACAGGCAGTCCTTCAACAATCACTTCAAAAACTCCGCCGACCGTATCTCTTGCGTCAACCGCACGGTCGATGACTTCGATCATCTTCTGCTCTGCAACCTGATCGCCGCACCGGACTGGGCTTTCCTCCACTCGGGCAAAGAACTCACGCAACGGCTCGTCCTTTTGCGGCGATGAGGCGGACACTCCGGCGATCTTCACAACATGACTGTAGACGCGAACACCAAACTCGGCAAAGAACTTTCGACAGACAGCCGCGAGCGCAACACGCATGGCCGTCTCACGCGCCGAAGATCGTTCGATGACATTACGAATATCATCATGATGATATTTCATCGCGCCAGCGAAGTCCGCATGGCCGGGACGTGGACTTGAGAGTTTCCCCGTTTTAATTTGTGTCCCCGAATCCTCCACAGCCATCTTGTCACGCCAATTTTCCCAATCGAGGTTATCAATGATCAGTGCGAGCGGAGACCCCAGGGTCTTGCCGTAGCGAACACCCGCAACTATTCGCGCGTGGTCCTTCTCGATTTTCATCCTGTCGCCGCGGCCATAGCCTCTCTGCCTGCGGGACAGATCAATCGCGATGTCAGTTTCGGTAACTGCCAGTCCGGAGGGCAGACCTTCGAGGATTCCAGTCAGACTCGGCCCGTGACTCTCCCCTGCCGTCAGCAAACGAATCATGAGTTGCGCAGTTCTGGCAGCAATTCGCGCACAGCAATCTCAAGCGGGAACGGCTTGCCGGTCCAGATTTGAAAGCTCTCTGCCGCCTGTGCCAACAGCATCAGCAACCCGTTCTCCGTGACCGTATTGAACGACTTTGCGGTTTCCAGAAAAAGCGTTTTACGCGGCGCATAAACCAAGTCAAAGACCAATGCACCCGGCTTAAATGCAAATGGGGGGTCGAGTGGAAACCCCGGGTGTGCGACGCTTCCGACCGGTGTTGCCTGCACAATCAGATCGAAGTCAGGGAGACGCTTGCGGGCCTTGGTGTGTGTCAACAAGGTCGGTGCATAGGGACTGGGCAGAACTGAGGAAACGCGCTCCAGTGCATCGGCAGGCCTGCGTGAAGCAACGGCGATTTCGACCGGAGAAGCGATTTGCGCAACGGCTAACATGCAGGCGCGAGCGGCACCACCGGTTCCAATGATCAATACGCGGTCAGTGCGTGACACGGACTCAAGTTTTTGCTCGAGGGCATAGCGGAAACCGGCCACATCGGTGTTGTATCCGATCAGCTTGCTCTGCCTGCGCAGCAACGTATTCACGGCACGCACCGAAGCAGCCGTCTCAGATAGTTCGTCGCAGAGGGAGTATGCGAGATCTTTGTGCGGCGCTGTGACGTTCAGTCCGTCCCAGTCCACTCGCGCCCGCAACAGGAAAGAGCGCGCAAGCCTGCGGGGAAAATCAAAGAGCGTATAACTTCCCGACGAACCCGTTTGCTGAAACGCCCACGAGAAGAGCACGGGAGACAAGCTCGAGGCGATATGCTCGCCAATTAGTCCAAGACGATAGGCCATCTATCAAGTGAGTGATACTGAATTCGTGAAGTATTGTGAAAGTTCCCTGAAAAACTCAGGGTAGGAAATTGCGGCGCAGTCCGCCTGCTGAATAGTCAACTCTCCTTTGGCGACCAACCCTGCAAGCGCAAAGGCCATTGCGATGCGATGGTCGCGCTGCGTATCGATCGCTGCGCCCTGCAACTTCGCGACACCACGGATATGCAGGTTATCTCCGCGCACGCTTGCCTTCGCGCCCAACGCATTGACATTCTCGGCAATCACCGTCAGGCGATCGCTCTCTTTGAGGCGCAGTTCGCCGACCTGCTCAAAGACGGAATCACCATCAATTGAGGCGGCCAACACGGCGAGAGCGGGAATTTCGTCAATAACTGTGGGCACTTCGGCGGCTTTTACATGCATTGGCGAGAGTTTACCGGCACGAACAGTAATTGTCCCCATGGGTTCGGCGCAAACCATATCACTTACCGACGCGGAGACATTGGCTCCGGCACGACGAAGAATCTCGAACCATCCCGCGCGGAGGGGATTTAGGAGGACATTTTCAATCGAAATTTCAGAGTCGGGAACAAGCAGAGCTGCCACCGCCCAGAATGCAGCGCTTGAAAGATCTCCCGGAATCAAGCCACTGAGTTCGGGTGTATGATCCGCAGTCATTTCGCGCATGACGCTCCAATAACCATCCTCACTCTGCCGCAGCCCCAGCAATCTTTCAGTGTGATCGCGCGAAGCGAAAGGCTCACGCACTCTTGTCATGCCGCGGGCAAAGAGACCGGCGAGCAAAAGCGCGCTCTTGACTTGCGCACTCGAGAAAGGCAAGTCGTGTTCTCGCCCCTGGAGATCACTTCCGAGTACGCGGGCAGGAAGCGACCCTCCTTTGTGCAAATCAATCCTTGCACCCATCAGTTGCAACGGCTCAGCGACCCGCCCCATCGGTCTGCGGCTCAGCGATTCGTCACCGATGATCTTCCACTCTCCTTCACGCCCTGCCAGCATGCCCATGAGCATTCTTGCGGTCGTTCCCGAGTTCCGGCAGTCAAGCGTCGTACCTGAGCGTGTGGCCTCACCGCTGATGACAAGCAGATTGCCCTCGCGCTTGACGTGCTTCCCAAGCGTTTCGATGCAAGTCAAAGCAGTCTGGCAATCGGCGCCGGTTCCAAAATTTTCCAGCGAAACGGGTCGTGACTCAAGCAGCGAGAAGAGCGCGCGACGAATCGAAACAGATTTGTCACCCGAAAGAGTAATTCGCGTGCGTAGCGGCTGTTCGGCAGCCGTAATTCGCGCGGTAGCGAATTTATTTTCCACGAACACTCAAGGTGCGCCCGACGATCGGGGCAAGGCGTGCAAGATCCGAAACAAGTTCGGTAAATTCATCAGGGTCGAGCGATTGATAGCCGTCAGAAAGAGCCTTCTCGGGATCGGGGTGCATTTCCAAGAGAACGCCGTCCGCGCCGGCGGCGATCGACGCACGCGCCATTGGGGCCACCAAGTCCCGGCGGCCGGTGCCGTGCGAGGGATCGGTTATGACCGGTAAGTGCGAGAGCTGTTTCAGCGCCGGAACGATGTTCAAGTCGAGAGTGTTTCGAGTGAAGTCCGAAAACGTGCGAATTCCGCGTTCACAAAGTACGACTTGGTCATTTCCTGCGGCCATGATATACTCTGCTGCATTCAGGAATTCTTCGAGAGTCGCGGCCATTCCACGTTTCAGAAGAATCGGTTTGCCCGTTGCCGCGGCTTGCTTCAGGAGCACGTAGTTGTGCATATTTCGAGTCCCGATTTGCAGCATATCTGCGTGCGCGGCGGCCAGCAGTACGCTTTCTTCATCCACAACTTCAGTAACGATCGGCAAACCGGAAACGCGCCGTGCTTCGGAAAGCAACTTTAGCGCGGCCTCTCCCAATCCTGAGAAGGAATAGGGTGACGTGCGCAGCTTAAACGCACCTCCGCGCAGCAAGTGTGCTCCTCCCGCAGCGGCATGCTCCGCTGCGGCAATCAGCTGTTGCGGCGACTCGACTGCGCACGGGCCGGCCATAATGGTCAGCTCGGTGCCGCCGACCGCCACGCCGCGCACACCAACGATTGTATTTGCCGGGTGTGAGCGCCGCAACACTCGGTAGTAGCTTGGCTGGTCCCAGAGCGCATTTTCGACAAAGTGTGAGGGGCGCTCAGACGAGGAGGACTCGTTGGTCAAGCTGATGTTCTGGGGGTCAGAAGTACGGGATTTTGAATCGCGGGGCATATCCAACTCGTGAAAGTTCAAGTCTTACAAAATACGGAAAATCGTTGCCTCAGTCAAGGAATGAACGCGCCAGACCTTGGGAAGTTTCCCAACGCTCGTATTTTAAGGAGTTATAAGCAATGAACTTAACTTTCGGACAATTCTAACAAGGGAACTTTTTGGACAATGAGCCGTCCTGTGGTAAAGCCTTAGCCCTCGTTTCGCCTCGCAATAGACCTTTTCATGCGCAACCGTCACTGGATTCGGCTGGGAACAATCTTGTTGCTTGCAGCTTTGCTGATCTTGGCGACTCATACGGGAGTTCCAAACTCGGCACCGCTGCCGTTTCCTTTCAAGTCCCCGGCACAGGTAGTTGCCGACGCCCCCCACTCGGAGAAAACTGAAATGCCTCGTCCGCAACTGCCCTCAAATCGTGTCCGTGCGCCAGAATTTCCCCGGAATTTCGCGTGGGTAAATACCGACCGTCCTTTGTATATGCAGGAGGACCTAAGAGGGCGCATTGTCGTACTCGATTTCTGGACCTACTGCTGCATCAACTGCATGCACATTCTACCGGACCTTGACTACATCGAGAAGAAGTACGCCTCGGAGCCGGTAGTTGTAATCGGAGTGCATTCGGCGAAATTTGACAATGAAGGAGATCAACAGAACATCCTGACCGCCTGCCACCGTTACAATATCAACCATCCTGTGATTGTGGACGAGCACCATCGGATCTGGACCGAGTACGGGGTGAGAGCCTGGCCGACACTTGGTATCATTGATGCGGAAGGTCGGGTTGTAGGGCAGCTTTCAGGCGAAGGAAATCGTGCGATACTGGACGGTATCATCGCAGCACTGCTCGAAGAAGGGCGCGACAAGGGCGTGCTTGCTTCAGGACCACCGGACTTCAAGCGTAACTCGCGTGTTCCTGCCCCATCGGGACTGGCATTCCCCGGAAAAGTCCTGGCAAGGAAAGACCGGGTGTTTATCGCGGACTCCAACCATGACCGAATCATCATCGCGGACAGCAGCGGTAAAGTGCTGTCGATAGCAGGCTCCGGTTTGAAAGGGAGAAGCGACGGCGGTTTTGCGGATGCGGAGTTTAACAATCCGCAGGGAATGGATTGGGATGAACAGCGTGATCTTCTCTACGTCGCCGACACGGACAATCACCTCATCCGAAGACTTGATTTGAAGTCGAGAGCAGTCGCAACTATCAGTGGCACAGGTGAACAGGTGTATGATCGGCTCGGCGGGGGCATAGGGACAGCTCAAGGCTTGAACAGCCCGTGGGACGTGGTGCTGGACAGCAACACACTATATGTTGCCATGGCAGGGCCGCACCAATTGTGGACGCTTGATTTGCCGACGGGAGTCGCGCGCGCCTGGGTTGGCTCGGGACGTGAAGACATCACAGATGGCATAGGCACGCGAACAGCCGCACTTGCTCAGCCTTCGGGACTTGCGCTGCATGGTGAGTGGCTCTACTTTGCGGACAGCGAGGTGAGCGCGGTCCGCCGCGCGAATGTCAAGTCGACGGTAGTGGAGACTCTGGTGGGAACAGGCTTGTTTGACTTCGGTGATCGTACCGGATCATTCAACCGGACTCTGCTTCAGCATCCGCTTGGCGTGGCAATTCACAACGGGGACGTGATTGTTGCCGATACGTACAATCACAAGATCAAGCGACTCGACCTCGAATGCAAACAGTCGAGCGATGTCATCGGATCCGGTGAGCCGAATCGGCAAACGGAGTCTTCCGGTGAACTTTCTCTTTACGAACCCGGCGGCCTTTCGGTCAACGGAAACTGGCTTTACATCGCTGACACAAATCACGACCGGATTATTCGCGTGTCGCTGAGCGACAAGCGCTGGACGGAGTTCGAGCTCAAGGGACTGCGATCGATGGAAAGCGTGATGCTCAAGCACGATGTCGAGGCCGAAGCGACCGTGAGATTCCAACGGGGCAGTGATTTGACGCTGCTATTGAACGCCACACTCCCTTCTGGAGTGTATCTGAATCGTGAGGCGCCTATTGGTTACGCGGTCGCGGGTGGCGATTCACCCCTTGAAGGGCTGGCCGCAAACTCCGAGCTTCCTGTGCGTGTAAGGCTCCCTGAATCTACTCTTTCAGATAAAGCAGAACTTACTGTGATGCTGTCGCTCGCCTATTGCACAGACAAGAACATGGGGCTTTGTGTTCCGATTTCGATTGGATGGAAAGTGCTTTTGCAGGAGTCACCCGACGCAACGCAAGAGGCAGAACTTGGAGCGACGATCGCCGGTTTGCCAAATTGAACGCCACACATACTCCACAATGAACGGGCGGTCAGTTGGCCGCCCGTGCGTTTCTGCAAAAAAGGGCGGTCATGGTATCTCATTCAAAATCGCCACGCCGCTGGAGGTTCCAATGCGCGCGGCCCCCGCTTCAATCATCCGCTCAAAGTCTGCAAGTGTGCGAATCCCTCCTGATGCCTTTACCTTCAACCCATGAGTCGCAACCTCCCTATGCATCAGTCTGACTGCTTCAACGGTCGCGCCGCCCGACCCAAAACCTGTTGATGTCTTCACCCAATGCGCACCGGCAACGATACTGAGCTGACAGCCCCGGACGATTTGAGGTTCGGAGAGTGCCGCAGTTTCAAAGATGACCTTGAGTGCCGCACCGCGTTCACGGCAGGCATACGCAAGTTCGCCGATGTCATTCGCAACCAAGTCGTCCTCACCGCTTAGAAGACCTCCGATCCACAGGACCATATCAACTTCCGAAGCACCATCAGCTATTGCGCGTGTCGCCTCCGCAAGCTTCGCCTCGGTGCTCATCGCACCGAGCGGAAATCCCACGACCGTGCACACGGTCACACCACTGTCTTGCAGACGCTCGGCGCACTTCTTGACAAATCTGGAGTTGACGCAGACTGTCTTAAATTTGTGTTGTGCAGCCTCGTCGCACAGTTTCTCAATCTGTGCTGCAGTCGCTTCCGCCTTGAGAAGAGTATGGTCAATGAAGGCCGCCGCTTGCTCACGAGTCATGGAATTCCTCCTTTTCCGAATATACGTCGCCTCTCCGTCTCATGCAAGGGCCCGCAACAAAGAACGGCCACCTTACAGTGGCCGTTGCTGACGCAGTGGTCATGAGATTAGCCGACTTCGGCAATCTGCTCGGAGGCTTTCTTCGCAAAGAAAGCCTCTTGCATCGGCTTAACCTTTGATTCAAAGCAATCCGGACATATTGAGTGGGAAAACTGCACGTTCTCCTGATGCTCCGAGATATATTCCTCAATCTGCGACCAGAGGTTTTCGTCATCGCGGATCTTCTTGCAATAGGCGCAAATCGGCAGAAAACCTTGCAGCATTCGGACGTGCTGCCGCTCGGCTTCAAGGTCGCGGACTCGTGCAGCAAGCGTCTCCTGCAGCGTCATAATCCGCTTGCCGACCCGCATCCTCGCGCGCAGTTGCTCCGGGTCTATCGGCTTAGTCAGGAACTCGTCTACGCCGGCCAGCATTCCTGCAAGCATGTCATTTTTGTCCTGCAAAGACGTCAGCATGATGATGTAGGTGTAATCCGTCTCACCAAAGGCGCGAATGGTCTTGACGATAGTGGGGCCGTCCATTTCCGGCATCATCCAATCCGTGATCAGAATTCTGGGCTTGTGCTCGAGGAAGCAGCGCAGCGCCTCCGTTCCATTCATGGCCGTTAGCGTTTCATAGCCGAACTTGGACAGCAGTCGCTCCAGCGTCATCAAGGTAACGCGGTCATCATCAACGGCGAGTACCTTCATCGTGCGAGCTCGGATTTGATGATCAGTAACTCGTGCGAAACATGTGCGAACTCCTGCTCCAGTGCTTCAATTCTGCCTGCCTCAACCAGGACGCGTAAATTGCGCGCGGTATCGTCAATTGAAGCACAGAGATCGGCGAGGGCATTTGCGCCGACATTCAACGCAGCGCCCTTCAACGAGTGCGCAAGCTTCCCAACACTTTCCATTTCCTGAGCGTCAAACGCTTGACGCAGCATGTGCACGCGCGAATATCCGTCTTCAAGCATGATATCGATGAGTTCCGCAGTGAATGAAGGGTCGCCCATGCCGATTTCATCCAATCGGTTGCGCGACACATGAGGGTTTATGGCTGACATAGCATTGCTCATAGAGGCTAAAATCTATACTGTCGCATTGAGAATCATAGTATTTCATCGCAAAGAATGCGCCGAACGAGAGTCGCGACGATACCCTGACTGGTGGAATGACATTTGCTGAATCCCAGATTAGTTAATGTAGGATCTCTATGAAGATAATCACTCTGGTGTTATGGCTGATTTGGGGTGCAGCAGGCTTTGCCGCGGAACCGAGCAAGACGTGGACGGTGGACCAGTCCCTTGCGAGGTTGCGCGACGGCAACGCCCGATTTGTCAGTGGGAATCCAGACCGTTGGGATAGCGGTGAGAATCGCCGACGAGAAGCAGCGGGCGGTCAGACGCCTTATGCATGCATAGTCACTTGTTCCGACTCGCGCGTACCGCCTGAACAGATCTTTGATGCCGGACTTGGTGATCTATTCGTCATTCGCGTTGCCGGCAACGTCACGTCGCCCGAAATCGTGGCTTCTGCAGATTATGCAGTGGACCACTTGAGTTGTCCTGTGATTGTCGTCATGGGTCATTCGAACTGTGGCGCAGTCAGTGCCGCGCTCGCCGAAACAGCATATCCTGAACCCGTCAACTCCTTGATAGAACACATTCGCCCAAGCGTTTCGGCATGCGAGGCAAAGGGCTACGACGGTTCATCGCTGTATGACGGAGTCATTCGAGAGAACGCACGAGTTGGAGCGATGAGTCTCCTGTCCGGTTCGCGCGCGATCGAAGAAGCCGTTACTCGCGGCCGGTGCATCGTGCTCTCCGCCGTCTATGACCTTGCCTCCGGAGTCGTACACTGGCAATCACAGGTCGCCGCCCCGACCCAAGAAGCCGTGCAAGTGGAGCAACTATCGAACAAAGATAGCAAGCTGTCTGAACCGGCGCCGGAGCCAATCATTCAAGAGACCATGCGCACTCGCATAGCTTCTTCCAAGTCGCGACATTAAGTCGTTGAGTCGAAAACTAAGAGCGGCAGGCTTGTAGGCCTGCCGCTTCCTATTCGCCAACTTCAATTGTCAGACCGACACGCCCGCCTTCATCTTCGCCGCGATAGCATCCAGCATGGCGTCATAGGATTGTGCAAACTTCACCACCCCGTCCTCGATCAGGTCAAACGCAATCTGATTGACGTTTATCCCAACCTTCGAAAACTCTGCGATCGTGGCATGCGCAGACTCCATATTCCTGATCAGCTTGTACGAGGGCTTGCCATGATCCTTGAATGCGGTTAACGTCTGCGGAGGAACCGTATTCACGGTATCCGGCGCGATAAGCTCGTCAACATAGAGCACATCAGAATACTCGGGGTTCTTGGTGGACGTGGAGGCCCAGAGGGGCCGTTGTACGCGCGCACCTGCAGCAGCGAGCGTCGCCCAGCGTGAACTTGATGTCACCGTCAAGAAGTGCTCGTAAGCCAAACACGCATTGGCAATCGCGGCTTTGGCTGCAAGATCGTGACGACCGGCCTTCTCGGCCTGTGCATCTGCCACAGAGTCAATTCTACTGACGAAGAAACTTGCGACAGAGGCAATACGCTTTAGGTCTTCTCGCCTCTTTAGCCTCAGTTCGAGTGCCTGCAGATAGGTTTCGAGTACTTGCTTGTACTGAGCGAGTGTGAACAGCAAAGTGATGTTCACATTAATTCCGCGAGTCAACAGCTCGTGCACCGCCGGAAGCCCCGCCTCGGTTCCGGGAACCTTAATCATCAGATTTGGACGACCTACACGCTCCCACAGGCGCTGAGCTTCCTGAATTGTTCCCTGTGTGTCATGCGCAAGTTTCGGAGAAACCTCAAGACTCACGTATCCGTCCACTCCCTCAGACTCATTGTAAACGCTCAGCAGCATGTCGCAAGCGCGGGAGACGTCGCTGACAGCAAGATTTTCGAAGACAGCCTGCGGAGACAAGTCGCTCGCGATCCCCTTGCGGACGTCATCGTCATAGTCGGTACTACTCGCAATCGCTTTCTCAAAGATTGTCGGATTGGACGTCATGCCGCGCAATCCTTCCGCGACGTGCCGCTCCAGTCCGCCGGAATTCATCAGATCACGGCTGATGTAATCCAACCATAAAGACTGACCGAGGTCGAGCGTTGCTTTCATGATAGGGTGACTCATATCTATCTCCTCAATTCTGTTGTCATTCTCTACTTGCCCGCTGCCTCGATAGCCAACACTTTCTCGAGCCGGCGTTGATGACGATCGAGTCCCGAATAATTCGCGTTCAGAAACGCCTTGATGGATTCCCGTGCAAGCTCGATTCCTATGATACGCGACCCAAGACAGAGGACGTTCATGTCATCGTGCTCAACGCCTTGTCGCGCGGAATACGAATCGTGGCACATTCCAGCGCGAATCCCCTTCATCTTGTTTGCTGCGACGCAGGCGCCAACACCGCTGCCGCAGACAATGATTCCGCGGGAAACGCGATGAGACACGAGCTGAAGTCCGACGGCGCGAGCAAAATCTGGATAGTCCACAGCTTCTGTTGAGTGGGTACCGACGTCAATGACCTCATGCCCAAGTTCAGTCAGCCAAGGGAGCAGATCTCTCTTCAGCTCAAACCCTGCATGATCGGATCCAATGGCAAGCTTCATTTTGCATCGCCTCTGTTTAACATTTGGTAAACGGCCATCGCTTTGCGCGCAACATTTTCTGCCGTCAACCCAAGCTTCTCATAGATGGTCTTGGCAGGCGCGGACGCACCAAATCGATCCAAACCGATTACCTCTCCGTCCAACCCGACATACTTCCACCAGCTGAGAGTCGCTGCCGCTTCTATCGCAACGCGTGCGCGTACATTTTGCGGCAGAACGTGATCCCGATACGCTTTTGGCTGCATGTCATAAAGTTCCATGCACGGGACGGAAACGACTCGAGCGTGAACTCCTTCCCGTTCAATCAGCGTTTTTGCTGCCATCGCAATTTCTACTTCGCTCCCGCTGGCCATTAAGATCACATCCGGAGAATCAACGGCTGCGTCGGCAATCACGTACGCGCCCAACTCCACGGGATTCTGTTCACCTTCATAAGACAAAATCGGTAACGCCTGCCGTGTCAAGCAGAGTGCGACTGGCCCATCAGTCCGCTCCAATGCAGCGCGGTAACACTGTGCCGTTTCATTCGCGTCGGCGGGCCGCATCGTCCACAAGTTAGGAGTAGCACGAAGGTGTGATAAGTGCTCAATTGGCTGATGCGTCGGGCCATCCTCACCTAAGCCGATACTGTCATGTGTAAAGACATACAGCACGGGCAGATGCGAGAGGGCCGCGAGCCGTACGGACGGCTTCATATAATCCAGAAAATTCAGAAACGTTGCTCCGAAAGGGATGAACGGAGCAGAACTGGCGATGCCATTCAGTATCGCTCCCATCGCATGCTCACGGATGCCGAATCGGATATTTCTTCCGCCGCGTGTACTCTTCTGGAAATCGCCGCGGCCTTCAAGGTAGGTCAAGTTCGACTCGACAAGGTCAGCACTGCCACCGACAATCCACGGCAAGTCTTTCAACGCATGCAGACACATCTCCGACGCTTTGCGCGTCGCGATCGGCTTGTCACCTGTTTTCCAACTTGGCAGCGTATCCGCCCACTTTTCCGGCAGGCGACGCGACCAGAACTGTTGCCACTCCGATTGAAGCCCTGGGTGAGCTTTGTGCGTGTCCTCAAGTAAACTCTGCCACGTCGCTTGCAGTTCCACTCCTCTTGTACGTGCCGCACCCATGTGCTTGAACACTTCGGAGGGAACGAAAAATGGCTCGTTTTCCGGCAAACCTAACGCACGCTTCGTTAATCTCAGCTCTTCGTCACCGAGCGGAGCACCGTGCACTTTTGAGGTTCCCGCTCTGTTCGGCGAACCAAATCCGATCTGCGTGCGGCAACGAATCAAAGTGGGCCGAGTGTTTTCGGCGATCCCTTCGCGGATTGCACCGTCTACTTCGTTCAAGTCCATACCGTCACAGGCGAGCACGTGCCAGCCCATGCTCTCGAAACGAGCTCCGACATCCTCGGTGAACGCGATATCGGTGGATCCATCAATCGTGATGCGGTTGTCATCGTAGAGCATGACAATCGAACCCAACCCGAGGTGCCCGGCCAGGGATGCCGCCTCCGCTGCCACACCTTCCATCAAATCGCCGTCGGAACAGATCCCGAAGACACGATAGTTGATGACCTCGTGTTGTTCCCGATTGAACATCGCCGCCAAAATCTCGCGGGCAATCGCGATTCCGACGATGTTTCCTACACCCTGCCCGAGAGGTCCGGTAGTGGCTTCGACTCCCGGAGTCAATCCTAACTCGGGATGGCCGGGCGTAATGCTATTCCATTGCCGGAAGCTCTTAAGCTGCTCCAGTGACAAATCATAGCCCGTTAAGTGCAGCAGCGAATAGAGCAGGGCACATCCGTGTCCCGCGGACAGTATGAACCTGTCGCGATTGGGCCACGCGGGATCAAGGGGATTGTGTCTCAGGTGATTCTGAAAGATAGCATACCCCATCACCGCGGCTCCCAACGGCAATCCCGGATGACCAGAATTGGCAGCTTGCACAGCGTCAATTGCCAATCCTCGAACCGTGTTCACACTCAGTCGATCCAAAACTTCCGACATTATAGTCTCCGATTATCCAAAGGTCTGTATGGACAAAGCGACGGAGTGTATCCGTCGCTTTGCCAACCCAACAACAATCAGCAAATCAGCCGATCACGTTACTTCATTAACACCATCTTGCGGCTCTGCACGAAGCTGCCGGCTTCTATCCGATAAAGATAGACACCGCTTGCATGCTGCGAGGCATCAAACGTCACAGTATGGTAACCGGCACCGAAGCTGCCTTCGGCCAGACGCGCGACTTCACGGCCCGTGATGTCGTAGACGGTCAGCTTAACATAACCCGCTTCCGGCAATCCAAAACGAATCTGCGTCGTCGGGTTGAACGGATTAGGATAGTTAGCGGACAGCTCATGCACCAGCGGGATGGCCACGTGCCCGAACGCGGGCCTGTCGCCGCCTTCGTTATCGTCGTCCTGCGGCCTGATGATGGAGGCACCTTCCACAACATCGAGCAGCGAAGAGAGCCAGATCTTAATGGTGCCTTCGCCGGCACCCAGCACGTCGGTATCCTGATCGCCGTCAAAGTCGGCGCCCTTTACGACCGAAGCCTGAGTGAAGGAACTCGACATGACGTTCCGATAGAAGCGGTTGTCCGTATTCCTCCACCACGAGATTTCATTCGGCTCGTTGGCAGCCACCAGCAGATCCGCTCGTCCGTCATCATCCATATCCACGGCGTCCAATTCACGCGGGAACGGGAGCAATGACGTAATATAGTTCTGTTCCATCGTAGCGCCATCCCACCACGCAATCATCGGCTGTTGCGCCACACAGAAGTAGATATCGAGCACGTTGTCGCTGTTCAGATGCGCTGCGTTGATATAGGACGCTCCAAACCAGCCGGTGGCCAGAACGTGGCGGGTAAACGACTGGCTTCCGTTATTCGACCACCACGCAAGCATGCCGCCTTCATACGCCGCACCGAGAATGTCCTTATCACCGTCGTTCCCGATATCCGCGACTTCGATTGAGCGAGCACCCACGAAGTTATTGTCCACCACGAAGCGCGTGAACACCCCGCTTCCGTTGTTACGCCACCAGCTTACGTCATTGTCGTCACAAGCGGCCGTCACCAGGTCTCGATCACCGTCTCCGTCCATGTCCACGATAATCACATCGCGGGCACCACGGTAATTCGTGAGAATGATATTGGGAGTGAAAGTGCCGTTTGCATTCTTGCGGAACCACATCAGCTCGTTGGCGAACTGCGCGACCGCGGCAATATCCAAGTCACCATCGCCGTCCAAATCACCGACGGCAACAGAACGTGCGCCGTCCCAATCCGCTATCACCACATGCGGAGTGTAGTCCCACGTGCCGTTGTTCTCGTACCACATCACCTTGTCGGCGAACATACCCGCGGCAACGACATCCATATCTCCGTCGCCGTCCATATCAGCCGGAACCGCAGACATACAGCCATAGAGCTCAGTCGTGACAGTTACGACACCGAAGATGATCGGATCAACGGGCACACGATATCCGTACACCACTGTGGACATTTCACCGATACCGCAGTTGTTGAACGCGCGCACACGATATTCGTATTCGACACCCGGAGCTGCCGAGAAGTCGTTGTAACTCGTGACATCCGCGCTAACCGTCGCTATTGATTGCGGCGGGAACCCACGCAGAATCTCGTAGCCTGTTTCCTGCGCTACATTGTTCCACGTCAGGCGAACGCGATCGTTGAGGTTGACTGTTGCCGCGATATTCGTCACAGTCGCGATTTGCTGAGCTGAGAATCCCGTAGTCGAAGCCGACAAGACGCCCAAACCGCACTGGTTGACTCCGCGCACTTGATAATTGTACGTCACGCCGGGCTGCACGCTGTTGTCCGTGTAGGAGTTAAATGCGCCAGGGATATTGTCAGCCAGAAGTGTGTTATTGCGCCAGACCTGATAGCTCGTAGCTGTGGCCACCAGATTCCAGCTCACGATAACCTGATTACACAGGCCGTCCGATGCGGCCACGCCGGTCGGAACTGCGGGCAGCGGAATCGTCGATCCCGTTACCGGCGGAGTCTGCGGACCGGATCCGCAGTCGTTCGTCGCAGCAACCGTGTAGCTGTTGGTTGTCCCAGTCGGAACATTGTCGGAATAGACGAAGGTCCCTTGCGGAACATTCGCCAGCACTGCGCCGTTACGCCTGACGACGTACTGCGTTGCATACTGCGTACCGGTCCACGTCAGGATAATCGTGTTACAACGATCATTCGTCGCGGCGAGATTCGTAACCGCACCTGCGACCGGCGCGGCCTGACCGACGTCATTCGCACATCCGCCCTGTCCGCAGATGTTGGACAAAGCGCAGACTTCATAGACTGCGACAGCAGGCAGCGGATTTGCGTCCACATAACTGCGCTGAACGTTCGGCAATCCTCCCGCCAAGCGAGCAATGACGTTGCCGTTACGTTTGACGTGCACGGAATCCTGTCCATCGACGTCCGTGAAGGTGAAAGTGACGGTGACAATTCCGCATCCGTCGTCCGAGGCGGCCATTTGTGACGGGCCGATCGGTGTCGGTGCTGTACGTCCGCCATCTGTCGCAAGCGGTGATTCAATCGTATCTCCGGGTGCGCACACACGCAGTGCTGAGATGCTGTACGTACTTTGCGGCCACACGCCAAGTTGATTGTAAGACGTCGTACCGGCAGGAACGTTCGCGACATTTGCACCGTTCCGACGAATCTTGAGCAGTGACACTCCACTGTGGCTATAAGCAGTCCATTGGAGCAAGACGCGATCGCAGAGATTCTCTGACGCGGTGAAACCCGAAATCGCCGGAGGATAGGTATTCGGAGTGACCACAATCGCGCTCGACAGCGGGCCGATTTGGCAGTTGTTAAACGCCGCCACCTGCACCGAACAGGTTTGCGTGTCCGCCGGACAGTATGTCAACGTGGTAACATTCGCGCCGACCGTATCCACGATTACGCCATTACAGTAGATGTAATAGCCGCTCTCGTTCGCAACGTTACTCCAGTTCAGATTGATGCAGAAGCAGTTACTCGGAACGGCCGTGAAGCCCGTTACCTGAACCAGATTGGGAATCACAGTCACACTGTTACTCAACGCGGATTGCGCTCCGGCGCCGCACTGATTGGCAGTGACTATTCTATATGAGTACGTTCCTGCACCTACGTTTACATCCGCATACGTGGTTGTCCCGACGGGCACCGTGGCAATTTGAGAGCCGTTGCGCAGCACGCGGTACTCTTGAATCGGCTGAGTCGCGGGCGCGTTCCACGTGACCGTCACGTTGCCGCAATTCTCAACGGCGGCTACACCGGTCGCAACGCCCGGAACCGTCAATCCTTCGCCTGCTACGGCTGTTCCCGCTTCTCCGTTTCCACAGTTGTTGATTGCGCGCACATTGTATGTGTGAACGCCGGTCACTCCTGTGTCGGTGTAGTTCGTCTGATTCGCCGGAACTGTCGCAATCGGAGTCGTCAGATTGCCGTCCCGATAGACGAGATAACCTGTCTCAGAAAGCTGATCCTGCCACGTCAAAGCAATCTGTGAGCAGATGTTGTTCGACGCGGTCAATCCGGCAACCAGCGGCGGCACCGTAGCGACGACACCTTGCGCGGGAGCACTCTGCGGCGCGTTGCCGCAGGCATTAACGGCCAGAATCGTGTACATATACGCGACGCCCGGCGTCGCGGTATTATCGTTGTAGGTAGTCGTGTTCGCAGGAACGTTCTGCACGAGCAGTGCGCCGTTGCGATACACATCATAGCGGTCTTCGTCCGCCGTGTCTGTCCAGTTCAGGATGACCACCGAGCAGTTCGTCGTCGTAGCCGTCAGGCCCTGCACCTGCTCGGGAATACTGCGACGGCAACCCTGCACGCTTGCGGATTCTGGACCGGCGCCACCGACGTTAAACCCGCGCACCGTGTAGTTGTAGCACACGCCGGGCACGGAGGTCATGTCACAGTAATTCGTGACGTTTGCGCCGACCGTTGCGAGCAAGGCTCCATCACGCAGAATCTCATAGCCGGTTTCGTTCTCGATATCGGACCACGTCAGGCAAATCTGATTACAATCCGTCGTCGAAGCCGTTACTCCGGAAACCTGACTCAAGCTGAACACCGCAACACCCTGTGCTCCGGCAGACAGATCACCTTCACCGCAAACGTTTGTCGCGGCGACGGTGTAGGTATAGGTCACGCCGGGCGAAGCCGTTCCGTCGCAGTAGGTGACGTCATCGGCGCTGTTACTGGCGATGAGTGTTCCGTTGCGATAGATATTGTAGTTCAACTCTCCATTAACATCATTCCAACTCAGGCAGACTTCGCTGACCAAGTTTTGCGTGGCGGTGAGTCCGGTAACTTGGCTCGGAGTCTCGGCGCGCTGACCCGTTGCCGGCGCGGACTGCGGTCCCTCATTGCAGGGATTAATCGCCGTCACACGGTAGCTGTACGGAACACCTTCTGGCACGGAATTGTCAAAGACAGATGTCAAGTGCGGCGCAAGACTTGACCACCAGTTGTTGGGATCGTCGCTGCGATACACGCGGTATTCAGTCACCCCGGGATACGCACTCCATGTAATCAGAATCCCGTCACAACTGTCAACGGATGCAGTGACACCCGTGACCTGTCCCATTTGCGGCAGGCGCTCACCCGTCGCCGGTGCGGACGGACTCGTCTCACCGCAGAAAACGCTGTACGCCCGCACGGTGTATTCATAGACACCTGCTGGCGGTGTATCGGCAAATTGTGTCGTCGGCGGCAAGACGGTTCCTGCCAGAGCACCATTCCGGAACACACGATATTCCGTCACATCTCCGGGCGCGGCACTCCAACTCACAAGAATTTCGTCACAGTCGTTGTTGGACGCCGTCACGTTAGTTGGCGCATCCGGTCCTTCGAGTCGAGTTCCATTGTCAGCAGCAGATTGCGCCGTCGTGCCGCACACATCGTCCGTTGCAGCCACCGTATACGAAGCCGTCGTGCCGCCCGCAATGCCGGTATCCGTGTAGTTGGCCGTGGGAGCCGCAACGAATGCCACGAAGGCACCGTTACGATAGACGTTGTATCCATCGAAAGTGCCGGTGGAAGCGGTCCACGTCACATACACATCCGAGCAGGACGTATCGGAAGCCTGCACGTTGGTCGGCGGCGTCGGGAAAGGAAGCACGGTGCCGCTTGTTGCTGCAGGATCTGAATCATCGCAGCCAGTTGTCAAACTGTAGGCCACGATAGTATAGTTATTCACGCCTTCGCTCGCACCCGCGTCGACAAACGTGCGGTCATCGTTGTGTGCAGCGCCTTCGAAAATCTGCGTGGCGCCGCGATAGATGCGATAGCCTGCAAGCGCGGTGTTAGCCGGCTGCGCTCCCCACGTCAGCGTGACACCAGAGCAACTATTACTCGAACCCGCGAAGCTTGGCGGAGCAATCGGAGAAGCCAGCAGTTGAATGTCAATCGGGGCGCTGAGTCCGCCTTCGCCGCAAAGCGCAGAGTAGGCGCTTACACGGTATGTTCTCTGTCCCGGAGTAGCGGGCACATATCCGAAGCAAGTCCCAGTCACCGTATCAATCGGAACGCCGTTTACATAGACGATATACCCATCAACGTCACCGGATGCCGCAGTCCAGCAGAAGGACAAGGTATCGCAGCGCGCTTCGGCTGCAACCAAGCCGGTAGGAATCCCGACGGATTCGAGCTTGCGGCCCGGGACAGGTTCGCTGGCCTCGGAGTCGATACATTCTTCACTGCTCGCCGAAACAGAATAGTTGTGCGGCAAGGCGTCCGGAGGTGTATCGAAGAAGATTCTGACACCCGGATTGCTGTTGCCGACAAAGTTTCCGTCACGATAGATATTGTAGAAGTCTACGTCGCCCAGCGACGCGTCCCAGGTCACCCACACGAAGAAACACGAGGTATCGCTGGCTACGACGTTTGTGGGCACCGTTGGAGCTTGAGCCACACTGACTTCAATCTCTTCACTCGTAGCGCCTACGTCGCACTCGTTCTCCGCTCTGACAAAGTACTCATACGTTGCGGGGCCATTGCCGACATTGTCCAGATACTCGCCTACACCAAAAGGAACCGTTGCAATCAGCACCAAGTTGCGATAGATATGAATCTCATCGGCTCCTGCCGGATCAGTCCATTCGAGCAGGACGTCCGCACAATTCTCGCTCGTTCCCGTCAAGTCTGTCACGACTCCGGGGGCCTGCAATCTGCTCACGATGTACTGTTCACTCGTGTCTCCGCGACCGCACTCATTTGCGCCAATCGCGTAAACTAAGTGATCACCGTCATCCGGCAAAGTCACATTGAAGTTACCCTCAGCGCCTACGGTCGCATTAAACGGCACTCCGTCGAGGAAGAAAACCGTGGTGTCCGCGAAGTCTCCTCGCTCATAAGTGAAACTCACTCCAGTACAGGTTGAAGACACCAAAACCAGACTCGGAGCCTGCGGCAACGGAGCGCGACCGCCGTTATTAGGCGTGCTGTTTGCGGGACCGCCCGGGCCGGTGGCCTGAACGATATAGGGATACACAACCCCCGGCACGGCAGTGATATCGCTGAAGTTGGTCACGTTGGCCGCAACCGAGCCAATCGGGTTCCCATTGCGCAAGATGTTGTAACCCGTCTCGTTCTGGGTATCCGTCCACGTCACATCCACGCGATCGCACAGATCATCCGTCGCCTGCACGTTCGTCGGCGGACTTAATGAAGCAAGCACCTGCCCCGTATTGCCTACGGAAACTACGCCGTCGCCGCACTCGTTATAGGCTTGCACCGTGTACAGGTAAACGACGTTGGGCACGGCGGTCATGTCGTCATACGTCGTAATATCCGCATTAACTAACGCAAGTTGCACAGCGTCCCGCAAGATCCGGTAGTTCGTTTCTCGAATCGTATTCGTCCACGTCACCGTCACGCGGTCCGGCAGGTTATCCGTAGCATTGACGCCCGTCACCTGCGGCGGCACCTGTTTGCGCGACCCTTGGTTCGCCGTTGGAATCGTGCTGTTGCCGCAGGCATTGTAGGCCAGCACTGTGTAACTGTAGCTAGTGCCCTGCGCCGCCGTCGTATCGTTATACGTCTGAACCCCCGCCGCCACCGTGTCGATATTGATACCGCCACGGCGAATAATGAAACCGAGTTCGTTTGGCGAGGTATCCGTCCACGTCACCTGCACAAAACAGAGCGTCGAGTCAGTCGCCTGCACGTTGGACGGCGCCAGCGGTTCATCGATGTCCGCGCCGACAGCCGGAGCCGACTGTGCGCTGGTTTGGCAATCCGCCGGATTGTTCGAGTTGCGTGCGGCGACAGTAAAGTTATAATTCGTGCTCGGGGCCGGAGGCTCATGCGTAAACGGCGGGGCCGCCGGTGTGCCGATCTGATTGCCGTCGCGGTAGACAATGTAGCCCGTCGCGCCGGCAGAGGGTGTCCAGTTGATCGTCACGATGCACTGACCGACCGATGCCGTAACGTTCGTCGGCACAGCAGGTGCAGCAAACGCCGTCCCTTCGTCGGCAGCCGATTGCGCGCCGGCGCCGCACCCCGCGTTCCATCCGGCGACTGTATAGTTTGCTGTTCCGGCGATAAAAATCGTGTCACTGTTCGGCTGTCCGGCCTGACCGCGAATCTGGCGACCTACTTCGACTCCGTTGCGGAAAATGGCAAACGAGTCTATGGTCGAAATATTATTCGGCACGGTCCACGAAACAATCACGCTTCCGCAGCGGTTGTCTGAGGCCGAACACGTCGCAGGACCTAAGGCCGAGGGCAGACGCGTTCCGTTGTCCTGCCTGCTGGTCGAAAAACAGGTGTCATTGCCCTGCACTGAGCGGGCAATGATGATATAGCCATAGGAACCCTGCGGAGCATTCGAATATACATACTGCGTAGCCGCTCTGGCGACACGCGTAACCAGCGTATCGGTGTTGCTGCGGTAGATGAACAGTGAGTCCACACTCTGATCAGCGGGATAAGGACTCCACGTCATCGTCACCTGCGAACACGAGTTGTCAGAAGCCTGAAAATTAGTCACCGCATCCGGGGTGATACATCCGCCGCAGGCCTCTTCCACGCATACCCAATCCGCCTGAGTAAATGTCACTTCACTGTAACCGTCCGTAATCGTGAAAGCTCCAGTGCGCCAATAGCGGTTCTGCCCGGGCACGCAGACACGCACCCAGTAGCGCGACGGCAGCGGCGTGTTCGTGGAAATCGTGAATAGATCGTAGGAGTAGAAACCACCCTCACAACCCAGATCGTCCACGGAATTGAAGGGCATGCTATTGAAGTTCGCACGGCCGAAGACGGGACCGTCAATGCGGGCAAGCTGGTCAGCTTCGTCCGGACCGTTGTTGTTCGCATCCCAGAAAATCTGGGCGATTGTCGTCCCGTCCGGCAACGGACCACCTGTAAAGCCACATTGGTACGTTAACCCGGGATCTGTTGTGCAATCGTACAGCAGGAAGCAATTAAACTGGGCGTTCGCCGCACCTGTCAGAAGCAGAACGCATCCGCAGAAAAATAGAGCACGTAACTTCATCAACACACCTCCACAAACGAAATCATTTCGAACGAAGCCGTCGACTGGAACCCGGCGGGCGTCCGCACGGTAAAGAGAGCAGTATCCACTGCTGAAGAATCTGGTGAACCAGCAGCCCGCGGGAGGAGCGGAAGCGCTCTTCCCGAGAAAGAGTAAACAATGTCCCGAGTCATGACTTGCGAGTCCTCGTTCAGGTAATTATCTTTGATTGATTTAGCAAAATGTAAAGACGCATGGCTTCTGTGCGAATCCATGCAGGGCTTAGAAAGATAACCATTTCTCGTGAAGCAGTCAACAGTTTGGACCCCGCAAGTGCTACGAAATTCAAATCTTGGCGACTTCACGCCCCCTGTTGAAACTTATCCACAACCCATGCTCAACATGCTGATTTCCCCGCGGCTCAAAAGTCTCTTGATTCTCACATTTATATTTGTTTTTTATGGAATTGTAGAATCTGCCCCCAAGAAGGTTGCAGAACGGACCAGCCGAGGCTGCTCCGCCCCGCTGTGGAGCGGCGATGGGAAGTTGCTGGCCTACACGACTCTCGACTTGGACGAACTGCATGTCACAGAGTTGGCTATTAGCATCCGGCTGCAAAAATTCTACCGGGTCGCGAATGCTAAGGGAGTCGGGCGAAGATTTGTGTTCGATCCGGAGAGTGAAGGTCTGGTCTACCGCCGGACAGCTGAAGCCCTGCCAAGCAAGCCGGAACGACTGATAGTAACCCCTTTAAGCACATTAGAAAACAGAATGATAACGTCCAACAAGGAGTCTATTTTAGGTCCCTATAGGATTGATGATAAGATCTACTATCGCAGTGCTCTCGACGAGCCTTTGACTGACCTCGAAGGCAACGCACGGCCTGATGGACCTTTCCTGAAACGTAATGCTCTAACCGTACGCAACGCGGCAGGAGATGCCGTCTGGCAGTCACCGGCGACTTTTGTCGTCGAAGGGTTTGAACTTTCCCCGGATGGCGCCTGGGTCGCAGTCGTTGGCAGGACATCAGCGGCAACAGAGGTCAAGATAGTGGAGGTCGCCGCCGGCAAATCTGTCGACCTTGGCCGCGGCCGCTGGCCTTCGTGGTCGGGTGACTCGAACCGCCTGATATTCGTCGTGGACAAATCTGAACTGAAGTATGCGGAGCTGGTCGTCTATGATATCCCCAGCGGTCAGCGCCGTTCTGTGCAGGGCATCACACAATTTTGGCCGGATGAACCCGCCCTCGACCCGGACGGATCGCGCTGTGCCTTCGTCCACGACGGTGAGGTTTATGTGACGGAAGTAACCGGCTTCTGAGCGCGTTTCACCGGAGTTTGACTCCCTTCACCAAAAAGCAAAGCCCCGAACTTCCTTCGGGGCTTTGCCTTTCAATCCAGCTAACTTATGCCTTTGCCATACAAATATCGCGCAGGGCTTCCGCCAGAAACTCATTCTGCTCCGGCGTTCCAATCGTAATCCGGACGCAATGCGGAAGCATGAATCCTCTGAGCGGCCGCACAATCACACCTCGCTTCTCAAGCTCTTCCGACAGCTTCAAGGCCTGTGCCTCGGTTTCAAGAGGCAACATGAAGAAATTCGCAGCGGAAGGAATATACTGGAGTCCGAGTTCGTCGTAGAGTTTCGGCATTCCCGCCCGTCCTGCGCGGTTGGTCTCCTGCGTAAGCTTCAGAAAGTCCGCATCGTCGAGCGCACCGGCACCTGCCGCCTGCGCGATACTGGACGGCTCAAACGGGAGTTTGACCTTCAGGACATTCCGGCACAAGTCTTCGTGACCGAATCCATACCCGATGCGCACCGCCGCCAGACCGTAAGCTTTTGAGAAGGTTCTGAGCGTCATGACATTATCGAGACGGTAGGTCATGGAATCGGGATAGTCATCGAAGTCTTCCGCATACTCGCAGTAAGCTTCATCCAGTATCACCAACACGCGCGACGGCACGCGTTTCATGAATTTCTCAAACTCTGTCTTGGTAAAATAGGTGCCGGTCGGATTGTTCGGATTGGCCAGATAAATGATCTTCGTCTTTGGCGTAATCGCGTCGGCCATGGCTTCGAGGTCATAGGCGAAATTCTTAAGCGGCAGGGTCACCAGTTTAACGCCGCGCGACCAGGCCGCGACATAGATTCCGATGAAGGTTCCTGCTACCGTCAGGATTTCTTCATCGTCGAGCATGAACGTGCGTACGATGTTGGCCAGAATCGACTCTGACCCGTTCCCGACGACCACGTTATCCAGCTTGACCTCATAGAGTTTGGCCAGCTTGTTGCGAAGCATCAAACCGCCGTCAGGATAAAGCTGAATGTCGCGATACGAATTCTTCGCCGCTTCAATCCCCTTGGGCGACGAACCGATCGGATTTTCGTTCGACGCGAGCTTGATGATCTTCTCGAGTCCGTATTGCTCGCGAATCTGCTCTGCCGACTTCCCGGGTTTGTAGGGTATTAGGGATTCAATGTAAGGTGGAACTAAAGTCATAAATAACTCAATGGTTTTCTTCTACTATTTGAGGAGGATCATTTTCTTCGTCATACTCTCCCCGCCCGACTCCAACCGCGTAAAATACACTCCCGTCGCTAAACTGCTTCCGTCGAACGTGACCACGTGCGCGCCCGCACTCATCGCTTCATCCAGAAGCGTTGCAATCTCACGGCCCGTCACATCATACACCGCAAGCTTGACATTTCCGGCCTTCGCCAAATCAAACTGAATGTTCGTCATCGGGTTGAACGGATTAGGATAGTTCTGATGCAACAGCATCTCCGCGGGCAAAACGGCGTGCTCGCCGCGCGAACTTAACTCCCGCGGAAATCCGGTCGAGTCAGCACGAAACGCCCAAATCTCCTGCAATGGATGCGTCGGAATGTCACTCACCGGAACGCGCATGTAGACCATGTCGTTCAGCGTAGCCGGGCCTTCCGCGCCGCTGCTCGCGACTGCGCTGCCCGCCGCATAGTCATGCTGGTAAAGAGCATGAATGACCCCGTCCGTCACATACTTTGCAATCGTAATGTCACGTTCGCTCGGATCGTTGCCCGTCGGCTGATTTGGCTGGCCCGGAGTATTGCTCACGTTCGTCGGTATGGCCCACGTCTGTCCATTATCCGTCGAAACGGAAATGTGGAATTCCCCCATCGGATAACCCGCATCGCTGAAAGCATGCTGGTCAAACTGTTGAAATGAGCAATAGAGATAGCCGTTTGTCGTGTCAATCGCCAGACTCGGTCGGTGGCACATCAGGTTATTCACGCCGAGGGCAACGGAGTCATTGGCGAAGAACGCGTGATTGATCAAATTGAACTCTTCGCGATCTTCACCCCAGTGCCAGATGGTAGAGTAGACCAGCCCGAACGGCCCGACCGTGCCATCTTCATCAAAGTAATACCAGGCGTGCGCCGTGTAAGCAATGTGAACATTGTCATCGTCGTCGAGAATCAGGGACAAGTCTATCCACGGACGGAGAGTGTCGGCGTTGCATGTGATGTAGTCCCCGCCGTTTGCCATGCAATTCGGGTCAATCGGTGGAATGCCCGTTACTTCAACAATGTCGCTCCAGTTATTGCCTCCGTCTTCGGACACGCGCAGTTGAATGTTTTCTTGATCAGTATCCCCCACCGGATCCGTGATCCACGCCACCGCGACGCGGTCACTTTGGCGCGAGCATGCTACGTCAATCGTAATGAACGTCGCGGGAACCCACGGCGCGACAAATCCTGCACCCCAGTTGATATCGATTCCGAATCCCGAGTCATAGCTGGGTTGTCCGCGCACATAATACTCTTCAGCCGCGCCCCCGCTTTCTGTGGCCACCATGTGGATCCGTCCATGGCGATCCATATCAATGTGAGGCCAGATGATGGCCGGTTCGTGCCCGCCGAACGGAACCTCGAAGGCAGTGAAAGCTCCCGCGCGCGCGATGAAGTCAATGCTTGCCGCAGCATGGGGAGTGCTCAAGAGCGCTTGGTGAAAAGCAGGGAACGCAAAGCCGTTGGCCGCAGCAGCGATGTTGCAGAAACCTGCTCGATTGCTGCTCTCCACAGTCACACCCGCAGGACCTTGGGCAAGCGTGTCCTGATACCAGCAATTGTAAAAGACGTGCCTGCTCTCCGACTCCGCATCTTCCCCGTTGGTCCACGCGAAATGCACAGCGCCGAGCGGATCGACCGCTATTTGCTTACCGTGTGTCCCGTTGGTTTGGATGTCAAACCAGGTCTGGCCAACAATCTCATAGGTTGAATTCGGGGTCCCGCCTTCGTCATCGAGGGTCACTCCCGGAATTCGCAAATATGGCTGTGCCCTGACGGCTTCGCCTCCGGTCACCGCAACTGGTCCCATAACGTAGTCTTTCGCCGGGCGGGCGGTCGCAATGGTAAACAACGCAAGAACAGTTATTAACGCAGCTTGGAGATCGCGAACCATGTGGCACCTCTGGAGAAACGCTGTGAGACTCAATACAAGAATGTAGAGCCGCAGGGTTGAAAAGTCAAGCACCTCCGAAGAGGTGCTTGGAACAGGGCAATTCCGGGCAAGCTCAGTCTTCGAGCGTGTCCGTCACGGTGATGTGAAAAGTGTCGCAGTCCACCGCACAGAAGACGCCTCTGCCGCCGCTGACATTTGAAATGGGATTCAACGCAGGCTCACCGATTATGGTCGTAGCGATAAAGTTCCACGCCGCCGTATCGCACGAGAAGACGCGGAACATGGTAGGACCGGTGTAACAGAGTCCAATCCAAGGGACATCCTGTGTTTCGATATAGCGGGTGGTCCAAATGGAGAGATAGGTTCCTGGACCGTTGTCGTCCCCGAAATCACACTCTTTGCCGTATTTGCCTTCGTCCATGGCTTGAATCAAGATTGCATAGCCGAAATTCACATCACTCGTCGTCCAGCGCAAGCGAAGTTCGTCACCGCCGTATTCCAGCGTATCGGGAGCGGGGTCGGTGATCAAATCGCCGTCAACCAGCACAGCCTGAGTGATTTCTATCGGCGCCACAGCGTAGGAATAAGCCCGCAAGGTATCCTGCTGACGCACAACGAGCAGATCGTAGCGCTCGCCGGTGGTCACTACGTGGACAGACTCGGGCAGGGCATAGGTCCCGGGCACGCCGGAGTTTTCTTCTGTAAGCTGATAGGTGGACTGCTGATTAACCGTGATGTAGACCTCCGCTCCACTCACCCGCACCTGATCGGGATAATAAGCCTGATCGATCGGCACGGTGTGGGACAGACGGATTTCCAGCCGCTGCCCGATATACATGAACCCGTCAACCACCAGCTCTTCCTGATACTTGACGTCCGCTTCATCATCACATGCGGACAGGAGAAATGTGCTGAACAAGGCAAGGAGTATGTAAGAGAAATATTTCATGACCTAAAACTCCGCGGTGAAGCCGACCGTCGGCAGGAACGGCAATTGACCGATAATCTCATAGCCGACCGGATTGGTGGTCAAGTCCAGCGACCGCAGGAAGGCGTTCTTGCGACCCAGCACGTTGATGACCTCAATATAGGGGGAGAACTTGCACCAGCTCCATTCGTATTTCAAGCGATAGGCGACATCCAGTCGAACATACGGACTGAACCGCTCGCCGTAGGTCGGTCCCGGTTGGAAGAAGTGCGCGGGCAATCCGAGACCCGGACTGTAAGCTCCCAATGCTTTGGTATACGGCAGACCGGACTGATAGTTCAGCCGCGTTTCCAAACTTCCACGCTTGCGAATTTTCCGGCTGACAAACAGATTACTGCTGTGTTGGCGGTCGAAATATGCCGGGAAGGTCTTTCCCTGATCAAGCGGCTCGAAGTTCTCAAATGCGCCGAAGACTCTTCGCGACCGGCCCCACGCGTAACCGAGACTCATCTCATAGCTTCCGAAATCTCCGCCGATGGTGGCATCGAAACCGTAGGCGTAGCCTTCACCGACGCGGACGTAATCTTCAAGGTCCGTGTCGCCATCATCCTTGGCATTCAGCAGGTCAAGCTGCACGATGTTCTGGAAGTTCTTGTAATAGGCGCCACCTGTCACCTTAAACCGTCCCAGACTGTCATCCACAAAACTTAGGGCAAAATGCTGTCCACGGGCGATGCCGAAGCGTTCACCCAGCGCAATGTATGAGTCGAACAGCGAAGCAAAGTCCTCGCCCACGCGCACCTGCTGAAGATACTGGGTGTAAAGTCCCCACGCGCCGCTCACATACATTCCCGGACCCAAATCCCTGCGCGCAGCCAGTCGCGGCAGCAATTCATTTGACTCTTTCAGACTGTAATGTTCGTAGCGCAGACCGGGGGTAATCGTCCATTTGTCCGTCAGACGGTAGTCGTCGGACGCATACAGTGACAGCAAGTCGCCGTCGTAGTCATTGCGTCCCAGAAGGTAGTCGGAGGACAGGAACTCCAGATACGAATCAAACATCTTGGCTTCAAACCCGAACGTCATCGAGTTTCGGGCATTCGCGAAATAGGTGATGTCGGATTCGAGGGTGAGGTCGTTGATATTGTTGTTCCATTCCCCCCACGAGTCCGTCGTTTCGAAGCGTTGTTTGCCGTAGAAGTTGCTGCCGGCAAAGTTCGTATGCGAGTAGACCTTTGGCGAAAAGATGTGAACGAACGGAATGCTAAATGTCCTGTTTCCCCAAGTCAATCGCAGGCGGTCGCCGACTGCCGACGACAGCTTCAGGATATCGTCGCCCCAGTAGGCAGATGGCGAAATTCGGTCACCGTTCGCAAAATCCCGTGTGACCTTCGCGTTGAAATCGAAGAAGTAATAGGGGAAGTCATCTTCGATGATGCCCGCGCTTTTGAAGGCTTTGGTCGCCGCGTCAATATATGTTCGCCGACCGGCCACCAGCCACGACCCGTGCGGCAGCGGACCTTCGAGCAATGCCGTGGAAGACAACAGCGAGAGTCCCACTTTGCCCTGCATCTTATTGCGGTTGCCTTCGCGGTCGGCCACGTCCACAACGGCGGATAACCTGCCGCCATATTGCGCGCCGAACCCGCCCTTGATAAGCTTGACGTCCTTGATGGCGTCCATGTTAAAGATAGAGAACAGACCCGCCAAGTGCGTGGGCTTGTACACATTGATGCCGTTCAGCAGAATCAGATTCTGGTCACCCGACCCGCCCCAGATATTCAGTTCCGCCGAGAAATCGCTGGACGGCAGAATGCCTGCCGTGGCTTGCAGCGCACGAAACAGGTCAGGTTCGGCAAGCTGTGGCAGCTTGACCAGTTGCCGCGGAGTGACTTCAATCTGTGCGACTTTCGGCGCGTACTCAGGTTCTTTGCGTTCCGCGATAATCACAACCTCACGCCCCAGCAGCGCAGCCGGACGCAAGCGAATCTCAAAGTTCTGATTCTCTCCGTTGATCGAGATCGGCTTGCGCAGAGATTCATACCCCAGCGAGGTAAAGACCAGCGTGTATTCTCCCTGTTCCAGATTCGGAATCGAGAAGAATCCTTCCACGTTGGCCGCGGCCCCGCGGTTTGTCCCTTCCACAACGACCGCCACAGCCGGAATGGACTCTCCCGTGGCATCGTCTTTGATTTTGCCGGAGACTGTCGCGCGTGCATGCGCCCCCGTTGCCCAGCCCGCCAGCATCACCAGCAAAATGATGTTACGAAGCATACTTCCCCATGGATTAAGTTTCGCGAAAGCCTTGCGGCCTTCAATTAGGTTTGTTAATTTGTTTGCAGATACAGTATTTGCTGTCATGTTTGATTCGAAGTGAAACTGGAGCAGGCATGTCCTCCACCAAGAAGGCCACACTGACCATTTGGATTCTCGCCGCTCTGCTGGCCGGATTACTTTTCGGGATAGTCGGCAATGCCTTGCTGCCGGAAGCGGTCAGCACAGGTCTCATCAAGTGGCTGCTGAAACCTGTTGGCGACATCTTCCTGCGGGCCATCACGATGCTGGTCGTCCCGATAGTGTTCGTCTCCCTTGTCTACGGCGCGGCTTCCATCGGTGACCCGAAGAAACTGGGTCGCGTAGGCATGCGGGTCATGCTCATTTATCTGCTGACGACGGCGCTCGCGGTCTCAATGGCGCTTTTCATCGCAGAAGTAATCGTAAGGCCGGGGACGGGAATCTCGCTTCCCACCGACGCGTCGTTCACGCCCAAGCAGGCTCCTTTTATCATGGATGTCATCGTGGACATGATTCCCAAGAACCCGTTTCAGGGCATGGTGGAAGGGAACATGCTGCAGGTCATCTTCTTCGCTCTGTTGCTGGGGATTGCGCTGGCTCAACTTAGCGCGAAAGCCGAACCTGCGATGCGGTTGGCCGAAATCGGCAACGACGTGCTGATGCGAGTTGTGGAGATAATTATCTGGTTGGCGGTACCCGGTGTGTTTGCCCTGATTGCCAAAGTCATGCTTGAACAGGGTCTTGGCGTGCTGTTGCCGCTGCTTGCCTATGTATTGACTCTTTCGGGCACGCTCTTGTTGCAGTTGTTCATCGTCTACTCCGCCCTGCTCTATGCCTTCACAAAATTATCACCTGTTCAGTTTTTCAAGAACCATATTCCGGTGATGACCGTTGCCTTCTCAACATCGTCTTCCAACGCCACGCTTCCCGTATCTATTGACGTCGCTGAGCGTCGGCAGGGCGTTTCAAAGGGTATTGCCAGCTTTGCACTGCCGCTCGGTGCGACGATTAACATGGACGGCACGGCCATCATGCAAGGTGTTGCCACGGCCTTCATTGCACAGGTCTACGGAGTTGACTTAAGCTTCTCGCAGTTAGTGACGGTGGTGATCACGGCAGCGCTGGCTTCGATCGGCACCGCAGGGGTGCCCGGTGTCGGGCTGATTACGCTCTCGATGGTGCTGATGTCCGTCAATCTGCCAGTCGAGGGAATCGCCTTGATTATCGGTGTGGACAGGTTGTTGGATATGCTTCGCACGGTGGTCAACGTCACCGGGGATTCCGCAACAGCCGTCATCGTCTCCAAAATGGAGAATGAATTGGATGTCCACGAATTCTACGCCGAGAATGCAGGCGTGGATTAGAGACCTGCTTCTCGCAATTCATGAAGGGCGGCTTAAAGCCGCCCTTTTTCATCGTGGTTACAGCTTGTAGAGAGAAGAGAACTTCTCAGTTAAGTAGCTCAGGTAATCTTCCGTTCCAAGCGGCTTGCCGGTGGCTCTGATGAGCAACTCGTCGCGGGTGTAGCGCCGTCCGAGTTTGTGGACGTGCTCACCAAGCCAAGCGAGAATGTCGCGGAACTCGCCCCGTTCAATCTGCTGAGTCATATTTGAGATATCGGCGTTCATCTTCTTCCACAGCTGACCGGCGATAATGTTCCCGACAGAATAGGACGGGAAGTATCCGAAGCTGCCGCCGCTCCAATGCACGTCCTGCATCACTCCTTGCTTGCCGTCGTCCGGCGGTGTCAGACCCAGATAGCTCTGGATTTTCTTGTTCCAAACCGAAGGCAGGTCCGACACGGAAATCACACCGGCAAACAGGTCGCGCTCGATTTCAAAGCGCAGGATTATGTGCAGGTCATAAGTCAATTCATCGGCCTCCACTCGGACGAGGCTTCGTTCGACGTGATTGATTGCCAGCACCCAATCGTCCATGTTCATGCCGGCGAGTTCTTCGCCGAAGTGATTCATGAGATTTGGATAGAAGTGTTTCCAGAACGGCTTGCTGCGGCCGATGTAGTTTTCCCACATCCTGCTCTGCGACTCGTGCATGCCGTAGCTCAGCGCTTCCGAGAGGGGCGTGCCGTAGGTTTCCGGCGCGACACCTTGTTCATAAAGCCCGTGGCCCATTTCGTGAATGATGCCGAACAGAGCCTGCGTCGGCGCGTGCTCGTTATAACGCGTGGTCAACCGGACGTCGCCCAAGCCGCCCGAGCAGAACGGATGAATAGACGTATCCAAGCGCCCACCCTGTCGGTCGAAGCCGATGGCGTAGATAAGTTCTTCACCGAACGCCTTCTGCTTCTGAGCTGCGAACCGGTTCTTTTGAAAGTCGAACTTCGCTTTGACAGGTGATGCCGTCACACGGTCGACGAGCGGAACGGTTACCGCTTTGACTTCATCAAAAAGTCTAGTCAATGAGTCGGCAGTGGCGCCACGTTCGTAGTCTTCAATCAGTGCATTAAGCGGAGTGCCTTCGTAGCCCTGCGCTTCTGCATACTTCTTGGTCAATGCCACGAGCTTCTCAAGCTCTGGCGCAAACATTGAGAAGTCCGCCTTTTCGCGCGCCCGTCCCCAGACATCGTGCGTCATCGAGCGCTGACGGGACAGCTCTTCGACCAACTCTTGCGGGACTTTGGTCGCCCGATGATAATCGCGCGCCATTTCGCGCACGTTGGCCTTTTCCGCCTCGTTGAGCGCGCCGTTAGGCGACTGACATTGCTCGATCAGCTCTCCGACATGTGCGGATGTGAGCTTCTCGTGCGCCATGCCGCTGATCATCGCGAGTTGATTCGCACGTTTCTCGGCGCCTTTCGGCGGCATATTGACCTGCATGTCCCAATGCAGCAGGCCTTCAATACCGGAGAGAGTGGAGTAGTCCTTAAAAGTTTTCGTTAGTTCGGCATAGCTCTTTCGAATATCTGCGGTCATACCCTTGCCTTCTTCCAATGTTGCTTGTGCATAAGTTGTCCTGGAAACAAATTTCTAAACCTTGCCTTTGCGACCTGCTTGGTTCGCATACCGAGAGTCAAGTGGCGAATGTTAGTCGGTCTCCCACTTCCCCCGTTCGATAGTGATTGCCTTTCGCATACCCCCTATCTCCCTCGGACTGCTGTTGCGCACTGGCCAAGAGGAGGCATAAAGGGCAAAGGGTCATAGGCGGAGAGGGGACTCTAAGTCCTCATTATTACAATAAGAACGCCTTCGGATCCTGGTAAGTACTTGTTATTTATCTCCTCTTGCTCAGGAAACAAAATAGTGATTTCTCCATTAATTCTCAAATGCCGTCAAATTTAACGGGTCAGTTATTCTGAATAGTGGACCGACAGGAGCGAAATTATTTTCGCAGTCGGTCAATCAGGTGTTGTCATTCATTGGTTGATATGCTACCTTGAAGCGATTTGAAGAAGCTACCTGCGTCCAGGACATTGGGAACTCTTGTTGAGGGCATGCTGAGACTACTGGCTATTGTATTTATGATGACCGTTTCGCACTCGGCTTTTGCGGTGCTGAACGGTCATTACTCTATCGGACCCTCAGGACAGTTTGCCACCCTTCGTCAGGCTGTGGACAGCCTGAACTCGCAAGGCATCTCCGGCCCGGTCACGATTTCCGTAGCGCCGGGCACGCAGACCGGTCCGATCGTTCTCACGTCGTTTCCCGGCGCCGGTGACTTTAACGTCACCATTGCTCCCACCGGAACGGGCTACATCACCGTAGTGTCCGGCGACACGTCGCAACCGGTGATCCGGGTGTCAGGCGCCAAGAACGTTCAACTGAAAGGGTTCGCGGCGAACTCCGCGAGTTTGTCGCAACCTGCCGTGCGGATCGAAGGCAGCAGCACGGACATTACCATTCACCAGGGGAGTTTCGCGGCACGCGCTACATCACGCGTGATTGAGATTGCGGGGACGCAAGTTTCCGGCGTGCGGGTCACCGAATGCGGCGTCCGGCGCGGCAGCGACGGCATCTTCGTATCGTCACCCGCAGCGTCGAGCCAAGGTCACAGGATCGAGAGCTGCGTGATTGACAGCGTGCAGCGCGGCGTTGTGCTGGAGCGGCAGACGGACTGCTCGATAGAGCGGTGCGTCATCAAGCCGAATTCGGGGTCCGGGTCCGGTGCGACCGGAATCCACGTCGGGCCGCAAAACGAGTCGGACAGCGTGAGTGTGCAGGGCAACGTCATATCTCAGATACGCACGACTGGCGGATACGCGACGGCGATCCGGCACGCTCCGTTGAACAACTCCTCCCGTCTGACTTGCGTAAACAATATCGTTCACAGTTTTCAGAACACCGGTTCTTCTCAAGTTCGTGCGCTGTTTCTCACCGGCGGCAGGAGTGCGGTCATAAACAACAGCGTGCTCGTCAACGATGTCACTTCCACAGGAACGACCTACACGGTGTACAACGGCCTTACATCGCCCGACGCCAGCCTGACTCTCCTGAACAATGTTCTGGTCAATCGTGAAGCGACGCGCCCGTCTTACAACGTGTTTGTCTTGACTTCCGCCGGAGGTCTGACCTCCAACAACAATCTATTCCACGGCACTGGAAGTTCATACCGGCTGGGTTGGTATCAATCAGAGCGTGCGACGTTGAGTTTGTGGAGTTCAGCGACAGGACAAGACCTCTCAAGTTTTGTGGGCGATCCGCAGTTTGTGTCCGACACGGATTTGCATCTGCGATCAAGCTCCGCTCTCCCCCATCAAAACGGCGCAATCGCTAAGACGGCGGGAATTGATTTTGACGGCGAACCGCGCTTTCAGCCTCCGGACATCGGAGCGGACGAGTATTCGTACGACGCACCGCCGTTTGACGCGGCTGTATTGGCCGTTCTCGATGCACCAGCGGGGGCACCGGAATTTGCGCCTGTGACCATCCACGTCCTTATCCAGAATCGCGGCTCCCAGCCGCTCGTGGATCTCCCAGTACGACTATCTGCCAACGGCGCTCAGCTTGCAGAAACACACGTAACCATTTTCCCGTCGGTCGCGGACAGCTGCGTGCTCACTTGGGAAACCGGCGCCGCAGGTGAGACGCTTTCGCCGGTTGTGGAAGTTGTGCTGCCGGAAGACTCGAATCCGGCGAACAATGCGCGGTCCTTCACTCTTCAGATCACTGCCGCGGCGCTTTCGGGCACGTATCGCGTCGGCGGCACGGACTCTGATTTTGCGAGCATCTCGGCGGCATTGGGTGAACTTGCCATGCGCGGAGTATCCGGCCCTGTGACCTTTGAACTAAGCGCAGGCGACTATTCCGAGTCCATCCATATTCAGCCGTTTCCGGGAATGGGTACGCAGCATCCGCTGACGATTCGGCGCGCGCCATCAGTGGCGGGCAGTGCGTTGCTCATGCCCGGCACCGGTGAACCTGTGGTTCGACTCACCGGCGTCACGCATGTGACCTTTGAAGATCTGACCTTTGCATGTTTGGGCCTTGCACTCGAAATCGTGCGCATTGAGAACGGCAGCTCCCACAACACGCTACGGAACTGCGTCATTCATAACTCATCGCACGAGCAGGTGACATCGTCCGGCATCGCACTGCACGGCAGTTGTCACAACAACTTGATCGAGAACTGTTCGGTTGTTGCGTCGTATACTGGAATTCTTCTGGAGGGCGAGGGTGCGTCTCACGGTTTAGGGAATGTCATCCGGAATTGCACGCTCGACAGCGTCCGCACGGGGATTTCCGCGACTCGGCAGCACAGGTTGAATATTGAGCAATGTGAAATCCGCGCGGGCTACTCCGGCGCACCGGGCAATATCCATGCGATTCGTGTTGGATCGCTGGCCGCTACGGATACTGTAGTAATCAGCCGCAACAAGCTGTTTGGCGGAACATCGAGCGGCGCACTTCACGGCCTCTATAGTGAGCCGGCATTGGGCACAGTCATCGCCGCGAACAATTGGATCGGCAACTTCGACAGCACGTCGACGGCCACAGTAACGGCCATATCCTGTCGCAGCGGAACGACCGTTTTGTGGCACAACAGTATCGAGATCGGCAATCTTGCGGCTCCCAGCGCTGCGGTTGTGATCGCGCTGAGCGGTCCGCAGACGACGCTGACGATGAAGAATAACATCTTGCGCGTGCGCCGGACAAACGGCGTTGCCAGAATGTTTGATTGGTCATCAGGCGTGCTCAACTCCGACTACAATCTGTTCGAGACACCGGGCACGAATCCGGAGTTTCGCTTCGCCAATTCATCACTTGATGAAAATTGGCAAACGCTCGCCGCGTGGACAACCGGCACAGGTCAGGACAGCAGCAGCGTCACCAGCCAGGCGGGCTTTGTATCAGCGACGGACTATCATGTGCGGCCGGATGCTTTCGGGCCGTCCAATCGAGGCATCTATCTTCCGCAAGTCGCCACCGATTTTGACGGTGAACTGCGCGACAGCGTGCCCGACCTCGGAGCCGATGAATACAGCTATCTTCCCGCAATCATCGACATCGCGGTGGATGCCCTCGAACTTGAGACGCTTCCTTTGCCGTCCGGCGCGGCGACCACTGTATACGCAATGGTTGAAAACGTTGGTCAGCTTTTCGCGCCATCCGTTTCAGCGGAACTGCGTTATGACGGCGTGGTCATCGGGATGCAGACGATTGATCTACCTGCCGGCGAAGTGCGCGAATTGACGTGGGAATGGGATGTGCCCGAGAGTTCCCTGACGTTCGGGACGCTGGAGATCCGCGTTTCGGCTGCGGGTGATGCCGTGCCGTTCAACAATACGCAGACACGCAGCGTGGTCATTGCCGGTATTTCGCTTTCAGGACAAGTTTCGGTGGGTGCGGGCGGCCAATTCCCGTCACTCAGCCAACTTGCGACTCATTTGAAGTGGCGCGGAATTTCAGCCGACGTGACCGTTGGGATTTTGCCCGGCACCTATACAGAGAAGGTGACGTTTGATGCGATTCCCGGTGCCGGCGTGCAGGGCCGCGTGATGATCCTATCGGCACTGCCAAACACCGTGACACTGACGGCGGTTAACTCGTCATGTGTGCTGGAACTTCGCGGGACGGAGTATCTTGAGTTTCGCGATCTCAGTATCCTGACCAGCGCAGGCACGCCTATGGGAGTGCGGCTGATTTCCAGTGCGAGTTACAACGTCTTTTCGAATTGCACGGTATCCGGCCCGGGTGAAGAGAATTTGGGCGGCGTAGGTCTGCAAGTGCTGGGAACGGGCTGCCTCGGAAATGTGGTCGAACATTGCGACATCTCGAATTTCTATACGGGTGTCTCCCTGACTGGCAGCAATTATGATCTTTCGCGGGACAATCAAGTGAAGTCATGCCGCATCACCGACGCCTATTACGGAGTTTGGCTGGATCACCAGCGGGACGCGCAGGTGTTTGGCAATGAGATTCTTCCCGGGTCATCTACAGGACCTGCGAACGCATGCTACGGGATTTACATTCTGCAGCTTGGGACGGGGGGATCTGCGCGCGTTGAGGGGAACAGAATTCACGGATTCCGCGATTCCTCCGGTCCGCGTTCCAATCGCGCGTCGGGAATCTATTCGGCACCGGGCTTGAACACCTCCGTCGAGATCGTGAACAACTTCATTTACGGCTTCGGCAGTCTGTCCACGCTGCGCGTGCGGGCTATCTATTTGTCGAGCGGGGAACACCTCGTGGCAAACAACTCAATCCGCATGGACGACACGCCGGCGAACAACGATATGTCGGGGATCTTCATTTCGACGGGCGCGGAACACGAGCTTTACAATAATTGCATCGTCACCTACGAGAGTGACGTGCCCGCCTACGGATTGGAGTTGCAAAGCGGAGCGGCGGTGCTCTCAGACTTCAATTGTTTGTGGGGTAATTCGACTCAGTTCAAGGCGGCGATTTCGACGGGAACGGTTTACCAGACTCTGGGCCAATGGCAGACCACGGGACAAGACGCGAACAGCGTATCTGCGCGTCCGCGGTATGTTTCGATCACAGACTTGCATTTGTTGAATGACGATACAGTGTGCTACGATTCGGGGATTTCGCTGCCTGAGGTCACGCTGGACATTGACGGAGAGTTTCGTGCAACTCGGCCCTGTATTGGTGCGGATGAGATCTTTCCATCGAATTCTATCGGCCCGCCGGTTGGCTTGACGATTGTCTGTGTGGATGGAGCGGAATACACGCTGTCGTGGGAAGCAGTGCCGAGCGCAAGGCTGTACCATGTTTACGCCGCCGAAAGCTACGAGGAGTTGCAGACTTCACCCTTTGAGCTTGGGGTGACAGAGGATTCTTTCCTGACTGTAAGGTTGGAAGAGTTTGGTCCTGCAAAGCTGTTTTTCCACGTTCGCGCGCACTAGAAACGAGTTGTACTTACGTGAAAAGGCCGCCCGAAAGAGCGGCCTTTGTTTATGCCGTGCTTTGGGAGTTTACTGATAGACCAAGAGGGGGACGCTGCCGAACTCGAGGAGTTTTTCGGTTGCCGAGTGGCTCAAGAAATCAGCGAGCCACCCTTCCCGGACGGACCCTAAAACAACCAGTGGATCGGGATAATGCTGCACCTCGTTTTTCAGGACGCTGGCCATTTCGCCTTCGCGCCTCGCAAGAACGACAGGCAATCCGTATGCTTGGACATAGCGGGCGGCAAGTTCGAGCCGCTGTTTTGACAATTCGCTCTCTTTGTCGACAGTGACGAGCACAACTTTTGAGACAATCGGGGAGAGATTGTGCAGATGCAACAGCGCGGACAGTGCTCGGCCGCTGTATTCGTCGCCTTGATAGCTCACCAGAGCCGTCTGGCGCGGGGTCCAGTTTTCGGTGACGGCCAAGACTGGCGTAATCGGATGCTTGACAAGGCGCAGGACGGTGTCGCCCGGTTCGCTTCGGGTTTCGAAGTGAAAGAAAGTGCGCACCCCGACGACAATCAAGTCGGCAGTTTTGGCATATTCGAGGAGCGCTCGGAACGGGACGCCGATTTCGTGCGCGATTTCATAGGGGACACCGGCGGCTTGGCAGGTTTGCGCGAAATCAGAGAGGAACTCTTTTGTGCGGGCTGTAGCACTGGCGAGGTGTTCGTCAATGATTTTGCGGGAATAGTAGATTGAGCCAAGTCCGGCACCGGTTTCGGCGCTCTCAATACCGGGCAAATCAATGACAGCGACACCGATAACCGTACCTCCGCAGGCGGCGGCTCTGCTAAGTGCAGCGGTGATGGCAGCGTTGGAATAGGTCGAGCCATCCAGCCCGACGACGATTCGCTTGCTCATGGGGACTCCAGACTTTCCTGAATTTTCTGAAGATACCATTCTGGAGCGACATCGTCAACTCCCTTGCCGCTCGCGCGGGATTTGCGTATTTTGTAAGGATGACAAACGGAGGACCGGATGAGCTATTCCAAAACTGACCAGAACGGTCAAGCTTTCTTCACGCGGCGGCTGGTGGACTGTCTGGCGGATTGTCCACGGGAGCAGGTGTCGACCCGCGACGAGGTGGACGAGCGGCGGTTTTTGGAGCGGCTGCGCGCAGGGGTGCTCGGCAACGGGGTTGAGATTGAGACGCCATACGGACATAAACCGCTACGGTATTTTGACTTCATCGCATCGGGCAGATTTCATCGCGATGTGGAAGAGGAGATTGCGGAGCGGGTGTTGCCGTATATGGCAAATACGCACACGGAAAGCTCCTTTACGGGGCGGCACATGACGCGCCTGTTTGAGAACGCGTTTCGGCGAATTGCCCGCTACATGAACGCAAGTGAGGATGATGTTGTGATTCCGGTTGGTTCGGGGTCTACGGGTACGATCAACCGGTTGATTCACGTGTTGGGGTTAAGACTTCCGGATCAGCTTGACGAGAAGTATCGTCTTCGAAGCCATATTCCTGAGGAGGAGCGTCCGGTAGTATTTCGCTCGCTGATGGAGCATCATTCGAACGACATCTGCTGGCGAGAAACGATCGCGGAAACGGTCTATGTAGACTTGAACGAGCACGGCTGTATCTGTCCGAATGATTTGGCCGAGAAGATGCAGAGCTACAAGCATCGCAAGGTCAAGTATGGAACGTTCAGCGCGGCGTCCAACGTGACGGGGATACTGAACGATTGTCATGCTTTAGCGCGGGTGCTGCACGAGCACGGGGCATACGCGTTTTTTGACTTTGCTGCGGCGGGGCCGTATGTGGAGATTGACATGCACCCGCAGGGCGATCCGCTGGGATATTATGATGCGGTGTTTTTGTCCGTGCATAAGTTTCTGGGGGGGCCGCGCACGCCGGGGATATTGGTTGCGAACAAGCGGTTGTTTACGAATCGGGTTCCGGCAGAACCGGGCGGCGGGACGGTGCTTTACACGTCGCCGTGGGATCACCGTTATTTGTCGTCGATCGCGCAGCGCGAGACGGGCGGGACTCCGCCGATTGTGCAGAGTATTCAGGCGGGGTTGGCGTTCGATTTGAAAGCAGCGATGGGAACAGAACGGATTCAGCGCATCGAGCACGATTACATGACGCGTGCGTTAAAGGAGTGGCTGCATAACGATCAGATTCTGATTCTCGGCTTGACGGATGCCAAGCGGCTCGGCGTGTTCAGTGTCATCTTCAAGGACTTGCATCACAATTTAGCAGCGGCACTATTCAACGATTTGTTCGGGATTCAGGTGCGGGGCGGGTGCATGTGCGCGGGGCCTTACGGACATCTGCTGCTGCATATAGAGCAGAGCCACTCAAGCGAGATTCGCCAGCGGCTGGATCACGGCCACATTGGCGAGAAGCCGGGTTGGGTGCGGATTAGTTTGTCTCCGACGGTCAGCGAGGAGGAGTTTCAGGTTCTGCTGGAAGCGGTCGAGCACATCAGCAAGCACGGGAAGCGCTACGAGTCGCAATACCGGCTAGTGGATGATACGGGCGAGTGGGTGTGCGAGGGGTGCGGGGCGGGTGTCAACCTGCACTGATTGTGCCCGCCTGCAAACGGGGCACATTGCGCTTCGCTGACTCTTCAGGATTAGGGCGTGGCATCTCGTTCTTTGTATAATCGGGTTCCCACCAGACTCCCGATCAGGAGTTCTGCCAGCCCCCAGACGATGCCGATGACCGTCAGTTTGACGGGCATGAAGCCGTAGAAGATATTGGCGACATTGGGCAGGAGATTGCCGATCAGCCAGACAATCACGGCCGCGAGAACGGCCGTTTTTGCTTTCGCTTTCATACGGGGGATAAAAGCGGCATACAGCCAGACAAGCGTGAAGCCAAAGGTGAGGGACACAAGAACGAAGTAGGCCATGGCACCATGGCTGAGCGGGGGCAGATTGAAGCGGGCGAGTGCGAGGGTCATCTGGTCCCCGACGACCGGAAGCATGGTCGCTCCGCTTGCCAAGATAAGCAGGCCGGCGACAAGTCCGCCGAGGGCGACGCGCCGTAGATTGATTGGCATTATGGGTCTCCGAAGCGAAAGAGGTGTTTTTGCCTTGAGTGGCAACGGTCGTCTGCAGACTTGGACTCTCATTCCCTGGGGATGATATCGAGGTTCCGCGCGAGACGATAGGTTCTTGCTGATCCCAGTCTCTTGTAGGTCAGGCGGGTCCGTTGATGACTCCGCCGGGTTCCTCGGTGGGAGATGTGTGTGATGAGCTGTGCTCAATATAAAACACTTTTGGGAAGATGTCAAGGGATTTTGTATTATTTATTGTTAATTATCGCAAGGCATTGTTTGATATTTGTTTGTTAAGGGAGGCGCGGAGTTTTTTGTTAGAGTTACGGCCAAGGGGAGAAGAGGCATGAGAAAGCGCATTGATCGCGAGAGGAGGTCGAGCTGTCAGCTCGACCTTTGTTGTAGAACGCGAAGAGGTTGCCTTAGGAGCAACGGAGTTCTGGATATTGAATTGGTAATAGGAGTAATTACCTGACAATTCTGTGACAACTTGGGGTGCAAGTTTTTGTATACTTAGGTCGGATTGTGGATAAAATAGTCCTTAGTTTGTCTAATTTGGACATTAGAGTATGGATATAGTAGAGTTAGCCAGACAGCCTGTGAAGAAGCCGATTCCCGGAACGACCAAGGGGAAGATGTACAAGGGCTTCTGGACAACGAGGCACGTGGTTCAGCTGTCGTTTGCAGCGCTGAATGTGGCACTGGGGATACAGTTCTATCTGTTCGTACGTGCCCTGATGCTGGATGCTGAGGGGCCGCTGCCTTCCCGCCCTGCGGGAGTCGAAGGCTGGTTGCCGATTTCGGGATTGATGGGAGTGATTGACTGGATTGCGCGCGGCGAGTTGAATTTGATTCATCCGGCGTCGGCCATTCTGACATTGTGCTTTTTGGCTATCGCGTTTCTTGCGCGGAAATCATTCTGTTCCTGGCTGTGCCCGATCGGCACTATCAGCGAAGGCCTGGCGATGCTGGGTCGAAAGCTGTTCGGCAAGACTTTTCTACTGCCGCGCTGGCTGGACTACGCGCTGATGAGCATCAAGTATATTCTGCTCGGATTGTTTCTGTTTGCATTTTACATGATGGGTTCTGCAGGTATCGCGGCATTCATGAACAGCCCGTACAATCAGATTGCGGATGTGAAGATGCTGTTGTTCTTCGTAGAGATCGGTGTCATCGGTATCACGGTGCTTGCCATACTGATAATCGGGAGTGTGTTTGTTGAGGGATTCTGGTGCAGATATCTTTGTCCGTACGGCGCCATGCTGGGATTGGTTTCGTGGGCAAGTCCGCTGAAGATCCGACGGAACATCGAGACGTGTATTGATTGTAACCGTTGTACGAAGGCCTGTCCTTCGAGACTCCCTGTGGCCACGAAGCTGCGAATCATCTCTCCTGAGTGCACAGGTTGTTTGAAGTGCGAGTCGGTGTGTCCAATTAAGGATTGCATCACGCTGGCTCCCACTCCGCGCACGAAGGTGAATGCGAAGCAGCTTGCTCTGACAATTGCGAGTATCTGGCTGGCCTTTGTGTTGACGGCGAAAGTAGCTGGTGTATGGGAAACGAAGCTGCAAGACGAAGACTACCGTTATCACTATCATAAGCGGGAGATGCCGCAATACGGACATCCGGGTATGGACGGTAAATAGTCAGCGCAAGATTGCGGAAGGTCAGTGCAGAGCCGGAGAAATCTCCGGCTCTTTGATTATTGGAAGAATCGTGCTATATTAGCGCAATAGAGCGGAATAGGAAGTGATTAAGTTCAAAGGAACAAGGAACAGGAAGTTACACCACATCACGTCAGGGGAGAAGAACATGAACGGTGTCAGAATAGTGGCGAGCATTATACTCGCAGCAGTAGTTCTTTGCGCAGGCCCAGCAAACGCAGTGGAGCTAAGAGAGAGTTTGAAAGGCTTCGGGAGAAAAGTCACAACAAAGTCGAAGGATGCGCAGACGTGGTTTGATCAGGGATTCACGTTGTATTTTTCGTATCATCAGGATGCAGCGATTCCGAGTTTTGCGAAGGCTTACGAACTGGACACAACGTGCACGATGGCATTGTGGGGAATGGCATTAACCGCCGGGCCGCACATTAACAATCCAGCGATGGACAGCACACAAGCGAAGCTGGCTTACGAGTCGGTGACCAAAGCGGCAGCACGGACGGCGCACTTGACGGATGTGGAGAAAGATTTAATCGAGGCGCTGAAGCATCGGTATGCGTGGCCGCAGCCTGCGGATCAGATGCCGCTCAATGCGGCCTATGCGAACGCGATGCGGGAGGTCTGGAAGAAGTATCCTGCAGATGTGGACGTAGGTGTGTTCTTTGCGGACGCGATGATGAATTTGCGGCCGTGGGACTTGTGGACCGCGGAGGGCGAGATGCAGCCGGGGACGGAAGAGATTGTCTCGACGCTGGAACGCTGCTTGGCGATGGACCCGCGGCATCCGGGAGCGTGCCACTTCTATATTCACACGATGGAAGCGTCACCCGCACCTGAG
>JAANMT010000050.1_pt1 | contig 102596 bp, 76 predicted proteins | sample 7279711 | NCBI WGS metagenome assembly JAANMT01 (sample SAMN14094538, study PRJNA606508) | bioreactor metagenome | isolation source: A lab-scale SPAN reactor treating ammonium-rich wastewater day 1 | place: Ireland: Galway | collected 2017-01-16
CGATGTCGAGCCGAACATTCGACCCGGCCGCCGGTGGCCTGGTGTACCTGCTGGCCAACACCGTGACCAGCGAGCGCATTACCGTGCGGTGCTTTTTGGATGAGCCGGAGTTGACAGTTCCTTCGGCCACGCCGCTGTGGGACGGCGCCAACTGGATGGAGCGCGAGGTATGGGACATGTTCGGCATTTCCTTTGAAGGCCATCCCGACCTGCGCCGAATCTTGATGCCCGAAGAATACACGGCGTTTCCCTTGCGTAAGGATTACCCGTTGCAAGGCCGCGGCGAACGACACAACTTCCCGGCGTTGCGCCGCGGCGAGTCGTAGCGGATCAAGAGGAAGGAGTCAGGGATCAGGAGTCCGGAGAGCGGCTGCCAAGATATTGTGTCCTCGAACCCCTAACCCCCAACGTCTAACCTTCAACTCGCAACCCTCGCGGCGATTCAACGACGACTAGAAAGTTAGAACACGATGCCCCTCACGCGCACCGCTCCGCCGCTTCCCGAGGCGGGCGAAGAATACCTTTGGACGCTCAACTTCGGCCCGCAGCACCCGGCCACGCACACCACCTTGCGGTTGGTGCTGAAGTTGGACGGCGAGCGCGTGGTCGAAGCCGCGCCAGACATCGGCTACCTGCACTCGGGCTTTGAAAAGCTGGGCGAACATCTGGACTACAACCAGTATGTGACCATTACCGACCGCATGAACTACATCTCGCCCATGGCCAACAACGTGGCCTGGCACGGGGCGGTCGAAAAACTGCTGGGCATGGAAATTACCCCGCGCTGCAAATACCTGCGGGTGATCGTGGCCGAACTGGCCCGAATTAGCGACCACTTGCTTTGCGTCGGCGCGATGGGGCTGGACGTGGGCGCCTTCACGTTTTTCCTCTACGCCTTTTATCAGCGCGAGCGGCTGTACGACATCTTCGAGTCGCTCTGTGGCGCCCGGTTCACCAACAGCTATACGCGGGTGGGCGGTGTTTCGCAGGACATTACGCCGGTCACCATCGAAAAGATTCGGGCGTTCCTCAAGGATTTTCCCAAGACGCTGATCGACATGGAGCGGCTCTTGAACCGCAACCGCATCTTCCACGACCGGATGCGCGGCGTGGGCGTGTTGAGCAAGGCCGAGGCGATCAGCACCTCCAGCACCGGCCCCATCGCCCGGGCCAGCGGCGTAACCCGCGACCTGCGCAAGGACGAGCCGTACCTGGCATACTCCGATTTCGACTTCCAAGTGGTGTGCATGACCGCGGGCGACTGCTTTGCCCGCTACCTGGTGCGCATGGAAGAGATGAAGGAGAGCCTGAAAATTGTCCAGCAAGCGCTGGAGAATCTTCCTTCCGGACCGGTCAAGGTGGGCGACGAGGACCGCGCCGCGCTGCCCAACAAGAGCAAGGTCTATCAGACCATTGAAGGATTGATTACGCACTTCGAACTGGTCATGTCCAACCGCGGCGTCGAGGTTCCCAACGAGGAAGCGTACGCCGCGATCGAGGCCCCTAACGGCGAGTTGGGTTTCTACGTGGTGGGCGACGGCAGTGACGTGGCCTACCGCGCCCGCTGCCGGCCGCCGTCGTTTATTCACTTTGCGATTTTTCCGCGGTTGATCCGTGGCCACACCCTGAGCGACATCGTAGCGGTGCTGGGAAGCCTGAACATCATCGCCGCTGAACTGGACCGCTAACCCGTGGGGCAGGCTTCCAACCTGCCTTGGGTCATCCACCAATGCAATGCGTCGCCAGACGCAATTCAAAGGGCCGGCGGGCTGGAAGCCTGCCCCACGCAGCTTATGCCAACCGAAAAACCTGAACCTGTCCTGTACGAGTCCAACGGCCGCATCCTGACCGATGCGATGATCCAGGAAATTCGTGCGTTCTTTCCGCATTACCCCAATCGCCTGGCGGTGACGCTGCCGGCGCTGCACGTGGTCAACGAGCATCTGCGCCACGTTCCGCTGCAAGCGATTGTCGAAATTGCGGAGTTGCTTGAACTGCATCCCGCACAAGTGCAAGACACGCTCTCTTTCTACGGTTTGTTCAAGCAAGACGCTCCCGGCGGGCAAGTGAGGGCCTGGGTTTGCCGCTCGATCAGTTGCGCCCTCCGCGGCGGCGAAGAAATTCTGGACCATCTGTGCGAGAAGACCCAGTTGCATCCCGGCGACACGACCGCCGACGGCAAATTGACGCTCGAATACGGCGAGTGCCTTGGCGCCTGCGAGTACGCCCCCTGCATGTTGGCCGGCGACACGCTGCACAAGAACCTGACCAAAGAAAAAGCCGACGAGTTTTTGAAAACACTGTGACAAATGCGGAATGTGAAATGCGGAATGGAAGTTTGAAATGCAAGTAGACGGAATTTTCTTCATTCCGTATTTCGCATTCCGAATTGGCAACGCTTCCTTAAGTTGGAAATCCAATAGCCGTGCCTCCTTTTGAACCTGTCCTGCTGGCGAACGTCGGCAAAGAAGACAGCCACACTCTGCGCGTCTACGAGCAGACGGGCGGTTATCAATCGCTGCGGCGCGTGCTCAAAGAGCAATCGCCAGGGCAATTTACCGACGAGGTCAAGAGCAGCGGCTTGCGCGGCCGCGGCGGCGCGGGATTTCCCACCGGGCTGAAGTGGACCTTCCTGCCCAAGGACCACCCCGGCCCGATCTACTTCTGCATGAACGCCGACGAGAGCGAGCCGGGCACCTTCAACAACCGCATCCTGATGGAGGACGACCCGCATCAGGTGATCGAGGGCTTGATTCTCAGTTGCTTCGCCACGCGGGCCACGACCGCATACATTTACTTGCGGTTTGAATACCCTCTAGCATACAAGCGGCTGCAACTGGCCATTAACGAGTGTTACGAAGCGGGCCACCTGGGCAAGAATATTCACGGCTCGGACTTCTCGCTCGACGTTTACCTGCATCGCGGCGCCGCGGCTTACATTTGCGGCGAAGAAACGGGGCTGATCGAAAGCCTGGAAGGCAAACGGGCCTGGCCGCGCATCAAGCCGCCATTTCCCGCCGTGGAAGGCTTGTTCCGCAAGCCGACGGTGGTCAACAACGTCGAGACGGCCGCCTGCGTCAAGCACATCGCCGACCGGGGCGTGGAGTGGTTCAAGTCGATCGGCGTTCCAGCCGACCCCAACAACCCGCGCGACGCCGGCAGCTACGGCCCCAAGCTGTATTGCCTCTCGGGCCACGTCGAACGGCCCGGCTGTTACGAAGCCCCCTTGGGAATCACCGTCAATCAACTCATCGACGAGTTCGGCGGCGGCGTTTGGAAGGGCCGCAAGGCCAAGGCCGCTATTCCCGGCGGCATTAGCATGGGCTTGCTCACGGCCGAAGAGTTCCATTGCCCGCTGGACTTCAACGGCCCTGGCAAATTCGGCTGCCTGGGCCTGGGCACCGCGGCGGTGGTGGTGATGGACGAAACCACCTCGATGGTGGATGCGCTGCACAACAGTTGCCGGTTTTTCGCCCACGAAAGCTGCGGTCAATGCACGCCCTGCCGCGAAGGGACCAACTGGGCGCTCAAGATGATGAACCGCATCAAAGCTGGCAAGGGCCGATTGAAGGATTTGGACCTGTTGCTGGAGATTGGCGACAACATTGGCATCATGCCTGGCACCACCATTTGCGGCCTGGCCGATGGCGCCGCCTGGCCCATCAAGAACGCCATCCGCAAGTGGCGCGGCGAGTTTGAAGACTACATCAAGCGCACCAACCCCGAAGGCTATCTCCAAGAAAGCGCCGTTCCCGCGCTGGAGATCATTGGAATCCACTGAACCTTATTGCGGATTTCGGATTGCGGATTGCGGATTACTGAACGCAGTCTGGGTTTTTAATCCGAAATCCGCAATCCGAAATCCGCAATTCTCATGGCCATTGTTATTATCGACGGACGGGAAATTGAGATCGGCGATCAGGAGCGCCTGAACGGTATTCAGGCGGCCAAGCGGGCCGGGATCGATATTCCCCATTACTGCTGGCATCCGGGGTTGTCGGTCGTCGCCAGTTGCCGGATGTGCCTGGTCGAAACCGGCACGCGCGACCCGGAAAGCGGCAATGTCACCATGGTGCCCAAGGTGGTCCCCGCCTGCCAAACGCCGGCCCGCGCCAACACGGTCTTTGTGACTAACAGCGACAAAGTGCGCCACGCGCGGGCGATGGTCGAAGAAGACCTGCTCATCCGGCACCCGGTCGATTGCCCGATCTGCGACAAAGCCGGCGAGTGCTACTTGCAGGACTATCACTTTGAGTACGGCCAGAAGGAGCGCCGGGCCGACGTCCAGCCCTTCACCAGCCGCCGCCGCTCGCTGGGGCCGACCATCACGCTATTCGTCGATCGCTGCGTGATGTGCACCCGCTGCGTGCGGTTCACCCGCGAGGCCAGCGGCACCAACGAGTTACTCGTTATCAACCGCGGCGCCCATGAAGAGATCGATGTTTTCCCCGGCTTCCCGCTAGACAACAAGCTCTCGGGCAACGTGGCCGATCTGTGCCCGGTGGGCGCGCTGGGCGACAAAGACTTTCTTTACCAGCAGCGGGTGTGGTTCATGAAGAAGCACGCCAACGTCTGCTCGCGTTGCTCGACCGGCTGCTCGATCTACACCGAGGAAAACCAGGATCGCATTTACCGCCTTAAGCCGCGCGAGAACCCGCACGTCAACCAGTGGTGGATGTGCGACGAAGGCCGCTATGGTTGGGACCACGTTCACGACCCGCGCCGCACCACCGAATTGCAACGGCGCGAGGGGAACGATTACGTGAACGTGGAATGGCCCGAGGCGCCCAAACTGCTCGACAAGCAACTGAAAGACGCGAAGCGACTGGCGGTGGTGCTGTCGCCGTTTCTGACGGTGGAAGAAGCCTACCTGCTCGCCAAGTACGCGCGGAAGGTCAATCGGAAAGCCACCATCGTTCTCGGGCACGTGCCGGTCCAGGGCGAGGATGAAAAATATCCCAACGGCTTTGTGATCCACGCCGAGAAATGCCCCAACCGCCGCGGGGTGGAGGAAGTCGCCGCGCGGATGAACGGCGGGCTGGTCGCCTGGGACGACTTTGTGGGGCAGGTGGAGAACGGCCAGTTTGACGCAGTGTGGGTCACCGGCGCCTACCCCGACACCTGGCACGACGAAGCGACCGCCGAGAAGTTCCGCAATGTGCCGCTGTTGATTGTGCAGGACTTGTTCCCCTCGCCGCTGTGGAACGTCGCCACCTGGCGTTTGCCAAGCGCTGCGTATGCCGAGCGGGAAGGCTCCTTCGTCAATTACAACGATCGGTTGCAATCGTTCCCTTGGGCCATACGTCCACCCGCGGGCGTGATGGTTGAAGGCCGCCTCTACTGGCGCTTACTTGGCGAAAAGGGACTCTACAACGCCCGGCAAGTGATGTTGGAAGTGGCCGGCGAATTGAATTACTTCGCTCCCGCCCGCCGCGAAGTCCCCGACGTGGGCGTGGACTTGAAAGTGGCGCAACTGGCCAAAACCGTTTAGCAGATTGCGGATTGTGGATTAGGAGAATGGAAAAATACCGTGAGCGAGGATTTTGTTTCCGTCGATCGAAAACCTACAAAACGCAACCAAACAACGCTTGTTAATCCGCAATCCGCAATAAAGCCCCCCGTTTGATCGACCAACCAAGTAGCTCATGCAAACCGAACTGATCCTGGCCATCGTCAAAATCGCCCTTCTGCTCGGAGGGTTGATGACCGCGGCTGCGTATTTTGTGCTCTTGGAGCGGTGGATCGCGGCCTGGGTGCAAGACCGTCGCGGTCCGACCCGCGTGGGTATTCCGCTCACCAAGATTCGCATGTTCGGGCTAGGGCAACCGTTGGCCGACGGTTTGAAGTTCATCTTTAAAGAGGAGTACACGCCGGCCCACGTGAACCGGGGATTGTTCGTGCTGGCGCCGATTGCCATTCTCGCTTCGGCCTTGGCGATTTTCGCGGTGATTCCTTTTGGCAGCGTCATCCCCGGCGAGACGATTCGCGGCTGGCTCGGCGACGACAGCAACCGGCCCATCGAATTGCTCGCCGCGCCTGGCGTGAACGTGGCCTTATTGTTTGTGTTCGCCCTGTCGAGTATTGGCGTGTACGGAGTGATCCTGGGCGGGTGGGCAAGCAACAACAAGTACAGCTTCCTGGGAATGTTGCGATCCAGCGCCCAGTTGATCGCCTATGAATTGCCGCTGGGTCTGGGCATCTTGGGCGTGGTGGCGGCGACTGGCTCGCTAGAACTGGACGCCATCATCCGTCACCAGGCCGAAACCGGTTGGTGGTTCGCGTTGGCTCAGCCACTGGGTTTCATCGTGTTTATGATCGCGGCCTTCGCCGAAGCGGCCCGCCTGCCCTTTGACTTGCCCGAGGCCGAACAGGAATTGATTGGCGGCTACCACACGGAATACTCCGGAATGAAGCTGCTTTTGTTTCTGGTGGCCGAGTTCCTGCACATGATTACCGCCTCGTTCCTGATTGTGATCTTGTTCCTGGGCGGATGGCATTTCTGGGGCCTGACCGGCAGCAGCGAAGAAGAAATCACCTGGGGGATTGCTCTCCTGCGGTTGGCGGTGCTGTCGCTCAAGGTGTTCGGCGTGATCGTGTTCTTCATGATGGTCCGCTGGACGTGGCCGCGTTTCCGCTTCGACCAACTCATGAACCTGGCGTGGAAGGTGATGCTTCCCCTGGGCTTGATTAATCTGACGGCGGTGGCCGTGTTTGAAGAATTGCGGCGCGGGTTCGATGCGCCGGCGTGGTTGCTCGTCGCGCTGGCGTGGGCTGTGTGCCTGGCCGGTTGGCTGGCGGTGGCCTGGGCTGCGCCGCTGGCGACCGACAACCGCCCCCGCCGCGACTTGCAACCCTACAAGATCGACGCCCAAATCTAAACTTGGAGCAACGCGATGCAACCGAACGATACCGCCATTCGCTGGATCGAGGAGCCGAAATTGGGCCTCTCCGGCAAGATGTATTTACCGCTGTTTCTCCAGGGTTTGACCACCACGACCAAGCACCTGGTTTCGCCCAAGGTCACGGTCAACTACCCGGATGTCGAACCGCAAATTGACAACCCGCTCATCTATCGTGGCGTGCATCGCCTGAACAAAGACGAGCAAGGCCGGGTAAAGTGCGTGGCGTGCTTCCTGTGCGCCACGGCCTGCCCGGCCCACTGCATTGACATCATCGGCGTGGAAAGCCCCTGGCCCGACCGCGAGAAGTACCCCGAAAGCTTCATCATCGACGAACTCCGGTGCATCTTTTGCGGCATGTGCGAAGAGGCCTGCCCGGTGGACGCCATCGAATTGACCAGCTTCTACAACCTGACCGGCCGCAGCCGCGAAGAAATGATCTTTGACAAGGAAAAGCTGCTCAGCGTGTACGACGCCACCAAGGACCAAGAGCCAATGCGCTCGGTCCAGCACGGCTACCCGACGCCCAGCGCCGGCGCCAAGCAGTCTACCACGGCGCCCGCCTAAGTAACGCATTTGGAACACTACGCGCAACGCTCCTAGGAACTCCCATGACTTCTCTCGTTTGGTGTCGCATGGCGACCGTGGCCGCGACCGCACTGGCGCAGGCCGACGCCGCGGGCGCCGGACCGCCCGACAATGCCGCGACCAGTTTTTTCACGCGCATCGACCCCTGGCTCCTGCCCGGCGCCATGATTCTGGGGGCGCTCGGCCTGTGGATGCTGCTCTCGCGGCGGTCGCGCGCCGGCCGCCTGGTAGGCGCGGCAGTCGCGCTAGCAGGCTTTGTGCTCTTGGGGCTGACCCAAGCCGGACTGGTCGAAGTCGGGGAAGCCGCCACCACGGCCGAGAAAGCCGGGGCCGCTTTCGTTTCCGTCCTTTTCTGGCTGATGGCGGGAGTCACGGTCATCGCCGCGGGCGCCACCATCGCCATGCGTAGCCCTGTTTACTGCGCGGTCTGCTTCGCAATTACGGTGCTGGGCGTGGCCGGCTTGTTTTTGCTCACCGGGGCGCAGTTCCTCAGTGTCGCCACCGTGGCCGTTTATGCGGGCGCCATCGTCGTGATGTTTCTGTTCGTGGTGATGCTCGCCCAGCCCGAGGGCAACGCCTATTACGACCGGATGAGTTGGGGCCGCTTTCCGCCTTTTGCCGCGGCCATCGCGGGCGCGCTGGTAATCGGAGGCGTTGGGTACATGACCGAATCGCTTAGCGGCGTGGCGCCGGCGACTTCGCCCGAGGCGGCCGGGGTGCTTACCGAATATCACACGGCCCATCTGGGACGCGAACTTTTCAGCGTGCATTTGCTGTCGGTCGAAATCGCCGGCACGCTGCTGCTGGTGGCCCTGATCGGCGCCATTGCCATTGTTATTCAAGGCCGCGACCCGGTGCTGCGTCGCGGCGATCACGAGCCGGCCGGCCAGACCGCGCAGCGTGAAGTTCAGCCCGACCGCGTCGGCGCTCGGCGCCTTCAGCCCGTAGGAGACAACGGCCGTGAATGAAACAGCGCTCTTGCAAAACTTCCTGGTGGTCGGCGGCGTGCTGTTCGCGCTGGGACTGGTAGGGTTTCTGGTGCGGCGGAACGCGATCGTGATGTTCCTGTGCGCGGAGATGATGCTCCAAGGCGTGTCGATGACGCTCATTGCCTTTTCGCGGTTCCACGACAATTGGGACGGTCAGATGCTCGTGCTGTTCATCATCGCCGTGGCGGCTTGCGAGGCGGCGATTGCCCTGGGGCTGATCCTGATGCTGTACCAGCGGAGCGGTACGCTGGACGCCGCGTTTTGGCAACAACTGCGCGAGGACAACGTGCCGGCCCACGTGGATCGCGGCATTCCCGCCGCGGAAGAAGAAGACCGCGTTTGGCCGACGCTCACCCCCGCCGGCCGCATCCCCAAGGTCGACTTGGACGAACTGGCCCACCGGCGGCGCGTGTAACCGTGTGGCGCACTCGCTCCGCGAGTGCGTTCCCGACCTTGCTCCAAGAGCGCAATCGCGGAGCGCGTGCACCACATCAAGAGACGAAAGCGGCGATGAAGCGCCGCACTCCAAGGGACGAATATGTTTGACGCTCGCACGCTTTTGATCCTGATCCCGGCGTTGCCGCTGGCCGCGGCCATTCTGACGGCCCTACTCGGTCCGCGCGTGCTGCGGTCGCAGAGCCATTGGCTGGCCATTGTGGGCATCTTCGGGGCGTTCGTGTGCAGCGCGATGCTGGCGCTGGAAGTGCATCACCGGCAAACCAACGCCCGCGATGCAAAAAGCCTGGTGGGCGCTCCGGTCGGCGTCGAGATCATCCCTTCGGCCTTATGGACCTGGGCCGCGGTGGATAACGCCTATACGCCGGAGCAAGACACGCTGGCCGCGAGCAAACCGCACGACTTCCGCGTCGAGATCGCCCTGCGGGCCGACTCGCTCACGGCCATGATGCTCGTCATGGTCACGTTCGTCGCCACGCTGGTCGCCATTTACTCGGCCGGCTACATGCACGGCGACCGCGGTTACTGGCGGTTCTTCGCCTATGTGTCGCTGTTCGTGTTCTCGATGACCATGCTCGTCTCGGTGAGCAATTTTGTGCTGCTCTACGTGTTCTGGGAGGCGGTGGGCGTTTGCAGTTACCTCTTGATCGGGTTCTGGTACGAGAAGCCCGAAGCGGCCGCCGCTGGCAAGAAGGCGTTCCTGGTCAACCGCGTGGGCGACTTTGGGTTTGCGATCGGGCTGTTTTTGATTTGGACCGTGTACGGCAACTTCAACTTCCACGATACACCCGACGTGCCCGGCGTGCTGGGGCAGTTGCGGCTATCGGGTGAGTTGGGCTACATGCAAGGGCCGCTCAGTTCCATCGAAGGGCAAGCCGCCCTGGCCATTTGCTTATTGCTGCTCGTCGGCGCCTGCGGAAAAAGCGCCCAGTTCCCGCTGCACGTGTGGTTGCCCGACGCAATGGAAGGCCCCACGCCCGTCAGCGCCCTGATCCACGCCGCGACGATGGTCACGGCCGGCGTGTACATGGTGGCGCGGTGCATCCCGCTGTACGTCGCTTCGCCCCCCGCGCAAACCGTGGTTGCGGTGATTGGCGGCTTCACCGCGCTGTTGGCGGCCTTGATCGCCCTCACGCAGTACGATCTGAAGCGCGTGCTGGCGTACTCCACCGTCAGCCAGCTTGGCTACATGTTCCTGGCGATGGGCGCGGCCACGGCGGCGGGCGTCACCGCGGGCATGTTCCACCTGTTCACGCACGCCTTCTTCAAGGCCCTGTTGTTCCTTGGCGCCGGCAGCGTGATGCACGCCATGGGCGGCGTGATCGACATGCGCCGCTTTAGCGGCCTCCGCAAGATAATGCCCACCACCTACGCCACGTTCCTGATTGGGTCGCTGGCGTTGGCGGGCGTGCCGGGCCTTTCGGGTTTCTTCAGCAAAGACGCGGTAATCGCCGCCGTTTGGGACAAGGCGCAAACGCTGGAGCACGACGGCGGCCCGGCGACGCTCTATTACGTGCTGGTCGGCGTCGCCTTGCTGACCGCGCTATTGACGGCGTTTTACACCTTCCGCGCGTTCTTCATGACCTTCCACGGCGAAGAGCGCATTCCCGCCGAAGCCGGTCACCACGCGCATGAGTCGCCAACCTCGATGACCGGCCCGCTGGTGGCGCTGGCGGTGCTGGCGGCGATCGCCGGGGGAACCTTATACGCGACCGGCCTGTTCGACAGTTTCCTGCACGATGCGCCGTCGCTGGCCATGTTCGATCAGGCGGCGGAGCATGGCGTGGCGGCGGCCGGCGACGCGGAGCATCACGGCGGCCACGGTTGGATCGGCCTCGCCAGCGCGATCATCGCGCTGGTGGGCATCAGCGCGGCCGCGTTCCTGTACTTGGGCGACCAACGCGAAATTCGCGCGCTCAGCCAGGCCATGCAACTACGCGGCAGCGCCCGCTGGTCGGGATTGTCGCCATACCAGTTTTCGCATCACAAGTTTTACTTCGACGAAATCTACGACTGGCTCCTGGTTCGGCCGTTGCGGGGCCTGGCGGCCGTTTCGTACTGGATCGACCGTTACCTCATCGACGGGATTGTGAACCTGGTCGGCAAGACGCCGCTGACGCTGGGTTCGGTCATGCGTTCGCTCCAGACGGGCCTGGTGCAGTTCTACGCCCTGGCGATGGTGCTGGGCGTGCTGATCCTGTTAGTGGTGCGGCTGTGGGCCGCCGCCTGATTGCTCGAAAGTCTCCCGCGCCTTTCAAAAAATGCGGCTCCACAGGCCAACAACTTATAACGACGCAGCTTTGCAATGGACCATTCTCGCCTTCTGATCTTCACCATCCTGTTGCCGTTCTTCGGCGCGCTGCTGATGGGAGTGCTGGCGCCCGCCGGGCGGCGCGTCCTGCGGGCGGCGGCGCTCGCGGTAGCGCTGGCCACGTTCTTGTTGTCGTGCGTCCTGGCAATGAACTTTCCCGCCGGCGCCGAGAACGAGTTCGCGGTCAGCGCGTACCAATGGCTGGGCGTCGAGTCGGGCGTGAACATCCAATTCGCCTTGGGGTTGGACGGCCTGAGCCTGTGGCTGTTTTGCCTGTCTTCGCTGCTGGTGATTTCTTCAGTGCTGGTCAGTTGGGAAGCGATCACCGACCGGCCCGCGCTCTATTACGCCATGTTGCTGCTGTTAACGGGCGGCTGCTTGGGCGTGTTCGCCGCCCGCGACATCATCCTGTTCTACATCTTCTTTGAGTTCACGCTGATCCCGCTGTTCTTCCTGATCGGCATCTGGGGCAGCGAAGAGCGCCGTTACGCCGCAATCAAGTTCTTCCTGTTCACGTTCGCCGGCAGCGTGTTGACGTTCCTGGGATTGCTGGCGATTGTGTTCTGGGTCGGCTCCGATCCGAGCGTGCCGGCCGAGGCGCGGTCGCTCACCTTCTCGATCCCCGAGTTGACCGCCGCGCTGGCGGCGCGGCCCCTGCCGCTGAATTATCAAATCGGAATCTTCCTGGCGCTGTTCGCCGGGTTCGCCATCAAGGTGCCGCTGTTCCCGCTGCACACTTGGCTGCCGCTGGCGCACGTTCAGGCGCCCACCGCGGGCAGCGTGTTCCTGGCGGGCGTGTTGCTCAAGATCGGCACGTATGGCTTCTTGCGTTTCAACATTCCTATGCTGCCCGACGCGGCGGCTCAGCTCACCCCGCTGTTACTCTGGCTGGCGGTCATTGGCATTCTCTATGGCGCCTTGGTGGCGCTGGCTCAGACCGACATGAAGCGTTTGATCGCCTACTCCAGCGTCAGCCACTTGGGCTTCTGCATGTTGGGGCTGTTCGCCCTGAACCGCCTGGGGGTGCAGGGCGGCACGCTGCAAATGGTCAACCACGGCGTCTCGACCGGCGCCTTGTTCGCCCTTGTCGGCATGTTGTACGAGCGGTACCACACCCGCGAGATTCGCGCCTACGGCGGCATGGCCCGCAAGACGCCGTGGCTGGCGTTTTTCTTTGTCCTGTTCACGTTCTCCAGCATCGGGTTGCCGGGCACCAACGGTTTTTCCGGCGAGTTCCCGCTGTTGCTGGGCATGTTCCAGACGGCATGGACGGCGCCCGGCGCGTGGTCCGGCCAGTTCCTGGTGATCGCCGTGTTGGCGGTGTTTGGCGTGGTGCTTGGCGCCTGGTACATGCTGTGGCTGGTGCAGCGCGTGTTCTTCGGCCCCGTCAAGGAGCCGGCCGCCAACCACGACGACCATCACGCGGTCCGCGACCTGTCCTGGCGCGAAGTGGCCGCGTTGGTCCCGCTGGCCGTGTTCGTGTTCTGGATTGGCTTGTGGCCGAACTTCTTCCTCGAACGCATGGCCCCGACCTTGGACCGCGCGGCCGAGCCAGCCCGGCAAGCCGTGGCGCGGGCGGCAATGGAAGAAGAAACCCCCAAACAGATTGCGGAATTCGGAATGCGAAACGCGGAATGAATTAGGTCATTCATGACCACGCAAATTCCGTCTTTCATTCCGTATTACCAACAACTTACCCCTCACCAAGCTACACACCGTGTTCGCCGATAAACTGACTGTTTGGGTGCTTTGGCCCGAGATCGCGCTGGCGGCGCTTGCCACGTGGATCATTGTGGGCAATGCCTTGTTTCGCCCCAAGCCGAACGCCTCGACGCGCATGGGCTGGACCGCGTTTGCGGCGCTTGCGGTGGGTTTCTCCGGCTTCGCCCTATGGTGGCATCAGGGCGGCGACGCCTGGACCGACCTCTTGGTAAGGCAGCCCAGCGGACCGCTGGCGGTGGACTACTTCGCCTATGGCATGCGCTCGGTCGCGTTGTTGGTGGGCTTGCTGTTCGTCCTGCAATCTTCCCGGGCGGCCAACTCCGAACTGCATTGCGAATACCTGGGAACTTTGCTGTTCGCCGTGGTGGGCGTGATGCTGGTCGCCTCGGCCGGCGAGCTGGTGTTCCTGTTTTTGGGGCTGGAGCTGATCTCCATTCCGACCTACGTGCTGTTGTTCCTTGGCCGGCGCGACGGGCCGACCGCCGAGGCAACCATCAAGTATTTCTTTCTTAGCGTGGTCTCGTCGGCGATGCTGCTGTACGGGTTCAGCTTTCTCTACGGCATGACCGGCACGACCACCTTAACCGAGATTCGCGCCGCCCTGGCCGGCGCCGCCGGCGAAGATCAAGGCCTGCGGGTCATGGCGCCCCTGGCTTTGGTGCTGATCTTTGCGGGACTGGGTTTCAAAATTGCCGCGGCCCCATTTCACTTCTACGCCCCCGACGTGTATCACGGCGCCACCAACGGCAACGCGGGGTTGCTGTCGATCCTGCCCAAGATCGCGGGCGTGGTGGCTTTGGTGCGGTTGGTGGGTGTGGCCATGCCGGCGCTGGGAGACTTCGCCTGGCAGTTGGCCGCCGTGCTGTCAATCTTGACCATGACCGTGGGTAACGTCTCGGCCCTTTGGCAGAACAACGTACGGCGGCTCATGGCGTACTCGTCCATCGCTCATTCCGGCTATATGCTCATCGGGCTAGCCGTTGGCCTGGCGGGCGGAAGCGCGGGCGAGGAGAACGGCGGTCTGGCGGCCATGATCCTCTACCTGTTTGTGTACGCGCTGGCCACGCTGGGCGCGTTTGCGGCGTTTGCATATCTCAGCGGTAAAGACCGCGAACTGGATCGAGTGGACGAGTTGGCCGGCGTCGGTAAGTCGCGTCCCGTGACGGCGGCGATTCTGGCCATTTGCATGTTCTCGCTGAGCGGCATCCCGCCCTTGGCTGGCTTTTGGGGCAAGCTGGCGTTATTCGGCAGCGCGGTGCGACTGGCCTCGGCCACCGATAACCCCACCGTGCAGTGGTGGTTCACGGTGCTGGCCGTGGTGGGCGTGCTCAACGCCGCCGTGGCGGCCGCGTATTACTTGCGCATCGTGGGCGTGATGTACTTCCGCCCACAAGAAGGCGAGGCGCCCGCCACGCAAGGCGGGCTAGGACCGTGGCTGGCGGCGGCGGCCGCGGCGGCGGTGGTCGTCGCCGTAGGCATGCTGCCCGGCCGACTCTTCGATAACTCCCGAAAGGCCGAAACGGCGGTACGTCAGCCACCGCCCGCGGTTCGCGTCACCCAGGCCGACGCCACCGTGCCCCCACGCTAGCGAATTCTTCAATGTAGCGCACTCGCTCCGCGAGTGCACCCCCTTGAAACGCTTGCGGTTGCGCGCTCCACGGCTCGCCCCGCACCGCAATCCATCGCCGGTCCCAGGTCAATACCTCAAATCCACGCCCGCGAACACCGAGAGTGGTTGCGTCTGGAACCCGGTGATCTCCTCGTACTCTTCGTCAAACAAATTCTCCACACGCCACACTACGCGCACGTCGTCATAGGGATCGACGTACCCGTGCAGGTGGAACACCACGTAATCGTCAAGAATCACTGTCCCCTCGCGGTTGTCGGTCCGGTCGCCTACGATCAGCCCGTCCAGGTTCACCAGCGCGCGGTTATCGAAGAGTCGCCGCCCCACGCCCAGGCTACCTTTATTCGCCGGGCGCCGCACCAACGATTGCCGCGTGTCGCCGTCGAAGGTGTCGGTCCGCGTGTACGAGGCGCTAAGCACCGTGGCGTCGGTCACGTCCCAGCGGCCCGTTAGCTCCACCCCGTGTGTGCGGGCGATCCCAATGTTTTGCAGCGTGAACGTATTCAGGTCGAACAGGATCAAATTTCGGAAGTCATTGCGAAAATACGTGGCGTCCACTACCAGCGTTCCGTCCAGGAATGCTTGCTCCAGGCCGTAGTCCCAACCCTTGCTTTCCTCGGGCAACAAGTCGGGGTTGCCAAAGGCGAACAGGTTTTCCGCCAGCGCCGGCGCCCGAAAGCCCGTGCCCAAGCTCGCATGCAACCGCGACCCTGTCTCGGGCAGCAGGAATGCCCCGGCAAAACGGTACGTCTCGGCGTAGCCCGCCGCGCTGTGGTCGTCCCACCGATAGCCGGCCGTAAGGAAGAAACGCTCCATCAGGTCCAAGCGGTTTTGCACCCACACGCCAGCGTCGTTTTGCGTAGCGGTGTCGCCGCCAAAGGCGCTGGTGGACCAAGCATCCTCGGCGGTATAGTCGGCGCCCACGGTAAAGGTATTGGCCGGAACAAGCAGCACATCGGCCAGGTATTCCACCTTGCGGGTCTGCCCCTGGAAGTTGAAGGGGAACATTTCGTCGGTGTCGTTGCGGTCGTGGTCGGCCACGTTAAACGCCACCCGATGCTCCACCGCGCCGTCCAGCGTCGAGCGCCGAAGCTGCACGCGCTGGAACAGTTGCTCGGTCAGGTTCAAGCGGAAAGGATCGTCGGTCGGTGGCAGTCCCAAGGCGAAGGACGCATCGTCGATCTCCGCCCGGGCGTCGATCCAGCGAAAGATATAATCCACGTCCATGTCTTCGCTGGGAGTCCAGCCAAAACGCCCCGAGACCGTTCCTTGGTCGTAACCGTCCGGCTCCACGCCGCCCACGCGTGGCGACGCGGAAGTGATCCCGTCGGTTTGCAGCCACGATCCCGCCACCGAGTAGTTAAGAAGCGACGTGCCGCCGCTCACCTGCAGACCCTCGTTGTGCGTCCCGTAACTTCCGCCCAGCAGCCGCGCGCGGGCCGAGAGCGGTCCTTCTCCCTTTTGGGTGATGATGTTCACCACGCCGCCCATCGCGTTGGTGCCGTAAAGCAGGCTTTGCGGGCCGCGCAGCACCTCAATGCGTTCGATGTTATCAACGCCCAAGGTTGAGAAGTCGAACGCCCGGCCCGGGCTGCTCGGATCGTTTAGCGGCAGGCCGTCCAGCAGCACCAGCGTATGCTGCGAGTTGGCGCCGCGAAGAAAGAGCGATGACTGCCCACCTAGCGGACCGGTGCGCACCACGTCCACGCCCGGCAATCCGCGAAGCGCCTCGCCTACGTTTTGCACGCCGCTTTGCCGCAATTGCTCTCCGGTCACTACGCTAATCGACGCGCCGGTTTGGCTGGCGGGCTGCTCGGTCCGGCCAGGCGTGACCACGGTTTGCGCGTCGCCGGCAAACGTGTCGCCCTGCGATGGACCGCCAGCGGCGTCAAATTCCGGCGCGGGCGCGGTCCCTTGCGCCGGTTCGCCCACCACCGTTTGCGGCGGAAGCGTGGGAACCTCTGGCTCCGGGGGCGGGCCGTTCTCTTGCCCCAGAAGTGAAAGCGGGAGCAACACCCCCAACACGAGCGCGCAGGCGCTCCGCAAGCCACGAGTCATGGCGTCTCCTTTCCTGCCCTCGCAGGAAGTGGATGGGTCCGTTTCGGGGCAGGTATCCTGACTCGGGTTCAACCTCGGACCGCCCTTCCCAGCCCGCACAACCGTGTGCGGCGCCAGTGGTCGCGGTCGTCGTCCCCCTCACAGTCGCGGGGCGGTGGGAGATTTACACTCCACTTCCCTCATCCCGAACGCTGAATTGGAATTGCCGAAGCAACGTCTTTCCTAGATTTTCGGAAAGACCCGCCTGGCGCGATAACGCGATTTCTTCCGTTTTGCGCGGCCCTAGAAAGCAACTGCCCACGTCCCGACAAGCTGTGACGGTTGGAGAAGGGGCAGCGGCGGAATGATGAATTCATTCTCTTCCCATCACTCCCTTACTCCCCTCCGCTCCTCAATTTGCAATTTGCAATTCCCCATCCCGCTACCGGTGTTTCTGCCGCATCCTTCGGCTATAGTCCTCCAGCTTTTTGCGTTCGTCGCCGGTCAGGCTTTCCTCGCCGTACAGGTGGACTTTGGTCAGCAGCGCATCGGCTTCGGCGTCGAGATCGCCGTAATAGACTTCCGGATCGTGGACCTTGAGCTTGGGACGCGACTTAAGCCGACTCACCCAACCCCACCAGTTTCCCGACAAGAGCCGCGTCAGGTTCCAGCCAAAATGGTAGTACGCCGCCCCGAATGCGGCGCCGGCCAGGTGCGCCTCATGGGCCACGCGCGCCTTGCCGGGGCTTATAAAGAAAAAGAGTTCGCCCGCCACGTACAGCGCCCCCAACACCCAGGCCGGCATCCCCAGAATTCCCCACAGGTACAACGTGCGTTTGGGGAAGTTCATCACAAACAGGAACAGCACCGCCGCCACCCCCCCCGAGGCGCCCACCAGGCGCGCAGTGGGCGAGCCGAACGCATACTGCGCCCCCAACCACACCAGCCCCGAGCAAACTACCGCCGCCAGGTAGAACCGCAAAAACTCCATCCGGCCGTACTTCCATTCCAGTTCACGGCCGAACATCCACAACACCAGCATGTTGAACAGGATGTGCATGATGCCCCAGCCGCCCGGACCGTCCAGACGGGAGTGGGTCAGGCCATGCGTGACCAACTGAAAGAAATAGAGTGGGTGCTCTAGCAAATCGCCGCGAAGGGCAAGCACGTCGCTCAGCCAACCGGGAGTTCCCAGGTTGTCGGCAAACCAGAACACCACCGTCACGATGACGATATTCGTCACCATCATCCGTTGGCCTCGCCCGTGCGAGGCAAAGTACCCCCCGGATGAGCTTTCGTCGTCTTGGTAATAATCGCGGTCGTAAAGTCCCATATAGCTTCCCGTTGCAGGGCCAAATCGGCGTTCCATCCCGCGTGAACGGTTCCTTTACAAGAATATCCTACGCCCGCGCTCACGGAAAGTGCGGCGGCCCCGTCTCCCGCGCTCGCATTGCCCCGGCTCCCCGGTTACAATTTCCGCGTTTGAAGTGCGGCGATTCACCGCCGCTTACGTCTTCCAAGGTGGTCCACTCGTTCCGAGGTTATGAATGTTTGGTAGGTCCCGCTTGCCGAGCGGGACTTTCTTCCCACCCAACCGCCACAACGTGGCGCTGGAAGGTCCCGTCCGGCAGACGGGACCTACTTGCCGAACGATTCACAACTTCTCCGCGAGTGCGCCACCCTGGAAGCAGCCAAACTCCCGCCGGCATTCATCCCTCAACCAAGGAGCCTCCATGCCTACCCGCTTCCTTACCGCCGCGGTTCTCTGGACCGTCGCGTCTGTGCTAGCCGCAACTCCGGCCCATGCTGAACTTCGCGCGGGCGCCGCCAAGGCCGATGTGACCCCGGTTAAATGGCCTGTGCCGCTGGTGGGACAATTCAACCGCCGCCTGGCCGACAAGGCCTGGGACCCGCTGCACGCGCGGGCCTTGGTGCTGGACGACGGCCAGACGAAACTGGCCCTGGTGGTCATCGATAGCTGCTACGTCCCCCGCCACGTGCTGGACGACGCCAAGCGGCGAGCCTCGAAGGCCACGGGCATCCCCACCCAGAACATGCTCACGTCGGCCACGCACACGCACTCGGCGCCGCCCTCGCGCGATCGCCGCGACGACAAGGCCGATCCCGAGTACGTGGAGCACCTGACGCAAGGCATCGCCAAGTCCATCGAGCAAGCCCACGCCAACCGCGAGCCGGCCGCCGTGGCCTGGGGCGTCACCCAGGTTCCCGAAGAAGTCTTCAACCGCCGCTGGTTCATGAAGGAAGGCGGCATTGTGGCCAACCCGTTTGGCGGCACGGAAGACAAGGTGCGCATGAACCCGCCCGTCGGCAGCGAACTGCTGGACCGTCCGGCCGGCCCCACCGACCCCGACGTGTCGGTCATCTCGGTCCGCGCCGCCAATGGCCGGCCCATCGCGGTTCTGGCCAACTACTCGCTGCATTACGTAGGCGGCGTGCCAGCCGGCGGCGTGTCGGCGGATTACTTTGGCGAGTTCGCCCGCATTGTCGAAGAGAAGCTGGCGGTTGAAGGCGATCATCCGCCGGTGGTGGGTATCCTGTCCAACGGCACAAGCGGCGACGTGAACAACATCAACTTCCGCAACCGCCGCCCGGCCAGCAAGCCCTTCGAGCGGATGCGCGAAGTGGCCCAGCGCGTGGCCGACGCCGCGCTCCTGGCCGTCGAGAAGCAGTCCTACCGCGACGACATCACCCTGGCCGCCGCCCAGCGCCTGCTGACGCTCGACAAGCGCCGCCCCACGTCCCAACAACTGGAGCGCGCCGAAGCGCTGCTGTCGGGCGACCCGGCCGAACTGACCGACGTGACCCGCGCTTACGCCCGCTGGGCGGTGGACCTGAACAAGCCGCCCCACGAGGAAGAACTCGTGCTGCAAGCCCTGCGGATTGGCGACGTGGGCGTGGCCGCGATCCCCTGCGAAGTGTTCGCCGAGATTGGCCTGGAGATTAAAGAGAAAAGCCCCCTCAAGCCGTCCTTCACCATCGAGCTGGCCAACGGCCACTACAGCTACCTGCCCACGCCCCGCCAGCACGCCCTGGGCGGCTACGAGACCTGGCTCGGCTCGAACATCCTGGAGATTGAAGCCTCCGACAAGATCACCGCCGTCGTGCTGGATCTGCTGGAAGAAGTGAAGAAGTAGAGAGTAGACGTTAGAGGTTAGAGGTTAGGAAGAAGGAAGGAGAGCGCCGTAGGCACTTGATGGTGCATACGGCCTCCCCTCGCATAGAAGCCTCGTGTGCGTCGCCGCTGGATGGCAAACGCAAGACCTCTTGCCCCGAAGGGGCCTAAACAGATCAGCCCCGGGCGCACTGCCCTGGGCTGACATGTTGCGCCGCTTCGCGGCAAAGAAATACGCCACAACGCGGTAAATGCTGCACGTGATCCCCAAAACAGGGCAATCTTAAAAAACGCAAGCAAGGACGGAAGTGCTGCCCTCGCTAGCGCTTCGGGTTAGTGGGGTTCAGCAAAATCCTCGAAAATCGGCAAACGGTACCACAACCCGGGCGTGCCATTGTTTGACGGCTGCCGGGATACCTCGCGGAAGCGGCGAACCCGCTTCGCGGAAGCAGTCAAGCTGCGGCACGCTTGATCGAAATGCCTTGCCGCAACATCTTGCCGCACTGCTTCCGCCCCTTCATTGGTTTCCGTCACAATTTACTTTCGCTGCGAGAACAGCCACTTATAGAGTTCGGGGTTGGCGTAGGTGGGGGACCAGGAGTTGTGGCCGGTGTTGGGGTACTCGGTTAGCTTGGCGTGGCCGCCGGCCTTGTTGATGGCTTCCACCATGGCGCGGGAGCGGTGGGGTTTGACCACCGTGTCGGCGGCGCCGTGGAAGGCCCAGACGGGGACCGTGGCCAGTTGCTTGGCGAAGGCGGGATCGCCGCCGCCGCAAACCGGGGCCGCCGCGGCGAAGCGTTCGGGGTGACGCTGAATGGCGTCCCAGGCGCCAAAGCCGCCCATCGACAAGCCCGTGACGTACACGCGGCCGGGGTCGATCGAGAACTCTTTTTGCAACTGCTGGAGCAGGTCGAGCGTTTTCGCCAGGGCCGGCGTCGGCTCTTGGGGCATGGTGTGCTGGTCGGCCGACCACGGCGTATCGACCCACTGCTGGCCGTTGGGGCACTGCGGCGCGACGACAAAGGCGGGGTACTTGCTGCGCACCTCATCCGAAGCGAACTCTTGCATGCCCCACCGCAATTGCCCCTGGTTGTCGTCGCCGCGCTCGCCGGCGCCGTGCAGGAACAGCACCAGCGGATATTTTTTCTGAGGGTCGTAGTCTTGCGGCTTGAGCAAGCGGTAACGCAACTTGCCGTCCTGGGCGTCGGTGTACGTGCGTGTTTCGAACATCTCGGTCCAGTCGGCGGCCAGGGAAGGAACGCCGGCGAAAAGGAACGTGGCAAGGGAAAGCAGCAAGGTTGTGGGCTGGGGCATGGTGGAAAAGTCGAAGGAAGGTCGAAGGTCGAGAGAAGAAAGAAGCGGTAAGACGAAAGCGGCGATAAATCGCCGCACTCTCCATTCGGAATGCGAAAATTCATTTCCGCTTTCGACTTTCGGCTTTTGTCTTTCGTCTTGCCGACGATACTCTACGCCTTCTCGCGCGCCAAGCGCGGGGCGCGGTTGAAGCGGCGTTCGCCGCAGGCGTAGATCGAGCAGCCGCCAAAGTACCGCCAGCAGTCGCGGTGGTGGGGCGTGTTGCAAACGCGGCAATACACCACCTCTTCTCGGTCGAGCGGATCGCCGCAAACCTTGCAGACCGCTTCGCCGTCGGCGTGGAGCGCGGCTTCGACAAAATCCACGCCCACCGCGTACGAGGCAATGGCCTGGTCGTACAACTCCAGCGCCAAAGCCACGTACTGCCGCAGCGCCCGGTCGGTGCGCAGCACGCCGCGGCGGCGGACGGTCAGTTCGCCCTTTTGGAACAACACGTAAACGTCGTTCCCGCCCTGAAAGTACCGCAGGCGGTCGATGGCCACTTGCACGTAACGCGTCAAAAGCCGCTGGGTCTGCTCGCGATGATCGGTCTCCACCTGGTAAGTCAACTCGAATTCCGGCGAGTCGGTCAGCGGTCGGCGCCGCCCCACCAGGTACGCCACGCGCTGCAGAATCCCGGCGGGCGTGATCTCGCAGGTAAACGGCAGAACGGCCCCCTGCCCGGCGCGGTGGCGCCGCGCCTCGGGAGACTCTGGCCGCGATGCTTCGCACACGACGATTTGCGTGGCGCGCGGGCTCCACGGGCCGAAGGGCCGAACCGCGCCCACGGTCGCGGCCATGTCGCGGTGCGTAAACCGCACCACCGGCAGCCCGAACCATCCGTGCGGTTCAACCACGCCTCCGTACTGCCGCGCCAAATGGTGATAGACCGTTTGCAGGTTGCCGCTGCGCACCGCCACCACCAGTGTGACCAGAAGCCCCACCGACGTCAGGAACACCAACAGCGCAAACATCCCGGTCATAAGTATTCTCGATAAGGAGCCACTTCATTCTACCGCTGCGGTCAACAGGACGGGGGCGAGGCCTCTTGGAATCGAATCAATTCCGTACGTAAAGGCTCTGAAAAATCCCCTACTAACCCGACACGCCAGCAAGGAAAACAAAGAGAAAGCCCCTTCCACGGGCTTGCGCCGTGGCTACATGCTGTCGCGGCTTCGCCGCTAGGATCGGAGAAGCGCGCAACTCCAAAACTTGCGCGTCAGGTTGGTGTTTTTTCCGGGCGTCGCAGGCGTTTCGACAAGCGGACTGTTCGGCTCGCTGCGCTCGCCGTTAGTCAGTGGCGGAGCAAGTGACCTACATTGAGTAACGGCGGCCGCCGCAGGCGAAGGTCGAGCAGCCGCCGAAGTACTGCCAGCAATCTTCGTGGTGCGGCGTCTTGCAGCGGCGGCAGCGGACCGGTTCCTCGGTGATCGGCTCACCGCAAATCTGGCAAACCACTTCGGTCTCGGACGCCGCGAACGAAGAGATAATCTCGATTCCCTTGCCCTCGCAGGCCATCGTTCGGTCGTACAGGTCGAGCGACGCGTCGATCAACTGGTGGAGGGTCTTTTCGTCCCGAATCAGCCCCAGCTTCTTGACCAGCAGGCGGCCGTTGGCGATGGCCACGTAAACATCATTGTTTTTCTTGAGATCGTACAGGCGCCGGATGTCTCGCTGCACTTCGGGCGTGATCAGGTCGCGCACGTCGCGGTGGTTGCCGGTGATGACAAAGTCGCGGTCAAAGTCAGGCGAGCCAACCTCCAGGTCGATCATCCCCATCATTTTTCCCAGCCGCGACGTAAACCGTTCGGGATAGATCTCGCACCGCGTCTTGCGGTCGGGCCAGGGAAGGTGCACCTGCGTGTAGTAGGTGGAGCTCTTTCCGCCCGTGTTGTAGACATCGACCAGGACCGACGCGCCGTGGTGATGGAAGGTGAGACGCGGCCGGCCAAACCATCCGCCTTGTATCGCCTGGCCGCCCAGCCGCCGCGCAAGGTTGCGATAGGTTTCGTCCAGCGCCTTGGATTGATGCTTCTGCATGGCGAACACAAAGAGCAGCGTGGCCGCCAGGAACACGATCCAAAACAGGGGGAGAAGGTCTTCCACGGGGACAATTCTCAGGAGACAGGTTTTTGCGGCTGCGGCGGATCAAACGCCAGGGGCGCGACGCGCGGAATCATAAACTCGGGTTCGCGGCAACCGTAGGTAGAGCAGGCGCCGTAATACATCCAACAGTCGCGGTGGTGGGGCGTTTTGCAGCGGCGGCACAAGACCACGTCTTCCAACAATTCGTCGCCGCAGACCATGCACACGCACTGGTCGATCGGTTGGAGCGTCTCCTGTTCGAGAAAATGAATCGCCGCCGACCGCGTCAGGATCGCCTGGTCGTACAAGTCCAGGGTGATTTGCACCAGTTCCGTGATTTGATCCACGCCGCCGTGCCGGGGGAATTCTTTCTTCGCCAGCAATTGCCCACGCTGGACCGCCAGGTAGATGTTATCGTTCCCCAGCATGTAGCGGAGGCGGTTCAACTGGAGTTGCACGCCGTCGCTAAAGAAGCGGCGTGTTTGCTCACGGTCGTCGCCGCGGACCACGTATTCCGTGTCGAATCCGACGGCGCCCGTGGCGGAGTCGGTCATGCCCAGGAACGGCAATCGCGGCTCCATGCGCCGCGGGAACGCTTCGCACCGGAGCGTGGCGTCGGGAAAGTTGATGCGTACTTGAAGATACCGGCGTTTGGGGCGGCCGCCCACCACGGAATCGACCACGACGGTGGTCCCCCCGTAGCGAAAGCGGGCTGTGGGCCGGCCAAACCAGCCACCCGACGAGTGCCAGCCGCCATGCTTGACCGCCACGGCCAAGAAAGCGCGGCTCCAGCGCTCGGCGCCTACGTGCGCCTGCGAGGCCCAAGTCATCATCACAGCAATGAGGATGACCAGCAACAGGAAAACCGCCAGGCATTCCATGCTATTCAATATACAGGATGCCGTCGTCGTCGCTCCAGGCGCGGGTCGGCGAAGCGCCGCTGGGAGGCTCGGGCGAGACCCCCGACGGCGCCGCCTCGTCGCCGATGTACAGCACCTCGCCTTCGTCCACGGCGCGGGGCCGGATGGCCCGCTCCAGGCCGCGCCGGTGGTAGCGGACCACGTTGGGATTCACCTCCCGCACGCGGTCGCGCAACGTGCGAGAGTCAAGCGGCAAGGTCAGTTGTGTTTGGTCCTTGTACCAATTCCGCGCCGCGTAATTCACCGCACGATCCAGGTCAAGATAACCGAGCCGCGTGACATCCCACAGCCGCTGGCACACCTCGTCCAGCGTGATGCTGGTTTGCCACGACAGGCCCACGTCTCGCAGGTTGATGAAACCGCTGAACGAAACGTTGGGGTGGAAGATCGACGTCATCCAGCGCACGTCGGGCGGCCGCTCGGGATACGAATAGGGCAATCGCACGTCGCAGCGGTGCAAATCCAGGTATTCGACCTCGCCCGTCGAAGACGGGTCCCGCTTGATCCCCTTGCCGCGGAAAATCAACGTGTACCGATCGGGCGGGTGGCCGCTGGCCTCGAAGTCGAAGATGGTGCTGTCCCGCTTGAGGGCTTCCAGCGCCTCGAGATCGGACTGGAGGCGAGCAGCGCGGGTCGAGTCGGACACGACAAAACTCCTGCGTTAGTTGCAAAATCTGGCCCCCGCGCTTGGCGCGGGAACGGTCGACGGCGCGTTTCTTGGATGCGTTGGCATAGGCTCTTATGACCGAGCGAGCCTGGCGACCGGGGGCGCCGTCGCGAGGTTACCAATTGGTCACTCGCCCCAGCGAGTGACGTACCTTCACGTTACTCCGGCGGCTCTTCACTGTTCGGGCGCGGCTCGTCGGGAGGTTCTTCGGTAAACATGCTTTCTTCGGAATCGCGGCCGTAAACAAAAGCCAGCACTCCCACCACGCACAACAACAACACCGCCACGCCGCCGACGATGTACCAGGTCCAGTCCCGCAATTGGAACGCGGGGCCGGCGGAATCGCCGTCCCGCGGTTCTTTCGGCTCGTACTCCTCCAGGCGTGCTTCCAGCGAGGCAATTTTGCTGCTCAGCGCTTTGTTGCGCACGCTGTAGTCTTCGTTGCGTTCCTCCAGCGAGGCGAGATCGCCCTTCAGGGCGACCACGTCGCGGCGGCGCTGGGACTGCTCGCGCTTGAGCCGGTCCTCTAGCTCGCGGCGCAGGGCCAATTGCCCCGACACGGCCGCTTCTAGTTGTTCGCCGCGTTGCCGCTCTTCTTCCAAGGCGGTAATCAAACCTTGGGGGGCTGAGCGCACGTCGCCGACCACGCGGTCGAGCAGGCGGCGTTGGGCTTCCACTTGGGCTTGGGCCGCTTCCACGTCTTTTAGTTCCTCGATGCGGCGTTCCAGCCTTTCCAACTTTTCGTCGCGCTGGGCGAGCGAATCGACGTCGGACATGGGCGCCAGCAGCCGCCACGCCAGCAGGGCCAGCAAACAGAATTGAACCGTCAGCATGGCCATGATCGCCACACTCGTCGACCGGTCGCCCCGGTCGGCGATGTTCACAACCGGAGCCGAGTAGCCCGCAAACCGTGGATCGTGCGTCATGGTCGCTTTGCCTTCGAGCTTGGCCGCCATAAGTTCCAGTTCCTGCACCCGAAAACGCGAACCGATCAAGTAAAATCCGCCCGTGCGCCGCTTGCGTTGACTCGGATTGTTGGTCCACTGAAAAAACCCCCGATCGTCGCGGCAGGGGTCGATCACCAGCGCCACGTCGAGAGGTTTGTTGAAGAAATTGTCACAAATGAACATGTCCATGCCCGACAGGAACACGCCCCAGTCGGGATGCGTGTGATACCAGCCGACCATCTGCAGGTCTTCGGGAAATTCCTCGCGCTCGCGGGTGATCTTGCTCCAGGTGTCGTGCGTGAACTTGAAACTTCCCTTGGTGCTTTCGTAATGTTCGGCGCGAAGGCTATCGGTCACTACCACGAAGGGTCGGCCGTCTTCGTCCTCGTAATGGCCGCCCAGCAGCACGCCGCCCAATTCGACCGACGTGTCTGAAAGGGCATGCGTCTCCATGTCGCGGAGCGCGTCCACGTCGACGTAAATGCGCAGGTCTTGGTCCGCTGGTTCGAAAACCGGAACCACCGCGTAGTGTTTGTTCTTGTCGGGACGACGCTGCGTTTGCCGCTCGGCGTGTTGGACGTCGCCGAAAGAGATTTCATCCATAGCGAAATGCGATAACGAGGCAACGCCAAGCGCGTCTAAGGCTTCGCCAGGGAATGGTATTCGTCGCGGTCGCCCGCCAGCAAAAACACCTGCTCGCCCTGGTCGGCGGCGACGCGCACGATGTCGTACGGCGGCACGCCCAGTTGCGACAACGTCTTTTCCGCCAGCGGCGAATTTTCCTCGATGGTGTGCTCCAACGCGGGCCGCGAGAGCTTGCCGCATTGCGGACACTGGGCTTCACGCATGCCAACCAGTTGCAGCGGACGCAGCACCTCTTGGCTGTGGCCGCATTCGGTGCAGTCCAGCGACACCACCAGGTCCCGATCCAAAGAAAGACGCAGGTTGGTCGAATCGTTCAGCCGCTCGTGCGCGGCGGCGAATAAATCGCGAGCCGTATTCCGCCGCGCCGACAGCGGCAGTTCGATCGGTTCGGGGTAGGTATCGTGGCTGAGGCAATCCTCGCGCCGCTGGTAATCGGTCTTATAAAAGTTATTCACCAGGCCGTTGTAAACCATTGCCTGCCCCGATGCGACCGGCATGCCGTGCAGCAGCTTGAGCGCTTCCTGCGTTTGTAGCGCGGCGATCATCGAAGAAATGGTGGGGGCCGTGGGCACCTTGCCGGCCTGAATGTCCTCTTGCCGCAACAGGGGGCAGCTATACCGCAGGTTAATCAGGCGGTAGTCGTTCTCGGTCATGGCGCACTCATAGCAGGCGCCGTCGGGCGGGGCGAAGACTTTGACCACGCCGTTGATCTCTTGAATGCCCGCGTCGATCCAGGGAGTATTGACCTTCCAGCATTGACGATTCACCCACAGCCGCGCCTCGCGGTTATCCAGGCAACCGATTACCACGTCGGCGTCGCGGAACAGGCCCAGCCCCACGTCGGTAATGATGTTGGCGGGAAGGGCCTGGACCTTGACGCCGGGGTTGATGTCGGCCACGGCTTCGGCCGCCGCCTCAGCCTTGGGGCGCCCGCGATCGCGCGAGCGGAACAGCACCGAGCGGGTCAGGTTCGATTCTTCAATCTCGTCGAAGTCCACGATATGCACTGTGCCCACGCCCAAGAGCGCCAAGTTCTTGAGCACCTCGTTGCCCAGCGCCCCGGCCCCGACGACCAGAATCCTAGCTGCCGCTAATTTGTCTTGGTCCCACCACGCGATCAGCCGGAAACGCGCGTAGCGGTCTTCGTCGTCAATAAACAGAACTTCCTCGGCCATGAGCTCGCCTAGTAAGGGGAAGCAGATTCAATGCGGAATGTGAAATGCGAAGTGGGGAATGAAAAACAGAAAACGCAAACGCACCATGCCCCTTCTTTCATTTCGCATTCACGCCGCCTTATTGTGGCGTGGGTTCTCCCCAAACGCAAATGAATCCGCAGTCTTCAATTTCGCCCCCGCGCCATTGAAAAAAACCGAATTCCTCTCGTCGCGGATCCACCACTAAGGCCACCTGCCACGGCTCGCTAAAGTAATTGCGATGGATGAACTTATCATGTTCGGAGAGGAAAATTCCAAAGTTGGGATGGGTATGGTGCCAGCCCACGACCATGTCGTGCGGGAACCGCTGGTCGCGTTCGCGGTGCATGGCCGCCCAGGTCTCGTGAGTAAACGTCAGCGACCCCGCCTGCGAGCGGGCATCGACGGCCGGCAGGAAATGACGAATCTCAACATACGGCCGCTGGTCCTCGAACACGCCGCCCAACAGGAAACCGCCTAACTCGCGGGCCATGTCGGCCTCGGAGTAAATCAGAATTTCCTCTAACACCGACTCGTAGAGAAAGATCGGATGCGCGTCGTCATGAATCGCACCGATGACCTTCCCTTGCGAACGATCCTGCTTAGCCGGCGCGGTTTTGGGTAACGGGCGAAGCATGCGAAGTGATGGGCTATCGGTGGTCGGTCGTCGGTAATCGATAAGGCGGCGACGGGAAGGGGAATGGCCGGAGACAAACCTGTCTCGGGAACGTGACGTTCGGCTCAGTCGGAGATGAAAAATTTTTTCGTGACAGCGCCCCCATCGAATGCTACGTTAAATCCCCCACAGGCCGGCCGCCCGACGCCGCCGCTACGATTACCGCTTACTGCCCGCCTTACTCGATGAACAGGATGTCGGCGTCATTGGAGCCAATCACTTCGGCGTCGATGATTTCGCCGGTGTCGATAAAGACCACTTCGTCGGCCTGCGCGGGGCGCTGGGCCGCCGGAAGGGGCGCCGCGGTACGCGACGGTTGACCGGCGCCCGCCGCGTCGCGGGAGCTGCGAGCCAGCTTATCGCGGAGCGGTCGCGAATCGACGGGAAAGCGATACTCGGTTTGGGTCCTGGCCCACAGGGCCGCCTCGCGGTTGTAGGGACTCTCCACGTCGTAGTTGACGTAGCGAATCATGTCCCAGAGCATCACGCAAAGCTCGTCCAGGTTGAGACTCGGAACCCAATGCGTTCCGTAGCCCCCCAGGCATACCACGCCGCCGGCCGAAATGTTGGGATGGAAAATGGGCGTTTTCCATTGCAGTTCCGGCATCATCCGCGGGTACGAAGCGCCCAGCTTAATGCTGACTTCGTGCGTGTCGCGCAGCAGGATGCGACTGTTTCCCGCCGGCCGCCAGGCGCCCTTGCCGTGAAACCGCACCAGGTACGCTTCGGCCGGATCGCCAAAGGGGGTGAACTCCAGGACGGTGCTTTCGGCATGGAGTTTTTCCAGCGCGTTGCGGTCGGTGCGCAGCCGGCGCGTGCGGGGCGACTCGCGTCGAACCATGAATGAACCGCTCCTTCCAAAAATGCTTGCAACGTCCTCAAAAGCCAGCCGGCCGAAACTCCCGAAGCGGGCACGACCCCCGTCCCGTACGCGGCGCGTCAGCCGGCGACGATTTCGGGATAGACAATCAGGTGGTCGCCGTCTTTGACGCGGGCTTCGACGAGCGTCTGGTCCTCGCGTAAGCGTTTGCCGCCTTCTTTGTGATCAAGGCTGTAGCTCATGGGCTGACCGTCCGGCCCCATCACCGGCAAGTTCATCTTGGTAATGATGTTCGGCAGAATGCGTTTGACCGAAACGCTGTCGGCGATTACGGCTTCGACGCTCTTGGCGCCGGTTTGGTCGAGAAAGGTGACCCGCGTTCCACGACGTTCTTGCTCTGCTGCCATCGCATATTTCCCGAGAAGTGAAAGGGGCGCAAACGAGCCGGAACGGCGCCGCGCATCCCTGGCGCCCATTCGTCCCTAACAGGGTGTTCGTTCCAACCCTTCCAATCTTAGACGAATTTTTTCCGCTTTCCAAGCAACTGGGGGGATTGGCCCGCGCGGAAGGCCGCGCCGGCATGCGCCCGTGTTGGCTGGCGGTACGAATACGAATTGGCGTCCAGTCCCTCAGGCGCATATCGACCGGGTTGCACGGCGCGGCTATCATGGCAAATCAACGGAATTAATCGTATTGGGTTCGTTTGTTTTCCTGGAGGACAAAATGCGACTTTGGTTGCTTGCCTGGGCCGGCGCCGGCGTTTTATTCGTGGGATGTAGCGGCGATTCTCAGCCCGATGCAAATGGCGGAAATTCGGAACGCCGGTTTGAAAGCTCACGCCCGGCCGAAGCGCCCGAAGCCCCTGTTCCGACGGTTCTGTCCGAAAGCCAATCGCCCGTCGGCGCCAGCCAGGAAGACGCCGCCGAGCCGCTCGACGCGTCGAGCGGCGAAGTCAAGCTGGACGCACTCACGCTGACCGCTCCCGATGACTGGGTCCGAAAGCCGACCCAATCGTCATTCGTTGAGGCCGAATTCGCCCTGCCCAAAGCGGAAGGCGACGACGCGGACGGGCGACTGACCGTGAGCATCGCAGGCGGCTCGGTCGAAGCGAACATCGACCGCTGGAAGGACCAGTTCGTCGAGATGACGGATTCCAAGGAGGAAAAGATCGACGCGGGCGGCCTGGAGGCGACGCTGGTTGACTTTTCCGGAGTATTCAACGACCAGCGCGGACCGTTCACTCCCGCGGTCACGCGATCCGACTACCGCATGATCGCGGCGGTCATTCCCGTGGGCCAGCAACTCCATTTTGTCAAAGCCACCGGACCGCAAAAGACCATCGAAGCCCACGCCGAGAAAATCAAAGCGTTCGTCCGCTCGGCAAAACCTCAGTAATTGTTTTGCTCCCAGGACGGTGAATCCTCGGGGCCGCAAGCGCCCGCGCTTTCGAGCGCGGCGGCGCCGACCCATCGCGGCAGAACCCCAACGCCGCTCGCATTGAGAAATGCGGGCGGCGTTTTTTGTTTCGGGCTGCGCGCTTGCGCGGCGGAGAGCCTTACTCCCCCGCGAAGGGGGAAAAAGCGACGCGACGATTCAGAAGCAACGCCGCTCTCCCGCATGTTTACGGGCAGATTATTACGATCTCTCACTCAGTTACAAAAAAATAGCCGCCCGCCTATTGACTTTATAGTGTACATATGTATAATAAATAGTGAGAAGAAATACGCCACTTTCCTTGCGCGGCCGCCCTCGACCTTACTGCGCCGGCGCCGCTCCTCGGAAATGAACTTCGCGATTTCTCGGGAATTCCGGGGCGCCTCCCCCTGGCTCATCGAAACCGGCAACGGCGCCCCTTGTCCTTGGCGTGTCTCCGTCGGTGGTCGCATTCGCGAACGCCGCGGTTTATCGTCCCAATCGCCCCACCAGGAAAACAACCTTCCATGTCGAATCGAGCCACGTCGACCAAGCCGGCCCCTTCCCGCGGGCAGCGCCGGCAGCCCGACCCGACTCCCGAGGAAATCGCCGCGTGTTGCCGCGCGATTCAGGCCGGTTGGTCGCCACGCCAGCGCCGGCAACGCTGCCTGGCGACTTCGAAGACCGCGCAGCGGATGCTGCGCGAGTTGGCCGAGCAGATTTTACCGCCGCCTCCCCAAATTATCGGCGCCGAGCGACTGGCGGCGCTGGCCCGCGTGTCCTCCGCGCGTCGCAGCTTGGTCCCATCCCGGCCAAGCGCTTAGATTCGCGCAGTCCGACCAAACGATAGCCGTGAGCGGAGACGCACACTTTGTGTCGCATTCGCGCGACCGAAAACGATACACCCGGAATCTTGTCGGCCGCGTAGGCCGCTATTTCTCAAGGTTTTCTTGCGCCCGGCCGACTTACGGCCGCCGGTCCATGTTTTGCGTCCATTCAAGTTTCGGGGTATGCGTTCGGGGCGGCAGAGATGAGGAGACCCAGGCCATGATAACCCAAGAATTGCTTGACGAATATCGATCGGAGATTCGCGCGCGGGTTTGCAGCCGCTGCACTGAACGACCGCCGGGCGGCCCTCCTTGCGGGCCACTGGGCAAACAATGTGGAGTTGAACTCCACCTGGAGAAGCTGATCGACGTCGCGCATGTGGCGCCCAGCGGGACCATGGATCCCTATGTTTTACACCTTCGCGACGACGTGTGCGCCTTTTGTCCGCTCCAGGAAACCAAGTCCTGCCCTTGCCCGCTGAGTTATCTCCTCCCTTTGGCCATCGAGGCCTTGGAAGCCGTCGATCAACGCCGGGAAGATCTAGCCGAGTCCACTTAAAAAGGGACATTCTGGTTTTTTAACCCGAGATGTCCGCCCGCCTGCTACTATTCTTGTTTCTCGTTCCTTGCCGGGGTTCGCCGTTGCGTTCGCAATTTGAACTCGCCCCGGCACAGGCGCTTGCGGGCGAAATCGCGATTGGACAGGAACGAACGGCGGGCGCCGGTGGGGAGTACGCCCCGGCGGTGTGGCTTTGCTGCTCGCAGGCAACTTGCTGGCGTTTCCGCTGGGCGTGAGAATTGTGCGTGGAGCGCGACAAACCTCAGGGGGTTTCCTCTGCGGGAACGTCCGTCTTTGGGCGAATAAAGTAAAACGTCCCCTTATAGCGATTGGAATTCGTGTTGCAGGCGGGCGCCGACTTCGGGGCGGGCCATGGCGATGTAGGCGATCTTGCCTTGCAGCCAGGCGGGGAAGTTGGGATGGCCGTCCCGGTTTTGGGCCTCCAGGCCCTCGCGGCGGGCGCGGTGCAGAATGGCGCGAATGCGGCGCACTTCGGAGCGGGCCACGCCGGGCCGGTCGTTCACCACCAGCCCGGTCACCCGCTGCGCCGCGCTGCGGCGCAAGACGCGGCTCTTTTTTTCGTTGACGGCAAAGCCTTCCTCTTCGGCAATGTGGCGCACGCGCGCCATCAGGTAGCCCACTTGGCCGTTGAATTCCGCGGCGCCGGAAAAGGTCAGGTCGTCGGCGTAACGGGTATAGACAAGGTCCAGTTTCGCCGCCAATCCCGACAACCGCTTATCGAGCCGCCCGGCCACCTGGTTCGATAGCGCGGGGCTAGTGCAGGCGCCTTGCGGCAAGCCGCGAGGCCCGGTGGCCACATAATAGGGCTGCCCATCGTACTCCACCTGTCGCCGCGGGCACTCGGTGCAAAGCAGCGCGAGGATCGTCGCCACGGCGGGCGAGTAGCCCACGCGTTGGAACACGCTTCGCACGCGCGGGAAGACAATGCTCGGGAAGAACGCTTCCAGGTCCATGTTCACCACCACGTCTTTGCCCGCGTGGGGCGTGGCGTTGGTGAGGATGCCGCGGTTGCGAACGAATCCGTGCGCGCAGGGTTCGGCGGGCAGTTTCGCCAGGATTTGGACTTGAATCCAATCCTGGGCGGCCGCCAGGGTCCGGTGCGGCGCGCTGAGTTGCCGCACGCCGCCGCTGCGTTTGGGAACGGTGAAGTGAACGTAATGCACCCGCGTGGCGACCTCGGTATGGAACGCCAACCAGCGCAGCCGCGGAATCGAAAGGCCCAGCGCCGCCGCCAGTTCCGCGGGCGTGCTCAACATGGGCAAGTCATACGCAGCCAGCTTTTCCGCGTCGCTGTTCCGGTCGCCCAGCCTTCCCGACACGCCGCAACCCAGGAATCGAATGTCGGTCGCCCGGCGATGGGCGATCTGTTCCTCGCGAACGCGCCGCCGCTCTGCGGCTTCGGCTTTTTTTTGTTCCCGCAGTCGAGCTTTCTGTTCGCGCTCGGCTTGAACGGCGGCGTCACCGGCTTGCAACGCCTGATGCCGCATTGCGTCGAGATCGGGCCGCAGGCGGTCCATCTCGGCCCCAACGCGATGGATCTCGGCCAACTGCTCGGGGGTTAGCATGCCGTGGGTCACCAGCGCGCGGTCAATCAGGTTCGTGCGCGGGTCATCGGCGGGCGGAATCAGATCGCGCCGGCCGAACCAAGGACTGCTCCACAGGCGGATGCTCTTAGCGGAGTCGCGGAGTTCGTCCCGGCTGATCGGCAGAAAGTTCGCGGCGCTCAAGTCGAGGGAGGTGGACGTTCGCTTCGTCTGGGGCGTGGAGGATGCGACTTTCCGCGACGGGGACGCCGGCGGCGGCGTGCCCTGCGCGGCGGCGCGCGGGGGCGCCGATTCTCCGAGGAGTTTTCCTAACAGGCGCCGCAAAAAACCTTGCGGCGAGTCTGAAGGCGACTTGGCCATCGTCAGTTCCACATCCCTTCGTACCAGGCGTTGAGCGTTTCGGGCCGATCCACAGCCAGCACCTGGTTTCGCAGCGCTTGCAGGTGACGGCACGGCCCCCGTCTTAGACCGCCTTGATAATGGTGCGAGCAAGTGCATTTGCCACGGACGATGCGCCCATCGCCATCAAGCAGCAACTCGATGGAGCGATCGCCGACGTCGGCCGTCAGCAAACGCAATCCCGAGGGCGTCTTCTCGTCGCGGGTCACGCGCACCTGCCGGGTTTCGATCAGCCTGCGGGCCTCGACGGTTTCCCGATTCTCTGGGCCAATCTGCTCGCTGGTGAGCGGAGTCGGCATGACCTGGCGCCAACGGTACAGGCCCGCGGGAAGGTCATGGATGACCTGGCCCAGCAGCGCCAGACGATTCAGCCCGGCCGCTAACTTGGCGGGCGGCGTTTGCAGACGGTTTTGCAGTTGAGCGAAGGTTTGCGCTGGATCAGGGCGGAATGCAGCGGCGATTCGCTCCAGGGTCGGCTCATCGACCGTGGCCGGCGGCGCCAGTTGATCCAGCGCCGAGGCGCCGGTCCAGTCGTTGGCGGTCCATCCCGAGAGGCCCAGGATCAGCCGCATCTCGCCCATCTTGGCGACCCAGAAACTCGGGAAGCCGGTCCCCAAGAGATGCACCTCGGCGCCTTCCAAGAGCGGCAACAACCGCGCTAGGACGCGCAATCGGTCGCGGCCCCAGGTGCGAATTGTCTCGGCCCGTGGACCTTCGTAGGGCGTGGAGTGCAGCACGATCCGCCGCTCCCACGGCTCCAGCACAATAGCGACCGGTTGCCCTGGTTGCAGCTCAAATCGCACCGCCCGCGGACTGCGGGCGGCCCGATGACGTTTGAGCCAGGCCACGATGTTGTAAAGCCCTTCGCGGCTGACCGAGACGCGCCGCATGGGCAGACTCATCGCCGCTTGAAGCTGCATGAACCCGCGCAGCCAACTGGGCGGCAGGTCGATCTTCTCCTCGCGATAGTCTTCCGCCAGCGAGGTTTGAACCTCGAAACCCGCGGGATCGACCACGAACCGCGTCTCGCGGTAGCTGCGGAGTTTCTGGAAGTGCTCGTACAGCGCCCAGGAGTAATCGACGTTCGTCGTCCCCAGCGCCACGTTCTGCTCCGAGGAAAACCCTTCGCGATCCACCGTCAGGCAGCCATAGCTGCTTTCGTCGGCGCTAAAGCACTCGAAGAAGAGCACATCGTTGGCCACGGTGATTACGGGGTCGCACGGCATGAGCAGCCGCCACAGTTCCGGATCGTGCCGCGTGAGGTAATTGGAGTAGCGTTGCCGGGCGTTCCAGTAAACCTTGCGGAGCTGTCGATAGTCCTGTTCCAGCCCCTTCGGCAACGGTTCGCCGCGGCGAGCTTCCCATTCCGACCTGGCCGTTCGATAGGCGGCGCGGCGAATGGCGTCCTCGCGTTCCTTTTCGGCCTTTTGGTAGGCCTCGTAGGCGCTCTTGTCTCGCGGCTGGTAGCGGAGGTCGCTGATTACAATGTCGTGCAGGGCGCCAATCGCCTCGCGAAAACGGAGCGGATTGCGGAGCGTGCCGGTAAAGCTCACCCGATCGCGGCGCACATTCGGCGACAGCGCGATGGCCAGACCGCTCGGCCCCTGCACGATGGCGCTGCGGCCGTGATACGCAAGCAGCATTCGCATGGGGCGACTTCCGCGGGAAGGAAAAACCAGGAGGGGCCGGCGAGTTCCGACTTCGAGGCGTCGACCAAGGGCGTTCACCGAGCCCACCGGACGTACCGTCGGGAGGGAACCACGTTGGCTCAGCCCGCCTGACGGTACGTCCGGTGGGCAAAAGAACAACGTCCTTGGGGAAGCAATCGCAGGCCAATGTCAGCCACGGCGGAACACCGCAGCAAGGTGGTCTCGGTAACTCGTTCGACCCCTCCTGATATTTTGAAAAACCGATATCTGGGGCGAAGCCGGCGCGTGGGCGGCTCCGTTCGTTCTACCACATCGCGAGCTTCAACTCGGGAAACGACGCTTGCACCAACGACTCCAACTCGGGCCGCCGCTCCACAAGCTGCACCACCGCGGCCAGCCCCGCGCGCCATTCCGGCCGCCGCACGGAGCGCAGCGCCACGGCCAGGATCGGCAACAGTTGCGGAGCTTCTTCAGGGCGGCGCTGCAAACGGCTTAACACCTGCGTCACGACCCGCGGCTTGACGTGCGAGCCACGGTGGATGTTGAGCAGCACCGACGCCCACAGGAAGCGAATCAACGCGGCGTCCAGGCGCGACGGGTCCAAGGCAGTCTCCGCCCGCGTCGCCTGCTCTTCCAACAGCACCGCCAGCCGCAGGCGAATGTCGTCATAGGGTGACTCCAAGAGCCGTTGCCACAACGTCACGTCCTGGTTTGCGCGCGGTTCGTCCAGGAGCCAACTCCAGGCCTCGTGTCGTACATCTTCGTGCCGGCTGTCGAGCAAGTCCAGCACCCAATCCACCTGAAAATGCGGCGAAACTCCAAGCACCGACCGCGCCCAGCGGACCAGCTCCGGACGGAGCGGCTGCGCTTCGGCCTCGGCCAATGAGAGCAACAAGCGACACTCCTCCCGCGTGGTTGGCGCTTTGGCGCGCAGCCACGTCAGCCCCAGACGCGCCACGGGCAACGGACGGCTGCACGCCACGCGCACCGCCTGCTCCAGCGTGACCGCGCCCGGGTCCAGGTGGTGGATCAGCAAATCGCACAATACGTCCAGCGTTTGCGGATTGGCGGATTCCAGCAGCGCGAGCCATTCATCGGCCGTGAGCCGGTCTAGCTCCGGCGAATGACGCAGCGACTCGGCGGCGAGTTGCGAAAGTTCCGGGTCGTCATGCGCGAGCATCGCCAGCAGTTCTTGAAGCGGCAAATACGCCAGCGCGTTGGGGTGATGGCGGCGGAGCATTTGAATGGTCCATTGCCGCACCGGACGGCAACGGGCTTCCCGCATAAGCGTTAACAGCGCCCCGCCGGAATCTTTCCAGAGCGGTTCGAACATCGGCGCCGGGGCAAGCTCCGCCAGCGAGCGTCCCTCGGCCAAGGTCCAGCCGTTGGCGTGAGCCACAAGCGCCGGGCAGTCGTGAAAGAGCGCGTGCATCAACCCCCAGTTGTCGAGCAGCGCCAGCCCGTCGGCCACGTCTTGATCGGTGTATTGCTTGAGCGCTTCAACGATCGCCGGAAGGTACCGCTGGGGATGCGCTTGCCCGAGACGCCGAAAATACCGCCATGCCCGCCGCCGCAGGTAATAGCGGGTGGCGATCGAGAAGAGGCTCATCTGCGCCTGCTTGGCGGCGGTAGGCGCAGCCAGCGGTTCGCCCGTGTCCGGATCGCGGAAGCGAAGGTCCCGCACCGAGCGTGGCATGGCGGTTCCCGCGGGCACGCGCAGCGATTCTTCCGTCCAGCTTTCCCGCGTCCGCCAGTTGTAGTGGCTTCGCTTCCGCACCATGCGGCGGACCGTGCGGTCCAAGGACGCCAGGAAGTGCGCCATCAACACGTCGTCCTCGGCCTTCTCCGCCAGTTTGAAAAGGCGCTTCACAAGCGGCTCGTGGCGAAAGGCGTTCAGCGGCCGCGCGAGATACTCCATCAGCAGTTGCCGGGACGCGGGCCGCCGGTCCGCGAACCACTTCGCCGCGAAGGCGCTAAGGCGATTTGGATCGTGAATGCAACGCAGTTCCTCCACGAACGCAGGGTCGCCCTGGTCGAGCAACTCCTCCGCCAGCAACCATGAGCCGCGTGATGGTTGAGGCTCCTTCGCCATGGCCACGCAATTCACGAGGGAAGCCGGGACACCTGTTGATCAGCCAAATTGTGGAAGCGCCGCTGGGCGCCTGTCAAGCTGCCTTTATCAATCGGCAATAAATTCAGCCGGGGCGCGTTTCTCAGACTTTCCGCGGGTAGTGCAGAATCGTCATCCCACCGAGGCAAGCCCGGTGGAGGAAATACACGACTTCAAAATTGCGCTTCAGGCTTGTATGCCCTGGTCGAAAAAGTGAAAGGACCTGCATCTGTGTCCGGACACAAGCGATGGACGATGCGCGGCATGGGTGGTAGTTTAATCCGAGGTTTTTGCGGCCCAAGCGGCGGGCGACTTGCCTGAGCAACTTGAGCGATTGCCCTCTCCTTGGCGCCTAGACCACCGTTTGCGGAGCGCGTGACCTCCGCCAAAGCGTTGCATCCGCTCGATCATTTTACGGAACCACGGGTTTAAGGCACATGGCCGCTCCTTCCAACCATTCATCGGCGAATCTTCTGACCGCCCTCGGCGAGCTTTGGAAGAAACCGCTCATGTGGTTGCTTGTGGCGGCGCCGGTCGCCGTGGCGCTGGAGTTGATGCATGTCAACCCGATCTGGGTCTTCGTCGCCTCGGGCATTGCCATCATTCCACTGGCGGGCTTGATGGGGCGGGCCACCGAGAATCTGGCCGAAACCTTGGGCGCCGGCATTGGCGGATTATTGAACGCCACCTTTGGCAACGCCGCCGAACTGATTATCGCCTTGCTGCTCTTGTGGCGCGGCCCCGACATGTATCCGTTGGTGAAAGCCTCGATCACCGGATCGATCATCGGCAACAGTCTGCTGGTGCTGGGGCTGGCCATCTTGCTGGGCGGCTTCTATTACCGCAAGCAGGAGTTCAACCGCACGGCGGCCGGCATGGGCGCCACCATGTTGGCGTTGGCCTCTATCGGGCTGCTGATGCCCACGTTGTACTATTATTTGCTTTTCGCGGGCGCCGCGATGGGAGAGACCGAGTCAGCCACCGTCGAGTTCCTGAGCGAGGAAATCGCGGTCATCCTGGCCGTGATTTATGGCTTGAGCCTGGTTTTCTCTTTGTGGACGCACCAAGACTTGTTCGGCGGGTCGGAGGAAGACCATCCGACCACCGGAGCGCATGGGCCGGAATGGAATCGAACCGCGTCGCTGGCAATGCTTACGGTGTCCACGGCCGGGGTGGCCTGGATGGCCGAGCTACTGGTCGGCTCGGTGGAGCACGCCGCCGAAGCGCTGGGGATGAACCAGGTGTTTATTGGCGTGATCGTGGTGGCCGTGGTCGGCAACGCCGCCGAGCACTCGACCGCAGTGCTGGTGGCGATGAAAAACAAGATGGACTTGGCGGTTCACATCGCGGTCGGGAGCAGCATGCAGATTGCCCTATTTGTGGCGCCTGTCTTGGTTTTCGCGAGCATGTTCATGGGGCACTCGCACCCGATGGATTTGCACTTCACGCCCCTGGAAATGATTGCGGTGCTGTTGGCCGTAGGCGTATTGGCGCTGATCTGCCAAGACGGCGAATCGCACTGGATGGAAGGGGTGATGCTCTTGGGCGTGTACATCATTTTAGGGCTGGCGTTCTATCACTTGCCCGATACAGCGGCGCCCGCGCACGGCGCGCCGTGAGGAACAGGGAGCGCCGCTAGCGTTTCCCTGGCGGCGGCAAGATAGGGCGCACCGCCGAAAACGAGGGCGGCGCCGCAGTTCGCCTGATTCCCGTTTTCCGTGGACAAAGTGGGGAAGTCGGGTGTAACCCGTTGAAGTTGCACCCGTCGGACATCTCGTTGGGATGGCCTACCCCCAAAATCCAATCGCGAGCCATGAAAGTCCTCCCGGCTCATTTCGGCCTCTAGGACTCTCATGATTCATGGTTTCGGTTCGTGGTGGCAGGCCACAGCCACTTGGGATTTCGACGACCTGTTGCGCGACTCGAAATACAGCCATCGCAAAGCGCGCGAAAATGAGCACCGCGCGCGCCGGCTCGCACACCTGCGCCGCGAAGCCAGGAAATACAGCATCGCCCAGTTTTGAAGAAAACGCCCGAGCAATTGCTCCCCTGAGGAATTCCAAAATTTTTTTGGTACCGGCGTAAGAGTTGCTAAAATGGTGCCACCTAACTCCACCCACAGGTGGTGTTTTTCTGGTAGTAAGCCGCGTCCTAAAACCGTTGGAAAGACGAATTGAACGGAAGCTGGAGCCATTGAGCAAGTGCTTACAGGCACGTGTCCGCTAACGGGTGGAACGCACATAAGGCCCTGTTCCCACTTTCCAACAACTCATACAAGCGCGGTTCTTTGCCCGTCAATGCTTGCGATAAAACTTGGGGCGCCGCTTTCCCAGCGCGGCGTTAGCGAAGCGCAGGCAGGAGTGGGGGCGCGAGGCTCCTCACTTGCAAATATTTGACGATCATCCTGCTCGCAGGCGGTGGAGCAGGCCATGTGCTCCACTCTAATTATGAGGTCTCTATGTTCCCCACCCTTTTCCCTCGACAAAAGCGGCAAACATTGTCACCCCGCTCCTTCCGCAAGCCGCGTCGCTACCATCCTCGCGGTCGTTTTGAGTCCTTAGAGTACCGTCGAATGCTGGCCAACTGGTCCGGCGACGTGTTCGACACGGCGCCTGGCGTGCCGCTCTTTACGAATACGGAAGTCCAGCACATCGTTGGGAATATCCATGTGCCAGCCGGCAAAACGCTGACGATCCAGCCGGGCACGGTCGTGCAATTCAACGGAGGAACGAACCTGACCGTGGACGGCACGCTGCACGCGGCAGGCAATTCCAGCCAGACGATCTTCGTGACCTCCTATCGCGACGACTCGCCAACGGGCGGCGCCGACAACGGCGCGCTGGGCGATTGGGGCGCGATCACCTTCAACGCCGGCAGCGACGCGAGCACGCTCGATCACGTGGTCATTCGGCACGGTGGCGGTTTTCCCCACCCCGCTGCGGTCATCGTCCAGGCCGACGTGGCCATCAGCAACAGCACCATCGGCCAATCCTACGGCTCGGGCCTGCGTGTCATTGGCGGCAATCCAACCTTGCTCAACGACGTCTTTGTGAACAACGGCTGGGCGGCCATCAGCGCCGACCTCGCTTCGCAACTGGTAATCACCGATCCGACGGTGACTGGCAACAGGCACAACGGCGTGGTGCTCGACGCCGGCAATATCGCGAGCAATGTCCGATGGAACAACCCGGCGCTTCCGTACCTGCTCAGCGGCACGGTGACCGTGTCGGCTGGCGCGATGCTGGAGATCGACGCCGGCCAGACCGTCCAACTCGGCATGCCAAACCACACCGGCGCGAATCTGATCGTCGACGGCACGCTCAAAGCAACAGGGATCGAGGCCGCGCCGGTCACGTTCACTTCTTACCGGGACAACTCGTCGCTCGGCGGCGCCGACGACGCACTGAATGGCGATTGGGGCGCGATCACCTTCAACGCCGGCAGCGACGCGAGCACGCTCGATCACGTAATGATCCGGCACGGCGGCGGTTACTCCCAGGTTGCGGAGGTTGTCGTAAGCGCCGACGTAGCCATCAGCAACAGCACCATCGGCCAATCCTACGGCACGGGCCTGCGTGTGAATGGCAGCAATCCGACCCTGCTCAAGAACGCCTTTGTGAACAACGGCTGGGCGGCCGTCAGCGCCGACCTCGCTTCGCATCCGACGATCACCAGTCCGACGGTGACCGGCAACAGGGTGTACAACGGCATGCTGCTCGACGTCGGCAGCCTGCCCGCCGATACGACGTGGGACAACACGGACATCGTGTACGTGCCGCAAGCCGGCACAATGACCGTTCCCGCAGGGATCACTTTGACCGTCGCGCCGGGCCTGATCGTCAAGCCCGACGTGAATATCTTCAAAACGAATATGCTTCGTGTCGAGGGCACGCTCAAGGCGCAGGGGACAGCGGACGAGCCGATCGTCTTCACCGCGCTTCCGGACGCCAGCGTCGGCGGCAGCACCAACCAGGGAAGCGTCCTGGGCCCAGGCTTGGGGTACGGCTTTCTGTTCACCACGACCAGCGCCGACAATGTGATGGACCACGTGGAGGTCCGTTATGGCGCGTCAATCGAGTTTGTGGTCGATGGGCGGCTGGGCACGTTGAGCGCCGATGGGCCGCTGACCTTGTCCAATAGCATCGTTCGCAACTCCGGTCACGTGGGCGTCTTCGTTAGCCCTACGGGCACGGCGACGTTGACGAACAACCTGATCGTCAACAATGTCTCGGGCATTCAGGCTCAAGCGGGCTCGACCTTGACGGCCGTCAACAACACCGTTGACGGCTCCCCCGTTTACGGCGTGATACTCGATTCGCCCAACGCGACCCTGACGAACAACCTGGTGACCAACAGCGGTAGGGCCGGCATCCAGCAGACCGGCCCGACCAACCTGACCATGAGTTTCAACAACGTCTTCAACCCCGGCAGAGCGAACTACAATGGGCTGCCCGACCAGACCGGCCTGAGCGGCAACATCTCGCTCGATCCGAAATACTTCAATCGCGCCAACCTGCAGTTCCACATCCGCCCCGGTTCGCCCGTGGAGGACGCCGGCACGAGCAGCGGCGCTCCGACGACCGATTTCTTCGGCAACCCGCGATTCGATGACCCCAACATCGCCGGCCGCGGCGACGGCTCGGGCTACGATATGGGCGCCATCGAGGTTCAGGAAGTCGCGACCTCGACTATCGACCTGGCCACGTTCAACGTCAACGGCCCGACCACCGGTACGCCGGGCATGAACGCCACGGTCAACTGGACGGTGAAGAACATCGGCAGCGACGCAGCCACCGGTACGTGGTCCGACGCCATCTATCTTTCCGACACTCCCAACTGGACGCCGAACGCCCGATTTCTGAAACGCGTTCAGCACACCGGCGATCTGGGACCGGACCAGGTCTATACCGCTTCCACCGATGTGACGTTAGACAACGTCCTGCCGGGCAACCACTACTTCATCGTCCGGACGAACGACCTTTCCGACCTGTTCGAAGGTCTGGCCACGGCGAACAACGCCGGGGTTTCCGCTTCGCCGATCGGCTTCGACATTTCGACGTTGACGTTGAACACGCCGTTCGACGGTCAATTCGCAGCGGTGGATGAAGCAGATTACTACCAGATCACGGTGGACGGTGGACAAACACTGGAGTTCTCGCTGCAAAGCGCAGCCGCCTCAGGGGCGACCGAACTCTACGTGAGCCGCGGCGCCGTTCCGTCGCGCAGCCAATTCGATTTCGGCAGCAGCGCGTTGGCGCCCAATCAAAAGATCGTCGTGCCGACCACGCAGCCAGGCGCGTACTACGTGTTGGCCTACGCTGTCGCTGGCGCGGCCGCCACCAGCGCCTACACATTGACGGCCACTCAAAGTATGTTCGGCGTTCAAGGGGTTTCGCCCGCCACAGCCGGCAATGCGGGTCGGGTCACGTTGACGATCCATGGAGCCCTGCTGACCGCAGACACCCAAGCCAGTCTGATCGCGCCAGATAACTCGGTCATCGCCGCAGTTTCCACACACCTCACCGACGCGACGCGCCTACAGGCCACCTTCGACCTCGCTGGCAAGCCCCCTGGGCAGTACAGCGTCCAGTTGACTCGCGGCGCACAGAACGCCACCGCCGCTAATGCCTTGACCGTCACGCCAGGTACCGCAGGACATCTCAAAGTTGGCTTCCTCGTCCCGGGCGCCATCCGCGGCGGCCGCCAAGGGACCGTCACGGTGGAATACACCAACGACGGCGGGGCCGACCTGCCGGCGCCGATACTCAGCGTGACCTCGGATGTCCCTACGCTTCGCTTTACCACCGATTCGGGCATTCGGGGGACCACCGTCGAGTTCCTTGCCATCAATCCGAACGGGCCGGCAGGGGTGTTGCCGCCAGGCGCGCGCGGCTCGATGGATCTGCATTTCATCGCTGGTGCCGATACGCCCAACACGATCCGCTTCAAGCTATCACGGCAGTCATCGCAAATGGACTCGACGGCGCTCAACTGGGTGGCCGCGAAGGATAGCTTGCGTCCGCCGAACGTGCCCGCCGGTGCCTGGGACGCCGTCTACGCCAACTTCATGGCCGACGTCGGAACTACCGTAGGCCAGTTTCAGGCCTTGCTTGACCGTCAGGCGACCTACCTTAGCCGGCTCGGCGAATACACGGGCGACGAGGGGCGTCTCCTCGCTGCGGAGTTCCAGCAAGCAGGAAACTTCGGCGCCATCGCCCGGCGCTACACACTAGGCGCGTTTGGCCGCGGCATCCCCGACCCCACGGCCTTGAAAGCGACTGCAGATGCAAATGGCAATGTCGCCATCGTGGTGGGAAGCCAAAGCCGTCCATTTTTTGTTCAGCCTAATGGCACGTATCGCGGCGCGAGCGGCGATTTCGGCGCCCTGACGCGCGAAAATGGAGCCTACCGACTGAAGGAAACTGACGGCAGCCTCATCGTCTTCCACACGGATGGACGGCTCGACTACCAGCAAGACCGCAACGGTAACCGCGTGACCGCCGGATATACGGGAAGCCAACTGACGAGCTACACCGACAATTTCGGCAATGTAAGCACCTTGCGCTACAACGCTCAGGGCCGCATCGACCGGATTACCGATGCCGTCGGCCGCGAGACGAACTTCACGTACGACGCCGCAGGGGAACATTTGCTCTCCATCGCTAAGGCGCAGGGGACCCAGCAATTCGCGTATGTGACAGGCCAAGGGCCGCAAAAAGAGCACGCTGTGGCGTCCATTACCCACATTGACGGAACCCACACGTTCTTTACTTACGACAGCCGCGGCCGACTTTCCAAGACCACTGCCGACGGCGGCGCGAATGAAGTGACCTACACCTACGACGGTCTGGGTGGAGTGACCGCGACCGATGCCCAGGGCGGTGCGACGACCGCACTATTCAACGAATTCGGCTTGCCAGCGATGGTGCGGGATGCGTTGGGCCAGGTCACGCGGTTTCTCTACGATCGCCATGGCAACGTGCTTGAAACCTTGCGATCCGACGGCAGCATCGTCGTCAGCACGCCGGACAGTCGCGGAAACCTGAGCACGGTTGTCGATCCGCTCGGGCAAAGCCTCCATGCCACGTTCGACGCGGTGTTCGGCACGCTCCAAATGCTGCGGGATCAAAATGGAAATACCATTTCTTTCCGTACGGACGCCCGCGGCAACCCGCTGAGTTTCACCCATCCCAACGGAAGCATCGAAAAGTTCACCTACGACGCCGCAGGCAACTTGATTACCAAGGTCGATCCGCTTGGCAATCAAACGATCAATACGTACGACGCGCACAACTTGCTCGTCCGTCAGGAATTCGCTGACGGAAGTCGCGCTGACTACACCTACGACGCGCATCGAAATCTGGCCACCGCCACCAATGCGGCTGGCACGACAATCTACGACTATGACCTGGCGACGGACCGTTTGAGCAAGATTACTTATCCCGGCGGGCGATTCCTGAGCTTTACGTACGACGCGGCCGGCCGGCGCAGTAAGAGCGTCGATCAGGACGGGTTTACGGTCAACTACAGCTACGATGCACTTGGCCGGTTGAGTGGATTGACAAATGGCGCTAACCAGCCCATTGCCACCTATGCCTATGACAGCCTTGGACGCCTCCAGCGCCAGGACTTAGGCAATGGCACATTTACGACCTACGCTTACGACGCCGTCGGACAGCTTACCTCCCTCGTCAACCGTGCCGCCGACAATTCGATCCTTTCTCAATTCGACTACACGTACGACGCGCTGGGCCGCAGACTGACCATGACGACCCTCGAAGGCACGACGACCTACGGCTACGACGCCAAAGGGCAACTCACGTCCCTGGGCCTGCCCGGCGGCCGGATGATCACGTACCAGTACGACGGCGCCGGCAACCGCATCGCCGTCAACGACAGCGGCGGCGACACGACGAACTACACGACCAATAACATGAACCAGTACACCGCGGCTGGTTCGGCGCAGTTTACCTACGACGCAAATGGCAATCTGATCACTCGGACGGACAACAGCGGCACGACGACCTACACGTACAATCTTCTTGGCCAGCTATCCTCGGTCGCGACCCCGACTGACACGTTCACCTACGTCTACGATGCTGTGGGCAACCGCCTTGCCGTTGAGCGCAATGGCGCGCGGACAAACTACCTGATTGACCCGCTTGGATTGGGCCATGTTGTCGGCGAATACAATGCCGCGGGACAGCTCGTCGCCCATTACACGCAAGGGGCGGGGCTTACCAGCCGCGTCGATGCGGGCGGGGCCGCGGCTTATTTCGCGTTTGACGGCATTGGCAACACGTCGGTGATCACGGCAGCCAACGGCGCCGTCGCCAATCAATACAGCTATCTGCCGTTCGGCGAGTCTCTTACCGCGACGGGATCGCTCCCTAATTCCTTCACCTTCGGCGGCCAATTCGGCGTGATGGATGAAGGCAACGGCCTCTACTACATGCGCGCCCGCTACTACCATGCGGGCATGGGACGATTCACTGCGATGGATCCTATTGGTCCATCAGGCGGAGTGAATCTCTATGCCTATACGGGCAATGACCCGGTCAATCGGATCGACCCCAGCGGCACGATAGAGCAAGTAACGTTAATCAATCAGCTTCTCAGGATTTTGGGCGCAATACCTGGTCCTACCGCAGCCGCTGAACATGCAGCGATCGGAGGCGATGCTGCCTATGCAGTTTACCGCAATTATGCTAGTTGGCGGGCCTTTCTGACCCAACTTACAAGAGCAGAGCTGGTAGCCTTCGCGCAGGGTGAGGGTCTAGCAGTAACCGAAGCCATGCTCGTCGAGGGCGGTGCTGTCGGTGGCGGAACGGTCGGAGGAACGGCTCTCGGCAATACGCTTGCCGTCGGCGGAGGTGGTGGAGCGGGAGGCGGCGGCACGCTGGCCGTCGGCGCAGTCGAAAGCGGCGGCGCTACGCTCGCATTGGAAGGCGGCGGAGCGGCGGTGACTGGAGACACCGTAGCGCTGACCGCGGGTGGTACAGGTGGTGCGGGCGCCGCGGGCGCCGGGGGCCTCTCCGCTGGCGGCGCGGTGGGTATCGGTTTGGCAGGTGGTATCGCGATTGGCTACATCATCGGCCATGCCGTCGGAGGAGATAAATTCGACGACTCGCTCGATCGGTTCTTCTTCGATCCGCCCGTGGTCACCGAACAAGGCGAGACGGTCCTGGGCTATGGGCAGCATATCCTCGACAAGGCCATGGAACTCAACATTGCGCCCGATGTGCTCGTGGAACTAATTCGGGAAGGCACGATCGAGAAGCTCGGGGCCGTCGACCCCAACGATATTTCCGGCCCGCTCGGCTTCGGCGACGCGCACTTTGTCACGCCGGATCAGACCTTCCCCTACATCATCCACTTCGAGAACAAGCCCACCGCCACGGCGCCCGCGCTGGTTGTCGCCGTGACGCAACAGCTTGACGCAAAACTTGACTGGAACACGTTTGAGCTGGGTGACTTTGGTTTTGGCAAGTACGTTGTGGACGTGCCCGAGGGACGGCGATTCTACAGCACGCGCGTCGATGCCAGCGATACGGTCGGCGCGTTCGTCGATGTCACCGCCGACTTCGACCCGACCACCGGACAGGCGACCTGGACCTTCACTTCGATCGATCCCGCGACGGGCGCCCTGCCGGAAGGCGTGACCGATGGCTTCCTGCCGCCCGAAGACGGCGCCGGCTCCGGCCAGGGCTTCGTCACCTACCGCGTGGATCCGAAGGCGGGCGGCGCCACCGGCGTGACCATCCCTGCCCAGGCCCGCGTCATCTTCGAGGCCGGACTGCCGGACGAGAGCTTCCTTGACACGCCCGTGTTCACCAACACCTTCGACACGGATGCCCCGACCAGCCAGGTGGACCCGCTGCCCGCCGTGTCGGGCGAGGATTTCACGGTCAGGTGGTCGGGCCAGGACGTGGGCGGCTCGGGCGTCGCGTCGTATGACGTGTATGTGTCGGTGGACGAGGGCGAGTTCACTCTGTGGCTCGCCGCGCAAACGCAAACCTCGGCGGTGTACTCGGGCGAGGCGGATCGCAGCTATCGCTTCTATACGATCGCCCGAGACCAGGTGGGCTGGATCGAGGCGCCGCCCCTGACGCCCGATGCCGAGACTCGGGTGAGCTTGCTGACTTGGACCAACTCGGCCAACCCCTACGACATCGACGTGGATGGCATCCTCAGCATTGCCGATCTGCTGCCGATCATCTCCACGCTTCGCGAGAACGGGACGCCCTTTTTCTTGCCGGCTCCCAGCCCCGAATTCAGCCCGCCGCCGTGCGTGGATCCCAACAGCGACAACCGGGTAGACCTCGTGGATCTCTTAATTGTTGTCCAGGCCCTTCGCGCGCAATTGGAGGGCGCCGCGGGCACAGGCGAATCCCTGCTGCCAGAGCAAGAGGCGGAGGAGGATCCAGGTCTTACCGGCGTTCGGGATTTCGTCTTCGCCAGAGACCTTCTTGGTGCTGAGCTTGCGTCTCGAACTGGAGCTAGCGTTGGGAACGCCGCAGCGCCGCACACGCCGATGTCGCCTGCAACGGCGCGTTTGTCGTCTGCGCATGACCTCGTTTTCTCAATGATTGGCGAGATCGGGAAACGACATCGACCCAAATTTGACGCCCGCGATAGGGCAGGCCCGTGGGAAGAGGACGATCTGTTACACGGACTGCTTGAAGGGCGCTTGTCCTGCGGGCCTGCCCCGGTTTCTTAGTCCAGGGCTAGGAGAGTACGGGTTGAGAATGGGGTAACAACAGATGATGCGGGCTGTACTGCGGAAGCGAGGGCGCAGCCGGAGCGGAAGCAGCCCAGCCCGCCGCGAACGCCGCCGGAGTCTGGTAACCCAAGCTGCCTCCTGCACTTTCGATGTCCGTTAGCGTCTTCGGATTCGTTGCCGTAAAGAGACGGTGGATACGATAGACCGCTTCGCTAACGTTGCGGGACGTATTTCCTTTGTCGCGTAGATGCGTTTCGTAAGCGGCTAAGAGTTCGTTTACAGGACGTTTCCGCTCTAGCGTGAAACGTGTCTCTCGGTTCGCTCTTGCCGTATCCGCTTCCGTTTGTAGGCGTCGCAAGAGTGTTTGGGACGTTTTGCGTTCTTCCGTGAGCGAAACTTGTTTCCGCTTGCCGTTGGCAAGGCGTAGCGTTCCGTAGAACCGTTTCGATAATTCCCTTTCCGCTACCGTTCCCGTCGTTCCTTTGCGGACGCTCTTTCCGTCCAAGAGATACCGAACCGTTTGCTTTCGCCAGACGTTCATCGCATCGCTCTCCGCTACCTAGAAAGGGGTAGAAAGCGAATAACGAAGACGTTTTGTGTTGCACGTATGTTGCATGGAAATCCGTGCAACAACGCTTTCTGCAACCCGCATACGAAAAAACGCTTGACAGCCACGGTTTTCGTAAACCGTTGCACGTCAAGCGTTTCCAAGCGGAGGGCACGGGACTCGAACCCGCAACCCCTTGCGGGGCATCTGATTTCGAATCAGACCGCTTGCCAATTCGCTTACCCTCCCGATGTTTTAATTAAAGCGGGATTCGCTCGGTTAGGCAAGTGGCGTTGGGGCAGGTTTGTAGTCGTGGTTTTGCCGGGGGCGCAGGATCCGTGCAAACGGGATTATCAAACATCGCATTCCAGGCGGTAAGCGTGAGGTTTGACGGCGCTCGCGGAGTGCGGAACTTCGCACTACGGACGCCTTCGGAGTCGCCTCATGGGCGCATCTTGCGCGAGCAGAGCTTGCCGCGGGTCGTTCGCTGGAGCGGATTTTCAAGAGCGCGGGGTGGGGTGGTTGTTGTTATGCTGGTGGCGTCGGTGGGGTGAACGGTTGTCGTTATGTCTTGGACTGGAAAGAAAAGTCATCATGGCGCGTCGCGTTTGGTTCTTGCTGGCCGTTTTGGCAACGTTACTGGCTCAACCGATTGGCGTAGGTTATGCGCAGTCGGTCGAGCGGCGTTGGGTTTATTTGCAGTTGAACTTGCAAGTTCGGGAGAACGTCGAGCAAGCCAAGGCCATCCTGCAACGAGCGTCCAAGGCCGGCTACAACGGCGTGGTGCTGGCCGACTTCAAGTTGAACGTACTTGATCGCGTACCGGAGTTTTACTTCGACCATGCGCGGCAATTCAAGCAGCACGCCGAGGAACTGGGCCTGGAGATCATTCCCGCGGTGGCCCCCATCGGCTACAGCGATGGGCTGTTGGCGCACAACCCCCACCTGGCCGAGGGCATTCCCGTGCGAGACGCAGAGTTTATTGTTGAGGGCGGCGCCGTCCGATTGGCGAGCCAAGGCAAGAACTTGTTGCCGGGCGGCGGGTTCGAGGAACATCGGAACCATCTCACGGCAGGATGGGATTTTCAGGACGCCGCGGGAAAGGCCAGCTTCGTCGATACCGCCGTCAAGCATGCGGGACAAAGCTCGTTGCGTTGGGACAATCCCGGGCGGAACGCCACGGCCACGAATGGTAACGCCCGCGTGTCGCGGAAGATCGCCGTCGCACCCTGGCGGCAGTTTCACGCCTCGGTTTGGATCAAGACCGAGGGCTTCGAGTCGGCCCGCGACGTACGGTTGTTTGCGATGGGGGCCGACGGCCGGGTTCTGTCGCACTCGAACCTGGGCGTCAAGCGAGACCAGGATTGGACCGAACACCACGTGGTGTTCAACAGCCTGGAGAATGACGAAGTGCGCATCTACTGCGGCGTTTGGGGCGGACGCGGCGGAAAGCTATGGATGGACGATTTGCGGGTCGAAGAAACGGCGTTTCTCAACCTGCTGCGTCGCGACGGCTGCCCGCTGGTGGTGCACGACGAACAAGGCGTCACGTACACCGAGGGCAAAGACGTCGCGCGGCTGGAGGATCCCCGCATGGGGCAGGTTCCTTGGGCTGGCTCGTTCGAAGTATGGCACGAGCCGCCCCGGTTGGCGCGCCTACCCAACTCTCGGCTCCGCGACGGTCAGAAGCTGCGGATAACGTTCTTTCATACGGCCACCATTTACGACAACCAGGTGACTTGCTGCCTGGCGCATCCCCAGGTGTTCCAGATTGTGGAAGATCAGGTGCGGCGCGTGGAGCAACTATTCTCGCCCAAGACGTACTTTCTCTCGCACGACGAAATCCGCGTGGCCAACTGGTGCGATTCTTGCCGGAAAGAAGGCCGCACCGCCGGCGAACTGCTGGCCGAGAACGTCCGTCGCTGCGTGGCGACCATTCGCAAAGCGAACCCCCGGGCGCAACTTGCCATCTGGTCCGACATGTTCGACCCGCACCACAACGCACGCCAGGATTTTTACCTGGTCAATGGCGACCTGGCGGGATCGTGGGAGGGTTTGCCCGCGGAAATGATCGTGGTGAACTGGAACCACGAGAAAGCGGCCCAAAGCCTGCCGTTTTTTGGCAATCGCGGCCACGACCAGGTGTTGGCCGGCTATTACGACCACGACCCGCGGCAGATTGCGTTATGGCTCAAGGCAGGCGGCGCCACACGCGGCGTCACTGGGGCGATGTACACCACCTGGAGCAACAACTTCAGCCAACTCGAAGCCTTCGCCCAAGCGGCGTGGGGTGAAGAATAGGCCGGATGATTCGTGGTGCGCGAGGTATGCAACACGCCAGCGTGCGCTTTTCAGCTGGGTGTGACGGGTTCTTTAGTATGGGTTACTCGCTCCAAGGTTGTGAAGCTTTCGCAAAGTAGGTCTCGCCTGCCGGGCGGGACCTACCATACATTCACGACCTGGGAGCAAGTGACCTACATTGAAGGGACCACTTCACCATCAGGGAGCGGCTTGTCCGAATTCTACGCCGTCGCGCATTTCCCAGGCGGGAAACCAGCGTTCGCTCTCCAACTTCAGTCCGAAGTCGCGTTGGAGTTTCTTTTCCAGGTCGGGCATGTGTCCCGCGCCGTAAAAGATGGCGATATTGCGTTTGCCGCTGTCGATCTGCTCTTGCAGGACCTTGAGCGCCGCGTCGTTGCGTCCCGAGAGCAGCGAGGAGCCTTCCGATCCTTCGAACAGGGTGACGAATCCCTCGACGTCCTCCATCTGCCCGGCCATCGTCCGGCGGAGGGTCAGTGAAGGATTCTTGGCAAAGCGGAACAACATCAGCACCAGATCTTCTTCGCGCACGGGACCGCTCTCGACGAGGGGCGTTTTTTGTGCGTTCTCCAGCACCTTCATGAACATTGAGAGCGGCGTTTCGCCCCGCTTTTTCATCTCGGCGGAAAGCTCGTCGGGCGTCATGTCGGCGTGCACAAAATTCGCAGCGGTGTAATCCACCCCTTCCAACTGGTGTTCAAACTGCAATAAATCGCGAATCACCCGCTGAACGTCGCTGACCGTGCTGCGTGACCGCCGACCGGGTTGGGGAATCGCGTCTTCCTTGGGCGCGACTAACTCGTAAAGAACGACGTCATATTTTTTGAATTCCTCATTCAGCTTTTCATAATAAGGACCATCGGCCACGTGAACGGCGCTCACCAGGTCGACCGTGAGCGGGTTGTCGCCGTCGCCCGCGATGTACCGGGCAATGGAAGTCTCCAGCGCCTTCGGCTCGCCGTCCTGATTTCGCGAAACGCGCACAAAGCGAGGGTTCGCCAAGCGCAAGCTGCGCAGTTGTTCGTTGGCCAGTCGCTGGTCGGCGGGCGCGAGTGAATCGAACGCGACAATGCGAACTTGCCCTTGCGCCTGGTCTTTCAAGTGCAGTTGCGCCCCGGTTTTCTTGACCAGCACGCCTTCGATGGTGGTCCCGTCCTTGAACGACCACGGCCGGGGCGTGGCCACAGAGACGAACGCCCGGTCGGCGTCGCTCAGTACGTCAAGCGAAACGACCAGCGTTTCGCCGTCGGTAGTTTTAAGATGCACCAACGCGCCTTCGGCCTTGTCCAAGGTGCCTTCGGCGATTTTCTCACCCTGCTTGTCAACCCACACGCGCGGCTGTGCATCGGCGGCCAACAGCAGCGAAGACAACAGTACCAGCATTTCCGTAAACATGAAAAAACCTCGTCAAGCGCGTAGGGCCGGCGTAGAGAAAGGGAATCACCCCCTTCGGTATTCGTTCATTCTACGGAATCCTTGGGCCAGGAACGACGTTTTTCCCAGCGGCGTTCAAGAGACGTGGGGGCAGGCCTCCAAGGATGCCTGTCCCACGTCGATTTTGACTAACTTCGCTCTTGGCTCGTTGTCTGTCCGTCCTGCGGCGCTGGGGCTTCGCTGCGTTCACGGGTTTTCGACTTCGGGGGCGGCTCGGCCGGCGCGACGAACAGCGTGACCTCGATGGCCGCTGGTTGATTTTCCGCCAAGCGCACGCGGGGAGGAAGTTCGGGGTGCAGTCGCATGACCATCGTCTGACGAACCCGCGACAAGTCGATCGCCTCGGTTTCGATGGTCTTCATGCGATCCGTTTCGGACGCGGGCGCTTGCACGCGGATCGTGGCTGGATTGGCTTCGACGCGCGTCAGCCGCAAGTTTGCGGGAAGTTCGTCGCGCAGACGTACGCGGATAGGCAACTCCATGGTGGCGACGCGATAAACGTTTAATTGGACCGACTTGGGGTCAATGTCCGAGACGTTCAAGCGGCCCACACCCAGGACCTGCTCTTCGATGATGGGAATTTCCACCTCCCCCTGGCGCGGTTGCTCAAGGTTGAGAGAAATGACCAGCTTTGACGGGTCGAACAAATCGAAATCCCGCGCCGACCCCGAGAGCGTCACCCGGCCGCGGCTGGCGCGCATTTCCTCGACGGCCCACCCCGCCGGCAAATTGCGGTATTCGATCGGCGCGGGGTACTGCCGTTGCACGTTATCGACGCGAAAGGCCAACCCCAGCCACAAAAGACAAGCAAAGCACACGGCCATCAGTTTAAGACCCGGTTCGCGCACGAGCCACCGCGAGACGACTCGCGCTGGCGGCTCGGGGCGTGTCTCGGCCAGAAAGCGTTCCAGTCGATCCCGCAGCGACGGCGGATCGACTGACTCTAGTGTTCCCAGGTGGGCGACGCTGATCACGCCGCGTTCCTCGGAAACGGCCACCACGAATGCATCGCTGGCCTCGGCCAATCCCAGCGCGGCGGAGTGACGGGTTCCTTCGCGGCCTACCTTGTCGGGAAAGCGCGAAAGCGGCAGATGGGCGGCAAACCGCGCGACGCGGTCCCCTTCAATCACCACGGCGCCGTCATGGCCAGGGGAGCCTGTGTGAAAAATGCTCATCAACAAACTGCGACTCAGCTCGCCATGCAGGCGTTCTCCGCCGCGAAGTAACCGCTCCAGCGATTCACGGCCGGGAAACACCAGTAGCGCGCCGATCCGGGCGTCGGCCAGTTCGCGGGCGGTATCGACCACCAGGTCCACGGTTGAGGACGAGGCCCGTGGTCGAGGGTCCGCAAGGATCCGCCGGAAAGCGAAACGCTCGGCCGCGCGCCGCAGGTCATCCTGAAAGATCAACAAGATCGCTAACAGAAAGGCCACGGCGCCGGTTTGGAATAGGAGCGAGGTCAGATAAAGATCTAACAGCTGCGCCGCGATCCATAAGACCAGCACCAAAACCGTCGCCACGAGCAGCGAGTGCGAAGAATGGCTCCGCACCCAGCTCAACACCAGGTAGGAAAGAACAGCGACGACGGCAATATCGATCAGATCGGCCCAACCGACGTGAGCGCTCCAATCGCGAAAAGAGACGATATCCAAGCGTTCCACCCCGCCCAAACGCGTTCGTCACCGGCCTTCGCGCAAGCGATCCCCGAGAAAGTTGTCCAGTTCCGGAACGGCGTAGATTTTTTCGATCGTCTCATCCAAGGGGTATTCGACCCGTCGGAAAAAGATGACCTCGTCGTCCAGGATCACGTAACAGGAGCGGGGGTCCAAGTCGCGAGGTTGGCCCACGCTGCCGACGTTAATCATGGTCTTGCCTTGGCCCAAAACGTAACGTCCGCTGAGATCCTTGGGGCTGAAAAACCGTCCGTCGTCCGTGAACACACCGGGCACGTGCGTATGTCCCTGGAAGCAAACCCGTTCAATGTAGCCAAAGATTTTCTCGATCTTGCGTGTGTTGTAGATGTCTTCGGGAAAGACGTATTCGTTGAGCGGGCTACGCGCCGAACCGTGGACGAACAGGCGCCCGTCCTCGCGATGCGTGCGTTGAAGTTCACACAAGAAATTCAGGCGCCGGAGATTGGCCTCGTCCTTGCCGCCGTTCTCCAATTGTTGCCGCGTCCAGAAGATGGCGCGTTCGGCGCCGCTGCTGAAACCTTCAGGATCGTAGACGGCGCCCTGGTCGTGATTGCCCAGGATCGTCAACTGAAAGTCCATGACCCGATCGATGCATTCGAGCGGATTGGGACCGTAGCCGATGATATCGCCCAAGCAATAAATCTGATCCACGCCTTGGGTCTCAATATCGCGCAGCACGGCCTCAAGGGCTTCGAGGTTGGCGTGGATATCGCTGACGATGGCTCGCTTCACGGGCAGGTCCCTTGCAGTCGCGTGCGTCGCTTATCGACCCGACATCAACCGGTCGCCAAGCATGTTGTCGAGTTCGGCAATGGCGTAGATTTTGTCCCGCGTGATCTCCTTGGGGTAGGGAATCCGGCGAAACGTGATCGTCTTTTCCACATCGTCCAGAATGACATAACACGCCTGGGAATTGCCGTCGCGCGGCTGACCGACCGAGCCGACGTTGACCATGACCTTCTCGTCGGTGAGCTGGTACTGGTAGTTGCACTCGTCGGGCGAGATAAACCGGCGCTCCTGGGTGAACACGCCGGGAATATGGGTATGCCCCTGGAAGCAATATTTTTCGATCCGGTCGAACAGCGAGTCGAGCTTGCGGTGGTTGTACACGTCCTCAGGGAAGACGTACTCATTCGTCGGCTCCCGCGGCGAACCGTGGACAAAGAGAAACTCACCTTCGCGAGACGACGGCGGCAACTCGCCCAAAAAGTCCCAGCGCCGGTTGATGACCGACGGGGACCCGCCGCGCTCCAGTTGATCGCGGGTCCAATACACCGCTTGCAGCGCCACGGGGTTAAAACCTTCGGGGTCGATCAGCGCGGCTTGGTCGTGATTGCCTAAAATCACCACGGGCAACTTCATCACCTGGTCCAGACACTCGCGCGGATTGGGGCCATACCCGATGATGTCGCCCAGGCAATAAATGCGGCTCACCTTTTGTTCTTGAATATCGGCCTGAACCGCGCGCAGCGCCTCGAGGTTGGCGTGGATATCGCTAATAAGTGCTCGCTTCACGCACCGGCGCCTTTATAAAGTGGCCTATCGACAAGTAGTTCCGTGGGGCGAGACATGTCGAGAACGAATAGTGTATTCTATGGGGGAAGTCTAAAACCGTCCAATCGTCCGGTCAAGTATGTCCCGCGCCCGTCCGCGTTGAGCCTCCCCACAAGTATAAGTCACGTGCGCATTTTGGCTTTCGAAACATCCACAACTTCTGGGTCCGTCGCGGTGCTGGAGGGGAAGCGGGTGGTTTACGAAACACTCCTTCCGCCGGACCAGCGCTCGGCCCGATCGCTGGCGCCGGCCCTGGCGGCGGCACTGGCCGAAGCCGGCTGGCGGGCGCAAGATATTCAGCTCGTGGCGGTTACGCAAGGTCCAGGATCGTTCACCGGACTTCGGATTGGCGCCGCCACCGCCAAAACGCTTGCCTACGCCTTGGGAGCGCAGGTGGTGGGCGTGAATACCTTGGAGGTCATCGCGGCCCAAGCGCCCGTGGCGTGCGGCAGCGTGTGGACGCTGTTGGACGCGCATCGCGGGCAGTTGTTTGCGGCGCGGTATCGCCTGCGCGCGTCGGAGCTTCCTGAAGAAATCGTACGCACCGGCGCGTGTGACATCGACGCGTGGCTTGCCGGCTACGCGCCCCAAGACTTCGTGGCCGGGCCAGGCGTAGTGCGAGTGGCCAAGCGCCTTCCTGCGGGAGCGGCGGTGGTTGATCCGGCCTTGGGTGCGCCGCGGGCCGCGACCGTGGGACAACTGGCGCTCCGGCATTTTATTCAAGGCCAGCGCGACGATTTATGGTCGTTCGCTCCCCATTATTACCGCGCCAGCGCGGCGGAAGAGAAGTACGCCGCAGGTTCGCCCGAGACGCGCCGCCCGTGATTCGCGGCAGGTCTTAAACGCCACACTGACCGCAAGCGGCGTTGCTGGCGGCCAACGCCGCCCGCAACCGAGGTGGATTCACGCCACGTCGCGGGTCAGACGTCCAACGCCGCTTCGCCCACGTAGAGTTGCAGCACCTGGCTTTGGACCTTGATCGCCCGGATGAGAATCCAGATTTGGTCGGGCGAGAACTTGCGAGGATCGGAGCGAGCTAGATTTTCCAGTTCCTCGGTCATGGCGGCGTGCTGGTCCGTGGCCGCCTGGAGGCGAAGGCCGGTTTCTTTCCAGGCCGAGGTCAAGCACGCGTCATCGTCCAGCGCGGTTACGTCGTCCACGGCGTTGCTCAACAACAGGCACAGCCGGGCCACGTCGCGCGGCGACGAATTCGGCTGCAGCCGCGCGATCCGCGCGGCGAGTTCTTCGCAGTTCATGATCGTGTTGGTGTTTGCGGCAAACGGAGCGCGCCGGCGAGGCGTGCTTTCCGGTTCAACGCCTGGCCCGGCTTGCGGCCGGGCGAGGGAAAGTCACGAACGCGAGGACCGACAACGACTGTGGGTGAGCAAGTACGGCTTGCGGTCGGCTTTCATTGAAACTTTAGCTTAATTTTCGTGCGGTCCGAAAAATCTTCCCGAGCCGCTCCCAACCCGAACCCGGATTATTCATGTCGGGTGGGTCAGCGCAAACCCAACCGGTCGAATATGCCAACCTGGTCGGTCTTGGCAACGATAAGCGAGCTCAGCCCCATCAAGCATCACGGTTTACTCGATCCACCCTACCCATCGATGAATCATCCGCGTTAGTGGGCGAAGCTCTTGACCAGCACAAAACCGCCCACCAGCATGGCAAACAGCGCCAGCGTGGCCAACTCCAGGTAGGTCTCCAGGAATCGCTGGACGCGGGTGCCGAATAGGAAAATGCACGTCGCCACCAGGAAAAAGCGCGCCGAGCGTCCCAACACCGAGGCCAGGATCAACACCTGGAGCGAGACGTAATCGTGAAAAATTCCCGCGGAAATCGTAAACACTTTATACGGAATCGGAGTGAACGCAGCCGCCACAATGGCCCAGAAAGCGTTGTCGTGATAAAGCGTGCCCACGTGGACAACACTTTCGGGCGTTACGCCTGGCACGTAGGCATAGAAGAAGTCTCTCACGAGGCTCCAGAACGCGTAGCCGATGAACCATCCGACAATCCCCCCCAGCACTGACGCCACGGCGCTCACCGCCGCGTAGAAGTAGGCGCGACGGGGCCGCGACATCGACAGCGCAATCTGGAGCACGTCGGGCGGGATGGGAAAGAACGAACTTTCGGCAAACGAGATCAAAAACAGCGCGGGCGTGCCGTACGGCGTCTCGGCCCAATGCAGCACCCATTGGTAAAGTCGGCGCAGCACATTCGGCCGCTTAGCCACGGGTTCGCTGAAGGACGGATCCATGACGTTCTCTTGAGGAAGGCGGCGAATCACGAGCATCTCCTTATGCCGATTCGTGGCGCGACGCAAACCGCCGCGAAACGATGAAATAGTACACGGCGCCGCCCAGGATAATCACGCTCCCTGCGGCGGTTTGTTGCCATTTGTCAATTAACATGCTCACCAGCGCCGCCGCAAACGCCAGTAGATATAAGGCCGGCGTCAGCGGATAGCCCCAGGTGCGATACGGCCGCGGCGCGTGCGGACGCTTCCACCGCAACACAAACACGGCCGCCACCGCCAGGGCGTAAAACAACGAGCCGCCAAAGATCACGAAATCGGTCAAAGCGTCAAAGGCTTCGCCTGGGTCGGCTTTCCAAGCATAGGCGATCAGCACCAGCAGCGACGCCCACACGCTTTGAGCCACAATCGCATTGGCGGGCGTTTTGTACTTTTCATGAACATCGGCCAGACGCTTGGGCAACAATTCGTCGCGGGCCATGGCGAAGTAGATTCGCGGACCCGCAAGCAGGTTCGATTGTGTGGCCCCAAAGGTGGAGCACATCACGCCAAAGGCGGCGGCTTGCGCCCCCCACGGTCCAAACACTACCGCGAGCACGTCGCTGGCCACGGCGTCGGAGCCGGCCACCGCGTCCATCGGCAGAACGAGGTGGTAGACGGTATTCACCGCCGCGTAGACGACCACGATAATCCCCAGCCCTATCGTTAACGCGAGGGGGATGTTGCGCTGCGGCCGCTCGATCTCTTCCGCCACCGGGGCAATGTTGATCCAGCCATCGTAAGGCCATAGCACCGCGATCGCCGCCACGCCGACGGCGCGCCAGAACGAGGGGGTCACGTCTTCTGGCCAGGCGGGCGTCAGGTTCGCCGTGTCGGTCTTCCCTAACACCACGGGCAGCACGATCAACGCCGCCAAGAACCCTAGTTTAACAATCACCGTGAAGTTCTGCACCGAGGCGCCCCAGCGCGTACTGCGCCAGTTGACCATCGTTAACACCACGAGCAAGCCCACGGCCAACGCGGCCTGTTCCATGCGCGAGAGCGGATAAACTTCCTGAATGCCGGCATTCAGATAAATCACCGTGGCCGAGGCCAGCGCCCCCAGCGAGCCAGTGCGCACGACCCAAAACTCGGTCCAGCCCCACAAGAATGCGGGAAGCCGCCCGTAGGCCGCGCTTAAATAGACATAGGGACCGCCGGCCTGGGGAATCATGGCGGCCAGTTCCGCCAGCGCCAACGAGCCGCATAAGGTTACCAGTCCCAGCACCACCCAAACTGTGATAATCGCCCCGAACGAATGCAGCGCTTGAGCCACGACCGAGGCCTTGAGAAACACCCCCGAGCCGATGATTGAACCGACGACCAGGCACACCGCGTCAAAGACGCCGAGGACGCGCGGCAAGGACTCGCGATTATCGGGCGGGGAAGGAGCATTCATCTGTGCGCGCGCCTCCCACCTTGCCGTATACGCCGCGCCCCGCTTTTCAGGGCCAGACGCGCGCGGCGGTTGCTCGCAATCGGCGCCGTCACTTGCATGTTTCTATACCGCATGAACTAACTCGGATTGGACCTATTTAACCCGGTGATTCGCGGGGGGAAATTCGGCAGTTTACGTTCCCTGGCGAGTCGCGGCCGACTTGTAGGAAATCGGCGCGTTACAACAAATTCGCTTGCGATGTAGCCGCGCGGAAATCAAAACCTTGTGATAAATTTATCCCACTGCATCCCGGCGCCTACCGCCGCGCCCTTACGCCCGCACTGGCTGACGTTGTACCAAAGGGCGGCTTCTGTAATACCCCCCCCACACTTCCTTCCGCCGTGACGGCGGAAGGTATTGATGTTGGCCGGGGCCGTCAAGAGAGAACAAAGAGGACTGGTCCACAATGCACGCAATGCCGTTGATTTTGGGCGTTTTGGCCTGCATGGCCATCGCTTATCGGTTTTACAGCGCATTTCTGGCGGCCAAAGTCATTGCTTTGGACGACACGCGGGAAACGCCCGCCCATACCTACAACGACGGCCAGAATTTCCATCCCACGCATAAATGGGTGTTGTTCGGCCATCATTTTGCCGCTATTTCTGGCGCCGGGCCGTTGATTGGCCCTGTGTTGGCTATTCAATTCGGCTACATGCCTGGCTTATTGTGGCTGGTGGTGGGCGTGTGTCTGGCGGGGGCCGTGCAGGACATGCTGGTGCTGGCGGCCTCGGTGCGCTACGGCGGACGGTCCTTGGCCGAGATTGCCCGCGTGGCCGTGGGACCGGTGTCGGGCGCGGCGGTTTCGCTGGCGATTCTATTCGTGGTGATTATCGCTTTGTCGGGTCTGGGGCTGGTCGTCGTCAAGGCGCTGGGCGGAGAGGAAATCCATTTTGCCACGGGGACGATCCTCCAACCGCCCGCAGGCGCCACCGTCGCAACAACCCGCGCTGAGGAAGCGACGCTGCTCCACCTTCCGCCACAAACGCGCGTAGTTTACCCCAACGGGGCCACGACCACCCGCAGCGGCGGCTTTACTGTCGCCCTGCCCGCCCAGGGCGACGCGTTCGACGCCAACGCGGCGCAACTTGTCCTACCCGCCGGCGCCGCGGAACAGGTGGCGGGGAGCAGTTGGGGAACGTTCACCATCGCCTGCACCGTGCCCATTGCGCTCTTGGTGGGGCTTTACATGTACAAGATCCGCAAGGGTCGAGTGCTGGAAGCCTCGTTGTTAGGCGCCACGGCCGTGCTAGCAGCGACCGTCGCGGGGAACTGGATTCCCGGTTCGCCGCTGGAGCCGTATTTCTCGCTCTCGCGCGGGGCGACGATCGCGGCCATTTGCGCCTATGGTTTTGTGGCGTCGGTGCTGCCCGTGTGGTTGCTGCTGTGCCCGCGCGATTACCTTTCCAGCTTCCTTAAAATCGGCACGGTGGGGCTGTTGGTGCTGGGGGTCATTGTGGCCAATCCGCAATTGCACGCGCCGCCCATTAACGAGTACTTCGCGGGCGGCGGCGGGCCGTACTTTAGCGGCGCGATTTTCCCGTTTGTGTTCATTTGCGTCATGTGCGGCGCCGTTTCGGGGTTCCATGCCCTGGTGTCTTCGGGCACCACGCCCAAAATGATCGCCAAAGAAAGCGACATTCGCACGATCGGCTACGGGGCGATGCTGATCGAAGGGTTGGTCGGCGTGGTGGCGCTGATCGCCGCCGCGTCGTTGCCGCAGGGCGATTATTGGGCGATCAACATTGACCTGGCTCGTATCGACCAATACGCCGACGTCTTGGTGAAGATGCAAGCCGACGTGGATCACCTGCCAGCCATCGAACAACAAGTTGGCGGCGAGTCGCTCCGCGGGCGCACCGGCGGCGCGGTGACGCTGGCCGTGGGAATGGCGCAGATTCTCACCGACGCCATGCATCGCCTGGCGGGTGATCGGATCAGCATCGACGCCGTAATTAAGTACTGGTATCACTTTGCGATCATGTTCGAGGCGCTGTTCATTCTGACCACCATCGACACGGGCACCCGCATCGCGCGTTTTCTTTTGCAAGAAACCTTGGGCAAAGTTTACAAGCCCTTCGACCGGATGGATTGGCTGCCCGGGGCCGTGTTTTGCACTGGCATGGTCACCTTGGGCTGGGGCGGGCTAATTTGGACCGGCTCGATCGAGACAATCTGGCCGATGTTCGGCATCGCCAATCAACTCCTGGCGGTGATCGCCCTGTGCATTGTCACCAGCGTCCTGGTGAATTCCGGCAAAGGCCGGTACTGCGCCGTGACCATCCTTCCCATGCTGTTCGTGTTGACAACTACCGTAGCCGCCGCCAACCAGATGGTCACGGGGCGTTTTGCCGACATGTTCTTTACGGGTTGGAAACAGGGCCATTGGAAAATGTTTCTCCAGGGAGGGCTGAACATCGGAATGACCGTGCTAATGTTGATATGCCTCTTTGTGTTGCTGCTGTCGGCGGTCGGCCAATGGACGGGCATACTGCCGCGGCATAACTCTCCGAACCCGCCTCGCCAGCCCGAGTAACCCGCGGCGAATTGCGAAACTCCCTCCCCGTTCCCCTTCGTTACGCTGGAAGAATGGCCTATGTGGCGCCTGATCCTTCTTGGTGTTCTGCTGCTTGTGGCGCCCTCGTGGGCGTTCGGCGAGGACGGCCACGCCACGGCCGCCAGCATGGGCAAACAGTTGTCGCTAGTCACGGTGACGCCGTTCGTCGCGCTGCTTCTGGCGATTGCCGTAATGCCTTTGGCGGCGGCGCATTGGTGGGAAAGCAATCGAAACAAAGCGATTATCGTCCTGTTGTTGGCCGTTCCCTTGGCCATGTACCTGGTGCTGGCGTGGGGCGACGCGGGCATTCACGAACTGGAGGAAAAAGCGAAAGAGTACACCTCGTTTATCGTGCTCTTGGGCGCCCTGTTCGTGATTAGCGGGGGAATCTACGTCGGCGGTTCGCTGGCCGGTACGCCGTTGTCCAATACGATCGTGCTGGCGCTGGGGGCGCTGGCGGCGAACTTCTTTGGCACGACCGGGGCCTCCATGCTGTTGATTCGTCCTTTGCTCCGCGCGAACGAGTCGCGGCAGCGCAAGGCGCACATCGTCATCTTCTTTATCTTCATCGTCTCGAACTGCGGCGGCCTGCTCACGCCGCTAGGCGACCCGCCGTTGTTCCTGGGGTTCCTCAAGGGCGTTCCTTTTGAATGGACCATGGGCCTTTGGCTGCCGTGGCTGATGGTCAACGGCCTGCTCTTGACGATTTTCCACGTCTGGGATGAACGCACGTTCAACGTGGAAGAAGCCCGCCGGCCCGGCTCGCAGTTAGAAGAAGTCCTGGAGCACCAGCCGCTGCGCGTGCATGGCTGGCATAACTTTGTGTTCCTGGCCGGCATTGTACTCACCATTTTCGCGGCGGGACGCGGCCTTGGGTATGGCGGGAATACGTGGCCTTTCGGCGTGCAAGAAGCGTTGATGTTGGCGCTTGCCGGCGCGGCGTACGCCACTACGCGGAGCGAATTTCGCCTGCAAAACCGTTTCTCGTGGGGGCCGATCGTCGAGGTGGCCGTGCTGTTCGCCGGAATTTTCGTGACGATGGCGCCGGCGCTCTTGATCCTCAATGCCTGGGGACAGAACGAACGCCAGGTGCTGGGCATGGAGTTGGCGATTCACCAGCCTTGGCAATTTTTCTGGGCGACCGGGCTGCTCTCAAGCTTCCTCGATAACGCTCCCACGTACCTGACCATGGCCGCCACCGCTTGCGGCCTACAAGAAGTGCCGACCGACGGCCGCTACCTGGCGGCGTTCCTGGCAAGCGGTCCCGATGCGGCGCGGCTACTGGCCGCCATCTCCTGCGGGGCCGTGTTCATGGGCGCCAATACCTATATTGGCAACGGCCCGAACTTCATGGTCCGGGCCATCGCCGAAAGCAACGACGTGCGCATGCCGGGATTTTTCGGATACATGGCCTACAGCGGCGCCGTGCTGATCCCGATCTTCGTGGTGGTGACGGTGGTCTTTTTCCGCGGTTAGAAAGCGTTTCAGGCAGGGGTGGTGGGGTTTAGTGTGGTGCACTCGCTCCGGGTGTGCGCTCTTTTTTACATGGCGCCCCTCGGACGCCACAACAAAAACGCACTCGCGGAGCGAGTGACCTACATTGAACCCCTTCCGCCATCCGGCGCGGGAGGTTGCCGAACGCTTATTCCTGGCAGACGGGATCGGGGTCGCGTTCTTGGGCTTCGGTTGCTTGCGCGTCGAACAACCGGGAAACCAACGTGGCGTCGGGCGGTTGCGTGCAAAGGCTGACCACCACGCCCGCGACGAGCGATCCGAGCAAACCCCACACGATCGGCTCCAGTCCCAGGAAGTAAAAAGAGCGGAACTGCGTGGCCGGGCCAACCAACGGGTCGGGCATCTGCGAGCCGATCAACAGCATCAGCGACGCGGTTCCGGCGCCGGTGAGCATCGCCGCCAGGGCGCCCGCCGCCGTAGCGCGGCGCCAGAAGCACGCCATGAGCGCCGGAACGACAAACGTGGCGGCGCCGCTGGAGCCGCAGAACACCACGATCGCTTGCAGGTACGCCACGGGCCGAAGGTTCGCCGCCACGGCCACCAGGCCGACCGTGATCATCGTCGCGTACGTCAGGTAACGAATTTCGTTCCGACTGGCGTCGCGGCGTAAAAACCGCAGGTACACGTCGCGCACCAGTCCCGATGCAATCACCACCAGGTAAGAACTGACGGTGGCCATGACCGCGCCAAACGGCGCCGCCAGCACCAGTCCCGCCAGCAGTGAACCGCCGGGCAGGCCTTGCGTGGTCCAAATCGCCATTCGAGGAATGACTTCGTCCGACGACTCCAAGTTCGGCATGACCGCCCGCGCCGCCACGCACACCACGACCAGCGGCAGGTAAATCATGAAGTTGTACGCGGCCAGCAGAAACACCGAGCGCCGGATCGTGGGGGTGTCTTTGCACGCCATGAGGCGCACCAACGTCGCCGGGGAACCCATGCCGCCGAACACCCACACAAAAAAGAATGACAACGCCAGGCCCGGCGTGAGAAACGCACGTCCATCGGGCGAGTAACCGGGCGCCAAGGCAAATTCCGGGCTGGTGTTGGCAATGGCCTGTTGCGTGGCCGTTTCCAGTCCGCCTACCTTCCAGAGCGCCAAGCTCACCAGGATCACCACGCCCACCAGCATCATCACGCTTTGGAACAGGTCGGTCCACACGGCCGCCAGAAAACCGCCGACCATCGTGTATCCGACCACGGTGACCGTGAACACGCCCAGGCCGACGTAGAACAGCCAGTCCAGGTCGCCGCCAACTTCACTCAAGCCGGGAACCGTGTCGCTTGGCCAGGCCACCTTCATGACCGAGGCCCCCGCCTTGAACTGGGCGACCATCATGAAGCACATGAAGAACATAATCAGCAGCGCCGACGCCAGTCCCACGGCGGGGCTTTGGAACCGTTCGCGAAACAAGTCGGGCACCGTGATGGCGCCAGTCCGCCGCGAGAGTTGCGAGAGCCGCTTGGCCATCACGCCAAATCCCATGATCGGCACGACCATGTAGCTGGCGATCCACAACGCCACGACCCAGCCGTAACTGTAGACCAGCGAGGGATACCCCATGAACGTGCCGCCGCTTTGGACGGTGGCAGTCAACGCCAGCGCCCACGCTCCCAGACCGCGGTTGCCAAGAAAGTAGCCTTGCAGGAACGATCCTTTGCGCACCACGCGCTGGGCCATGGTCCCCAGCCAAACCGAGGCCAGAATAAAAATCGCCAGCGCCGTAATGGCGCCGTATCCCGGTGGTCGCCATGCATCATCCAAGGTCGGTTTCTCCCGGCCAGGAGCCATCGTCGTTGGGGGCCGATTCTTCGGAGCCCAGCGACTCATCGCTCATGAAAGCGTACGCAAACCACGCGCAAACAACCACGCACACGCTCCACGGCGCCGCAATGCCCCACACCACCCAATCCGGAGCGCCCAGGATCAGCCGCAGGTCTTCCGGCGGTCGGTCATAGGCGTTCAACCAGCAATAGCCGACGGTGTACGTCATGGCCGCCAGCCACACGACCAGCGCCACAATCGACTCGCGCCGGGAATTGCGAATCACGGGGTCTTCGTTCTTGTGAGCCATGGCGTTAGTTGCGGCGGCGTCGTGGAACAAAATTGCCTGGAGTCAAAAAGCCAACGAATGTCCCGCCGCCCTACTCGGGCAAGGGACGACCCTTGGTCTCCGGAGCAAACGGCAGGACCAGCAACCCCACCAGGAAAATACTGCACATGGTCAAGCCAGCCCAGCGGAGCGGTTCCTCGGTGTCGCCGTAAACCTGGCTGGTCAAGAGCGCCAACGCGGTCGGTCCCAACGCCGCGATGAACCGGCCCACGTTGTAGCAAAAACTTGTCCCGGTGCTGCGCAAATGCGTGGGGAACAACTCAGGAAAGTAAATAGCGTACCCGGCGAACAGCGAAAGCTGGCAAAAGCCCATGATCGGAACCATCCAGAAAATCTGGTGGAACTCGTTGAGAAAGGCAAACACCGTGGCGGTGCTGATCGCCGCCGCAATAAACGCGACGGTAAACGCGGGTTTGCGGCCCATGCGTTGGGAAATGACGCCGAAACTGTACATTCCCAGCGCCGCCCCGATGTTAATCATCATCGACGTGATTCCCTTCCAGCGGGCCACGCTGCCTTCGATTTCCAACGCCGACATCCCTTCCGCCGTAAACCGCGCGCGCAACACGTTGCCCACCAGGTCCATCGTAAAGAACCCCACGGCCCATAAACCAACGACGCCCGAGAACGCCATCGTCAAGCCGATCAAGGCGTGCCGCCGCCAGGTAGGATGAGCGAACAGCGCCCGATACGATCCCAACTGCCGGGCGGTGTCGCCCTCATGCGAGGCTTTCTGCCAGGCTTCTGGTTCGCGGAGCCGGCGGCGGATAATCAACGCCAACAAGGCCGGCACGGCGCCAACCACGAACATCGGCCGCCAGATACTATCGACCAGCCCGCGCTCCACCAGTTCGCCCATCGTCATTTGAATGAGCGCGGCGCTGATGTTGCCAACCGCCGACAGGGCCTGGAGCGTCGCCAGCGCGTAGGGGCGGACGCGCGCTGGCATCACTTCTGCCACCAACGCCACGCCCACCGCGAATTCGCCTCCCACCCCCAGCCCGGTCAAAAAGCGATACAGCGCAAAATCACCGAAACTGACGCTAATCGAACTCAAGCCGGTAAACAACGAGTACATCAGGATCGTAATCACCATCGTCCGCGCGCGGCCGATGCGATCCCCCAATACACCGAAGAACAATCCTCCCGCCGCCCAGCCCATCAGAAAGATGGACGTGGCGAATGCCGAGGAAGAATCAACTACGCTCTTGAGGGTTCCCGGATCGAGGATCTCGAAAACGTCGTTCCAGTTCTCGGCCGTGAACTCGGCCACGGGCTTGTCGACTTGGGCAATCGCGGCGTCCAAGCGGGCTTCGTCAAAGGTCGGACCTTGCGACGTGCGCAGCGTGGCCAATGCCTCTACGCGATCGGAAGCCACCGGAACCAACTCGCGCATAGCCGGCTGACGCGCCAGGATGAACAACTGCTGGTCGAGGCAATCGAACAGCCACCCCAAGGCAGCCACGATCAAAACGAACCAGTGGTACCGGTTCATCTCGCGATACCAGACTACCGCCGGCTCGCCGGGCGTCGGCGAGGGTTTTGAGAAATGTTCCAAGTTTCAATTACTCCGCTTCGCTATCGTGAGGAGGTTCAGGTAGCCAAAAGCTTAACAATGTTCCCAGCGAGTACACGCACAACGCCACCAGCGACGCCGCCAAGGCCACGGACTTACCCGGCATTAAGGGGATCAAACTCGCGGTCACGGCCGCGGCCGACGTGCCCAGCATGCGGCCGCCGATATTGGCCGCGAAACTTTCGCCGGTTCCGCGCAAGTGAAGAGGAAACACGCGCGGCAAGTAATTTCCCCAGAAGCTGAACTGGGCGACGATCAACAACCCGCACAGCCCGACAAGCAGCGACATCGTGGTAATAGGCAGCTTGCCAAGGTACACGCTCGTCAGGTCGATCTCAAAGAAGTGCTGGTTTTCCAAACGCAGAAACATGTAGAACACCAGCGGCACAACGATCAGGCCCGGAATTTGGAAAACGCGCAGCAACGCGCGCCGGCTGACAATCCGCACCGCCAGGAACGCCAACAGAATGCGGCCCAACAAACCGCCTAGTTCCTGAACCTTGACGTACTCGGAGGCGATCATCTGCTCGTAGCTTTTCGCTTGTGGAACGGGCAGGTCGGCGGTTACCGCCTTCACGTCGGCCAGGCCGGGCACGATCTGCGGGATCATTTGCACGGCGCCGAACGCCGCGCCGTAACTGCACGCGATCATGAGCGTCGATACAATCGTCGTGCGGCGAAGTTCCGGCGACAGCAACGCCGCAAAGCTCGGACGTTTGAGCGTGCCCGCCGCCTTTTTCGCCGCCCAAGCGGGACTTTCCGGCAAGAAGGGGCGAATGACGATCAGCGGAATCGCCGGGATCAGGCCCGACATCAACGTGTACCGCCACGCCATCGTATAGGGCGCCCCCGTGGAAGGATTCGCTTGGGGAATTTGCCCAAACCACGCCACTGCCCAATCGGGAAGCGACAGCGACGGCAAGGTCCCGTTGGCAAAGAGGGTAATGGCCACCCCGTTGGCGATCGCCACCATCAAACCGCCGACCGAGGAGAACGCTTGGGTATACCCCAACGCGCGTTCTCGTTGACGAGCTTCGGGAAACAACTCCGCCAGCCAGGCCACCGCCGCGACAAACTCCACGCACACGCCAATGAAAGTCGTGCAGCGAAGAAACAACAGCATCCAAATGTTTGTTGAGAAGCCGGCCAGAAACGCCGACCCCGCATAGAGCAGAATACTCCAGGTCAACACGCGTCGACGCCCCAGGCGATCCGTCAAGTAGCCGCCCAGCAGGCCGAAAATACCGCCCGCCAAAGCGGGCACATAAAACATGATCCCCAGCCAATGACTAAAGAGCTCCGTCCCCGGCCTCGCCCCGACGAGCTGCTCCAACGCTGGCCGCAAGATCAGCGGCAGCATCAACAATTCATAAATATCGAAGGCGAAGCCAATGGCCGCAATTGCACAAACGGTCCATTGAACCCAAGTCAATCGAGGAGTGGAAACCACGGTAGGCAATAGGGGGAAGTAAGAAAGGCGGGAAATGAAACGGAGTAGACCAACGGACTGCGCCCCGACGAGAGAGTTGGCTCCCAGCGCAGGGTGTGAATGGACCTAGGAAACCCCATCGAGTTCCCCTAGTCAAGTGAATGGTCGTTCACTTTGTACGAGGTTCAAAGCCAAAACGCAAGCGATGCGTCAAAGAACTTGGGCGCCTCGCGGGAGATTTTTCCCGCAAGGCTTCCCGAGCGAGCAGGAAGGGTCCAAGGGGTCGGGGTGGTTTTTCGGCCACACGACTTGCCACATAGCGAGCGATAGGACCGAAAAACCTCCCCGACCCCGACCCGATGCGCTAACGGAGCGCGAAAGTAAGCGCGTGACGACGCGCCACATGGGGCCGGGAAATTGCACACTGAAAAAATGAAGATCAATAGCAGAGTGCCGCGTTAGCGCGGGGCACTTCTCTTCACTTTGAAATTTTCATTTTGCAATTCGCGATTTCCCCCTCGCAACGACGCCGCGGCTTTTCATCGCCGCAGTGCGAGCCACTTGGGCCGGGCGGCGTTGCGGATTACCGCCGCACGTAGATGCCCGCGGCGTTGAGCGTCAGGTTGCCCAGCGAATCGACCTTGCCGCGCCCACGCACGACCACCAGGTCATTGTCTTGCACGCCCAGCAGTTTTCGGGCGTCGATGGGAAGCACCTGGCCTTGCTCATCGACGAACTGCACGATCGCCAGGCGATCAGTGATCGACGTTTTCTCTCCGCAGAACTTGCAGTTGGAATGGTCGTCACATTCGTGGTGATGTTCGTGATCGTCCACCAGGGCCGCCGCGTCCGACACCAGGAACGCCGCCTTGCCAGCGTGCCATGGCGATTGATCGCCCGCCGCAATCCGGCCCAGCAGCACCACGTCGTCGTGCGTGCCGAGCGCGGCCTTGGCGTCGACAATCGAAACGGCGCCTTCGGGTTCATCGTTCAAGAGAAACCCCTGGCCGTCCAACAAGGCGCCGGCGTCTTCGGTGGCGTTGCTCGCGCCGCATCCGGCCACCGCGCCCAACGCGAGGATCAACAGCTTGCGTCGATTCAAAATGAGATTTTGCATTCTTCGTCTCCTGGCAAACGCTACGACTTGGGCCGTTTGGTAAACTTTCCATCGGGTCCGCTCAGTTCGCGCACCTCGAACCCGGCCGCTTCAACGGCGGTCCACACCGCCTTGGGCGAGGGCCGCTTCTGCTTCTGAGGAACCACGTAGGCGGCATTCTTCTTCAGGTCGGCCCGGACTTCCAACACTCCCGGCAGCGCGTAAAGCTTGGCGGCGATTTTCTTGGCGCAGGCGGCGCAGTGCATGTCCGTCACGATAATCGTGGTGTACGTCGGGACCGGATCGGCCGCCGAGGTTACTGTCTGGCCACCCGCCGCCAGCAGCACGGCCGCGAGACACCCGGTTAGGATTCGCAAGTTCATCCTCGTCCTTGGGTTCGGGGAAGCAACGGCGCCGACGAATCCGCAACCATCGCCGTGCAAGCGCAGTTGTTCTAAGGGTATCGGTTGTAAGTTGCGGTAGGTTTAACGAATATTCCGGATCAACGCCGTACCAATTATTTTTGCTATAGTGTGACGCACCCCTTGAGAGTGCGAACCCGCGAATCGGGCTTAATCCCCTTCGCTTTCTCGTTTCGGAATTTTGTTATGACCCAACCCCGAAAATTGTGTCCCCTTTCGTGCTTGGCGATGTGCTTCGTAATGTCGCTTACCCCGCTTGCCTCCGCCGCCGAGTCTGAACCCAAGTCCGCCTTCCGCGCCGGTTTCGCCGAGCGCGACATTACGCCGGAAATCGGCATGGAGGCGCCCGGCGGCTACGGCAAGTCATACCACCGCGTGCTGCACGACCCCTGCAAAGTGCGCGCGGTGGTGTTCGACGACGGCAAAAACCGAGTTGCCTTGGTGGGAATCGACGCCCTCTTCATTCACCGGCAAACGACGGAATCGGTCCGCCGCACGATCGAAGAGAAGACCGGCATCCCCGGCCAGGCCGTGATGCTGGCGGCCTCGCACTCGCATTCCTCCGGGCCGATGTCGGGCGTCATGCCGGGCGCGTTCGACCAGGCTTCGGAACTGGTGCGGAAGCTCGCCTACGAACATTCCACCGCGGCCGACCCCCGGTATCTGGAAACGGTCGAGAAGGCGCTGGTCGAATCCGTGACCGAAGCCAACGAGAAGCTCACCGCGGTCAAAGCGGGCATTGGGCGGGGGATCGAAGACAAGGTGGCGTTCAACCGTCGTTTCCGCATGCGCACGGGGCTAACGGTCACGCACCCCCGGCAAGGCAACCCCGATATTCTTGAGCCTGCCGGCCCCACCGATCCGGAGGTCGGCGTCATCGGCGTCTGGGACGCCAACAACAAGTTCCTGGGATGCGTCGTGAACTTCGCCTGTCACGCCACGACCAGCCCCGGCGGCATCTCGGCAAACTATGTGTATTACCTCGAACGGGCGATCCGCGGGTTCTTTGGCGAAGAAGCGATGGTGGTGTTCTTGAATGGCGCGTCGGGCGACGTGACGCAAGTGGACAACCTTAGCCCCTACGTCAATCCCGGCGCCGAGCCGTGGGCGCAGCGGGTCGGCGGCCGCGTGGGCGCCGAGGCGGTCAAGGTGCTACTCTCGATGCACCCAGGCGAGCTTACGCCCGTGGCCGCGACCAACACCGTGCTGACCATCCCGCGGCGCGTGCCAGCCCCGCAGCGAGTGGAGCGCAGCCTGGCTATGGTGCAAAAAGACCCCAAGACGGTGGACTACACCGAATGGACGTTCGCCAAGGAGATCGTGCTGCTAGACGCCGACCTGAAGCACAGGCCCGAAGCGCAAGCCGAAGTCCAGGCGATCCAAGTGGGGCCGGCCGTTTTTGTGACCACCCCAGCCGAGTACTTTTGCGACTACGGCTTGAAGATCAAGCAAGGCTCGAAGTTCCCGTACACGTTCCCGGTGTCGCTGGCAAACGGGTGCGTCGGTTACGTTCCGACCGAGGAAGCCTTTGGACCGCGCGGCGGCGGTTACGAGACGCGCCTTACCAGTTACAGCAACTTGGAGCCGACCGCCGGAACGCAAATGATGAACGCCGGCTTGAAGCTCACGGAGCAGCTCACACCCGGCGCCGCGCCCGCGCCGCCCAAGGTTCCTGAGTTTCAGGGTTTGCCCTGGAATTATGGGAATTTGCCGCCGGAATTGGATTGATTCCGACGGTTCCCGACTTGGGAAAGCATGAGACATCGCGCTGGCCGCAAACGAAATCGCTTGCGGTTTCGCGCCCCTGGTAGAGCGAAGTCGCCGTTTTCACTCCTCAGAGCGAATCCAAAAGTCGCTGGCGGTCTTCCTCCAGCGGCAGGGGTTCGTAGGTGGTGAAGGCGCCGGCTTCGGCCTCCAAGGCGCGGACTGCGCGGGTGCCGCTGGTCAGCGGCCGCTCCAGGCGCCGCTCGTCCAGGGCATTGCGTTTCTCGCCGCGTTGGAGCGCGGTCAGCTCCTTGTCGATGGTCCGCAAGCTATTGACGAGCACCGCGTTGTTGCGTTGAAATCCTTCCTGCAGCCGCGCCCGCTCGACGTTAATCACCGACGCCTGCCGCTCCAGCGCCGCCAGGTCGGCGTCATACCGTGATGCGACAATTTCCAATTGCTGAGCGCGAAACAACAGCCGTTCGCGCTCAATCGGGTCTTCCACGCGCGCGGCCGTGGCGCGGAGGCTGTCGGCGTCGGTAATCAGCAAGGCAATTTCCCGGCGCGGAATCTCGGCCTGCCGATTCAACCGCGCCAAGCGATCCAAAAGCGGTTGCTCGGCCTTGGCGAACTCGGTCTGGTTATCCTGCATCTCCTTGCGAATCTTGTCGGCATGCCCGAGCAACTCGGTGCGACGGTCTTGCTGTTGCGCTCGGCGGTCTTCCAGTCCTTGTTGGGCTTCGTCGCGGTGGCGTTCTTTCGCGGCGAGCGCGTCTTCGCGGCCGCGTTGCGAGGCGCCGGCAAGCTCGGCAAAACGAGCCAGGACGCCATCGCGGGCTTCGTCGTAGCGCGCTAGCTCCTGCTCGGACAGGCGGGACTCGATCCGCCGCTGCACGCGCCGGCGCGTGGTGGCCGCCACGTCGCGCTCGGCAGGGCCTTCCAGAAAGCCGATGATGCGCCCGAGAAACGCCACCGTCTCGCGCCGCTGTTGGGGCGAAAGCTGCTCTTCCGTCGCTTCCGCGATTTGCTCGCTGAACTGATCCAGATTGACCAAGGCGGCGTCGTACTTCTTGGTGAGCATGAGCAGCCGGATCTGGTTCTGCCGCGCGCCCCAGTGGGTTGGATCGGCGGCGACGGCGGCGGCCAGCGGTTTCGCCGCGTCGTCGTAACGGCGTTGCTTCAACAGCACCAGCGCGTAGGCGTAGGTCGCGCGTGCGTCGGCCGTGCCAGCGGCGGCAATCTTCTGGAATTGCTCGTCCGCGGCGGCCCGCGACGCAGTGCCGGTGTCCCAACCCACTTGGAAGAGCGTGGCGACCTCTGCCCGCAACATCGTATCGTCGGCTCGCGCCAACGTAACGGCGAATGTTCCAGCCAAGAAAAAGACTACACAGGAGACAAAGCGCGCCACGATCAACCTCGGTTCCGGTCGGGGAAAAGATCGGTGAGAAGGGGTTATGGGTATCGTAACGAACCACGGAACAGGGGGCAAGAAAACCGTGGTAACTTACGGTAGGCGACCTCGGTAGTTCCAATGCCGGGTTGTTCGCCCGCTCTTGAACTCGAAAGCGGCGAAACCGCACCTGGACAGGGGACCATTGTTTCAAAGTCTGGGACTACTGATCCTTCCCGCCCAGGGCGATGTTCTAGGCAGGCTGGAAGCCTGCCCCACGGAACGGGTTGGTTGTCATGCGAGCGATTGCAAGCGGCGGTTCCAGGCGGCCAGACCGGGCCAGACGTTGCGCAGCACGCCGCCTTTCGCAAGGCTGATGAGCAAGCCGATTACCAGGCACGCCAGGCCGGCGGTCAGCCAATCGCGGCCGGCGGCCAGCGGCGTGCTGTCAAGTTCCGCCAGTCCCGCGCGAAGCGCCGCCGCGCAAACGAGCAGCAGGTTCGCCAGCGCCGCGGCCAGGTGCACCGTCTCGCGCTCGCGGCGCCACACCAGGATCGCCACGGCGGCCAGAACCAACGTCCACGTGGCATGGACCGCCAGCGGCACACCGGGAAACAGCATCGGCCAAACGGTGGTCGCCAAAAGCGCCAGCGTCGGCAGAAACAGCGGCGCCGCGCGACGCACGCCCCGCGCCAACGCATCGTCAAACAATAAACCCACCGCAAACACCGCCAACACGCCTAAATGCAGCGGAACCAACCCGTTGCGCACCCAGGAGGCGTCGTGCACAGTCCAGCAGGCGGCGCCGATCGCGAGCGCAGCAACCGCCAACATCCTCCATGATACGCCGCGGTGAACGCTCAGAACCAACTGCACGATCAGCACCGCGCCCAGCGGGGCCGGGTTCATGGTCGCCAGAGTGCGTCCATCGACCGTGGCGTCATTGAACACCGCCGCCAACGCCAGCATCGTCATCAAGCCGACTTCGGCCAAACGCACATTCCGCATCCACGCCCAACCGTAATATGCCGCCAGCAGCCAGACCGTCACTTGCGCCGGACCGCCCACCGACTCTTGGAGGAGCGACAGAAACCGAAGCTGCGTGGGATTCGCGCCGGCGCCCAGCAGGGCGAGCGGCAACAAGCCCAGCGGCGCCGCCAAGGCAAGGAACCGCGCCACGCGGTTGCCGGCCGCCAGCGCCATTTCCAAGGCAAGTAAGGCGCACACCAACAGCAGCGGAGTCAGCCAGAAGAAGCGGAAGCCCGACTCGCCGCTAAGGCCCGACTCGAACCCAAAGGCGAGGCTCCACGTTCGCCCGCACAATCCCAACGCGAGAAAGAAGAACAACGTCCACGGGAACAACGGCCACGGCCAGGGCGCGCCGGTCGCCCATTTGCGCGTGCGTCCTATCCGCGCCGCGGGCAACAAAGTCAGAAAGATGGCCGCCCCCAGCGTGGGAAACGCCATCAAGCTCCAGGCCAGCAACGTGTCCGACTCGCGCTGCGTTAACTCGGCCAGCCACGCCGGATACGCAAACAGCAAAATCAGGGTCGCATAATAAGGACCACGATAGCGCCACGACAGCCGAACGCCCAATCCCCGCAGAAGCGCTTCGGAGACCGCCACCGCGAAGGCAAAGCCCAAACCAAGGAAGATTCGGCCCGCGGTCAAGTCCAACACGGCGATGGCGTCAAAGCTCATCGACAACGCCACCAGCATCAGCACGATCACCACCAACAGCGTCCGCGCATCCTGCCACACGCCGCCCAATCGGATAATGGCCCAAGCCGCCAGGGCCAAGAGCACGGTGTAACCGCATAGCAGGCCGAACATCGGCCAGCCCAGGGCCAAGGCTTCTTGCCCGGCCACCGAACGCCACACGCCGCACAACACCAGCACGGCGCTAATCACATAGAAAGGATTGTTGTTGTACAGCAGACGCCGCAGCACGGCCAACGATGAGTTCGATTGCATGAGAGCGCCTCCTCGCAGTAAAATCGGACACGAAACGATCCGACGCGCACCGACAATGCCCATGAGCGCGATGCGCCCATGGCGCGCGAGAGCCACATTCAAGAAGAGACGTCTGCTTCTTCGTCCGCCCCAGATGAGTTTCACGGCGGACGATCCTGGATACCTTGGTTGTAGGCCGGGGGCGCAAAGCGGTCAACTAATTGGTCGGGACCAACAGCGGCATGCGGGGCAGCGCTGATCTTGGGCGTGATTTGGAAGGCGGCGCATGCATGAGGCGCGGCTCTTAGGGCGGCGCACGCCTCTGGCGACTGTTAGTCGCCGCCTATCCCCCACCTAATTTCACCCTCTTCCTCTTCCCCTAACCTCTAACCCCTAACTTCTCCCTTGTACGCTCGCGCTGTAACCTGGTGGACGATCCTTCGCATTGCGCTCGAAGAGCGATTGGCGTATCGGGGCGACTTTGCCCTGGCCACGTTGATGCGGTTCCTGCCCATCGTCACGCAGATTTTTCTCTGGCACGCCATTTTTTCCGCGGCCGATACGGCGACGATCGTCGGGTATTCGTATCGCGACATGGTCGCCTACTACTTGCTGACCATGCTGGGGCGGGCGTTCTCCAGCATGCCGGGGTTGGCGTCGGGCATTGCCTATCAGATTCGTAGCGGCGAGATCAAGAAGTTTCTCATCCAGCCAGTCGATTTAATCGGCTATTTGTTCCTCACCCGAGTGGCGCACAAGCTGGCGTATTACTCGGTGGCGCTGGCGCCGTTTGCGTTGGTGTTCTTTCTGTGCCGCGGGTACTTCGAAAGCTACCCGCGCGACGCGGCCACCTGGGCGGCGTTTTTCGCTTCGCTGGCGATGGCGTTCCTGATTGGTTACTTCCTGGAAGCCACCTTGGGGCTGGTGGGCTTCTGGTTTCTGGAAGTCAGTTCGCTGCTGTTTGTGTACATGCTGATGAGCTTCTTTCTCTCGGGCCACATGTTCCCGCTCGACATGCTCCCTTCGCCGTGGAACGAGATCGTTGATCTGTTGCCGCTCAAGTACCTGGCTTACTTCCCCTCGGCGGTATTCCTGGGCAAAGTGAGTGGCCCGGAATTGGCGCGGGAACTGTGCATGGAAACGGCATGGGTGATGATCTTCATCGTCGCCAGCCGGGTGCTGCTCCACCGCGGCTATCAACGCTACAGCGGCTTTGGCGGGTAAGGTTGGCAGAAGGCAGAGGTTAGAAATCAACGATTAGTAGGCAATCGACACAACACTTTGCGCGAGACATGGCGATCAACACATCGCCGAAAGGCTCCTGCGGCGCATGCGCAGCAATCCCCAAAGATGCGGCGCCCGTAACCCATGCCCCAGTTCGCCAACACCGGTTCGCCAACACCTTGAACGCCAGCTATTCAACTCCCAACCCCTGACTTCTGACTCCTGAGAGGTTGTGAATGTAGGGTAGGTCCCACCCGGCAGGCGAGACCTACTTTGCGAAAGATTCACAAGCTCTGACACCTGTCCTCTAACCTCTACTCCCTCCTTACGGCGTGAAGTCGTCGTTAGCGTTCAGGCTCAGCGCGAACTCGGCGAGCAGAGTGGCGGCGTGGTCGATGTCGTCCAGCGAGATCACTTCCACGGCGCTGTGCATGTAGCGGTTGGGAATGGCGACCAGCCCCGTGGCGACGCCGGCGCGGTTGATTTGAATCACGTTCGCGTCGTTGGGAGTCGCTCGGCCACTGGCCGAACGCTGGAACGGCAGGTCCTTGCTCCCGGCGGTTTCCATCAGGCGCCGCGTGACGACGGCGTTCATGTTGGGACCGCGGAAGATGACCGGGCCTTTGCCCAAGAAGATTTCGCCTTGCTGGCGGCGGTCGATCGTGGGGCAGTCGGTTGCGTGCGTGACATCTACGGCGATGCCCACGTGCGGGTCGATGGCGTAAGCGCTGGTCTTGGCTCCCCGCAGGCCGATCTCCTCCTGCACCGTCGAGGCGGCGTACAGCGCGCAGTTGAGTTTGCCCTGGCTGGCGCGCCGCAGCGCCTCGACGACCACCCACACCCCCACCCGGTCATCCATGCCGGGGGCGTTGGCCAGGTTGTTGCGCATCTCTTGAAAGCCCAGCCGCAGCGTCACCGGATCGCCGATGTTGATTAGGTCGGCCGCCTCCTTTTTATTCTTGGCGCCAATGTCCAGCCACAGGTCCTCCAGCTTCACCACTTGCTTTCGCTCCTCATCGCTCAGCAGGTGAATGGGCTTGCGGGCGATAACGGCGGGAATTGGGCCACTCTCTGCCCAGATGACCATGCGCTGGCCGATCAATTGCTGCGAATCCCAGCCGCCGATGGTCTGGGCGTAGATAAAGCCGTTGTCGTCAATCTGTGTGACCAACATTCCGATTTGGTCGCAATGCCCGGCCAGCATCACCCGCAACGGCGCCTGGGGATTTTTGCACGCAATTACGTTGCCGTGGCAGTCGGTCGAAACCTCGTCGGCAAAGCTTTTTACATAGTCGCGCACGACTTGTTGAATGCGCTCTTCATAGCCCGAGGGGCTAGGCGTTTCCAGCAGCCGAATCAAAAACTCTTTGGCGGACTTATCCATGTCGTAAGAATCCGAGACAGAAGGAAGAAGTAAAGAAATGCGGAATGCGGAACGGAAGATGGGTACGCCATTCCGCGTGGTTCCCGGCGTTTCTTAGGTTTCATTCCGCATTTCGCACTTCAATATAGTTTCTCGCCACTCGACGAAAAAACCTCCCTGAGCCGGCCCGTGGGCACAGGGAGGCGGTTCGATCTTGATGCTTAAGCAGGTCCCGTCTGCCGGTCGGGATCTTCCGCCGGCGCCGCGTATCGGCGGTGTGGCGGGAAGAAGGTTCCGCTCGGCACGCGGAACCTACCAAAGATATACAACCTCGGAGAGGGGGAACGAGCGAGTAACCGGCTCGCGACAACCGTTGGCGGTTACTTGGTTTCCGATTCGCCCTCGGTCCGCTTGGCGGTCTTCACCGCGGCGGCCGGCGTTTTGCCGGACTTGCGCGCGTTGGTGAGCTTAGTCAAACTTTGCTCCAACTCGGCAACGCGGGCCTTGAGCGTCGTCACGACCTCTTGTGCCTGGGCCGAGGCCTTGAGCGAAGCGTTTTCCACTAGCGCTTCGTGCAAGGGGGCAAACAGTTCTTCCTTACCCTCCATCATTGCGTTGAACAACTCCAGGTGCAATTCTTGTTGGGCCGCCATCAGTTCCGCCGCCGCCTCGAGCTTGACTTTCTCAATGGTCACTTCCATAAGCGCCTCGGTATACTGTTGACGCTCGCCAGCGATTTCCAGCTTGGCCGTCAGTTTGGCGTTTTCGATGGCCACATTAGCGGTCTCCTCAAGCAACTTTTGGTACTGCTTCGCCAGTTCGACCTCGGCGGTGAGCTTGGCGTTCTCAGCCGCCAACTCGGCGGTCTGCTCAAAACGGTGTTGCAACTCGGCCCAGGCTTCGTCGCGCGCCTTCAGACGAGCGCTCTCCATCATGGCGTGGACAAGTTGGTCGTGCATCGCCGCATGAGGCATCGCTGCATGAGGCATCGCCGCATGAGGCATCGCTGCATGTGAGGGAACGGCATGCGGCGGCGGCGGCAGCATCGGCGGTTGAGCAAAGTAGGTCTGCGCAAACAGCATGTGCGGCGGCCTCATGGAAGGACCCCACATCTCCATTCCCGGCGGCAGGGGTGGATGCGGCTGGAACACGTGGTCGGGACAACGGCCATCGTGGCACACGGGGCCGGCCGGGCAGGCTCCCTCGCAGTGGGCCGTCTTCTGGCCACAGCGTTTGGCGTCGCAACGGTCGGCACAAGCTACGTCACAAACGCCCTCGGCGCAATTCACGGCCCACAAGGGCATGCAAGCCGCATCACAAACGCCGGTGCGTTTCACCTTCCACACGTTCCACACGCCTTGGGCTTCGCTGCACGCGCACTTGTCGCCGCAGGCGCAATCCGTAGCGCAAGCGCACTTGGCGCCGCAGGCGCAGTTGTCGGCGGCGCCGGCTTGATCGCAAGGACATTTCTCGCCACAGCCGCAGTCCTTGGCGCAAGCGCACTTGGCGCCGCAGGCGCAAGCGGCCGTCGTAGCGACACAAGCTTTAACGGTCGAGCAAGCGGCTTGCGACGGGCAGACGGTCTGGCAGGCCGAGGCTTCCGTCGCGCTCGGCAAGCACGCCGTTGGACAAGCCCCCGTGCGGCACTGGCTGGCGCATTGCGGACTGACGATCCGCTCCACACATTCCAGACGCGGCAAGTCCGAGGGGGACCACGGCGCGTCGGCGGTTTCAAAAATCGTATCGACGGGCTTGGGAACGGGAATGTGGCGCGGCTTCGAGTCCGCCTGCGCAAACATCACATACACCAGACCGACGCCGAACACCGCGGCGGCCGTCGGCCAAAAGCGGGCAAGTCGCATTACGAGCTCCTCCGTGAACGAATGGCAAGAGGGGCCGTCCGCCCCGGACGACCGTTGAGGGCGGGATGATACGCAACCTCCAAAGGCCAACGCAACGGCAATGTCGGAAAGCCCAAGGCAACGGAGGAACTCATTCCGCCAGGGCGCGCGTTACACGGGGGACGCAGAGCGCCCAAAGAAGCCGTTACACGCGGAGCATCGTAACGAGGTTTTCGCGCCGTTTCAGCGTACCTTACCGGTACAGATAATATTGCGAGTAACCGCGGAAGGGCGACGAGTACGAGCTATACGGATAGCCCCACGACGAATAGCCGCCGCCATAGTACGAGGGACTGCGATAGTACCGGTACGGCGAGCCGTAATAGCGGCTGTACGGCGAGTAATAATTGTACTGCCGCGGGTAATATTGGTAACTCTGGTAGCCCCGGTAACCTTGATAGCGGCTCGACGGATAGCGATATGCTTGATGACGGAGGCTGTCGTTACTGTGATACCGCCCGTGGTCGCTTCGGGGAGCGGCGTTGTACCGCGGATCAAACGTGTAGCCGCGGCGGCTGTTGTCTTGGGCTTGGAGATTCGCGCTCACGCCCAAGAGCGCCGCAACAAGCAGCGCGGTCAGGGAAGTTTTCATGATTACATCCTTTCGACGGGGTGTTTTGATTTTCCGATGAGGAATTGATCGCAAATGGCGTTCCAACGCCCTCGCAACTTGCTCTTGGGCGGGTCATTCAGCTTGAGTTACGCCCCAGAAAATTGACCGCCCCTCCCGCGTGTGGTTAAATAGGCTTCACTCGCCGGAACCTCCCTCCTTGGCGCCTCCGCGGCAAGCTCTCTGACGTTGGGAATCGCATCATGCGTCGTTCTCTTTGGCTGTCTTGCATTGCGGGCCTGTGGTTGGGAGCGAGTCCAATGACTCGGGCCGACGAAAACCCGCCGAAGGACCTGAGCCAGTTACCGCCGCCCGCGACACGGACCATCAACTTTGTCGCCGACGTGCAACCGCTCCTGCGCAGATCCTGCTACTCCTGCCACGGACCCGAAGCCCAAGAAGCGGGACTGCGGCTCGACAATAAGCAACGGGCCATGCAAGGCGGCGATGGCGGCGCGGTGATCGTTCCCGGCAACAGCCCCGAAAGTCGCTTGATCCACCTGGTCGCGGGCATCGACGAAGACGCCGGCCTCATGCCGCCCGAGGGAGAAGGCGCGCCACTTTCCCCGGAGCAAGTGGGCGTGTTGCGGGCCTGGATCGACCAAGGCGCCGCGTGGCCCGCGAGCGCCGATTCGGCGACATCGGCCGTCACCCACTGGTCGTTCCAGCCCATCGCGCGCCCCATTCCGGCGCCGGTGCGCGACGCGGCTTGGACGCTCAACGCCATCGACCATTTCGTTCTCGCGCGACTGGAGCAAGAGAGCATCGCTCCTTCGCCGCCCGCCGACCGCGCGACCCTACTGCGGCGGCTGTACCTGGACCTGCTTGGACTTCCTCCGTCACCCCAGGAAGCGGCCGCATTCTTGGAAGATGAACGGCCCGACGCTTACGAACAGCTTGTGGATCGGCTTTTGGCGTCGCCGCACTACGGCGAGCGCTGGGGCCGGCGTTGGCTTGACCTGGCCCGCTACGCCGATAGCGACGGCTATGAAAAGGACCAACCTCGGCCGCACGCCTGGCGGTATCGCGACTGGGTGATTCAGGCGTTCAATGCCGACCTGCCGTATGACCAGTTCACCGTCGCCCAAATCGCGGGCGACCTTTTGCCCAACGCCGACTTACCGGTCCAGGTGGCCGCGGGCTTCCATCGCCAAACGCTACATAACACGGAAGGCGGCATTGATCCGGAAGAAGACCGCGTCAAGAAGACCGTGGATCGCACCAACACCGTGGCCACGGTCTGGCTAGGGCTGACGATGGGCTGCGCCCAATGTCACTCGCACAAGTACGACCCCATCACCCAGCGCGAGTATTTCTCCTTCTACGCGTTCTTCAATACGCTCAATGAAACGAATCGGGATGTGCCCGGCGAGAAAGACGCCAAGGCGCTGACCGTGGCTGAGAACTCCACCCCGCGCGAGACACGGATTCACGTGCGCGGCGACTTCCTTTCGCCCGGCGATGTGGTGAACCCCGCCGCGCCCGCCGTGCTGCCGCCGTTGGCGGTCGACGACGGTTCGCCCGATCGGCTCGATATGGCGCGGTGGCTGGTCGCGGCCGAGAACCCGCTCACGGCGCGCGTTGCTGTCAATCGTATTTGGCAACGCCTGTTTGGTCGCGGCCTGGTGCGCACCGCCGATGACTTTGGATTGCAAGGCGAACCGCCGTCGCATCCTGAACTGCTGGACTGGCTGGCCAGCGAGTTTCGCGACGGCGGCTGGAGCGAAAAACAGTTAGTGCGGTTGATTGTCACCTCGAATGCCTACCGCCAGTCGTCGGCCACGCGCACGGATTTACAAGACCTGGACCCCGAAAATGTCTTGCTGGCCCGGCAGAACCGCTTGCGGGTGGAGGCTGAAATCGTGCGCGACTTGGCGCTGGCGGTGAGCGGTCAAGGAGACGCCCGCATTGGCGGTCCCAGCGTGCGCCCGCCACAGCCGGCCGACCATGCCCGGCTCACCTACGCCAATAGCGCGAAGTGGACGGTCAGCCCCGGCGGCGACGCCTGGCGGCGGGGGTTGTACACGTTTTTCCAGCGCACGTCGCCTTACCCGATGTTCACCACGTTCGATGCGCCCGACTCCAACGAATGCTGCGTCGAGCGGGAGCAAAGCAACACGCCGCTGCAAGCGCTCACGCTCTGGAACGACGACGTGTTTTACACCTGCGCTCAAAACCTGGCGCGCCGTGTTCTGGCCGAGGCGCCGCACGGAGAAACGCCCGCGGCGACGTTGCGAAACCGCATCGAATACGCCTTCCAACTTTGCCTGGGCCGTTCGCCCGACGCGGCCGAGCTAAGCACCATTGAGGAATCCTACCAGGCCCAACTCGCGCTTTGCCGCGCCGACGCGCAAGCGGTCAAAGCCATCCTCGGCAAGCAACCGCCGCCGCCCGGCATCGGCGCAGAAGAACTCGCCACGTGGGTGATTGTCGGCCGCACGTTAATGAATTTAGATGAATTCATCACGCGGGAATGAAGGAAATGCGGATACGAAATAAAGATAAGATAGGCGCGACCGTCGATTGTTGAGTTCATTGGTAGCGGGCATGGGGTGGGCGCACGCGGTAATTCAGTAGTTCCAAACTTTCGCTCCACGCGGAGGTAATCTTCGGGTTCCATCGCCACCGGACTTGTCCCGATGGGGATGGAAACATCGCAAGAACCTGCACGGGCGATTTTTTGGAACTACGGAAATTGGAAATCGCGTTTTGTTAACTCGGTTACGGTTTTTGTCATCCGTCATGCACACTTCTCCTGCTTCGCTGTTCCTGGCTCGACGCCAGTTCTTGACTTCTTCGGCCTCGGGATTGGGCGGGGCGGCGTTGGCTTCGTTGTTGTGCAAAGATGGCCTGTTCGCGCGTGAGCCGACCGGGACGAATCCGCTCGCGGCGCGGGAGCCGCATTTTCCGGCCAAGGCCAAGGCGTGCATCTTTATCTTGCCTGAAGGCGCGCCCAGCCATATCGACCTGTTCGACCCCAAGCCGAAACTGCGCGAGCTGCACGGCCAGCCATTGCCGGATTCGCTGCTCAAGAATGTGCGATTCGCCTTCATCAAGAAAGAATCGGCGGTGCTGGCGGGGAGCGCCCGCGAGTTCACCCGGCACGGGCAATGCGGAATGGAGTTATCGGACTACGTGCCGCGCCTGGGGCAATGCGCCGACGACATTTGCCTGGTACGCTCCCTGCACACCGACGCCTTCAACCACCATCCCGCGCAACTAATGCTCAACAGCGGCGTACCGCGGTTCGGCCGGCCGAGCATGGGATCGTGGCTGGTGTATGGCCTGGGGAGCGAGTCGGAAAACCTGCCCGGTTACGTGGTGTTGGCCGCCGGGCGCGGCGGCAGCGCGGGCGTCTCGAACTGGACCAGCGGCTTCTTGCCATCGTCCTACGAAGGCGTGGTGTTCCGCAGCCAAGGAGAGCCGGTGCTGGGTTTGGCCAACCCGCCGGGAGTGACTCGCCAGATGCAACAGGAGGGGTTGGAGACGCTCACGCAATTAAACCGCCGCCGCTACGAACAGATGCACGATCCCGAGATCGCCAGCCGCATCGCTTCGTATGAGTTGGCCTTCCGCATGCAAGCCGCGGCGCCGGAGCTGATCGACCTGTCGCAAGAAACGCAAGCCACGCTTGACGCCTACGGCGTCACCCGGCCCGAACCCGAGAATAAAAACTTCCGGGGCGGCGGGCCGAACGTCTATAAGCAGTTCGCCACCAATTGCCTGCTCGCGCGGCGCCTGGTCGAGCGGGGCGTGCGGTTCGTGACGCTCATTCACGCTTCCTGGGACCACCACAGCAACATCGACGCCGAGTTGAAATACAACTGCGGCATGGCCGACCAGCCCCTGGCCGCGCTGCTTCACGACCTCAAGCAACGCGGGTTGCTCGAAAGCACGCTGGTAATTTTTGCGGGCGAGTTCGGCCGCACACCGCTGGCCGAGAACCGCCCCGGGCGCGAGAAAGCCCCGATGGGCCGCGACCATCACCCCTACGCCTTTAGCGTGTGGATGGCCGGCGGCGGCGTGAAGGGGGGCCTGACCTACGGCAAGACCGACGAGATCGGTTGGTCGGTCACCGAGAACCCCGTCCACATGAACGACTTTCACGCCACGGTGCTGCACCTGTTCGGCTTTGACCACCTGCGGCTGAACCACAACTTCAAGGGCCTCAGCGTCCGCCTGACCGACCAAGGCGGCAAAGTGGTCAACGACCTGCTGGCGTAAACGCTACTCCAACAGCCAGCAAGTAGGGCGGGTCAAGCGAGCGCGGACCCACCAGCGAAATCGCTTGGCGCGCTCCACCGTCCGATGGACGGCCCCTCCGGATTAGCGCCGCTCGCTTTCGGAATGTTCCGATCTTGGACGGTGGGCGGCGCGCCAGGCCCAAACAAACATCCCGCAAAGCACGATCACCGGGGGCGGGATAAACACGAACAGCATGATCCAGAAGACCGTCTCGATGTTGTTCGCAATGCGATCGACCATCACGGCCGCCGCGGCGCAGCTAACGCCGCCCGCCACCACCACGGCCACCGGGGTCAACAGCAGGATGGCCGTCACTCCCAGGCCCCGCTTCGCGACTTGCTTGCGCGTGAGGGAGTGCGGCGTTTCGGGCGGTTCGTAGGGGTTGGGATCGCTCATGGAACGTGGAAGCAAAGAGTCGGGGCGCCCCCCTCCCGCGAACAATCGAAGTCGGCGATTCCGTGCCGGTCGGGGAAGTATAAACCATCCATCGCCCCTTGCGCACGTCACGCGAACGGGGTCGGGTGGTTTTTCGGCCAATGGAGTTCCGATGTCACAACACCATGAGGACGGGGTCGGGTAGGTTTTTCGGTCAATGGACTTTCGATGCTGAAACAAGGTGGACCGAAAAACCAACCCGACCCCTGCGGTGTGCGACAGCGGAATCTTCGGCGCAACCGTTGCGGGTGGCTTTGGCCGACCTTGTGGCACGCATGCTGCTTTTTCGCGTCACGGTCACCGTGCGTAACCTATGCTTTCTCCGGAAGCCTCCAGGTGTGGGGGCCGGCGCCCAGGGAGTCAACGACGATGATCAAACTAACGCACCTCAGCGGAGAAGCGTTCCTGCTGAATGCCGAGTTGATTCGGTATGTCGAGGCCCGGCCTGACACGTTCATCACGCTCACCACGGGCGACCGTATGGTGGTCCGCGAGAGCATGGACGAAGTGCTCGGCCTGACCGTGGCGTACCAGCAATCCAAGCACCTGGTTCCGCCCCCGCGCTACGGCAATCACCGAGCATGCGGCGCGAACGCGGCGCCAAATTCCTGACCTGGCAAGCGTCCTAACTCCGCTCGCTCCCGCAAGCGGCTCCATTGAAGACCGCCCTTAGCCCGCCTTGTTCGCTCACCCCTTATGGATATTGCAACGCTCGTTGGCCTGATCATGGTCGTGGCGCTGATGGTCGGTTCGATCATCGTCGGCGGCGGCTCGTTCATGGCGTTTGTCGACGTACCTTCGATCCTGGTCGTCGTCGGCGGATGCATCGCCGCGGTGCTGATGTGCTTTCCGCTCAAGCGCATGTTCGTCACGCCGCTGGTGTGCAAGAAAGTGTTTTTGAATAAAGGGCAAGACATTCCCGCGTTGATCCAGACCTTGGTGGGCCTGGCTGAGACGGCCCGCCGCGAGGGTCTGTTGGCGCTGGAGGCCAGGCTGGACGAGATCGACAATGACTTTATCAAGCTCGGCATTCAAATGGCGGTTGACGGCTCGCAGCCTGAAGTGATCGAGGACGTGCTCCGCTCGGCCATGGAGTCGCTCTCGTCCCGGCATGCCGACGGCAAGGCGATCATGGATCAGCTCGGCCGCTTCGCACCAGCCTTTGGCATGATCGGCACGTTGATGGGCCTGATCATGATGCTCGGCAACATGTCGGACCCGTCCAACATTGGCGCCGGCATGGCGGTGGCGTTGATTACCACGCTCTACGGGGCGATTATCTCCAACGGCATGTTCCTTCCGTTTTCCGAGAAACTGGCGTACCTGCACAAACAGGAGATGCGGTCGATGGACATCATCCTCCGCGGCATTATGGCGATCCAGTCGGGAGAAAACCCGCGCGTGGTCGAACAGAAGCTCAAGACCTTCCTCGCCCCCAACCAAAGCCTTCGCAGCGAAGCCGCCTAGTGTAGTCACTTACTCCGCAAGTGACCAACGCCGAGGCGAAGCGAGCCGCAGAATCCGCTTGTTACCCCAGCGGTTGGTTACTCGCGGAGCGAGTGACCTACATTTGAGAACCATCAGACTTGGCGGAAATCCCTCCCTGGCGCATTCCTTGATTGACCCATGGCCGAAGAAAGCAGCAGCGCCGGCGGAGTGCCCGAGTGGGTCGTGACCTTTGGCGACATGATGTCGCTGTTGCTCACCTTTTTCATCATGCTGGTGTCGATGAGCGAGGTCAAACAAGACAAGAAGTTCCAAGCGATGGTCGAGTCGATGCGCAAACAGTTCGGGCATGACCTTTCCCAAGTGAATCTTGTTCCGGGCAATCTGCGGGCGCGCAACTCCTCGTTCGACAAGCTCGCCACGATGGGCCGCGCGCAAAAACTCGACACACACAACGGCGGCGCTCCGGTCGACGCGCCGGTGGGCGATCGTCCCCGCGTGCAGATCGTTCGCCCCGGCGACCGCACCGCGGTGGGGACCGTCATCTTTTTTCAGGAAGACGCGGTCGCACTCACCGACGAACACAAGGCCATTCTCCGCGACGAAGCGCGAAAGCTGTTCGGCAAGCCACAAAAGATCGAGATTCGCGGCCATACCACGCTCCGGCCGGCGCCGTCCGAGCGGGGCTATGCCGACAACTGGGACCTGGCCTACCAGCGATGCCGCAGCGTTTATCGCTTCCTGGTGGACGAGCTAAAGGTCGATCCGAACCGTCTGCGTCTGTCGGCGGCCGGCGCCAGCGAGCCGGTCGAAATCGGCGCCGACCCGATCAAACTGCAACAAAACGCCCGCGTCGAAATATTCCTTCTCGATGAAACGGTGGAGGATTTCTTCGGCAGCGGACCACAACGACAATCGCGCTTCGTTGAATAATCATGACTGAGAACCCAACCTCAACTCCTGCCTCCGCGGGCCGTAAGTCGCTACTGGGCATGGTAATCGCCGCCGCCTTCATGGGAGCGGTCGTTGCGGCCGAGTGCTTGATCGCCTGGCTGATGATCCCCAGCGTGGACGACGTGGTCGCCAAGGCCGAGAGCCGCATTCAACAGCGCCAGCCGGCCTCAGCCGATCCCGTCGATGTGCTGGCGCCCGAGGCCGAGCAAAAACCCACCGTCGAAGTCGATCTGGGCGAGCACAACTTTAGCTCTTACATGCCGTCGCGCGGCGCCAACCTGCGCATCGACTTCCACTTGTACGGCATTATCTATAAGGAGCAACAATCGGAGTTCGATGGCCGTTACGGGCCGATCGCCAATCGCTTGCGGGAATCGGTGCTGGTGGTGGTCCGCAACGCCGAGGTTGCCGATCTGACCGAAGCGAATTTGGGATTGCTTAAACGGCGGATTTTGGAGAAAAGTAACGAACTGCTGGGGATGAACCTGCTGCGCGACGTGGTGGTGACGGAATTTACCTACGTCGAGCAATAAAGCAGGGTGTTTGGGGAGCTTGGAGACAGTCGGCTCGCGCCGGCTACTCCCGCGAGCCAACCGCAAGGAAGCTAGTACGATGCCGGACGGACCCGACCAAATCACCCAGGACGAAATCGAAGCCTTGCTGCGTCAAACGCAGGGTTTTGCTCCGCAGGATTCCGCTTCCGCGCCTTCTCTTCCCGGCAAGCCGGGCGATGCCGCCGTGAGTCTGGCGCCGCCGCGCGCGGCCGACTCGGCGCCGCGTTCAGTGAACCTGGATGGCGCCGCGAATGATATTGAACTCTTGTTGCGACAGGCCGAAGACGCGATGGCCTCGGTCCATGCCCCTGCGGAACCGACGCCGCCGGGGGCCGCGCCGTTTCACTGGCGGGATTTTGGCGGTACCCCCGCGTCCAGCGAGAAGGCCACGCTCGAATTACTGCGCGACGTCGAGTTGGAGTTGAAGATCGAACTCGGCCGCACGCAAATGTACCTGGAAGAAGTGCTCGCGCTGCGGAAAGGTTCGGTCGTGCCGCTGGAGAAGTTGGCCGGCGACCCGGTCGACGTGTACGTAAACGGCCGCCTGATCGCCCGCGGCGAAGTGCTGGTGCTCAACGAGAACTTTTGCGTCCGCGTGGCCGAGCTGATCGCCGGCGAAGAACCGTAATGTAACTTCAATCAATCGTTTGTTCCTTGGCGAACGGGGGGCGCCAGCCCCCTGATGCGCAACGCACCGGCGCCGATTCGATTCCGGGGCTTAGGCCCCCGCTCGCCGAAGGCCAGTTGGCGCAACCAATCACTTGACGCTGCCTTAAGAGGACCGCCACGGATGGCGCCGACCGTTTCGCTACTGGCGATTGCGCTGCTTCTGGGAGCCGAACCGGGCGCCGCGCCGGATGCTCCCTATGCGCCGACGTTCGATGCGGTCCCAAGCCCCCTTCCTCCGCCGCCGGCCGAAGCGGCGTCGCGCCCCGCGGGCGGTTGGGCCGTCGCGCCCGTCGCGGCCCAAGCGCCGGCCACGGAAGAAGTCGCCGAGTTCGTCCCCGAGGTTGCTGACGACGCCGCGCTGCCTTCGCTCAAACTGGCGCCGCCCACGCGTTCCGATCCATCGGCGGACGACAAGCCCGAGCCGCCTTCATCGGCCGGCGCCGTGACCAGCATTGTTTCGAGCCTGGCGGTCGTGCTGGGTCTGTTCTTTCTGGTGGTCTGGTTCGCGCGCCGCAGCGGCCCCAAGGGCGGCTTGCTGTTGCCGACCGAAGTGCTGGAAGTGCTGGGGCGTTCACCGCTCACCGCCCGACACCAGATGCACGTGGTGCGGTTCGGGAACAAGTTGCTGCTGCTGAGCGTGACCGCCACCGGCGCCGAACCGCTGGCGGAGATTGACGACCTGGCCGAAGTCGAACGGGTGTCGGGCATTTGCCAGGAGCTGCAACACGGCAGCATTACCGAGACGTTTCGCCAGGTGTTTTCCCAATTCGCCAACGAACCGGCCCGCGACGGTTTCGTCGGCGCCGGCCGCGAGTAGCCCCCCGCCATGCGTCCTTTCCGCCTCAATACGCTTCCGCGAACTCGGCTCAAGGCCGCCGCGGTCGCGCTGTTGTTGCTGGTCATTCCCGCGCGGGCGGCGGCCCAGGATTTCCCGGTGAATCCCGTCGCGCCGCAAGCGGCGCCGGCGGCCGTCGAGAATTTCCTGACCGCTGGCCCCCAGGTGTGGACAAGCCCCGAGGGGCTAAGCTCGTCGCTGCAAATCCTGCTCTTGCTAACGGTGTTGAGCCTGGCGCCGTCGGTGCTGTTGATGACCACCAGCTTTATCCGCATCATCGTGGTGCTGGGCCTGTTGCGGCAGGCGCTGGGGACGCAACAGCTTCCGCCCAGCCAGGTGATTACCGCGATCGCCCTGTTTATGACCGTGGCGATCATGACGCCGGTCTGGAACGAGGTGTACAACGAGGCGATTGCTCCTTACACCGATCCCAACGGGCAAATCAGCTTGCAAGAGGCGTGGACCAAGGGCGTGTTGCCGGTGCGCCAGTTCATGAGCCGGCAAATCGAGGCCGCCGGCAACAGCGACGACGTGTGGCTGTTTTACTCGTACTACCCGCAGCGCTACCACGACGCCCCGCCACAAAGCTACGACGACGTGCCGCTCCAAGTGCTGCTGCCGGCGTTTGTTCTCAGCGAGCTGAAAACCGCATTTTTGATTGGCTTCCAGATTTACTTGCCGTTCCTGATTTTGGACATCGTGATCGCCAGCGTGACCGTGTCGATGGGCATGATGATGCTGCCCCAGGCCATGATCTCGCTTCCGTTCAAGCTCTTACTGTTTGTGATGGTGGACGGCTGGCACTTGGTGGTCGGCATGTTGCTGGAAAGCTTCGCCCTGATGTGACGCCGTCCAAGAACAAATGAAGGTGACGCGCGGAGCGAGCAACCTCCATGGAAAAACAATCTCGCCGCACGACGCGCACGATTTCTTGAAACTGCACGAACCTGGGCTTTCCGGCCGAGGTTCACAGCCCCACGTTCAATCCCATGGATCCCCAAGACGCGATTGACTTAGGCCGGCACGCCATTGTGGTCTCGCTGCTGATCGGCGCGCCGGTGCTGCTGGTCGGCATGTCGGTGGGGTTGGCGGTGGGGTTGCTGCAAGCGCTCACCCAGATTCAGGACCAGACCATATCCTTCGTGGTCAAGATTGTGGCCATGATCGTAACCTTGGCGTTCACGCTGCCCTGGCTCTTGCAAACCATGATCGACTACAGCCACGACCTGATTACCAACATCCCCGCCACGATCCTGAGCGGTTGAACCACCGCCGGGAATGGAACGGAAAACGTGACCCGGCCTGCACATCCCGCGATGGGCGCGGACTTCGCATGGCGACCGCAGTCGAACTTTATTTGAACCCGCTGTTGGTGTTCCTGCTGGCGCTGGCCCGCGTGGGCGCGCTGGTTGCGTCGGCGCCGGTGCTGGGCGCGCCGTCGGCGCCCATGCGCATTCGGGCGCTGCTGGCGGTAAGCGTCTCGGCGATGGTCGCGCTTTCCTTCTGGAGCGTGCAAGTTCCCGAACCGGCCACGCTCCTACAACTGATGACGATGGTCGCCAGCGAAGCCGCCTGGGGACTGGCCCTGGGCATGGGCGTGGCGATTCTCTTTGCGGGCTTGCAAGCCACCGGACAACTGCTGGGGGAAATGAGCGGCATGCAACTGGCCGACGCCATTGACCCGAACTTTAACGTCAGCATGCCGCTGTTTGGGCAACTGCTCAACCTGGTGGCCCTGGCGGTGTTTGTGCTCCTGGGCGGCCATCGCCAGGTAATGGCCGCTTTGCTGGATAGCTTTGTCGCCATGCCGCCCGGACACGCGGCGTTTTCGCAAGGGCTAAGCACGGTGCTAATCGACGCGGCCGGCCAGAGTTTTGAACTTGGCGTGCGGGCCGCGGCGCCCGTGTTGACTGCGGTGCTGTTGGCCACCTTGGTGTTGGGCCTGGTGAATCGCACGCTCCCGCAAATGAACGTGATGGCGGTCGGCTTCAGCCTGAACGCGGTCATCGCCATCGCCGCCTTGGCCGTCTCGTTGGGCGCCGCCGTGTGGATTTTTCAAGATGAAGTCGAACCGCTCCTGGACGCCATCCGCGACGCCGCCCCGAGTCCGGCCGAAACCCCGTAATTTCAATAGAACACTTAACCACGGATGAAACGCGGATCAAGAGGAGCGAGTTGTCATGGGCTAAGTCCTCGGATCGAAGTTTTTTTTACTTCTTATTCGTGTTCAATCCGTGTTTCATCCGGGGCTAATTTTTGCTCGAAAAAAGTTAACAGACGGGACCGATGGCCGAGGACGCGGGCGATAAACAATTCGAAGCGACGCCGCATCGGCGCCAGAAGGCGCGCGAGGAAGGCCAGGTTCCGCAAAGCACCGATCTGGCATCGGCCGTGGTGCTGGTTGGCGGGTTGGGAGGTCTGCTCTTTTTCGGTCGCGGCTTGTTTGACTTTCTGGGCGAACTCGCCCGGCGGCAATGGAGCCAACAACCCGAGTTGGACGCCGATCCCGGCACATTCTTCGCCCTAGCGGCGGCAACGGGAGGAGAACTGGCTCGCGTGCTGTTCCCGCTGCTGGGACTTTTGCTGGCTACAGCCGTGCTGGTCAACCTGGCGCAAGTGGGATTTCTCTTTCTCCCACAGAAGCTGTCGTTCGACCTCAATCGGATCAATCCGTTGTCGGGCTTCCAACGCTTGTTCTCGCTTCCCAGCGCCGCGCGGTTGACGTTTGGCCTGTTCAAGATGGCGGTGGTCGGATTGGTCGCGGGCCTGAGCCTGTGGGGACAGGCGGGCGCCATCTTGATGTTGCCCGGCCGCGGCGCCGCCGAGATCGCCGCATTCCTTTGCCAAATCGTCTTTTGGACGAGCATGAAAATCGCCGTAGCCTTGGCGGTGCTGGCGCTGCTGGATTACCTTTTCCAGCGCTGGAAGCACAGCCAGGACTTGCGGATGACGCATCAGGAGATGCAGGAGGAAATGAAAAACCTCCAAGGCGATCCGCAAATTATCGCCCGCCGCCGCGCCGTGCAGCGGCAGTTGGTGATGAATCGCCTTGCGAACTCGGTGCCCGGCGCCACGGCGGTGGTCACGAACCCCACGGAGTTAGCCATTGCACTCAAGTACGACATGGACACCATGGCCGCGCCGGTGGTGGTGGCCAAGGGTGCGGGGATTCTGGCCCAGCGCATCCGGCGTTTAGCCTTGGAGAACGGCATCCCGATTGTCGAGCGCAAGCAACTGGCCCGCGTATTGTATAAGGAGGCCGACGTGGGCAAACCAATCCCCACCGAGCAATTCGCCGCCGTGGCCGAGGTGCTCCGCTATGTGTATCGCCTGCAAGGCCGCGCCATCACCCCGCCGCCACCCCGCGCCGCCTAACGTCGCGGACGTGTGTGACGACGCAGAGCGTAGTTACGAGGGGAACCTCACGGGTTCGCTGGGGACTTCTCGGGGGTCAGTGGTCCGATGTACTCGGTCGCCACCACGATGTCGTCAAACGCCACGCGATGCACTGGGTTGGGTTCGTCCTGGCGGTTCTGCCTCGCGGCGTTCTCGGTCACGTAGTGCAGCAGCCAGAAGAAATTCAGCTTCAAGCGTTCATCGGTCCGCCAACGGAATCCCTCGAAAGGTTCGCCTCCCCCTTCGACCAAGGCAAAGCCCATGCCGGTCCAGTCTCCGCGACGCACGCCGGGCGCCACGTGCATGGCCAACTTGCCATCCAGCCACAACGCCAGTTCGCCGTCGCGCTGCTCAGGCCGTGAGTTGAGCTGGACCATGACTTCCACGCATTGCCACGCGCCGCGCTCGATTTGTTTCGGCCGAATTGGCGTGATGCCGTTTCCCCAATACCGCCCGCCCGCCGACACCTTCATTTCGGACCAGTATGCGTAAAAGCTCCACGTGCCGGGCGGCTTGAAGCGGCCGCGCTGCCCGTGCGGCTCGATTCCGATCGTGAATCGCTCGTCGCCGCGGGGACGTTCACCGGCGCCGCCTTGCGGCCAAGCGGTTGACGGGCGATAGCCGCCCAAGTGGACAAAGTGATGCACGTAGTCCGAGTCCTCGTCAAATCGCACGTAGAACCGCGCGAACAACCGCTCCACTTCGCGCGGCAACCGGCGGTATAGATGGCCGCCGGTGTTCTCGCCGAGGGTGGCGGTCATGACGAGCGATCGCTTGCCGGCGCTGGCGGGCGGGGCGTCTTCGCGGAATGAGAGCACCTGGCCGCCCTCGTTGCTGACGCTTTCCCACCGTTTTTTCAGGGCGGCCACGTCGCCCGATTCAAAATCCTCGACCAACAACACCCGCTCGTCCTGACGGATGCCGCGATCTCCGGGATACTTCGCCGCCAGCCCCGCGCCTTGCGGCAGCTCGGCGGCCGAAGCGACCGACGCTCCTATTCCCACCACCGCCATGCCCAGCGCCAGCCGCCACGTTAAGGAAAGCACCGCGACCATGATGAAGCCTTTCAAGGGAGAAGAAGTCAAAACAACCGCTTTTGGCCGCCGGGCAACGCGGGCGGGCGGAATTGCGAGCTGTCGAGGTCCGGAAAGGAACCGTCCAGGCCGAACTTCGCGACAAACAACTTGAACGTGGCCTTCAAACTCTCGGCGTAGGGGCCTTCGCCTCGCATCCGGCGGCCGAAATCCGCCTGATACAGTTCGCCGGAGCGCGTCGCCCGGAGCAGGCTTTCGACCTTGGGCTTGGCAAGTGGAAAATGGGCGTCCAGCCACGCCAGGAAAATCGGTTCGACCGCCAGCGGCAGACGCAACAGGACGTAACCGGCCGAGCGGGCGCCCGCTTCCGCCGCGGCTTGAAGAATTTGCGGGACGTGGTGATCGTTCAAACCGGGAATGATCGGGGCCACCATCACCCCCACCGGCACGCCGGCTTCGGTCAAGGCTCGCATCGCCCGCAACCGGGCCGCGGGCGCCGCGGTGCGCGGCTCCAACCGCCGCGCAAGTTCGGCGTCCAGCGTGGTGATGCTGATGAACACGTGAGCCAGGTTCCGCGCCGCCAGGGGCGCCAGTAAATCCAAATCGCGGGCCACCAATGCATTCTTGGTGACGATCCCCACGGGCTGGTTGGCCTCGTTCATCACTTTCAACAAACCGCGCGTGAGTTGAAATTTGCGCTCGGCGGGTTGGTAGCAGTCGGTCACGCCCGACATCGAAATCGCCTCTCCGGTCCAGCGGGGGTGGTTCAACTCCTTTCGCAGCAGCCGGGGCGCGTCGAACTTGACCACGATTTTCGACTCAAAATCCAGCCCGGCGTTCATCCCCAGCGTTTCATGGCCCGGCCGCGCGTAACAGTATGAGCAGCCATGTTCGCAGCCGCGGTAGGGGTTGATACTGTAGGTGAAGGGAATATCGGGGCTATTGTTGCGGGCGATGATGGTTTGCGAATGGTCCGGCAAAAATTGGGTGGGGGCGGGGCGCTCGAAGGGCTGAAAATCGTCGCTCCCTTCCAGGTGCTCCCAATCGGCTTGGTGGTGGGTTTTCTCAAAGCGGTTGGGCGGATCGACCGCCGCGCCGCGTCCCTTGAGTGGCCGGCGATTCAATGCGTCCTCCCGGTAAAGATACCGCCGCGTTGTGCGAGAAAACAAAATTCATTATACACATGTACAGTAAAAAATCAAGAGGCGGCTTGCGGAGAAAATCGGCGCCATCTTTGCAAGAGATTACTGCGAAACAACTTCCAGAAATGGAAAAAGTTCGGCGGTTGCGCAGCGGAGCGTTGTTTTGCGGCGGCGCCCTCGGTCACTGACCGCCGCGACGGCCGGCGCCTTTGAGGTACGCCTCGAATTGCTTGCGATATTCCGGCGGCGGGGCGGTGCGGTGGCCCGCGTCGCGCAGACCGCGTTGTTCGTCCGCCTGGGTGGCGCCGCGACGGAGATTCGGGTTCGCGGGCCGCAAGCCGAGGCTTTCCAGCGTTTCTTCCATCGTTTGGCGGGCCTCGTCGCCCGCGGGGCCGCTTTGCGCGGCGGCGCGCTTCATCGCTTCCCAGCGGGCGAGAAACCGCTGCATGTCTTCCGGCGTCCAGCCAAGTTTCTCCAGCAGTTCCGCGTCGGCCTGGTTCCTTTGATCGCGGAGCGTCTCCAAAGCCAAGTCGGTCGCCTTGCGGGCGTATTCGAGATTCACCTCGGCGTTTTCCGGCACGGACGGCGGCGGCGTTTGATCCTGCGGCGGGCTGGTGTCGGGGGCGCCTCCCTCCGGCGGCGGGGCGCCAAAGGTGTGCTGCCCGGCGCCTTCGCGATTGCCGCCTTGCGTGGCGTTTGGCGAAGGGGGCGAGCCGGCGCCCGGCGGCGTTGGGGGCGCCTGGCCAGGCTGCCCGTCTTGTGGCGATGCTTTCGGCTGGGGCGTTCCCGCGCCTTGTGGATCGGACTGCACACCGCTGCCGGCGCCGGGAGTCTGACTCGGGTTGCCGGTGGGACGGTCGGCCAGTTGTTGATTACCGGGTTGATTGGAAGTTTCGCCGGCGCCGGCCTCGTTGGCGGCTCCCGCGCCTTCATCGGCCGCGGAAGAACTGCCGGCGCTGTCGTTGCCCGCCTGCTTGGCGCCCTGGCCGCCACCCTGCTCGCCGCCGCCGCTCCGGTCGCCGCCCTGGCCGCCTTGTGAGTCGGACTGCCGCTTGCTGGTGCTGGGCGACGAGGCGCCGCTGTCGGACTCCTTGGCGTTGCCGCCGTCGGAGTCATTTTGCCGATCGCGGTTTTGCTCCTGCGACTCGGGCGAACCGCGCGCGTTGTCGGTCTTGGCCCCCGCGCCGGATTCGCCGCTGTCGCCCCGGCCGGGATTGGGCTGCTTCGCGCCGGGTTGGTTTTGCGGATTGGCTTGTTCCGGTTGCGTCTCGGCCGGTCCTTGCGGCGAGCCGCCCTGGCCCGCACCGGACTGCTCGCCTTCGGACTCGCCATGTTTTTGATCGGGCTGCTGGGCTGCGCCGTCTTGGTTTTGTTGACCGGCGGCGGCGGGCGATTCGCCCGGTTGTGGCGCTGACGAGGGGCGCGGCTGACCACCCGCATCGCCGCTGGACGGCTGCTTGTTCGGCGTCGCGGGATTGGACGAGTCGCCGCCTGCGGAATTCGGCTGGCTGCCGCCGTTGGCGCCCTGGCCGCCCTGCTTTTGTTGTTGCTCTTTGAGATACTCTTGGATGCGTTCAAAGACTTCCCGATCCTGCGCGCCATCGGTCGAAAGCGGCTGCTGGCCCGCGCCGTCCGCGGGTGACGGCTCGCCGGATGGTGAAGCGCCGTTTCGCGGCGTGGACTGCCTTGCGCCGCCCGCTTGACCCGATGATTGTCCTTGGCCGCCCGAAGCGCCGTCTGGGTTGCCGTTCATCGATTGCGAGGAAGCGGCCGAATCGCCCTCGTTCGTGGCGCCTTCGCTTCCGCCGCCTTGGCCGCCTGCGTTGTTGTCAGGACTTCCGCCTTGTTCGGTGGAGTCAGCGCCTTCGGGATTCATCGGCGACTGGCCCGAACCGGCGCCGCCTGATTGACTCTGTCCTGATTGACTCTGTCCTGATTGACCTTTTCCTGATTGACCTTGTCCCGATTCGCCCTGTCCCGATTCGCCCTGTCCCGATTCGCCCTGTCCCGATTCGCCTTCGCCGGTTTGTCCCTGGCCGGATTCTCCTTGGCCGGCGCCGCCCGATTCGCCTGAGCCGCTTTCGCCTTGGTCTTTTTCTTTGTCGTCGTCGGAGCCTTGGCCCTCGTCGTTGCCTTCGGCATCATCCGAACCGCCGTCGGAGGATTCGTCGTCGGCCGATGATTCTTGTTTCTCGCGGGCGGAATTGGCGCCTTCGTCGCTCTTGGCAGCGGTGACGATGAGATGAAAATTTGGCGTCCGGGCCGAGTTAGGTTCCGGCGTGGTCTGTCCCGGCGCGGCGCGGTTGTCTTCGGCCCGCGCCCAGCAAACCACCTGGTCGCCCGCCTTCAAGCCGAGTTGGCGCGGCGTGAAGGTATGTTTGACCACCACTTGCCCGGTACGTCCGGCCGGATCATTCAGCAGCGGCGCCAGGGACAAGTCGCTGCCGCCCGCCACCGCCCGCAGTTCGACGACGCTCACGCCGTAGTCGGGGTCGAGGGCGCGGATCACGATTTCGCGCGAACCGTCTTCGGGAATCTCTGTCCGCGATTGTCGGGGATCGAGCACTTCGACCTCGGGCGGCAGATCGCGCTGTACGTCGAGGGCGTGGACAATCGGCCCCTCGTTGCGGAGTCCTTCCTTCGTCACGAACCGCACGCGGTAACTGCGATGCCGCGGCGCCGATTTTTGCGCGTCCCATTCCAAGCGAAACGAGCCAGTGGCCATGCGGTCTTCGACCTGCATCGGCAACCGTTTGAGCGTAGCGGAGCTTTCAGCCGACGATTCGGCCAGCAGTCCGCCGCCCACGGGCGGGTCGAACTCGATCCAAGCCGATTGCATGGGCTGGTTCGCTTCGGCCCGCACCGTGATGCGCGTTCCCTCTAAGGCCGAAATGTCGCCCTGATTTTCGATCGTTTGCGGCGCGCGCCGCGTGTAGTTCGGATACACATATTCGATGCTGCGCACGATGGCCGATGGCGCGGGCGAAACATGCACCCGATATTCCGCACTCAGCGCATCGCCGGCCCGCAGACGATAACGAAAATCCTGCTGGGCGCCGCTTCCCTCGGAAGGCAGCACGCCTTGCCAGCGGCGGCCGTCCTCGCTGCGGGTCATCGCCACCGCGGCGTCAACAATTTGACCGTCGGCGGTTGAATAGAGGATCGTTGGCTGTTCCTCGGCGCTCAAACCTTCCACCACGGCCGAGACTGTCAGAGCGTGGCCGTGAAACACTTCCGCGTCGCCCGGCGTCACGTCGCGAATGGCGACTTGCGAAGGACGCGCCAAATCGGCCAGCGGCGCCAGGACCCGGGCCACCGTGCGCCAGGGACTCTTGGGCGAAGCAACCTGATAGATCGCGCAGGCCAGCACCACCACCACCAGCGCGTAGCCCAGACGCAGCACCGCCGCGCGATCGACCGCCGTGTCAACAGGCGCGCTGGTGATGTCGGCTGCGGCTTGCCGCTCCAGCGCGTCGCGCACCACCACGGCCTCGTCGTCGTGGGACCGCACCAGCAGATAATTAATCAGGCTATTCTTGAGGTTCGGCTGGCGGCGTTCGATCGTGTGCGCCGCGTACAGCGGGTTGACGTTCCGTACCAGGGCCGGCGCGATCCATCGCCAGGTGCAATAACCCGCCCATCCCAAGAGCGCCGCCCAGGCCGCCAACCGGCCTGGCACGCGCAGATCGAAAAGCCAATGATCGACCAGGGCCGCCGCCAGCAGCAAGGTGAGCATTCCCACCACCATCGCCAACAGGCCGAACAGCACGTCGACCGTTTTGACCTGCGACCGGGTCCGGTCGAGTTGCTCGTCAACCAGGCGTCGCTCGGGCGACTCAGGCAACGGCGGCGGCGTGGGGATGGTAACGGGCGACATAAAAATCCATCGCGAGGAACCGGCGGTCGATTTTCACGGGCCGAAGACCAACGCGTCTCCGGAATCTTGCGCAAGCGGCAACATTAGCAACCAGCGGAAAAGTCGGGGCCGCGTCGGCCTCCGGCGATTTTCTCACTCTTGGTATATTCGACGGGGGATGCTTCACGCGTGCAACGTGTCGCAAGCCTGCTTCCTATTATAGACGACCGGCGCGAATCTCCTACCAACTTCATGCCCGCACGACCCGCACTTCCCGTAGACGCCGTGCTTCCGGCGCTGGTGGACGCCGTCCAAACGCATCCGGCGGCGGTGCTGCGCGCCCCCGCCGGGGCGGGAAAGACGACCCGCGTGCCGCCGGCCTTGCTGGACAGCGGCATGGGCAAGGCCGGAAACATCCTGGTGCTTCAACCACGACGATTTGCCGCGCGGGCCACGGCCCGCCGAATGGCCGTCGAGCGCGGCGAAGCGGTGGGAGCAACAATCGGCTACCAGGTGCGGTTCGAGCGCAAGATTGGTCCCGGAACGCGCGTCCGCGTGATGACCGAGGGCGTGCTGCTGCGCAAACTGCTGGACGACCCGTTTCTGGAAGACGTGGCGGTCATTGTCTTTGACGAATTTCATGAGCGGAGCCTGGAAGCGGACCTGGCCTTGGGCATGGTGCGACGCGTGCAAGAGACGGTTCGGCCCGAGTTGAAGATCGTGGTGATGTCGGCCACTCTGGCCGCCGAACCGATTGCAGCGTATCTGGGCGGTTGCCCGGTGATCGAGTGCGAGGGCCGGATGTATCCCGTCGCCATCGAGTATGTCACTGCGACCGACCGGGCCTCGCTGGCGGAATTGGCGGCGCGGGGCGTGCGGCAAATGCTCGAAATGACCGAGGGCGACATCTTGACTTTCTTGCCCGGCGTGGGCGAGATTCGCCAGGCGGCGACGTTGTTGGAAGACACCGCGGCTTGTCACGGCCTGGCGGTTATGCCGCTCTTCGGAGACTTGCCGCCCGAGCAACAAGACGCGGTGCTGGCGCCCATCGACCGAAGAAAGATCGTGCTGGCGACGAACGTGGCCGAAACGTCGGTCACCATCGAAGGCGTAACCGGCGTGGTCGATACCGGCGCGGCCCGCGTGTTGCGCTACGATCCGGCGGTGGGACTGGACCGATTGGAGTTGCGGCCGATCTCGCGCGCGTCGGCCCAGCAGCGCGCCGGACGAGCCGGGCGCACGCAGCCGGGCGTGTGCTTGCGGATGTGGCCGCGGGCCGCGGACATGGGCCGTCCGGAATTCGAGGAGCCGGAAATTCGCCGCTTGGACCTGGCTGGCGCGGCGCTCAAGCTGCAAAGTTGGGACGAGCCTGACGTGTCGCGGTTCCCCTGGTTTGAGGCGCCGCGTCCCGAAGCGGTCGAGCGAGCCAGTCATTTCTTGCGGCTGATCGGCGCCATCGACGAGAACGGCGCGACCGACCTGGGCCGGCGCCTGGCCCGCTTGCCGGTCCATCCGCGCTTGGGACGATTGTTGATCGAGGGCGCAAGGCGCGGCGTCATTCCCCGCGCGGCGCTGGCGGCGGCGCTGCTCTCGGAACGCGATCCGTGGGTGCGCGAGGAAGGCGGCTTTCGTCAAGAGGCGGCGCATGCCTCGCAGTCGGACCTGCTGGATCGTGTTGTCGTCCTGGAGGAATACGAGCAACGCGATTCCCGCGCCGCCGCGATGTTGCATCGCGGGGGAGCGAAGGCGGTGCTTCGCGCGCGGGACCAATTGTTGCGCGAGACAAAGGCGATGGACGAGTCGCACACCAACAACCATCCCACCGACGAGGATTTCTTGCGCTCGGTGTTGGCCGCTTTTCCCGATCGCATTGCTCTGCGCCGCGAGCCGCATGCCCCGCGCGGCCTGATGGTCGGCGGTCGCGGCGTGCGGCTGGCGACCGGCAGCGCGGTCAAGGACGCAGAGTTGTTCGTCTGCGTGGACGTGCAAGACGCCGGCAGCGAGGCCGTGGTCCGAATCGCTTCGGCCGTGGAGCGGGACTGGCTGCCGCGCGCGTTTCTCAAGACGCAAATTGCGGTCACGTTTGACGAGGCGCAAGAGCGGCTCCTGGCGCGGCGGCGTTTGCTGTGGCAAGACCTGGTGCTGGAGGAATCGCCCACGGCCCTGCCGCTGGACGCAACGACGGCCGAGGCGCTCGCGCAACACGCGGCCGCGCGCTGGGAGCGGGCGTTTCCGACCGACGACGCCGAGACGATGAACTTCGTCCAGCGCGTGCGCTGCCTGCGGCAATGGGCGCCCGACCTGAACTTGCCGTCCTTGGACGATGCGCAGCTTCGCGAACTCCTGCCCACGCTGTGCCAGGGCCGCCGCTCGCTGGCCGAGGTGCGCGCTGCCCCGTGGCTGACGACGCTACAAGCGCTGTTTACCTGGGAGCAATTACAAACGATTGAGCGCGAAGCGCCGCCGCGGTTGCGTTTGCCCAAGGGCCGCCAAGCCTCGCTGGAGTACCAAGAAGGCAAGCCGCCGATCCTTGCCGCCCGCGTGCAGGAGTTGTTCGGGGTGCGCGAGACGCCGCGCATCGCTCGCGGCCGCGTGCCAGTGCTGCTCCACTTACTGGCGCCAAACTACCGCGTGCAACAAGTGACCGACGACTTGGCGAGTTTTTGGCGGAACACGTATCCGCAAGTTCGCAAAGACCTCCGCGGCCGCTACCCCAAGCACGCCTGGCCGGAAGATCCGCTGGGAGCGCTGGAGAAGTGATCGGGACTTACATGAAGTAGGGCGTTTGGTCTTTTCAGCGAACTCAAGGACGCTCGCCCTTTGGGCCTCGTTTGGCGTTGCCGGGTTCGAGAACTTGGAATATTACTCACCCAGGACCTTCACCAGCACGCGTTTCTCGCGTTGGCCGTCGAACTCGCCGTAGAAGATTTGCTCCCACGGACCGAAGTCGAGTTTGCCATCGGTAATGGCGACCACGACTTCACGGCCCATGACCTGGCGTTTCAGATGGGCGTCGGCGTTGTCCTCGCCCGTGCGGTTGTGCTGGTAGCGTTTAGGGGAATCGTCAAACGGCGCTAGTTGCTCCAGCCACAATTTAAAGTCGGCGTGCAGACCCGGCTCATCGTCGTTAATAAAGACCGACGCGGTAATGTGCATCGCGTTGCACAGGCAAAGCCCTTCGCGAATGCCGCTCCGCCCGAGGATCTCCTCGACCTGCGAGGTGATGTTGACGAAGTCCATCCGTGTGGGAACATGGAAGGTGAGATATTCGGTATGCGACTTCATAGCGCCTCCGCGCCGAGAGTGAAGATCGGTCGTTTTGGAGTTTGGGCCTCACGGAATTACGGACCTGCAACCGCCGCCGAGGTTGCATGGGGAATTAAGGACAACATAATCCTATTCCGATGAAACGGCAAGTTGATTTGCCACCATCGCTGACGCTCACGCCCAACGCTCACCAGAAAAACTTGGCGTCCCTGTACACGGGGTGCGGCTGACATCCTGTGGCGCTACGCTAGGCGATTTAGGTAAAAAAGGCGTCAGTGAACACGTTGGCGCGTGTTGCTTTCACTGACGCCTCACAG
>JAANMT010000051.1_pt1 | contig 101972 bp, 84 predicted proteins | sample 7279711 | NCBI WGS metagenome assembly JAANMT01 (sample SAMN14094538, study PRJNA606508) | bioreactor metagenome | isolation source: A lab-scale SPAN reactor treating ammonium-rich wastewater day 1 | place: Ireland: Galway | collected 2017-01-16
CCCCACGGGGTCGGGTAGGTTTTTCGGCCCGGGGTCTTGCGATGTGGTGAGTCGTTTGGCCGAAAAACCAACCCGACCCCTTGGGGGTGGTTATGCTAAGCGGCGGCGGCAGTCGTCGAGCATTTCGGCGGTGCGGCTGGCGCCGACGCGGGTGACGCCTAGCGCGCGGACTTCCAAGAGCGCGTCGAGGGTGCGCACGCCGCCTGCGGCTTTGACTTGCACGTGGGGCGGCGCGTGTTGCCGCATCAGCCGCAGGTCTTCCAGCGTGGCCCCGCCGCTGCCGTAGCCGGTGGAGGTCTTGACCCAATCGGCCCGCGCCTCGCCGCAGATTTCGCACAAGCGAATCTTGTGCTCGTCCCGCAGGTAGCAGTTCTCGAAGATCCACTTGATCTTCTGGCCGCGGTCGTGGGTGAGCGTGGTCAATTGAACGATCTCGGCCCGCACGTAGTCCCAGTCGCCGCTAAGCACCTTGCCAATGTTCACCACGGCGTCCAGTTCCTCGCCGCCGTCGTCCAGGGCTTGCTCGGCTTCCTGGAGCTTCATCGACGTAGTATGGCCGCCGTGGGGAAAGCCGATGGTCGTGCTGGCGCGGACCGTGCTTCCGCGCAACACTTCCGCGCACCGCCGCAAGTAATACGGCTTGATGCACACGCTGGCCACGTCGTACTCCCGCGCCAGGCGGCAACCGGCCTCCAGTTCTTCGTCGCTCAGCGTCGGCTGGAGCAACGAGTGGTCGATCATCTTGGCGATGTCGCGATAGGTAAAGTCAGAAGTCATGGGATTGCGAAATGCGAAATGAAAGTGGGAAACGCGCGGCGAAGGTTTGTTCATTCCGCACTCCGCATTGCGTTCACTTGTTCGTGAAACGGTAGAGGAAACCGAAGGCGTCGGTGAAGTAGACTTCGCCGGCTTCGTCTTCGCCAAAGGTGATCACCGGCATGTTCTTGAGGGGGAGCTCTTCGCGGGGCTGGATGCGGTAGTTGGTTTTCACCTTTTTGGCGTCGTAGTCGTAGTCCAGCGCCCAGACCAGGCCCGAGACGTAATCGGCGTACAGGTACTTGCCCACCAGCTCGGGAACTTCTTTGCCGCGGTAGACGTGGCCACCCGTGATCGACTTGCCGATGTCGTGATGGTATTCCCAGATCGGATCAATCAGGTCCTTGCGTCCCTTGCCGCCGTCGCCGGCAAAGGGGTGCGTCGCCTCGCGGAGGTTCCACCCGTAGTTGCCGCCGGCCACGCCGAGGTTGATTTCCTCCCACAGGTTCTGGCCCACGTCGGCGATCCAGAAGGCGTTGTTCTTGCGGTCGAACGACATCCGCCACACGTTGCGCAGCCCATAGGCCCAAATCTCGCCCCGCGCTTCGGGCTTGTTCACAAAGGGGTTGTCCTTGGGAATGGCGTATTGGAGATCGCCTTGCTTGCGGTCCACGTCGATCCGCAGGATCGAGCCGAGCAGCGCCTTGAGGTTCTGCCCGTTGCCTTGCGGATCGTTCGCCGCGCCGCCGTCGCCCAGGCCGATGTACAGGTAACCATCCGGACCAAACAGGATCGTGCCGCCGTTATGGTTCCAGTAGGGCTGCGGGATCCGCAGGATTTCCTGCTCCGAGGCGGGGTCGGCCCGGTTGGGATCGTCCTTCGAGACACGGAACCGCGAAATTACCGACGTGTGCGGCGGCGCGTCGGCCGAGGTGTAATAGAGGAAGAATTCGCCGTTCTCGGCGTAGCGCGGATGGAAGGCCATGCCCAGCAGCCCTTCCTCGTTCTCCTTGTCTTTGTAGACGACCTTCTGGTTGATGTCGAGGAAGGTCTTTACTTCTTCCTGCTTTACGTCTTGCCGGTTGGGAAGCACCTGGACAATGCCTTGCTGCGTGGTCACGAACAACCGGTTCGAGCCGTCGCCGGCGTGGTTGACGATCACCGGCCGGGTGATCTTGATGTTGGGAAAGGCCCGCTCGATCGCGATGCCGGGGAGCGGCTTGGTTTCGATCCCACGAAACGTCTGGGCGTCCAGGCGGGCGGGCGCCGACCCCATCGACAACAAAACGCCGGCAAAGGCAAGGAGGCAATGCTGAAAGCTCATGAACCACCGGGGCAAGACGGAAAAAAAATGCGAATCGATGCAGTGTAATCAGGGCCGCCCCCCGGTTCCACTGGGCGGGCAACGCCGCGCGAGGCAAGCATTCCTGGCCATCGCCCCCATGGTTATAGGTCGTGGTGTAGTCTGACGATTTCCCAGATTTTTGCTGAACCCTCCTAACCCGAAGGGTTAGCGAGGACGGAAGTGGTGTCCTCGCTAACGCTTCGGGTTAGGATGGGTGAGGCGGCAAGCTCCAAAACCGCCAAACTGTACCGCGCACTTTACCGGGTCGGCGGTTGTGGAATCTTGCCGCCGGTTGGTAAATTGGGAAGGTAGGTTATAGAATAACAGGGTATCGAGTGTGCCTTGCTTTCCCTCGTTTTTTTCACGCATCGGGGGACGTTCGTACTCATCTTCCCCCTTTCCACGGATTGTAGCTATGCGTCGTTTGTTTGCTCTGGGGATCGCCGTTTTTCTTGCCGCGGGCGCCGCGGCGGAGGAACCGGGCAAAGTTCTTGGTCTTCGTCCCACGCAGCCCGAGAAAGGCCCGTTTGTGAAGACCGAACGCGGCTACATGGTTCCCTATACCGACAAAATTCCCGGCACGGACGTGACGTTTGAGATGCTCCCGATTCCCGGCGGGACCTTCAGCATGGGTAGCCCCGCCGACGAGGAAGGCCGCGAAGACGTGGAAGGCCCGCAATTCATCGTCACCGTCGAGCCGTTTTGGATGGCCAAGACCGAAGTGACTTGGGCGCAGTACAAGGCCTACATGAAGATGTACTCGCTGCTCAAGCAGTTCGAGTCGAACCAGGTGCGCCGCGTGACCGACGCCAACCGGATCGACGCCGTCACGGCCCCCACCGCGCTTTACGACCCCAGCTTTACCTACGAATTTGGCGAAGACCCGCAACTGCCGGCCGTGACCATGACGCAGTTCGCCGCCAAGCAGTACACCAAGTGGCTCAGCGGCCTGACGGGCGAACAGTACCGGTTGCCAAGCGAGGCGGAATGGGAATATGCCTGCCGGGCCGGCGCGAAGACCGCCTATTCGTTTGGCGACGACCCGGCCGGATTGGACGACTACGCCTGGCACGCCGGCAACTCGGAATATGAACCGCGCCTGGTCGCACAAAAGAAGCCCAACGCCTGGGGGCTTTACGACATGCACGGCAACGTCTGGGAGTGGGTGCTGGACGAGTACCTGGAGGACGGTTACCAGCGCTTCGCCGGCAAGAAGCTCAAGGCGGCCGACGCCGTGGCGTGGCCAACGAAGGCTTATCCGCGAGTGGTGAAAGGCGGCTCCTGGGACGACGAGGCCGACCGCTGCCGCTGCGCCGCCAAGATGGGCTCGGACGATCCGGAATGGAGTACGGAAGACCCCAACCTGCCGCTCAGCCCGTGGTGGTTCACGACCGACCCTTCACGCGCGGTTGGTTTTCGTTTCATCCGCCCGCTGAACGAGCGACCCAAGGCCGAGATGGCGAAGTACTGGGAGCCGGACGTGGAAGCGATCAAGCTGGACGTGGAAAACCGCCTCTTGGAAGGCCGTGGCGTGCTGGGCGTGGTCGATCCGGGGCTGCCCCAAGCGGCCGAAGCGTTATCGGACGAGTAGGGCGCCGAATGGCGTGCGAACGTCATTCCGACGCCGTTCGTTATGGAATCCTGACCCCGCGGTTCGCCGAGTCGCAATTGACACGAATTGCGGGCGTCTCTAGAATTACCCGTCTTTTGCCTATCTTTCCGAAAAGGGCGCTCGCGCCTCGGTTGCTCGGAGTTTGTTAATGAAAAAGTCGGATGTCGAGACCTTGCGGGAACGGCTGACGACGATGCGCGCTCGGCTGGTGGGCGACGTGAACACCATGTCCGACACCGCTCTCCACAAGAGCGGCAAAGAGGCCAGCGGCAACTTGTCCAGCGTGCCCATCCACATGGCCGACCTGGGCACCGACGCCTACGAGCAGGAGTTCACGATCGGCCGGATCGAGAACGACGAAGACCTGCTGGAGTTGATCGACGGCGCCTTGCAGCGGATCAAGGCCGGCACGTTTGGCGTCTGCGCCGAGTGCGGCGCCAAGATTCCCAAGGCCCGTCTCAACGCCATTCCCCACACGCCCTATTGCATCAAGTGCGCCGAGCAGAAGGAAGCGTAGGAGGGACGGCGTGTGCTTGCAGGCGTCCCACGGCGGCCGAAGAAAGCGAATTGCCTTCCACTCGCCGGCGCTTGCCGATCGGCTGGAACATGACGTCCAAACTTCAAAGGATTGAAGCCCCTTGAACCGCGCCGCAGTTGCCTTGTCTGAATCCTCATCGGAACCCCAATCCGCCGCTCCCCAAAAGCTCCCCCCCGCCGAGCCGGATTCGCTGCGGGGCCGCTACGCGCTCTTCTTTGCACTGGCGATTGGAGGATGCACGGCCGACCTGCTGACCAAGCATTGGGTCTTCCAGTGGCGCGGCATGCCCCGGCCGGGCAACGAGTGGTGGCTGATCGAAGGTTACGTGGGCATTGAAACCGCACTCAATCCCGGCGCGTTGTTCGGCATGGGGCGAGGGTACGGCTTTGTGTTCGCCTCGCTCTCGATCATGGCGGCGGTGGGGGTGCTGGCGTGGCTACACTTCGGCCGCGCGGCGCGGGACCTGCTGTTGACCATCGCCCTGGGATGCGTGCTAGGAGGCATCTTCGGCAACCTTTACGATCGCCTGGGCTTGTGGCATCCACCGGGCCAGCCCGACGTGTGGCGGAACGAAGTCCGCGATTGGATTCTCTTCCGCTGGGGCGACTACACCTGGCCTAACTTCAACATCGCCGACAGCCTGCTCGTGTGCGGCGCCGCCCTGCTGTTCTGGCACTCGTTCTGGTTCACCGAAGAGGCGAAGCCGGCGCAGAGTGAGTGAAAGGGCGCGTGTTTTCGTGTGGTGCACTCGCTCCACGAGCGCACCACATGGGGGAACCCGCCATGCTATCGTGAAAAATGCCCTAAAACACCACTTCCAGGCGTTTCCAGAACGAGTTGAAGCGTTCGTCGTTGTCGGACATCAAACGCACCGTGAGCCAGCCGGTCTGGCCGGCGCGGGAAGAGAGGTCCGCGTCAAAGTCGCGCCAGGTGCGCGACCCGAGCGTTTGATCGTCCAGCTTCTTATCCCAGAGCGTTTCTCCGCGGAACTCCACTTGCAGATGCGAGGCGCGAAGCTGGTCCATCGCTAGTCGCATTCGCAACTTCGCTTTGCCGTTTTGCGGAATGGTGATTCGCCGGGCGAAAACCACGGGTTGACTGCGCGAGCCATCGACCGACAACGCCTCGCGTTCGCCGTGCAGCTCGGGATAAAAGCCCGAGTGCTTTTCGACGATCGCGCGGAAGACATGCCATTCCGGCAGCACGCGCGGCGCGGCGTGCCGGGCTACTTCGCCGATGTGACGCAACCACGGGTCTTCCACCAGCGGCAGCGGCTCCTGCGCCTCGCCCTGGGGCGACAGCTCCACCAGGTCGCGATTCGGGTCTTGCGGGCCGGCGCCGACGAACGACCACAGCCGATCGTTGTGCGCCACGAGCGGGCCGAACCGCACTTCGTTGCGTTTTAGATCGTGCAGGGGAACGGCGGCCTGCTCTTCGCCCGTCGCTGGGTCCAGCCAGACCAGCTCGGGCCGCGGAGTGGCGTCGTCGCGTGGTCCCGCCACCGACCGCGTGTACACCAGGCCGCCGGTTGCGCTGCAAAGCCGCCCTTCCAGGCGTCCGCTGGCGGCGCGGCGCCACGCCGTTTCGCCGCTGGCGGGATCGAGCGCGAGGAAGCCATCGGCCGTTTCGACCAGCAGATGTTCCCCCGTCAGTCCGATCACGCGCTGGACGTCGGGCAGAACGCGCGTCCAGTAGCTACGGCCCGTGTCGGCGTCCACACATTCCAGGGAGCGCACGCCGGGTTGCGTCAGGAACAACCGCCCATCGACCACCAGCGGCGGCGCGTGGTGCTGGCCGCCCCCGGTCGGGTCTTCGTCAGGAGGGATATAAAGTTGCCGGCGAATCCAGCGCACGCTGCCGGTCAGGTCCGCACAGACCACACAGCCGCCCAAGACGGCCACCACGGCGTCGTCCACCAGGGCGACCTGGCATACGTAGCGCGTGATCCAGGCAGGCTCGCGCATTCGCAGCAATTCCTGCTGGTCCCGCGGTTCGCCGGTGGACGAGTCATAATCGCACAGCACCAGCGCCGCTTCTCGGTTTCCGTCTCGCCGCAGCCGTAACGCCACCAGGCGCCCTTGCGCCGCCAGCGGATCGCTAATCAGCCATTCGCCTTGCGGCGGTTGGCTGGTCCATACGACCTTGCCGTCTTGCTTGTCCAGGCACGCTAGCACGGGACCGTCGCCCGTGAGTTGCCGCGTCAGAATGTGCTTCTCAGTCACCAGCGGCCGCATGGGGACCAGCGACCACTCGTGCGTGCGAGCGGTCTTGCCGGGCGGCGCGGGGCTTTGCCACCGCCGCTGCCCGTTCGTCAGGTCATAAGCCGCGACGTGGAACCGGTTGTTGACGTACAGCGTGTCGCCTTCGATCACCCACGCCAACTGCCGGGCGACCCAATCCACGTTCCCTTCGCGCACCGGGCGCGGCAGTCCGTTCGGATCGTTGCCCGAGGGGCCTTCCAGGCGAGCGGTGACGCGAGTGGCAATCCCGCGCGGAGCGGGCGCTTCCTGCATGCGCGGACCGGCAATGGCGCCATGCACCACCGTGGGCGGCGCCGAGGCGGCGCGCTCCCGCATTTGCGTGACCATCGTTTCGAACTCTTCGGCCGGGATGCGCACGTCGCCCAGTTCCACGGGAGCGGAAACCGCCGAGCCGATCTCGCGTCCCAGCATGGCGCCCGCCAGCCGTTGACGCGGCGCCAACTCGGCCAGGAGTGGCGCGTGCGCGCCGCGCGCCGCCCGATCGTACAGCGCCAGCGCCTGCTCAAAGTGCCCGCGCGACAGCGCCCGGTCGCCCATCCAGCGGGCCGCCAGCGCGGCGGCCGGCGTGGCGTCGAACTGGAGCGCCGCCGAACGCACGCTCTCTTCGTCGCCCTGGCCGATGGCCCGGCGCACGCGAAGCTGCGCCAGGTCAGTGTAGCGGTCCTCCATCACGGCCCGCAGTTCGGCCCAGTCGCGCAGCGCCAAACGAATGGCCGCCGGCAAAGAGACGAGCAATTGCGGATCGCGGCGGTCGGCGGCTACGCCCGCGGCGGCATGCGGCTCGGTGGCGGCGATCATCCGGGCCGCGTCGTCGAACGCTTCGCTTTCCAAAAGCGCTTGGAACTCGGCCAGGAAGTTATACGCTTCCTTGTTTAGCTCCTCGATCAACGGATGGCGCCACACGTCGCGCTGTTCGACCAGGTTTTCCATCAGGGCTTCGGACGACTGCCGTTGGGCCGTGGCCCGCGCCCAGGTGACCAGCGGTAAGTTTTCGTCCAGCCGGTAGAACCGCAGCAGGTCGCACAAGTCGAGCGTTTCGCGCCACTGGCCGGCATTCAGGCGGCCTAGCAACTCGGTGCGAATGAGCGGTTCGACGCTCAGGCGATGGTGATGGGGCGTGGCGATGGGCGCACTCATCATGGCCCGCCGCACCAGCGAGAACGGCTGCGCGTGGCCCTCGCGGGCCGCTTGCTCGGCCAAGCGCTGATACCGCGCCAGGTACTGCATCAGCCGGTTGTGGTCCGTCCGCAGGTCAAGCACCAACGCCGCTTGCTCCAACGCCGCCAGTTGCTGATCGACGGGCAATTCCGCGGCGTCATCAAGCAGCGCGTTCATCAGCGCGTCGCCCAGGCTTAGCGGCGCGCCGGCGGCCAGCGTGTTCACCGCGCAAGCGCGGCGCCAGGCGTGGGTGTCGGCCTCCGGCGGCTGCGCGGCGGAAACCTGGGTCAGCCAATCGCCATAGTCGGTCGCCCGCGGCAGCGCGGGCGCTTGCTTTCGCAGGGCGGCGTCGGCCAGCGCGTTAAGCGCGTCCAGGGATCGCACGTGGACTGCGCTCAGCCGAATCTTCAGGTCCGGCCGGTTGGCCACGTAATGCAAGCCCAGGTGCGTTACGTCGCCCGGCAGGCTGGAGCGTGGATCGAAGAACGGTTCGGCCCAATGGACGCCATCCACACTCAGCCAGCACCGCAGAATGCCGCACCCGAACAACAACCGGACCCAGGCAGGATCAGGGGTCAGCGCGGCGGTGCGCTCCTCGACCGACTCGAACTGGCGTTCGTGCGTGTCGTCGTCGCTTTGCATTGACAGCCCCAGGCGGCCGGTGCGCTGGTCGCGGAGGAACTTCACCACTTCGTGAGGTTCGCCTTGCGGTCCGCGGCCCAGGAATATGCCCATGCCCGGCGAGGCGGCGTCAATCTTGAACACGATTTCCCGCAGACCCTCGCCCGGCAGCGGCGCCACGACAAAGCCGCGAGTCTTGGCGTTGTTGGCCGTCAATTCGACCGCACCGTCCGCGTGTTTTTGGAACTCGGCCCCTTCCGCCAGCTTTTCGGTCCAGTCCCATTGTGCGGGCCGCAGCGCCGCATCGAGGCCCGGCAGCGGTTCAAAGGGAACGTCCTCGGTCTTGGTCATGGTCAAGCCGGTGAAGACCGCCTTGCCTTCGAAGAACACTTCCCCAGGCGGCCCGTCCAGCGGAGCGCGGATCAACGCCACGTCGCCCCGGCTGAGGATGATCTCCCGGTTCCGGTAACGCAGCTCATAAGGGCCGCCGTAGCGGGCCTCGGTGCGCAGGCCGCGGCCCAAGTCGGTGGCCGCCAGGGAATGGCGGATCGGCTGCGGCGCCCCGCCTTGGCGCGTGGTTTGGTAGGCGGTCCAGGCGTAGTTCTGCCCGTGATAGTACACCAGCGATACGCCGCGCTCGCCGCGGAAGAAATGAATTTTCAGCCGGTCGTAATCCTCCAGGCTGAAGCGCAAGGCGGCGTTTTCACGCCAGGGCGAAAGCAACCGCAGCACCCCGTTGATCGACCCGCAGTTGCCCACCGACACCCGCTTCTCGCCCACTTGGGAATGGGCGTTCATGGGGGTGAACCACTTGGCCAGTTCCTCTTTGCCGGGCGTAAACTTGGACGTGCGAAACGGCTGGAAGGCGACGTGCGCGAACTCGGCCGCCCGCGCCTCGGGGCGGAGCGCCTCGTCCCACGGTCCCGTCACGGCGGGCGGCGCGGGTGTTGCCGAAGCGTCGTCGGCGTCGTTCTCGGGCGAAGCGTCGGGAGCCACCGGCGGCGTGGGCGCCATCTCCGCGTCGGCGGAGTCGTCCATGGGCGAGGGAGGCGCGGCGTCGGTCTCGTCCGCTGAGGCGGCGTCGGCTTCGTCCGAAGCGGTGGAATCGTCCGCCGGGTCGTCTTGCGCCGCATCGCTTTCGGCGGAATCGGCGTTGGCCTGCGCTAGGTCCGGCGCCTTCCACGGTTGCCACCACACGGCCACAACCCCGCCCACCGCCAGAAGCGCCACCAGCAGGACTGCTCCCGCGCGCAAGGCGCGGCCACCGGCCGAAACCCGGCGCGGAATTTGCGCCAGCAAGGCGTCCAGCGAAACGTCGATCCGGGTCAGCGCCTCGGCCAGGTTTTCCCGCAGGGCGGGTCGGCTGAGCAACTCCTGGCGCAGCGGCTCTGATTCGACAAGCCGTTGCCGCCAATGCTCCAACTCGCGCAGCGTGAGGCGGTCGGGCGACTTGGTTTGCAGCAGGGTCAGCAGTTCGGCGTCGGTCATGGTCCTCCCCTTGCCAAGGATATCCAATCCGTGTCAACAGCACCGCGCCCGCCGCCAGCCACCTACTTGCGCAGGTGACTCGTGGAAACTGCACTAGGGGTTGTTCACGCGTCCCTGGAGCGCTTAACCGCGTTCATCGACGGGAATGAACCGTCGCTCGGTGGGGCCGGTGTAGACCTGGCGAGGCCGGTAAATGCGCTTGGTGGGCGAACTGTGCATCTCGACCCAGTGCGCGATCCATCCCGGCAGCCGGCCCATGGCGAACAGCACCGTGAACATGGGCACGGGAATGCTCATGGCGCGGTAAATCACGCCCGAATAAAAATCGACGTTCGGATAGAGCCGCCGCTCGATGAAGTATTCATCCTGGAGCGCCACCTCCTCCAACTGCTGGGCGATCTCGAACAGCGGGTCGGCAATGTGCATCTTGTCGAGCAGCTTCTTGCAGGCCGCTTCGATGATCCGGGCGCGGGGGTCGAAGTTCTTGTACACGCGATGGCCGAAGCCCATCAGGCGGAAGCCCTCGTCCTTATCTTTGGCCATGCGGACGTACTTTTGCACGTCGCCGCCGTCGTCGCGGATGCGCTCCAGCATCTCGACCACGGCTTCATTGGCGCCGCCGTGCAAGGGGCCCCACAAAGCGCTGATTCCCGCGGCCACGCTGGCGAACAGGTTGGCGTCGGCCGAGCCGACCATCCGCACCGTCGAGGTCGAGCAGTTTTGCTCGTGGTCGGCGTGGCAGATCAACAGCAGGTTCAGGGCGTGAATGAAATCGGGGTCGCTCTCGTACGGTTCGCACGGCACGGCGAACATCATTTGCAGGAAGTTCTCGCAGTACGAAAGATCATTCTGCGGATAGATAAACGGCTGGCCCACCGATTTCTTATGGCTATAGGCCGCGATCGTGGGCAGCTTGGCCATCAGGCGATGGATGGAAACCTCGACGTGCTCGGGATCGTGCGGGTTGAGCGAGTCCTGGTAGAACGTCGAAAGGGCGGCCACCACCGAGGCCAGAATGCCCATCGGGTGCGCGTCGCGTGGAAAGCCGTTGTAAAACTGCCGCACGTCCTCGTGCAGCATCGTGTGGACGCGAATCGAATCCTGGAATTCCTCCAGTTGCTTGCGCGTCGGCAACTCGCCGTAAATGAGCAGGTAGCTCACCTCGACGAAGTCGCAGTTCTCTGCCAGCTCTTCCACGGGGTAGCCCCGGTAGCGCAAGATGCCGCGCTCGCCGTCAAGGAAGGTGATGGCGCTGCGGGTGGAGCCGGTGTTCACGTAGCCTTCGTCCAGCGTGACAAAGCCCGTTTGGGCGCGCAGCTTGGAAATGTCCAGCGCCCGCTCGCCTTCGCTTCCCTCAAAAATCGGAACCTCCACCTGTTCCGAATTGACCACCAATCGGGCCGTCTCCGCCATGCGCGTTTCCTTTACTAAGGCCGTACAACAAGAGCGTCGTAGGGCAGTGTAACCCTTAAAAATCCCGGCGGCAATTCGTGGGCCAAAGACTGGGGGGAAATCCGGCGATTTGCATTGACCCACCCGGGGCCGACCGGTACGCTCTGTCTCCCTTGCCCCGTTCCTCTAATTGGCGTCCGCCATGCGTCAGACCGATTCCCTGCGAATTGTGTTGGTCTCCACCGAACGCGCCTGGCGGGGGGGGGAGGCCCAAGCCGGACTTCTGGCCGAAGGACTGCGCCAGCGCGGCCACCGGGTCGCCATCGTCGCCCGCAAGAACGGCCAGTTCGCTCAGCGCATGGCCGAGGCCGGGTTCCCCGTAGAGGCGATTGCCGGGCGCGGCCGCGGTCCTGGCGCCTTGTGGAGCGTGCGGAGTTTCTTGCGCCAGTTTCGGCCCGACGTGCTGCATGCCAACGATAGCCCCGCCCTGACTTGCGCTGGCCTGGCGTCTTGGCGCCTGAACATTCCGGCGCGGATTGCGTCGCGGCGCGTGGTGTTCCCGATCCGCTCTCCGAAAAAATATCTGGCCGGGTGCGACCGCGTGGTGTGCGTTTCTCATGCCGTGGCCGAGGTTTGCGTCGCGAGCGGCGTGCCTCTCGCAAAGTTGCGCGTGGTGCATGACGGCGTCGATCCGCGGCAGATCGCCCAAGGCGACCGCGGGCGCGGTCGTCGCTCGGTGGGCGTAGGGGAAGACCAACCCTTGTTGGTGACCATCGCCGCTCTGACCGACGATAAAGGACACCGCTACTTGCTGGAGGCGGCGCGCCAGGTGGTTCGGCAATATCCGGAAGCAATCTTCGCCTGGGCCGGAGCGGGGGAACTGGAAGGCGAACTGCGCCGCCTGACCGCCGCGGCGGGGCTGGAGAACAACGTGCGATTTCTGGGCTTTCGCCGCGATACGGCGGACTTGATCCAGGCGGCCGATGCGTTCGTGATGGCGTCGCACCTGGAAGGACTGTGTTCGTCGGTGATCGACGCCATGCTGGCGGGGCGGGCGATCGTCGCCACCGCTGCGGGGGGCATCCCCGAGCTGATCGGCACGCTTCCCGACGAGCGGCCGCGCGCGTGGATGGCGCCGCCCAAGGACGCGCCCGCCCTGGCCGAAGCACTTTTGGCGTGTCTGGCCTCGCCCCAGGAACGGCGCCGACGCGGCCAGCGCGCCCAACGCCGCGCCCTGGGCCACTTTACCGCCGAGCACATGGTAAACGGCGCCTTAGACGTCTACCACGACGCACTAGAGCCAAACGCCACCCGCCGCGCAGCCTAATCCCCCCGTGGGAAAGGCATCCTGCCTGCTACTCTCTTTTCTTTATTGGCCGGCGGGGTGGTTCGCCGCGAGTCCTTAACCTCGCTTGACGGCGCCGGATACGGCGAGTAAGCTCGACATGCGAAACTATTTTATTTGAGTCCTGTTTAACCAAAATAGCGATTCGGGCGCGTCTTTCCGTCGCTGGCGTGCGCCGGAAGCCCCGAGAGATTGTGAACGTAAAGTAGGTCCCGCCTGCCGGGCGGGACCTTTCTGGAAAAAACCACGAAGATCGCAGGCAGAAACGAAGTCCCGTCCGGCAGGCGAGACCTACTTTGCGAAAGATTCACAACCTCGGACCGTCCGCCTTGCCTTACCTACCCGCCTGAAGTCCTCTCCCGGCCGAACGCTTTGGTTCGGTCGGAGTTTCACCACCATCCACCTTTCCGCGCCGCGCCCAAGGCTCGTCACGATTCTGAACCGCAGGAGGTTGAATATGCGTGTCCGCAGTGACCATTCCGCGAGAAAGCCGCTTGCCGTCCCGTCGATCCTTCCCTTCGCTCCGCGCAACAGACTCCGCGGCGCGATCCGCCTGGCGCTGTGCTGCGTCCTCGGTTTGGGGCTGAGCTTGCCGGCTTTCGCCCAGTCCGATTCCGATCCGCTGACCCAGGCCAAGGCCGCGGCGGAAACCGCCCGCCAGGAGCTGGAGGCGGCGGAAAAGGCGCTTGCCGAAGCGAAGGCCGGCGTCGAACAAAACGCCGACAAAGCCGCAGCCGAACAAGCCGTGTCCGAGAAAGAAAAAGCCCTCGCCGAGAAAACCAAAGCGGTGGGGCGGGCCGATGAAGTGCTGCGGGCGCAAGAAACCTTCGCCGCCGACAAGGCCGTGGTCGAGACCCAAAAAGCCTTGCCTAAGGCCGAGCAGGCGGCGCGTGACGCGCAGGCCGCGAGTCAGAAAGCCGTGGCCGAAGCAGACGCCGCCCGCGCTGCCCGCGATCAAGCCGCCACCGAAAAAACCGCGGCTCAAGAGGCCGTCGCCACCGCGTCCGAAGACGCAAAGGCGGCCGCCGAGAAAACGCTGGCCGAGAAGGAAGCCGCGCTCAAGAGCGCCGAAGAACGCCTCCAAGCGGCCCAGGCCGCCGCCGACAAAGCCGGCGCCGATAAGAACGCCCGCGCGGAAGAAGCCGCCCGCGCCGCGGAGGCCGTCTTGCAAGCCCGGGAACGAGCCGCCCAAGCCAAGGCGGCGGCGCTGGGCGGCTTGAAGCCGCTGGCCGCCAGCGAGTGGAACTACGAGAAGGCCCGCCACCTGCTCTTCCGCGCCGGCCTGGGCGGCTCGCCCGAAGAAGTCGCCCGCTTGCACGAGATGGGGCTGTTCGCCGCCGTGGACTACTTGGTGGACTATCATCACCAGCCCGAACCGGCCGGTTGGTTTGACGCCTTTCCGCACCGCCGCACCGCCCCCTATGAGCGCCATCTCAACGAAGCACAGCGCGCCCAATTGGACAGCGCCCGCGTCTCGTTCCGCTGGGAACAGCACCATCGGCTGCGACGGGCGTGGTTGCAACGCCTGGTCGAGACCGAACGCCCCTTGCAAGAGAAGTTGACCCTCTTCTGGCACGGGCATTTCGCGTGCAGCTACCTGGCGGCCGAAGATTCCTACTCCATGTGGCAGCAGAACGAGATGTTTCGCCGCCGGGCCGCGGGGAACTTCGGCGCGCTGCTGCACGGCATTGCCCACGACCCCGCGATGATCCGCTACCTGGACAACCACCTCAACTTCAAAGGTTCGGGCAACGAGAACCTGGGGCGGGAAATCCTGGAGCTATTCTCGATGGGCGAAGGTCAAGGCTATACCGAGCAGGACCTGGCCGAAGCGGCGCGAGCCCTTAGCGGCTACAACTTCGAGTACCACAACGGCCAGTTCAAATTCGTCGCCAGCCGGCACGACACCGGCGAGAAGACCCTCTTCGGCAAAAAGGGCAACTTTGGCGGCGACGAGCTGGTGGACCTGATCCTGCAACAACCGGCCACGTCGCGGTACATCTGCGGGAAGCTCTTCCGGTTCTTCGCCCACGAGAACCCCGACGAAGAAACGGTGGAGAAAATGGCCGCCGTGCTGCGCGGCTGCCAGTACGAGCTGGAGCCGATGCTGCGCAACTTCTTCTGCTCGGAGGAGTTTTATAGCGAGCGCTCCCTGGGCAGCCACATCAAAAGCCCGGTGGAATTGACGATCGGCGCCATTCGCACGTTGAAGCTGACGAACGTGGATTACGGCTCGTTGGACTCGACCGTGAGCGAAATGGGGCAACGACTGTTCGAGCCGCCCAACGTGGCCGGGTGGGACGGCGGACGGGCCTGGATCGACGCCAGCTCGCTCTTGCTGCGGTACAACGCCTTGGCCAACCTCGTGGACAAAGCCGACCTGGCCGCCATGCTGCAAGCCAACAGAGCCACCGAGCCGGCCGCCGCCGTGGACTACCTGGCCCGCGCGTTTCTTTGCGTGCCCCTGAGCGACGCGAAACGGCAGGAATTGCTCAACCATTTGGGCGAGTTGCCCCCGGCGGACCAATGGAACGACCGCGGCAATGAGATCAACGCTCGCTTGCGGGCGGTGCTGGTGGCTCTGGTCAGCCTGCCGGAGTATCAACTGGCGCAGGCGGCTCCGACCCCGGCGCCGCGTTCGCTGGAAGTCGCTGTCGCCTCGTATTGATGCCTTTGACAACGTCCATCCCTTCGGAGGTTTCCCATGTCTTACTTGCCTGTCAGCACCCGGCGTGACTTTCTCGCTGGGGGACTTGGCCTGGTTGGCCTGAGCACGGCTTTGCCCAACTTCTTGATTCGTTCCGCGATGGCCGCCCCGGCCGAGAAGGACGCGTCGCAGGTGGCCGTCATCATCGAATTGAGCGGCGGCAACGACACGCTCAATTCGTTGATTCCCTACTCCCATAAGGCCTACGTGGAAGGGCGCCGCACCACGCGCATTCCCGAAAACGAGATTCTCAAACTGGACGACCAGCTTGGCTTCCACCCGCGCTTGAAGGGCTTCAAGGAGTTGCTGGAGCAGGGCCAGTTGGCGATCCTGCCGGGCGTGGGCTATCCGAACCCCAATTACAGCCACTTCAGCTCGATGGACATCTGGCACGTGGCCGACGAGCGCGGCGTCTGCCCCGATGTGCCCTATGGCTGGATCGGGCGGGCGGTGGAGAGCGGCTTTGGCGAGGCGTCTCGGCCTCTCTTGGCGGTGGCCGTGGGCGGGCAGAAAAGCCCGGCCGCGCTCAAGGGGCCGCGGCACTCGGGAATCTCGTTCCGGCAGCCGGAGTCGTTCCGGTACACGGGCGACCGCAACGACGCGGCGCGGGCGGCCCTCTACAAGCGACTGCACGAGCATCCGGTGGCTAAGCCCGCGGAGAACCTCGACTTCCTGACCCGCACCGCCGTGGCGGCCAACGCCAGCAGCGAGGAGATTCGCCGGCTGGCCAGCGAGTACAAGCCCCAGGTGGAATACCCCAACACGCCCTTGGCGCGCAATCTTCGCGCCATTGCCGGCCTGATCAGCGGCGGGCTGGAAACGCGCATCTACTACACGGCCCAGGGAGGATACGACACCCACAGCAACCAGCGCAACGCGCACGATAACCTGATGGGCGTGTTGAACGACGCGGTGTTCGCGTTCCAACAAGACCTGACCAAGCAAGGGCAGGACCAGCGGGTGCTGACCTTCACCTTCAGCGAATTCAGCCGCAACATTGGAGAAAACGGCAGCTTGGGCACCGACCACGGCCACGCCGGGGCGATGTTCCTGTTTGGCTCGAAGGTCAAGCCCGGCCTCCAGGCGGATTACCCCAGCTTGGACGACATTCACCAGGTGCGCAACGGCGCCCTCAAGCACAACATGGATTTCCGCAGCGTCTACGCCACCGTGCTGGAAAAATGGCTAGGCATCCCCAGCGAACCCGCCTTGGGAGCCTTCCCCCAGGTGGACTTCCTTGCGTAGTGCAGTGTCTACCGGTTTTTTTCTTCCCTGGCGCAGTTTCCTGTGATTGATTGTTCAATGCCCAGAGGGTGGCTTCCGCCGAATGCGTATCCACTTAGGCGAAATGCAGTCATCGCCGTTACCTGCGACGCTCCGCGTCGCAAACCCTGAAAGGGTTTTATTCCACAGCCCAGGGTCGCGCAGCGCACCCTGGGTCCACGGAACGCCCCAAGGATTCCGGGAATCCTGCAAGGGTTCGACAACCGGCGGCGGCGTTGCCGGCTTGTGCAACCCTTTCAGGGTTGATCCGTGAATGTTTCGGCTTGCTTACCCAGGATGCGCTGCGCGACCCCGGGCTGAGGAATGGAACGCTTTCAGCGTACACGCGCGGGTGCGAAACTTGGAATGGTTGATGATCGCTCGGCGGTGTTTTCGGCCTTAAGTTGATGCGTATTCGGCGGAAGCCCAAGCGACGCCTTAAGTAGCGCACTTGCTCCCCGCTGGGGAAGAAATCGAAACGTAGCGTCGGGCGCACTTCCCGGGCGTTGACGCCGCACGGGGTCGGGTAGGTTTTTCGGCCCAAAATCTCTGCGTATGGCGACCGGATTGGCTGAAGAACCAACCCGACCACGTTGGCCCGCCGCGCGTGCGTTCTCTTCCTGGCGTCCTTCGGACGCCGGCGGGCCAGCGTCACGTTCTCTGTCACGACCGCGCTTTGGAACGCGGGGCATGGGCTAAACTGCGTGGGGTAGGCATCCTGCCTGCCAAGCTTCCGTCTCTTTACGGTTTCGCTGCACCCTGCCGGAGCAGGGCATCATTCGTTCAAAAGTTTGGAACTCCTGAGAATGGCCCGCCCCTGGGGAAAACCGCCCCTGACCCCCGTGCGGGCTGCAGTTGTCGTAACTTGCGGAATGCGTTAGACTTTCCTAATTCGTCCTGTCCGAAAGTCTTGCCGTCTTGGTTGACGGCGCGGCGGGACGGAACGCAACCCTTACCCCGTCGCCTGTTGGAAGAGACACTCCCCGACCGGGCGGCACAACCCTTTGGCGATTTTTCGCCACGCTTTTTGAGGAGAGCATGGTCAACCGCAACCTGATTCGCGACCTGGACGACGACGATCTTACATCGCAACTGGAGTCCCAGTTCGCCGTCCTCTTGGCCGAGGCCGACGCCGATGAGGAAGAGGCTCTGGAGAGCCTGTACGAAGAAACAATCATTCAAGAAGACTACGACGTCAACAAGATCGTCGATGGCCGCGTGCTGCGGATCGACGAAGACTGGGTGTTGATGGACGTGGGCTACAAGAGCGAAGGCACCGTGCCCCTCTCGGATTGGGAAGGCGAAGAGCCGCCCAAGGTCGGGCAGGTCTTCAAGGTGCTGATCGAAGACATTGAAGACGAGTACGGCGCCGCCGACGACCCCTTCGGCATGATCGCCCTGAGCAAGAGCAAGGCCGAGAAGATCCTCCACTGGGAGAAGATCATGTCCTCGGTCTCCGAGGGCGAAGTGGTCACCGGCAAAGTCACCCGCAAGATCAAGGGCGGCTTGTTGGTGGACATTGGCGTCTCGGTGTTCCTCCCGGCCAGCCAGGTCGACATTCGCCGCCCGCACGACATTGGCGACTACATCGGCCGGTTCGTGCAGTGCGAAGTGCTCAAGATCGACGAAGCCCGGCGGAACATCGTGGTCAGCCGCCGCGCGCTGATCGAGCGCGAACGGGAAGAAAGCCGCAAGGAACTGCTCACCGAGCTGCAAGAGAAGGAAATTCGCCGCGGCATCGTCAAGAACATTGCCGACTTCGGCGCGTTCGTGGACCTGGGCGGCATCGACGGCTTGCTCCACATTACCGACATGAGCTGGAACCGCATCGGCCATCCCTCGGAGATGGTCAAGATCGACCAGGAAATCGAGGTGATGGTGCTCAACATCGACCGCGAGCGGCAGAAGATCGCCCTGGGCCTCAAGCAGAAGGAAGGCAACCCCTGGGACAACGTGGCCGCCAAGTACCCCGTGAACACGGTTCACGAGGGCGAAGTGGTCAACGTGATGAGCTACGGCGCCTTCGTGAAGCTAGAGCCGGGCATCGAGGGCCTGGTCCACATCAGCGAGATGTCGTGGATCAAGCGCGTCCAGCACCCCAGCGAACTGGTCAAGATTGGCGACCAGATCAAGGTGATGATCCTGGGCGTCGACCAGGAAGGCCAGCAGCTTTCCCTCGGCATGAAGCAGACCCAGGAGAATCCTTGGGACGACATCGAGAAGCGCTACGCCGAGGGCACGATCGTCCGCGGCAAGGTACGGAACCTGACCAACTACGGCGCCTTTGTCGAGTTGGAGGAGGGGATCGACGGCTTGCTCCACGTCTCGGATATGTCGTGGGTCAAGAAGGTCAATCATCCCAACGAAGTGCTGGAGAAGGGCCAAGAGGTCGAGTGCAAGGTGCTGTCGGTCGATAAGGACCGGCACCGCATCGCGCTGGGCCTGAAGCAACTGGCCAGCGATCCTTGGGAGACCGACATTCCCAACAAGTACCAGCCCGGCCAGATCGTCCGCGGCTCGGTCACCAAGATCACCAACTTCGGCGTGTTCGTGGGCTTGGAGGACAACCTCGAAGGCTTGCTGCACATCTCGGAGCTGGCCGATCACAAGGTGGAGAACCCCGAAGACGTGGTCAAGGTGGGCGAGGAGATCGAAGTGAAGATCCTCCGCGTCGATACCGACGACCGCAAGATCGGCCTCAGCCGCAAGCGCGTCGAGTGGGCCGAGGAGGAAGAAGCCGAAGCCGCCGCCGCCGAAGCCCGCCCGCAGCAAGAGCTGAAGGGCGGCCTGGGCGAGTCCGGTCCGCTCATCAAGCCCCGCGAAACCGAGTAAAGCGGATTCCTTCCGCGTGAAAAACGTCAACCGCTCCCGCCAATACGGGAGCGGTTTTTTTGTGCAACACCGCAAGATGTGATTGGTTACATCGCGAACAGGCAAGTTCATTGGCGCCCTGGAAGTTTGCCCTACGAAGGGAGGTTTAGGCGGGGTTTTCCTCGTCGGCTTGTTGGGCGAAAATCGAGTTGAACGTCGCTTTCCTCGCCCTTGGTTGTGATGACGCAAGTTCCTGCCCAGCCCGAGACTTTGCCGCACCCGGCGGAGCCTGCTTCGCCGCCGCGGCGGTGGGCCATGGCCGAAGTGGGCTTGCTCTTTCTGATCTTCTTTCTTTGGGGCGGCGGGCCTCCGCCCGACACGAACGAAGCACACTACCTGGCCAAAGCCCGGCATTATTGGGACCCCGCCTGGTGCCAGGGCGACTTCTTTTTGGAATCGGCCGACGCGCACCTGGCGTTCTACTGGACCTTGGGTTGGATCGCCGCGGTGTTGCCCTTGCCGGCCGCGGCGTGGGTGGGGCGGGTGGCGATGTGGGCCTTGCAGGCGTGGAGCTGGCAAAGGTTGAGTTGGGCCGTGGCGCCGCGGCCGCTGCTGTCGGTGCTCTCGGGCGCGCTGTTCCTGGTGCTGCTCGACGTGGGCGAACTAGCCGGCGAGTGGGTCGCCGACGGGGTGGAAGCCAAGAGCTTCGCGTTTGTGCTGGTGTTTCTGGCCATCGAGGCGATCGTGCGCCATCACTGGAATGCGGCGTGGCTGCTGCTGGGCGGCGCTTCCGCTTTTCACGTGCTGGTGGGCGGGTGGACCGTGGTGGCCGCCGGCGTGGCGTGGCTGCTCTCGCCCCACGACCGGCCACGGCTGGGGGCCATGCTTCCCGCGCTGGCGGGCGGTCTGGTCCTGGCGCTGCCCGGCTTGATTCCGGGGCTGCTTTTGACGCGCGGGCTGGACCCGGCCACGGTGGCCGCGGCGAACGAGACGTATGTTTTCTACCGCCTTTCGCATCATCTGCTGCCGTCGGATTTTGCCGCGGCCAAGTATGCGGCGCACCTGACGCTGCTGGCGGTGTTGGGGCTGTTGTGCCTGGCGACCGTGCGCAGCGGTCCGGTGGAGGCGGGCTTGCGCCGCGTGTGGAAACTGGCGGCGGGAGCGGTGCTGATCGGCGTGGCGGGCATCGTGATTTTTCTGATCACGCGGCACGACCCGCCGCTGGCGGCGCGGTGGCTGCGGTTCTACTTCTTTCGCTTGTCCGACGCGTTTGTTCCCTTGAGCGCCACGCTCACCCTGGCGGCGCTGCTGGTGCGGCTGGAATCGCGGCGGCCGCGGCGAGCGGCGACGCTGTTGATCGTGGCCTTGCTCATCTCGACGGTGGGCATGGGCGAGCGGTTCATCCGGCGGCAACTTGACTTTCGCCCCGGCGCCGATCGGCAATCGCTGCCGTCGTTCGCCCAGGACCCGCGAGCCACGCAGGCCGTTTATGACGGCTGGCGCCGCATGGGCGCCTGGGTGCGCGAGAACACGCCGTCCGACGCCCGGTTCCTCACGCCGCGCGCGCAGCAGACTTTCAAATGGTACGCCGAGCGGCCCGAAGTAATCTGTTGGAAGGACGTGCCGCAGGACGCCGCCGCGCTGGTCGAGTGGCGGCGCCGCTTTGAAGACGTCTACGGTCCCATTGGCTGGCGCGGGTTGACCGCCTACAGCGACGCCCAGTTGCTGGAGTTGGCCCGCAAGTACGATGCGCACTATATCGTGATTGACCGCACCCGCGCCACGCGGCGCCCGCGGCTTGAGCGGGTGTACCCGGAGTCGTCTTTCGACAACCTGTATTATGAAGTCTATCGCGTTCCCGACAATCCAGGGCTTTGAATCTCGTGAAGACGTTCCGCGTCGCCAAGGGCGCCACACTAAGATCCTTCGCGTTTGGCGGAAACACGGCTGGGGCTGGCGGCTTATTCCGTCCTTATCCTTCCACTTGGTGCGACCATGAAAACGCTGTTGATCCTGCGGCATGCGAAGTCGAGTTGGGACGACCCGGCGATGGCGGACCACGAACGACCCCTCAACACGCGGGGCCGCATGGCGGCGCCGCAGATAGCGCGTCTGCTCCGGGACGAAGGATTATTGCCCCACCACATTCTGTGTTCGACCGCCGTGCGCGCCCGCCAGACGGTGGAACTGCTCGCAGAGGAAAGCGGTTATTCCGGTCCGGTCGAGTATCGCGAGGACTTGTATCTTGCCTCGCCGTGGCGGTGCCTGGCGGCGCTGGGCGAACTGCCTGCCGCCTGCGCCACGGCGATGCTGGTCGGCCATAACCCCGGGCTGGAGGAATTGTTGCAAGGGTTAACCGGCGAAGAGGAGCATCTTCCCACCGCGGCTCTGGCGCAGGTGCAGCTCGACGTGGCCGAGTGGGGCGAGCTATCTACCCAGACGCGCGCCGCCCTGGTGAACCTCTGGCGCCCCAAGGAATTGCACGACTAGAGCTTCTTCCTCCACGCGCCCCCGAGAAGGCTCGTCCGCGACGCGAACGCCTTGGCAAAACAGGGTTTCGATGGCGGCCGTTGCAAAATGCACGCTCGGGGCGAATCCCGAGGAAGCAACCTATCCCCCACTACCCCGCAACGACAGCCCATGCCGAAAAAGACACCGTCTGGCTTCGAGGCGTTTCGGAAGGACACGTGCGACGGTTGGAGCTTAGTGGCCGTCAAAGCTCCGATCGATCAGGTCGCGTCGGTCTTGGAATCACGTCCAGAGACGTTGGAATATGAACGCGGCGTTGTTCCCAAGCCGTTGGAAGGCTATCCCGAGTTGAAGCCCGAGAACGACAAGCGACGCGCTTACCTGGTGCAACTCAAGACCAGCGAATGGACGGTTCTGCTGCGGACCATTGCCTGGATCGAGCTTCCGGACTTCGACGCCGTAAAAACGCTTGCGGCGGAGCTTTCCCAGCAACTGGGAGCAGCGGCCGTTGCATCGTTGTCGACTGACGACGGCGCCATGTACCAGGTGTTCGAGGGCGGCGTGCTCACCCAGCAGGACACCACCGACGGCGGGATCAAAACTTTCTGCCGATTCTTTGACGACCACGGAATCCAGGTCCCGCGGTGCTTCATCAGTTTTGATGGAAGCAAATCGAGGCTGTACCTAACCGACAAGTCGCCCGACGACCTGGCGCGCGCCGACCGGTTGGTGCTTCAAGTGTAGCAATGAGGAAGAGCCCGCCGCCTGCGGGAGAATCCCAACAGGGTGTTCATCCGCCGTGACGAAATCCCGGCGATTGGCGCCTGCTTGATCAACGAGGGAGAATTTGCGGCCCGCCCTCTTAGTCGAAGTCCACCCAGTTCAGCGTGATGTTCTCCAAGTTGCGGGCGGCCAGGTCGTCTTGACTGATCTGAATGTGGAGTCGGCATTCCACGGCGTTATTCAACAAGATCAGATGCCGCGACTGCTTGTTCGGGGTCGGGTCGCCGCCCGAGGTGGCTCGTGCGTAGCCCAGAACGTTCTCAAAGTTCAATTCACGAAAATGATCCAGCACCTCGCTATAGTCCGCGTCTTCGTCGGGCTTTAGTTCTTCGCTCCAGGGGCCGTCATAGCCTTCGGGCAGGTCCAGCGTTTCCGCAAATGTCAGGCGTTGCGACGGGATCACTTCGTTACCCTCGGTCAATTCGTCGGGCGGTTCGGTCCGGACCAGCACAGCCGGGTCGGGAAAAAAGATCGCCTTGGCGCCGATCGCGTCGGGGTTGTCGTTCTCGATGTCCTGAAAGCAGAAGAACGACAGCACCCCGGTCTTGGGGAGGTCCTTGGCGGCCTGCGTGTCGGCGATCTCGGCGAAGTTGACCTGCGCCAGAAAGCCGGCTAGGCGTTCCGTGCCGCCGGTGTCGTCGTTATAGATGGCGTGGCAGTCCCCTCCCGGCGGCCAGGGGTAGTCCGGCGGCAAATCAGGAAGGCCGCCGATCTTGCTGGCGCCCACGGGAATCGTGCGATCGCTGGCCTTGGACTTTTTCATCCGCAGCGCCGGCCGGGCAAGACGCAACACGCGGTCTTTGAGTTCCGGAAACCCTGCCGCCGCGACTCGCTCCAGCAGTCGATAGCCGATCAACTCCAGCCATTCTTCCGCCAGTCCCCTGGCCGGAGGGAAGTCGGTAGGGTCCATCGTTTGCGACGCCGCCACAAACTTGCGCAAGAACGCCGCCCGCTCGTCGCCCTGATCCTCCAGCCAGTCCGAGTACACCAGCTTGGGCGCATCGTCCAAGAGGTCGGCCAGCACCTCATCCAGCCACTTTCGCTCTCCGGGCAGAAGTTGCTGACTTAGGGATTTGCTCTTTGGCATAGCCGTGTTCCCGTTGATTGTGTCAGGCGTTGGTCGTCGAACGCCGCTGAGAAATTTGTAGCCGCCGCGATCCCCTACGGCAAGATTTGGTTCCAACTTCCCGCGGAAAGTTCGCCGCCTGGCGGGGGCTGGCGTGCGGTCAGGCATCGACATCCAGGCAGCCACAGGATGTCAACTGGCCGCGGCAGCGAGGGCATTGCTCGATCTCGCAGTCAGGCACGTGCCATTGGCCGGGAAGCACGCCGCAATCACCGCAATGGTCGAGTGAGGAAGTGGGCATGTCGGTCTCGCTACCCATGGGGATGCGGCGATAGCGTTTGCCCGCCAGGAAAACCGAGTGGATCTTTTGCGCCGCTTCGATCTGTGCGGGCCACGCGGCGTCCATCACGACACCGTTGTATTCAACCTCTCCTTCGCCCGCTGCGGTGGGCTCGACATGGATTTTTTTCCAAGTCAGAAGCGAGGATACATCGCTCCCCTGGAAGAAAAGATCGAACGCCTTGCTTACGTCGTCCACGGAAATGGCTTCCAGGTCGGCGGCGTAATGGCGGTCCGCGGAGCCGTCGCGATACTCCAGTTGGAACGTCCCATCGTCGTTGAAATACGTTTGAATGTAGACGTTGTCGCCGCGATTCAGGATGACGTACTGATCTTCCTGAAGCGACTGGAGGGCGTCACGGACCTCTTCTCGGCTGGGAGCGTCGATGAAACGGCTGTCGTAAATGTTCAGGTACATCGATAACTATATTAAAAAAGGGGACATTCTTATTTTTGAAAGGACTTCGCGACTTTCGCACATTTCCGCCCCTTTGTTAGCCACCGGGCGTGAGATCAAAGAAAGGGGACAATCTGTTTTTTTGGAGCGGCCGCCGGTCGCCGCAAACTTTTTTCTTGACCTGCCGGGAAGAAAAGGTAAAACTAACCCCACTTAATACTGCGTGCCCCCGACAACGTGATGGGACTAACGAGTCAGGACCGGTCGCGGGTGGGTCCTTTGTATCGACACTTTTCCGCTTCTCATCGCGTTTTGTTCTCTTTCGCAACGAACTTGGTTTTCACGCCAGCGTCCCGGCGGCGCTATGTCTTCGCAAATATCTTGCGCCCCTTTCTTCTCTCGGGTTCTTTTCAGCGAGGTTCCGTTATGGCGAAAGACAATCCTCGGTCGGCCTTCACGTTGGTGGAGTTGTTGGTGGTGATCGCCATTATTGGCGTGTTGGTGGCGCTATTGCTCCCTGCGGTGCAAGCCGCTCGCGAGGCGGCCCGGCGGAGCCAGTGCGGCAACAACCTCAAGCAGATGGGCCTGGGGTTGCACAACCACCATGATACCTACAAGCGCTTTCCGCCGGGGGCGGCCAACAACCGGCAGCCCTTCGGTCAGGCGAGCGGCCATCAGTGGGGCGCGTCTTGGATGGTCTACATTCTGCCCTACGTCGAATTGAACACCGTTTTCGACAAAGCCTACGCTCCCATGAACCGGCAATATAATGATACCGCGATTCGAGCGACGATCGGCGACACAGCGGGCCGACCCACGTTCGAGCTATATCGCTGCCCCTCCTCGGCACTTAGCAGGACCCATGCCGTGGAAAGCCCGTTCGCCATGGTGGCCGATTACGTGGGGGTCGCCGGGTGCGTGAATGGGTTTGGAAGTTTGACCGGGGTTCCGGAATCGGCTACGCCCTACGGCCCATCCGTCCGCAACGGCACGCTGCACTATCACTCCAAAACCCGTTTCGCCGACATTACCGACGGCAGCAGCCATACGCTCGCCGTGAGCGAGTGCGGCGCGTGGGTTTACACCAACGCCACCACCAAGCACGATAACCGGCCTTCCGTGCAGTATGGTTTCGCGATGGGAAGCGCGGGCAACAACGACTCGACGGATATTTCGCCCAACAACAGTAACGGGCGCGTGTTCAATGTCACGGGGCTGCGCTACACGGTAAATCCACCCCCGTCCTCCTCGTTCAACATGTGCAGTGCCGGCGTGTGCGCGAACGTGGGCAACAACACGCCGTTGCGGTCCGAGCATCCGGGCGGCGTGCTGGCGCTGTTTGGCGATGGATCGGTTCATTTCGTGGCCGATACGACGAACGCCACCGTGTTGGCGCGGCTGGCCTCGCGTAACGACGGCTTCACGGTGTCGCTCCCGTAACTCCGTTCGCATGCCCGATTCCTGGGCAGTGCGTCGCGATCGGTGGAACTTCGCGCCGCGCCGCCTGGCTCACCAATTTTGGGAGGATGCTACCACGATGATGCTGCGTGTTTCTTGCGCGGGAATGTTCCTGTTGGCGTTGGTTGGTTTTTCCGGCTGCGGAAGCGAACCCGAGGGACCGCCCACCTATGAGGTTTCCGGCGCCGTGACCCTTGACGGCGCGCCGCTGTCCAAGGGGACCATTCACTTCGTATCGCCAGAGGACTTGGCCAACGGCGTACCGTCCCCCAGCGCGGAAATCGTCGACGGTAAGTATCAAACGTCGTCCACGGCGGGAAAGAAGAAGGTTCTCATCCGAGCGCCCATCGAGTCCGGACCGCCGGACGTGACGGGCCTCGTGCCGACCAAGGAAACCATTCCTGCAAGATACAACGAGCGCAGCGAGTTGGAAGTCGAAGTGACCGAGGCCGCCCCGAACCAACACGACTTTACGCTGAAGTCCTCCTGATCGGCGCGCCCTGAGAGCTTGTGAATGTTGGGTAGGTCCCGCCCGGCAGGCGAGACCTACTTTGCGAAAACTTCACAACCTCTCTGAGTGCGCCACACTGAACGAGTGCGTCACACTAAACCCTACACGCCCGCCTGAACGGCGCTTTAGGCGTCGAGCGAGAAACTGCGGGTTTCTTGAGGGGCGTCGATGCGGAGTGCGCTATTGATGGCCTCGGCGGGGAAGGTGGACACCGTGATTTCCTTGGGCGCCTGGGCGTGGGGCGTCGTGGGAGCGTCGGGAAGTTGTTCACAGAGTTGCCGCCACGTCTGGCGCTCTTCCTCCAACACTGCGATCACGGCCCGCACCCGCTCTGGGTCGCGGTGCAATTGGGCCTCGCTCAGCTCGCGGAACAGGTACGCATAGAGCGCCACCACCTGGGCCGCCGGCTCGAATTCCTCGGGCTGCACCACCGACAACAACTCGGTCACGATCGCGCGGCTGCGAATCACCGCCTCGAAGGCTTCTTCGTTATTGCCCTCCTCCCAGTGCCTGAGCGCGGCGTGGGCAAAACGAATGGCGCCGCCGATCAGAAACAGCCGCAGCTTTTGCGGGGTGGCGGTGAGCACCTGGTTTTCCAAGTAGGTATTGGTTGCGGACATCGGCGGGGTCTTTCGCAAAAAACGTGGGAAAGCCAGGCACGGACGCGGCGCGCCGGCGTTTGTGGCTATAGCGGCGGGAGCGCCTGGATCTGGGCCAAGGCCGTCATGTTTTCCTGCTGTTTGGAAATGGCCAGCTCCAGGTTGTAAAACTTCTTCAACAGCGCTTCTCGTTCTCGATTTAAACGCTCCGAGAGAAAGATCGTGCGCTCTTCGTTCGTTTCGATCTTGCGGGCCAGCGTAATCGCCCGGTCCACCAAGAGCGACGAATCGCGGCCGGCGAGGGTCTCGATCAGCTTATCAAAACGGTCGGCGACGCCCCGCTCGTCGGTCGTAAAGAACTCTTCGACCGCTTGCGGGTCCGAAGCAAAGCGCGCTTTGAGTTTTTCTTCGTCCAGTTCCAGCGTGCCGTCGTCGCGGACGTTGACGCCCACCTCGGCCAGCGAATGAATCGACCCGGCGCCGAAGAACCGATCGGTCACCAGCGACGCCAGTTCCGATTCGACCCGCAGCGCCTCGTTCGTGCCGAACAGCACCCCCTTTTTCTGGTCGGTTTCGTTAAAGAACGTGAACTCATCCAGCTTGGTCTGGAGCGCGTTGTATTGGTCGATAAACGTCTTGACCGCCCCCACCACATCGGTATCGGTCGAGGCGACCGCGACGGTCACCGGGTCGCTGGAGGACCGGTTCACCGTGACGCTTAGCCCTTCCACCAGCCCGGAGAACGTGTTTTCCGAAGACGACACCAGCACGCCCGCGTTGTTGTCCGACGAACCGAACACCAGCAGCGCGTCGCGGGCGCCGGCGGCTTCGTCCAGTTCGAAGCCGGCGCCTTGCGTATCGACCACCAGGCGTCCGGCCAGCCCGGCGGTTTCGCTCAGCAGCGAGAGACGATGCGGCCGGGCGCCGGCGCCGCTGCTGAAGATCGACGCAGTCACGCCGCCCTTGGCGTCGTTGATTTTCGTGACGAGGTCTTCCAGCGTGTCGTCGGCGTCAATCTCGATGCGGACCGTGGTCGAGCCGTCCAATACTTGCTGGTCGTCGTCGTTAGTGGTCACGGCGGCATCCAGGAAGTGAAGGTCGCGCGCCGTCTTGCCCGCACCGACTTCCTGCACGCGGAGCGACTGCGGACCGCCGCGGGTGTCGGTCAGCGCCACGCCGTCTCCGGCGTCGTTAATGCGGGCTTCAACGCCCAGCCCCGAACCGTTGATCAGGTCGATCAGGTCGCCCACGGTCTGGACCGTCTCGTGCTCGACCTTGATGGACTTGGCGGCGCCGTTGGAGTTGTACAGCAGGAAGGCGCCTTCCGCGACGCCGCGCCCGCCATTGAGCGAAGCCAACTGCGTTTGGCGGCTGACCACCTGAAGGTCCAGCGAGCCGCTGTTCACGGACGACACCGCGGCCTCGACCGCCAGGTTCAACTTCTGCGCGGTTTCGGTCGCGTCGCCGTCGGCCACCTTGAGTTGTCCCACGCCGCCCGACTCGTCGATTAGCTCAATGCCGTTGCGGGCGCGGTTCACGCGGGCTGTGATGCTCACACCGGCATCGTTGATTGCGGTGACGATCTCCTCCAGCGTTTCGGCGGCCGAGAGGTCCACCGCAGCGTTGTTTCCACCGCGGTCGGTCAGTTCCAGCAGGCCAAGCGAGAGGCCCTGGCCGCCGTTGAGGCTGCTGACCAGCGACGTCTTCAGTCCGCCTAGCAACCGGCGGCTGGTAATCACGCCGTTCGCCGCCGCGCCATCCAGCCCCAACTGTTCGGCAGTGCCGAGGTTCGAGGGATTGGAAACGGCGAACGTCCCCCCGGCGTCGGCGCTCAGGTCAGTCAGCACGATCCGGTCGCCATCGGCGGAGAACTCGGCCCGTAAACGGGTCGGGTCGGCTTCGTTGATGGTGGCCAGTAGCTCGCCCAGCGTTCGTTCCTTGCGCGCCGCTTGCGCCGCGCCGCCGGCGGTGGTCGCGGTGTCGCCCACGTCGATTAGCCCTTGCCCATTGCCGCTAGCGGCGGCCGAAAAGCGTTGACTAACGGCGGCGTCGCCCTGTACGGCGGCGGCGATGTCGGCGGCGGTGGTGGCGCCCGCCGCAATGTGAAAGGTCAGGGTTTTGTTGTCGGGGTCGCTCTCGTCGTAGACGACGGTTTCATTCCCTTGGGTGACGGCCGGGTCATCAACAAACACGATTTGCACGTCATCGTATTCGTCGCCTTTCGCTTTGGCGGTCAGCGTCACGCGGGCGTTGGCGCCCCCCGCGGCGCTGGTGGTGGCGTTCGCAAAATCCGCGTCACGGGCCAGGCGGTGGAAGTCGATCGAAAGACTGGTTCCGTCGCGCAGGCTGACTTCCAGGTCGGCCAGCGTGCCGGAAAGATCGACGCCGTTGCCGTCGTTCAGGGTGGAGATCGCCAGGTCGCCGTAAAGGCCGACCAGGTCGCCGCCCGTCGCCACATCGGCGGCGACATTAATGGCCGACAGCCCCAAATCCAACGCCGTCTGTCCGCCTCCGACTTCCTGCACCTTGAGATTCGAGACGCTCAGGCCGGTTTCATCGGTCAAGCGGATCCGGTCGCCCACGATCGAGGCGGTAACGTTGATCTCGTCCGCGGCGTTGATGGCCTCAAGCACGTCATCGACGGTCTGGGCGAATCGCAAATCGATGACGCTGCTGGCGCCGCCACGGTCGGTAATACGAATTTTGCCGCGCTCGACTCCCTCGCCGTTGTTCAAGTCGGCCAGGTTGAAACCTTCGTCCACCACGCGGCCGGAACGGAAGGTCAGCGACCCGGCGCCGATCGGCTCGCTGCGCGACGCAAAGCCGGAACTAAGCAGTTGATGGGTTTGGGCGGTCTGGACGGGCGTGAACTGGAAGTTGCCCGCAGGAGGGTTGCCGGTGACGGTGGCCGAGAGCAGGTCGGGGGCGGAACTGGTGGCGGTCTTTTTGTCGAAGACCGTGGAGGTCCCCAGCCGCCGGATGGCGAACTGCACCGAGAGCACCTTGGCGGTCAGCTCGGTTACGGCCGTTTGCTGGGCCTGAAGGGTCTTCGTGCGCGAGATGAGCAGGTCGCGCGGACGGGCCTCGATCGTCAAGAGCTGCTCGACGGTCTCTTGAATCGGAAGCCCCGTGACAAGCCCGACGCTGGATTGGATGCGCCCCATGAAATGTCGATCAACGAGTAAGCCGCCTGCCGATGAGCTCCCCGGCGGGAAGCGTGCGGAAGGCGGCTTGGGCTACGCGCTCCCCGAACGGGGAGCGGTGAAACTGTTTGGCGACGACTCGTCGGCGTCGGTCCGCTTTACCGCAGCAACGACAACACGTTTTGCGGGTTGCTGTTGGCGATGGACAACACCGACGTGGTGGACTGCGTCAGGATCTGGGCCCGCGTCAGGCGAGCGCTTTCCTGGGCGAAGTCGGCGTCGCGGATCGAGCTTTCGGCCTCGGTCAGGTTGGCCAGGGTGTCGTTCAAGGTGTAGATGTTGGTTTCCAGCGTCGTCTTTTGGAACGCCCCCAATCGGCCGCGGAGCGAGGTGACGATGCTAATCACTTCGTCGGCCACGCGGGCCGCGCCGCCCACGTCGGCGGTGAGCGCCTTGGCGCCGCCGGACCGCAGTTCAAACAGGCGTCCGCTGACACCGCCAAGCTGCGTCGTATTCACGCTTTGGATGCCCAACCGCGCCTGCTGGTTGCTGACCACGTTGGGGCCGATCTGGAACTGGGCGCCGCCCCCGGTGATCTGGAACTCCAGCTTTTCCCCATCGGCCACGGTCGCCGAAACGGAGAACCGCAAGTCGAGCGACGAGGTGTTAATGGCGGCCGACAAACCTTGGGCCACGGCCTGGATGCCGTTCACGCGGGCGTCCAGGTCGCTGCCTTCGGACCGTTCCGAGGCTTCGCCCGCGGAGTTGGTGAGATTGAATGTGCCGGTGAGCGCACGCACTTCCACAAACCCGTCGGCGCCGTACTTGGTGGACTGGAAGGTTAGCCCCAGGTTCGCCAAATCGCTGTTTCCCAACAGGGCCGCTCCATTGGTGGCGCCGTTGTCGACCTGCCCGCCCGAGAGGGTGGCGAAGTCGTCCACGGTGACGAATCCCGTGCCGTCGCCGTCCGCGTCGTCAGCGACAAACAAGGCGCTGGTCACGGAGTCATTGTTGATGGCGTCGATCACGTGATCGGCGGTGGTGGCGCCTTCCTCGATGTAGACGGTCAGGGTCTTCGCGTTCGCGTCATAGGCGACGGTTTCGCTGCCGGCGGTGACGCCCGGATCGGCCTCGAAGATCAACTGCACGTCGTTGTAGGCGGCGCCAGCCTCAATGGCGGTCAACGTGATTTGGGCATTGGCGCCGTTGACGGCAAAGGTCGTTCCCGCGGCCTGGGCGTCGTCCAACTCGGTCCCGCTGGTGGCGAAGGTGATGTCGCTTTCGGTGGCTTCCAAGAGGCCCGAACCGTCGCTTCCTTCGGCGTTCGTGACACTGATTCCCAGCGCCGCCAGTTCATTGGCTTGCGCCAAAGTCAGCCCGGCTCCCACGGGATCGTCAAACAAGTTTACCAGGTCCTGGGCGGTGGTCGTGACGATGCCGTTGGCGTCGGTGGCCAGGTTCACGATCACGGTGCCGGCATTCACCAGGCCGCCCGTCGTCTTGCCGAGGGTCAGCTCAGCCACGTCGATGGCGTCCGAACCATCGCTGGAGCCATAGTGGTCGGCCTCGAAGAACTGGCTGATCAGATCGTCGTTGTTGATCAACTCGACAATGTCGTCGGCGGTGGTCACGCCGTCGTCGATGGTAATGGTGAGTGTCTTGGCGGCCCGGTCAAAAACCGCGAACTCGTCGGTTTCGGCCGTGGTGGCGGGATCGTTGTCGCCAACCACGTTGGCGTTGTTCACAATGTTGATCGTGATGTCGTCGTACTCGGTCCCCTTGTGCTTGGCGCGGATCGTGAAGGTGCCGTTGCCGTCGGCGTTCTGCACGGTGTACGAGGAGAACCCTTCCACGCGCGGATCGGTCGCGGTGTCGATCCCCAGCGACTGGCCGGCGCTGGCGGTAAAGCGAATGTTGGGCGAGTTCGCCGGCGCCAGAAACTGAAGCCGCGTGTTGGCTTCGGCGGCGCCGTGCAAGGCGTAATGATCGAACGTGGTGACCGTGCCGTAGCCGTTATTGCCTTCGGCCAGGGTCGCGGTCACCAGGGTCTGGGCCGCGTTGAGCTTGGTAATGACTTCGTTGGCGGTAGCCACGATCTCGCCGCCGTCCACGCCTTCCACGGTGTCGCCCAAGGCGCCGAGGTTGCCGGCCACAAGATCCCCCGTTCCGGCACTGGTCGTTTCGAGGAAATCGACCTCGAACAACTCGGCCACGCCCGGATTGGTGGCGGCGTCTTCGACGGCGGCTTCAAAGTCGGCGGCGGTGGCGTTGCCGCCGCCCACGTCGAGGTAGACGGTCAAAGTCGAGCCGTCAAACTGCGCGGTGCCGGCCGCCGGGTTGCCGCCGCCCGATTGGGCGATCGCGACCGTCACGCCGTTAAAGTCGGCTCCGGCGTTCTTGGCCCGGACGATAATGCCGTCGTTGTCGTTGGCGCCGTCATATTCCAAGGTGGCGGCGACCGCCTTGGTCACGCCTAGCTTGACTTCGATCGTGGCCGGGTCTCCGCCCGAGGCGGCCGTGTAGGTGACTTCCGTATCGGTACGGGTCGAGTCGCCAGGAGGCGAAGCGGCGCTTTGGTCCTGCTTGGTGTACTTGATCCGCACGTTGCCCGGATCAAAACCGGCTTCGTTCGCGGTCAGTACGATGTCGTTGTTGTCGCCCACGCTGGAAAGCGTAATTTGCCCCTTGGTGGCCGCCTGTTCCACCACGGCCTCGACGCCCGTGGCGTCGGACACCAGGTTTACGGCCGAGGCGATTTCTTCAATGGTCGAATTGGCGGCGAAATTGAAAGCCTCGGTGCCGTTGGAGCCGCGGATCTGCAGCGCCAGGTTTTCCGAGACGGCGCCGAAGGCGTAGTTCAACTTGCCGCGGGTGGCTTGCGCCACCACGTTGATCTCGACGCCAATGGACGTTTGCGAGCCGAAGTTCGCCTGGTCCACCAAGAGCGAGGTGATTTTGGCGTTGTTGACGCCGCCGGTATTGAAGTCCAACGAGCCGTCCAGCAGCTTCTTGCCTTGGAACGACGTGATCTGCGCGATCCGGTCGATGGCTTCCAGCGACGAGTCAATTTGCAACTGGTTGGCTGCAATTTGCTCGTTGCTCAGAACGCCCGTGTTGGCGGCCTCGGTCACCAACCCGCGAATGTCGTTGAGCAGTTGGCTGACCTGGCCCAAGGCGCTGTCGGCGGTGGCGATGAGTTGGTTGGCGCGCTCGTTGTTAACAATCGCCTTCTCGGTGGAGATGATGTTGCTTCGCAGGGCTTCGCTGGCGATCAGGCCGGCCGGGTCATCCTTGCCCGAGTTGATTCGCAAGCCCGTGCTAAGCCGGGTCAACCGGCTTTGCAAATCGCCATTGACGCGGGAGAGATTGGTTTGGGCAACGAGGGAGCTGACGTTGGTGTTGATTCTTGTCATACCAGGACATCCAAAATCGTTAGTGGGTTTGTGGCCGCGGACGGCCCGCTCCTCACAGGCGGCGTCGGCTAATCCGGCCGGCTATCCTTGCCCTCTCCCTGGCAAGGCGCCCGAACCTCCGCGCATTTCTGGCCGCAAACGGGGCGGCCCTTAAAACTGCTATCGACGCGCGCCGTTCGTTCACTTTAGGCAAACTGCAACTCTCGGCGAAACGTCCACAAGGACGGTCCGTTGGGTGTTACTTGTTGGCGCCCTTGGAGCCGCCGGGCCTTTTCAGTTGGCGAATTTCGCCGGTTCCCAACTGGCTGGCCTTTTGGTTCTCGCGTTGGATCGCCTCGTAGACTTCCTGCCGGTGGACCGGAATGTCTTGCGGGGCGTCGATCCCCAGGCGCACTTTGTCGCCGCGGATGTCGACAATGGTGATCACAATGTCGTCGCCAATAATAATGCTCTCGTCGCGGTGTCTGGACAGCACCAGCATGTTGCGCTCCTTCCAAATGTACGGCGCGCGCGGCGAAACTGCCGGCGACGGGCCGCCTCGTCTCAGGGGGACCGGGGTCGAACAAAGCACATATCGACCTGGGCTTGCTTGCTAAATTACCGCCGCCCCCTGACTTGACCGATTTACCGGCCGCAACGAATGTAAAACGCACGCCGATGCGGCGAGGAGCACGCCGAGAATGCCCGAACCCAAGACGGAAAGCGGGCGGTGAGAAGGCTTTGCGCGCCAAAGGCGAGCCAGAATGCAACGCCCCAGGGCCGGAGACCACGGTCCGCTACGCCGTGGCGACGCAAACGCGATGCTTCGGATGCAAGCGGTTAACCGGCCTGACCAGCGTCAACCGGCGCCGCAGGGTCCAAGAATTTTTGGACCCGCAACCGGACCCTTATGCGCTCTTGCGCAATTCTCGCGGGTGGTTGTAGAGCGCGTATTGCAACGGTTGATCGTCGGTCGTAATCACCTGGCGCCCGATGCGGCGGTCCAAGTTGATGACCAAGGGCGCTTTCAGGTTCAGCGTCAGGCCCTGCTCATCTTTCCCCACGATTCCCAGCACATACGCTTGATCGAACGCACCAAACTGGAGCGGCAAAAGCTGGGTTTTGGGAACCCGCACCTGGTAATCCGGCGCGAACCGGCGGGGGCTGACCACCGGGAGCGCCAGTTCCGGGTTCGAGACGTTTTGCAGCCACGCCAAGGACTCGTTCTCGGCGTCACCCAACAAAACCCAGTGCAGGGCCTCTTCAAAGCCAAACAGACCCGCCGGGAACAACAAGATGTCTTCCGGCAGCAGTTCGACCGTCCCGAATCGCGTGGTGTTGATCTGCATGGCAGGGCCGCTTATCCAGGGAGTATCAGTTGAACGTATTATTCATCGGCCGCCTTACAGCCGTTTCCAAAGAAAAAATACGCTCCACCCTGCCGTAAGTTGGGACCCGCCCCAAGGCGCAAACAAAAACGCCCCGCCGCGGCGGAGACCGCACTGGGGCGTTTGTGCATTGCATTAATGTAGGTCACTCACTCCGCGAGTGCGTTTTCGTTGTGGCGTCCTTGGGACGCCGCCAAAGTGCGCACTCGCTCCGCGAATGCACCACATTTAAAATCCTTTACGCCCTCCTGAAAGCGCTTTAGTAGCAGACCTTGACGTACTTGACGACGGGCGTGTGGACTGTCTTGTAAAAGGTCTTGTGGACGGTGTACGGCTCGCCGCAGTGATCGTACAGGGTGATGCACCTGGTGTACGGCACTTCATGGCAGACGTAGGTCACGACCTTCTTGTAGTGACAGTGCTGATGGCAGTCGTCGTACCCGTAGCCATAACCGTAGTCGCCCGCGACGGCCGAGCCGGCCACGCTCGCCAACACACCCACGGCGATCAGACCGGCGAACAACGACTTGCGAACACGCTTGAACATGAGATTCTCCAAAGCTTGGAAGGGCATTTCGTTTGCATCACGCCTCGTCTGTCTTGAAATGCGGAACGGCGCCGCGAACCGGACACGGCGCCAAGAAGGTTTCCGTACGGCGGTTAACGCACCCAAGAGAAAGGACGCAGGCGAAATAGCTCATGGACTACGTCGATCTTCTCCAATGGCCGGCCATGGCGGCCACGCTGGCGTCGGCCTGGCTGGTGGCGTCGCAGGCGCGTGGGCGGCGCAACGCGGGCTTCTGCCTGTTCCTGGTCAGCAACGCCCTATGGATCGTGTGGGGATGGCACGACCGCGCGTACGCGCTGGTGGTGCTCCAAGTCTGTCTGGCGGGACTGAACCTGCGCGGGGCGAGAAAGAACCGCCCCCGCACGGACCAAGGCGGAACGGGTCCGTGAGAGAGAATGCGATCATGCCGGCGCCCGCCTCGGCCCGTGGGCCAAGGAACTCCACTGGCGGTCAGGTCGGATTCCCAATCCGACCTGATACTTTTCCGCCGCCGACGTGCGGCGCTCCGAGGTTGTGATTCTTTCGCGAAGTAGGTCTCGCCTGCCGCGCGAGACCTTCTTTCTGCCTGCGATCGCCATGGTTTTTATCTAGGAAGGTCCCGCCCGGCAGGCGGGACTTACCAAACATTCACAACCGCTCAACCCTGCAGCGCGGCGCGGGTGCGCTCCACAAGGCCGTTGTCGCGGTCCCGGGAACCGGGGAGATTGAACACGCTGGCGGCCAGGAAGCGGTCGCGCCATTCGGGGCTGACGTGGTAGTAGTCCTCCAGCACCGCCGAACTGAACTTGTAATCGTGCGAGTCGTTCCCCTTGAGAAACACCAACCGCCGCGCGGCGTCCATCAGCGCTTGGGCGTCGCCGCCGTCTTGCAAGTAGGCCAGCACCTTTTGCGCGGCCTGCATGCGGTCGCGGCTGATGTCGGCGAAGATTTCCTCCAGAGCTTCGGGACCGGATGCCTGCGGCGCCTTCGGCTCTAGCTCGGCGATCTTCTGTTCTCCAATCCTGCCGCGGCGCGGCATGGCGGCGCGGAACATCGGCAGGAAGGCCGCGTTCTGCAAGAGCATCATCCGCCGCGTGTTGTCGTCGGCGGCGGTCTGGAAAGCGAAGTGCAACGCGTTGGTGGTCGTCAGGGTATGCAATCCCACAATGCCCGGTTGCCGCATTAGCAGTTCGCCCGAGCCGTCAAGCAGGCCGTCCCAGATCGACTGCACGGCCACGCCCTTTTGCAATTGCGCCACGACCACGTCGCAGGCGTCTTCCCACGACCCGTCGTGGATCACTTGCAGCACTTCCTCGGTTGCCTGGGAATCGGGCTTGCCGTCCAGCCACGTCTTGGGAATCTGGGTCGCCAGTTCCTGGTTGCGGCGCCAGGGCCGATCCGGCTCCAAGTCGCTGGTGGCGGGATTGGCGCCTTCCTCGTGGTTCAAGAGCGCGTAGGCCAGCGAGCGCACGACCGGTTCCGCGTGCCGCCAGCCAATGCAGTTGAGCGTGCGCCAACTATTGGCCACGAAGATCGCCTTGTGGCCGATCGAACGGAAGTCGCGGGCGCCGTAGCGGAAGAACATCTCGAACAACTCGCTCGCCCCGGCGTTGCGCGCCAGAGAGGCCACCGCCACGTCGGCCGCGGCTTCGTCCCAACGCTCCATCGCCTCTTGGAACGCGGCGGGCGCGCGGTGCGCCGGCGGGACCTTGGCCTCGTCCACGGGCGCCATCGTCCAGTCGTTCTCTTGCACGTCCCGCGCCTGGGACGACTTGAAGTAGTCCAGCGACCAGAAGATTGGCAGCCAGCGGTCTTGATCGGGCGCCGCCAGGCTCGCCAGGTGCGCCGAGTTCACCACCAGCACCGCATGGAACTTGAAGCCCACGCTTGGCCGGGGCTGCACGTTCCGCACGCCGGCCAAGAGCAGCGCGGCCAGCACCTCTTGATAACTCGTGCCCTGGTGAATGCGTTCGGCGAACTTCTCCAGCACCTTCTCGCGCGGCGTCTCTTCCAAGAGTCGCACGAGCGGTTCGATCTCGGGCCGAAGTTGCACCACATTGGGGTTCACGTTCGCCTCTTCGGCCGAGACCGGGCGAAGACGCGACAAGAACGACAGGTCACCCAAACCCAACAGCGCCCCCGCGGCGCCAGCTTGGAGAAACGAACGACGAGAAGCGTGTTGGAACATTGGCTTTTCCTCCCAAACGAACCAGAACGTACCGCGGCGTCAACCAAGGTCAGTATAACGGAAGATGGAGATCGAAGAGTCGAAGGTCGAAAGGCAAGAAAGAAAAAGACGAAAGCGGCGATGAATTTCCGCAACGCCTGGGGCGGCGCTTGCATTCTCAGGCTGCGTGGGAGTCTACTAGTACCCGATTCTCGTTTCCTGGTACCCGATTCTCGTTTTCTGGTACCCGAAGATCGTCGCCACGAAAGAACCCGCCATGAATCGAACTCTCCGCGGTAGCCTCCATTCAGGTCAACGCGCCGGCCATGCGAACCGGTTGCTCGCTGCTCTTGTGACCTGCATGACGCTCGCCGTCACGCTGTTGGGCGCATCCGTCACGCGGGCCGACGAGGATTCCTCTCCCGGCGCGGGGCTATGGCAAAAGCTGGCGCCGTACACCCAGCCGCCGGAAGAGTTTGCTGGCAAATTAGGTGACTACCATTCGCCGCTGGTCTTTGCAGGTGGAGAGCGCGTTCAGTCTCCGGAAGATTGGAAGCGGCGCCGCGCGGAAATCGCCAACATCTGGCATGAGCGGCTCGGCGCCTGGCCGCCGCTGGTGGAGCGGCCCGAAGTGAAATACCTGGAGTCGGTCGAGCGCGAAGGCTACACCGAGCATCACGTCCACGTGCAAGTCTCGCACGATGGAAAGACCGCCGACGGATACTTGCTCACACCGCCCGGCGAAGGACCGTTCCCGGCCGTGCTCGTGCCGTTTTACGAACCGCTGACGAGCATCGGCCGCGGCAAGAGGGGACACGGCACGCACGATTACGGGCTGCAACTGGTGCGGCGTGGTTTCATCACGCTGTCGATCGGCACGCCCGGCTCGTTTGAGAAAATCGGCGCCGACACCCGGCAACTTCTCACGCAAGCGGGCGCGGAGCAACGCCGCCAACCGCTCACGCTGTTGGCGTATGTGGCGGCGAATTGTCACACGGCGCTGACGCAAACGCCGCGGGTGATTCCCGACCGGATCGGCATTGTCGGTTTATCCTATGGTGGCAAATGGTCGATGTTCGCCTCCTGCCTGTACGAACCTTTCGCCTGCGCCGTCTGGTCCGATCCCGGCATCGTGTTCAACGAGAAGAACGGCAACGTCAATTATTGGGAGCCGTGGTATCTGGGTTATGATCCCAAGACGCAGCGCAAGCCGGGCATTCCCTCGGCCGAGAGACCGCGCACCGGCCTCTATAAAGAACTGATTGAGCAAGGTGAAGACCTGGTTAGCCTGCACGCGCTGATGGCGCCCCGCCCGGTGTTCGTCTCGGGCGGCACCGAAGACCCACCGCGCAATTGGACGGCGCTGAATCACCTCCGGGCGGTCAACCAGGTTCTCGGCCACAACGACCGCGTAGCCATGACCGCCCGCCCCACCCACGTTCCCACACCGGCAGCGCTGGAGTTGGAACTCGCGTTTCTGGAGTATTGGCTCAAACACGGGCTAAAGTGACCCGACCGCCGGAAGTGGGAAGTTCTAGCGCATAAGCTTTGGAACACAATAACCCCCTTCTGCTACGGAAGCGACGCTGGCCGCAAGCACTATCGCCTGCGGCTAGCGAGCCCCGCCTCCCTTCTCCCCATCGCTTAAAGGCAACCCGATTCGCTCCCCCACCGCCGTAAAATCGAGAAAGTAGGAAGACTACGCGCCGGCGGCGCTTTTGCTTCAATCGGTCGATCTCGCGGGACCGATGGAACGAGCAGACCGTTTATTTTTTGACCCAGCGCACGCGCCGCGACGGGCGTGACTCGGGCTTCGGCGCTTGTTTCCGATTTCCGCGAGAAACTTCATGGCGGCGCGAAGACTTATTTTGACGGCACTCGTCATGGCGGCCGCCGTGGGGACGGGATGTCGCGCGTTGCCGTGGGCGCCGACAAAAAAACCTCCACTTCCCGCGAAGCAGTTGCCCGAGAACACAACGGCCGAAGCTCCCGCAAAATCGACAACCTCGAAGGTCGTGCCAGCGGCGTACCTGCAAGACGAGGCGGAGCGAAGTTCAAGCGACAACGCCCTGGAACTGCTGCCTCCCGCCTTTGCGCCGCCTGCGAAGCCCGGTGAGAGCGATCCGCCGGCGTTGAACGAAGAGGTCGAGGTGCTGACCGCCGGCGTGACGCGCGAGGAGGTTGAGCAAATCGCGCTCGGCAACAACCCCACGCTCCGGCAAGCGTCGGCGCTGGTGGCGCAGGCGCAGGGAGCGTGGGTCCAAGCGGGGCTGTATCCCAACCCTGAAATCGGCTACTTCGGCACCGAAATCGGCAACGAAGGGCAAGGCGGTCAGCAAGGCGGTTACATTACGCAGACCTTTGTTCGAGGCGGGAAGCTCGCTTGGAGCCGCACCGTCGCCGCCCGCGAGGTGGACCGCGCCCGGTGGGAGTTGCAGACGCAGCAATTCCGCGTGCTGACCGATGTGCGCATCCAGTTTTACGAAACGCTGGGAATGCAACAAACGGTGGCGGTGACCGAGGAGCTGCGCGGCATTGCGCAACAGGGCGTGCGGCTTTCGCGGCAGTTGGAGGAAGCGCTCCAGGCGCCGCGGACGGACGTGCTGCAATCGGAAGTGGATCTTAACTCCATCGAAATGCTGCTGGAAACCTCTCGCCAGCGCGAACAAGCGGCGCGGCGTGAACTGGCCGCGCTGCTGGGCGTGCCAGAGTTGCCCCCTGCGCCGCTGGCGGGAACGTTGGAAGACGACTTGCTTTATCTGGAGTGGGCCACCGCGTGCGACCGGTTGTGGAGCGCCAACCCGCTCTTGCAGGCGGCGCAAGCGCGGATCGCCCAGGCCCGCGCTCAGGTGCAACGGGAACAGGTCGAGCCAATTCCGGATGTCAACGTGCAGATCGGCTCGCAGTACGACTTCGCCACGGACGACACCGTCCACTCGGCCCAGGTTCAGTTGCCGCTGCCCCTGTACGACCGCAACCAGGGGAACGTGGCCGCTGCTTCGGCCGACTTGCGACGGGCCATCAACGAAGCGGAGCGAATCCGTTTGAACCTGGATCGCCGCCTGGCGGTGGTCTGGCGACAGTACGAAAACGCGCGGACGCAGTCTGAGATCTATCGCACCGGCATCCTGCCCCGCGCGCAAGAGACATTGCGGTTGACCACCCAAGCGTATGAAGCCGGGCAACTTGACTTTCTGCGCGTCTTGACGGCCCGCCGCACGTACTTTGAAAACCGCTTGCGGTACATCGAGGCCCTGACCGACCTGCGCAAAGCGTCGGTCGAACTGGAAGGGTTCCTGCTCACGGGCGGCCTCGACGCGCCGGAAGAAGGCTCCGCGTTTTCGCCCGATCGGTAGTGCGCCCGGCGAGAGCGCTTTTCAGACAGGCGTGGCGGATTCTTGAGCGTGGGCTACTCGCTCTGAGGTTGAAGATCTCTCTGCGAGTAACCAGCCGCTTGGGAAACAAGCGAGTAACTCAGCTCGTTCATTCGCCGTTGGTCACTTGCGGAGCAAGTGACTTACATTAAAGAAAAAGCCTTTGGTCGCTGTCGCGGGAAACCGTGATTTTGCGGTAGTAGTTACGGGTGGAGCAGCGCTCCGCCTTATTTCGATGTTGACCGTTCCTGGCCAAGTGTGAAATGATACAGTAATACAGCCTTTCCACGCGGCTCCGACCATGCTTCATCAAGCCACCGCCACGTTTACGTTGCTCGCGATGCTGCTGCACGCCGGCTTGGGGTGCGGGTGGCATCATGCGCATGCGGTGGAGGGGGGCCAGGTTTCGTGCGCGGCGATCGGAAGTGCGTGTTGCGGCCATCAGCACTGCCGCAATCCCGAGCGCGCCGCTGGAAATTGCACGCTGCACGCGCACGAAACACCGCGGGATGGCGGGAATCACCGCTCCGCGGAATCAGTTTGCTGCAGCGCCGATTCGTCGCTCGAAGGTTTGACCGGTTCGGTTTGCGCGGACGAGAACCGCGACCCGGCGCCGGCGCATCGGTGCTTTGAAAGCGAGTGCCGGTATTTGCCTACGACGCCCATCCAGCCTCCGGCCCACGATGATGTGGCCGCCTGGCATTCGGCGATCGACGCCGTCATCGACCTGGCTGCGCATCTTCATTCGGGCGCTGCCGTGGCGTTTACCAGGACGCCCGCGCTGACCGTCTTGCCCTACTTGCCGCGTTCCGAAGTGACGCGTGTCTGGCTGATCTAGCCGTTCTCTCGCCAATCTCTGGGCTTGCGCCTTGAAACGCCGTGAGGAGCCTCGCGCGCGTCTGGCGCGGCGTTTGCCGCATTCCCTGGTAGTTGTTTAGGCAAAGGAACCTGGTATGAGAACCTCGGCGGGGTCGCTTGCTTCACAAACGCGCGTCAATTGGACGCTTTGGTTGACCGTGGGCCTGTTGCTGTTGGCGGTGGGCGTGGCCGTGGCCTCGGTCGGCTGGTGGCGTCCGATGCTGGAGCGCTATTTACCCTCGGGTGGAAGTTCGGCGCCGGCCGCGGCGGCGCACGATCACGCGCATGAAGAGGGGCACGACGATGCGGATTCCCTCGAACTGTCGCCGCAGGCTCGCCGCAACATTAGGCTGGAAACCGGCGAGGCCGCGCTTCGTAATTTCCACCGCAGTATTACCGTGCCGGCGATGGTGGTCGAACGGCCCGGCCGCACGCAATACACCATCGCGGCGCCCATCACGGGCGTGGTGACGGGCGTCTACGTCGTGCGGGGCGAGGCGATCGTGTCCGACAAGCTGCTGTTCACGCTCCGCCTGACGCACGAAGACCTGGTCCAGGCGCAGACCGAGTACCTGCGGACCACCGGGCAGCTTGCGGTCGAGGAAAAGGAATTGGCCCGTTTGCAAAAAGTGGCCACCGGCGCCGTGGCGGGGCGCGTCGTGTTGGAACGCCAATATGAACGCGACAAGCTCCAAGCCCTGCTCACGGCCCAACGGGAAGCGCTGCGCTTGCACGGTCTCAGCGAAGAGCAAGTCGCCTGGATCGATCAGCACGGCCGGTTGCTAAGAGAGATTCAGGTTTACGCCCCCCGGGTCCACGAGGACGACTCGTTGCACCACGACGCCGAAACGCATGCCGGTCAGCCCCCTGGCGCCGAGGAGGAGAATCACGAGACTCGGTCCCAGCGCTTCGTGGTCGAGGACTTGCCGGTCCAACCCGGCCAGGCGGTCGCGGCGGGCCAGCCGCTATGCGTGCTGGCGGATTACGAAACCCTGTACATCGAAGGCCGCGCCTTTGAACAGGACGCCGACGAACTCGTCGCCGCTGCCGCCGAGCAGCGCCCGGTGACGGCGATTACCGAACAAGGCTCGTCGTCGGAAAACGTTGTGGAAGACCTGGATATTGTCTTTGTCGCCAACCAGGTGGACACGCAATCGCGCGCGTTGCATTTTTACGTCGCCTTGCCGAACCACGTCGTGCGCGACGCCGAGCGCCCCGACGGCCGGCATTTCCTTACGTGGCGGTTCAAGATCGGGCAGCGGATGCAACTGCGCGTGCCGGTCGAGGTTTGGAGCCAGGTCCTGGTGTTGCCCGTGGACGCCATCGCCCAGGAAGGCCCCGAGTTCTACGTATTCGTGCAGGACGGCGAACACTTTCATCGCCGCCCGGTGCACATGGAATATCGGGACCAGCGGTTTGCGGTGTTGGCGAACGACGGCTCGCTTTTCCCCGGCGAGACGGTCGCGCTGACCGCCGCCCACCAACTGCAAATGGCGCTCAAGAACAAGGCTGGCGGCGGCGTCGATCCGCACGCGGGCCACAATCATTAGCCGCATCGGGTAATGCAACGTGGGGCAGGCTTCCACAGAAGTTCCAAAAATCGCCCATGCAGGCTCCCGTGCTGTTTTCATCCCCCACCGAGACAAGCCCGGTGGCGACGAAATCCGAACATCGCCTCCGCGCGAAGCGAAAGTTTGAAACTACGGTTCCAGCCTGTTATTCCCTCTAGTTCCTGACAGGCGGGAAGCCTGCCCCACGAGACGATTCACCATGCTCAACGCCATCATTCGTTTTTCGTTGCGTCAACGGCTGCTGATCATCGCACTTTCGTTGTTCGTGCTGGGGTATGGCGGATGGCAGATGTTCCACCTGGACATCGACGTCTTCCCCGACCTGAACCGCCCGCGCGTGGTGGTCATGACCGAGGCGCCCGGCATGGCGCCCGAAGAGGTCGAGGCGCTGATTACGTTCCCGCTGGAAACCGCCTTGAACGGGGCCAACGGCGTGCAGGACGTGCGCAGCTCGTCGGGCGTGGGGATCTCGGTCATCTACGTGGAGTTCGATTGGGGCACCAACATCTACGATGACCGGCAGATCGTCGCCGAACGGCTCCAATTGGTCGGCGAGCAGTTGCCGCAGGGGATCAACCCGCAACTGGCGCCGATCTCGTCCATCATGGGCCAGATCATGATGGTCGGCCTGCGGAGCGAGACCGGCGAGACCAGCCCGCTGGAAGTCCGCACGCTGGCCGACTGGGTCGTGCGGCAGCGCTTGCTGACCATTCCCGGCGTGTCGCAAGTGTTCACCATGGGCGGCGGCCGCAAGCAGTTCCAAGTGCTGGTCGATTCCGACGCGCTTCTGCGGTACGGCGTCACGCTGGATGAGGTCAAGCGGGCCGTCGCGCAAAGCAACCTTAACGCCACCGGCGGTTACCTGGACAAGCAAGGCCCCAACGAGTTCCTGGTGCGGGCGCTGGGGCGCATCCAGACCGTCGAGGACTTGCAGAAAACCGTGGTTACCATTCGCGAGGAGCGCCCGGTGGCGCTCCAGCAGGTGGCCCGCGTGGTCGAGGCGGCCCAGGTCAAACGCGGCGACAGCACCGCCTTCGTCCGCCGGGAAGACGGATCCTGGACCGGCGGGCCGGCGGTGCTGCTCATCGTCAACAAGCAGCCCAACGCCGACACCCGCGAAGTGACGGAAAACGTCAACCTGGCGCTCGAGGAGTTGGCGCCGTCGTTGCCCGACGATCTTCGCATCCATTCCGACATTTACTCGCAAGAGGCCTTTATCGACCGGGCGATTGAGAACGTGGTCGAGGCGCTGCGGGACGGCGGCATCCTGGTGGTGGTAGTCCTGTTCTTGTTCCTGCTCAACTTTCGCACCACGTTCATCACGCTCACGGCGATCCCGCTGTCGATCGTGATGACGGCCTTGGTGTTCAAGGCCTTCGGCATGTCGATCAACACCATGACGCTGGGCGGCCTGGCGGTGGCCATTGGCGAACTGGTGGACGACGCCATTGTGGACGTCGAGAACATCTTCCGCCGCTTAAAGGAGAACCGGCAAAGCGGCAATCCCAAGCACCCGCTGCAAGTGGTCTTCCAGGCCAGCGCCGAGGTGCGCAACTCGATCGTCTTTAGCACGATGATCGTGGTGCTGGTGTTCATCCCGCTGTTCGCCCTGTCGGGCATGGAAGGGCGGTTGTTCACGCCGCTGGGCGTGGCGTACATCGTGTCGATTTTGGCGTCGCTCTTGGTGTCGTTGACCGTGACGCCCGTGCTTTCTTATTGGCTGTTGCCCAACGCGAAGTTCCTGGGGCACGAGCAAGACGGCTTTGTGCTGCGGGGCTTGAAGTGGGGCTTTTCACGCATCATTCGCTTCAGCTTGCGGTTCCCCTGGGCGATTCTGCTGGTCACGCTGGCCGGTGTGGGAGTGGCCTTTGCGGGGCTGATGCGGCTGGAGCGGGACTTCCTGCCGCCGTTCAACGAGGGGGCGGTGCAATTGAACGTGGTGCTGCCGCCGGGCACGTCGCTGGAAACCTCCAACAAGATTGCCGCCGAGGTGGAGAACCGGCTCCAAGAGATTCCCGACATTCAGGCCTTCGCCCGCCGCACCGGCCGCGCGGAACTGGATGAACACGCCGAAGGCGTCAACATGAGCGAGTTCATCATCAACCTGGATCCCGCCTCGGAGCGTGGCCGGGAGGAAATTCTGGAAACCATCCGCGAAGCGATGGCCGACATTCCCGGCATTGTCACCTCGGTCGAGCAGCCGCTGGCGCACTTGATCTCGCACATGCTTTCCGGCGTCAAGGCGCAGATTGGCATTAAGCTCTACGGCGACGACCTGGACGTGTTGCGAGCAACGGCCGACCGCATGAAGAACGCCATCGCCACCGTGCCGGGCGTGACGGACTTGATGGTCGAACCGCAGGTGGTTATTCCGCAGCTCCGCATCGAGGTAGACCGCGACAAGCTCTTGCAATATGGCCTGACGCCGCAGCAAGTGAACGAGTACGTGCAAACCGCGATGAATGGCGAGGTGGTGTCGCAGGTGCTGATCGGCCAGCGCACCTTCGACCTGGTGGTGCGGTTGGACGAGCCATTTCGCGAGAACCTGGAGGCGGTGCGGCGACTATCCATTGAGTTGCCCGAAGGCGGCACGGCGCCGCTCTTGGCCGTGGCGAAGATTTACGAATCGGGCGGCCCGAACACGATCAACCGCGAGCAGGTCCGCCGCCGCATCATCCTGCAAGCCAACGTGACCGACCGGGGCGTGGTCGACGCGGTGCAAGACATTCAGGCCCGCTTGCAACCGATCCGGGAATCGTTGGCGCCGGGCTACTTTATCGAGTACGGCGGCCAATTCGAGAGCCAACAATCGGCCAGCCGTATAATCGCGGTGCTTTTCTGTATCTCGCTGCTCGGCATCTTTCTGGTGCTGTTCACCATGTTCCGGTCGGTCAACCTGTCGTTGCAAGTGATGGCCGCCTTGCCCATGGCGTTCATTGGCTCGGTGGCGGCGCTCTACGTGACGGGGCAGACCTTGACCATCGCGGCGATGGTGGGCTTCATTTCGCTCGGCGGCGTGGCTTCGCGGAACGGCATCTTGCTCTTGAACCACTACCTGCACCTGGTGCGGTACGAGGGTGAGGGCTGGACGAAGGACATGATCGTTCGCGGCGGCCTGGAGCGCCTGGCGCCGGTGTTGATGACCGCCCTGACGGCCGGCATCGCCTTGATTCCGTTGACGCTGGCCGCGGGCGAGCCGGGCAAAGAGATTCTTTACCCGGTGGCCACGGTGATCGTGGGCGGCTTGATTAGCTCGACGCTCTTGGACTTCTTTGTGCATCCGGCCTTGTTTTGGCTGTTTGGCCGTCGCGAAGGAGAGCGCGTCGTCAACGAGTCGCGCCAGGAGATTCCCCTAGAGGAAGAGGCGCCCGAACCCCACGTCCCGCCAACGCCCCGCCCCGCAGCGTCCTAACGCGGACGATTCATGGAGCACCTCATCCAATTCAAAGTATTGGGACAGTCCCGACTGCGGCGCAAAGTATTCTTTCGCCCCGGAGGGGCGCAGGCGTGTAGCCAGGGGCGCAAGCCCCTGGGGTATTGGACGATACGTCGTCGCTAGCCCCGAAGGGGCGACAGACGGGAGCAGCTACTGTAAGATGTCGCCCCTTCGGGGCTAACGCTGGAATGATCGGCGGGTTTCCCAGGGGCTTGCGCCCCTTCGGGGCGAAAGAGTCTTTCGCCAAAGCTCCTGCACACGATAGTCGCAAGCGAACACTCACGCCTGACCTGGCATTTCCTCTTGGAAGTGGTGCTACATCCAAGCGAAGTTTTCCGTTGACGGAATCTTTAATGCCGTTGCGGCCCCCGTTGTGTTACCTAGAGCGGTTTGTAATTTTGGGACGAACGGCGCTGGCTCTTGGCCTGTTGAATTACGCGGCGGAGAAAAATTTGGTCCGTGTTTTCAGGGCTTTCGCATGAATGTCAGCCGTGGCGCCTCGCACTTGGCGCGAGGTTTGCGTTTGCCCCACATCGCTGGAAATCGCATCGCTTCGCAGGAAAGGAGACCTCATGTCGCGCTTCGTCTCGGGCGGTCTGCTGGTATTGGCGTTGGCGGCGGCCCCGTTGTTGGGCAGCGCCGTGGGGAAGGCGCCTCCGGTCGCCATGCCGGAAGCTCCGCCCGAACTGCCCGCGGGCGCGGTGGACTTGTCGCCGCCGCGGGACGCTTCGCACGATCACGCCGGGCACATGCACGATCACGCCGGGCACACGCATGGCGCGCCTGCGGATCGACGGCCGAGCCTCGTTCCCGCGCCGTGGTCGCCGACGCCGGTCGAACCGCCGCACGCGGCCGGGCCGCATGGCGGCGCGCTGGTTCCCTTGGAGCCGGAGCCTTTGCAATGGGTGTACGACGAGGCGAATCACGCCCTGACCATTTACTTGCCGCAGTCGATGCGAACGCCGGTTGAGGCGCGCTCGCCGCATGCGGGACACGGGCACGCATCGCCAGTGGAGCCGTACTACGAAGACCACGCTTGCCCGCTTGGCCACGGCGGCCGGTCGTTCGCGCGCTCCGACTGCATGCACGAAAGCTACCGTCACGGCGCCGAGGCTTACGAGTGCGAATATCAACGCCGCCATCGTTCGGCGGCCCATCATTACCCGCACGTACACGCAGCGCCCCACGCAGCGTGGGATTATTAAGGCGATTGGAACCATGCCCCCCAAACATCGCCCTACGTGGCGACGCGCCAATGTAGGTCAATCGCTGGAGCGAGTAACCAACGGCGAGTGAAGCGAGTCGATCTTTTCCGCTTGTTCCACGAGCGGTTCGTTACTCGCGGAGCGAGTAACCCAAACTTAATTGGACTTCCCTTCTTTCAAGGAGATTGCGAATGTTGCAACGGATAACCAAGTGGGCGCTCAGCGTGGCGGCGATGTGTGCGGTGTCTCTGGGTGTCTTGGGGGGATCGGCCTTCGCGGCGGAATCCTACGTTGTGCAGTATCGCCTGGTGGAATGGAAGACGGCCCACTTTGAAGAGGCCGCCAAGGCCGACGCGCACCTGGTGACGCTCAAGAATCTAGGGTGCGAGGCCCAAGCCGGCGATCATGGCGGACACATCGACGTTCGCTACCGCTGCCCCGCCTGGCGCAGCCTGGCGGTCCAGACCGACGCCGGAGCACACCGTTGGGAGAAGTGGCTGCGCGCCTGCGGGTTTGAAACCGCGCACCAGCACTAACGAAAATTGAAACGGCGGAAATCAACCGCCAATGTAGGTCACTCGCTCCAGCGAGTGATCTCCCTTGAATCACGCATTCGTGAAAAACGCCCTAAAACTCCACCTGCGCGCGGGCGGCGTAGATGTCGGTGTCGCTGTCGCCTTGGGCGTCGTTATCGAGCCAGCAGTGGATCCAGTTGAACTGGAGCTTGGTGTGGGCGTTCCAGTACCAGTTGAGTCCCAAGGTGCTGTCGGTCAGACGTCCGGGATTGGAGGCAAAGCCCGGCAGCGGCGCGGCGTCGGGATCGTGCAAGTTGACGTAGGAAAGCCGGGCCGCCACTTCCCACGCTCCCCAGCCGCACACCCCCAGGTGTTCCAGCGAGAAGAAATCCTCGAACGGCGTCACGCGGTCAAAGGCGCCGAAGGTGCGGTTGTAACTGCGGTTCTCGCCCGTCAAGAAGTACCCCACCTGCGCATAGGCGCCGTCGTAAAAGAGCGTCTCGCCGCCGATCTGATCGACGGTGGTCACCACGTACTCGCTCTGAAAGTGCGCCGGGCCATACTGGCCGGCTAGCTCTACGCCGTAAATCTCAAAGTCGCGCGAGGCGATGCGCCCCGTATCGGCAAAGAACGGCGTGCCCGCGGCCACCGCCCCACCTCCCGCCGGATCGCCCACGAAGAACTCGGGAATGACGCGGGCCTGGTAGAAAGGCGTATCGCCGTCCAGGTCGTTACCGGTATTGCGGCTGTAGTTGAAATGGCCGCCCACGTGCAACAAGTAGCGGCCGTCGGCGCATTCATCGTACCAAAGCAGGTGCGTCAACCGGGTGGCGAAGGCGTACCCGCCCACGTCGCCAATGTCGGTCCCAAAGCGGCTATCGAGGAGCGGCGCGTTCATAAACCCACCCGTGCGGTAGACGCTATTCTGCCAACTGGTCCGCTCGCTTTCGGAGTTGTCATACGCCATGACGCCGGTGCGGCGGAATGGGTCGAACGCCTGGAACGGCAACGCCCGCTCCAAGAAGGTCAATTGCCGGATGGACGTGTAGGAATCCATGGTAATGGGCTGGCGGAAGTGCCCGATCCGCGCCGCGCCCAGGACCGGCAGGTGGGTTTGCTCCAGCCACACATCCATAAAGCTCGGGCGGCCGGGAGTGGCGAAGTCCATCTCGATCGAGTAGTTGGTGAACTCGGCCACGCTTCCCACGGCCTGCAAGCGCGCCCGGCGGAACCCCACGCCGTCTTGAATGTCGCCCACCGAGTCCACGCTGGCGGCGTCTTGCCCGAACCAGCCCGCATCGGCATGAAAGAACCCAGAGATTTTGATCTTGGGAAACTCAGGGGCGTCGGGCTTGGAAGCAGGCTGATCGGGCGCGATGCAGGACTCGCACGCCAGGGCGTGCGTGCTTTGCGGCGTGTGTAATGGGGAAGCGGGAGCGGAATCGGGCGCCGGGTTAAGTCGTCCCTCGCCGCCCGGAGGAACGCCCATGTTGCCCTGTGCGGCGCGGACGGCGTTCAATTCCTGTTCGGCCCGCTCCAAACGCGAGATCACTTCCCGCCACTGTTGCGAACTGATTTGGACCGGCTCATCCCGGGGCGCCAAGGCGGCCTGCGGCGCCAGGAACTCTTGCGCCGCGGCCGGGCCTTGGGGGACGAAGGCGCCCCACCCCACAATCAACCAGCAAAACAATATCGGTCGCGACATCCTTGGCTCCCCGATCAACGTTACCTCGGCGCCCAGCCGCCGACTTTGTCGATTGCGGCAACAGCGTCGGCCTTGCGGATTATGCGAATTATTCGTCGTAGGAAGCTATCGACCTTCCTGGCAGGCTTCTCCACCTTACAACTTAGTGAGGGTCCGCAAACTCACTCTAGATACCGCACTTTGCCACTGCGACGAGGTTGGAATGAGCCAACCTTGCGGCTGAGGCTAGGCGGCTCAAGATTGTTCAAGCCGCGGGACGACGAACGAAGAAGCCGGGCAGTCCCGCTGTTTGGCATTCCCGCTGTCCATTTCCCGCGTTTCTGGAGGCGCCGCCCATGAGACTCTCTTTATCTGGCCCGCTGTTGTTGTGTGCGTTGCTGGCCTCGCCTGCGTTCGCCGGGCCGCCACGGTCGTGTGGCCATTGCGGGTGCTGCGAGCAGGTCCGCAAGGTGTGCCGCATCGTCTGCGAGATGGAAGAGGTCAAGACGGTCACTTACGACTGCGAGTGCGAAGACTTCTGCACGCCCGGTCCATCGTACAAATGCGGTTGCCGGGAGATTTGCACCTGCGGCAAAGTCCGCACGCGGCGCAAGCTGGTCAAACACGAAGTGGTGAAGAAAGTTCCCAAGTACCGCTGCGTGGTCGAGTACTGCTGCCCCGATTGCCGTGGTGGCGCCCCGGTCATCGCTCATCATCCGACTGCGGCCGAGCGCCCGTCTGGCCCACCCGCCACGTTGACCGCCGCGCCGGTCTTGCCGCCACTCCCGCCGGTGGTGGTAGCTCCGTAAATGGGGCGGGGAAATGCAAATGGCAAATTGAAAAAGCGACGCCACACCGTAGCACGGCGCAACCCACCTCAATCTGAAATTTACATTTTGCAATTTGCATTTCCCCCTCCTGACGACGCGCTGCGTTGCGCCGCACGCGCTCCCACGCCAAGTGCGGCAACCACCCCAGCCCTTCTTCGCGAACGCCTTCCTCGCCCGAAACGCCAACTTGTGAGCCTGTAGCCTCACGGTTAGAATCGCCGGTTTGGATAAGGGATTCCATTCTGGCATACAGGGGAAGTCGTACCGTGAGCGAGAAGAAGACGTTAAAGGTGGCGGTGATTGGCGGCGACGGTACGGGGCCGGAAGTGGCCGCCGAAGGGGTGAAGGTGCTGCAAGCCGTCGCCCAGTTGGAAGGGTTTTCCGTCTCGCTTCAGGATTTTGACTTCGGCGGCAATCGCTACTTGCGAACCGGCGAGATTCTGCCCGCCGGCGCGGTGGATGAACTGCGCCAGTTCGATGCGATCTTCCTGGGCGCCGTCGGCCACCCCGATGTGCCGCCGGGCGTGCTGGAAAAGGGCCTGCTGCTGGAGCTGCGGTTCCAGTTGGATCAGTACATCAACCTCCGTCCGGTGAAGCTCTACCCGGGCGTCGAGACGCCCCTGACTGGCAAGGGGCCGCAGGACATTGACTTCGTGGTGGTCCGCGAGAACACCGAAGACATGTACTGCGGCGTGGGCGGGTTCCTCAAGAAGCACACGCCCGACGAAGTGGCCACGCAAACCGCCATCTATACCCGCAAGGGCTGCGAGCGCTGCATTCGCTGGGCCTTCGAGTTCACCCGCAAACGCAACAACCCCAAGGGCAAGAAGCTGACGCTGGTGGCCAAGACCAACGTCTTGACCTACGGCCATGACCTGTGGTGGCGCGCGTTCCAGGCGGTGGCCAAGGATTATCCCGACGTGCAGGCCGACTACAACCACGTGGACGCCTGCTGCATGTGGATGGTCAAGAACCCCGAATACTACGACGTGATCGTCACCACGAACATGTTCGGCGACATCATCACCGACCTGGGCGGCATCCTTCAGGGCGGCATGGGCGTGGCGGCCGGCGGCAACATCAACCCCGACCCGGGCGGCGTGAGCATGTACGAGCCGATGGGCGGCAGCGCCCCCAAGTACACCGGCCAGAATGTGATCAACCCCATTGCCGCCATCAGCGCCGCCGCCATGCTCCTGGAGCACAGCGGCTATGAGAAAGCCGGCCAGCGCGTGCTCAAAGCCATTCAGTCCGTCACCGGTACAAAGATGAAAAGCCAGGCCGCCGGCAAGATGGGCTACAGCACCACGCAGATTGGCGACTTGGTGTGTGAAGCGCTCTGACGTTGCACAAACCCTTGCATCGGCGTCGCTGTGGTCAGTCCCCCAACCGAGCATTCCTCATGAAACCCGCGGTCTTGTTCGCCGTAACCGGCTTCCTGACGCTTGCCGCCGTTGGGGCGACGGGCGACGAACAAGCCAAGGCCGTCTCCGACGTGCAAGGGCGTTGGGTCCGCAAACAAGCCACGCCCATGGGAGAGGTCACGCTAGTCAAAGAGCACAAGAACGCCACAACCACCTTGACGGCGACCGATGCGGCCGGCAACGTGCTCTACGCCCACGTCTCGGACTTTTCCGTGGAAGACGCGGGCAAGGTCCGCATCTTTACGTTCTTCAACCGCTTGATCACCGCCGGTCCCGGTAAGGGCCACGTGGCGAAAGAGCCGGTGTCGTTTGTCTATCGTGTAAGCAACGACCGCTTCATTGAAGCGTATGGCTTGCTCGCCGATGACCCCAGCCCGCCCCGAATGATCGTTTGGGAGCGAATGCAACAACCCGAAGCCAAGGAATAACGCCCATGCATCCATTGTTCGACCTCTCGGGGAAAGTCGCGCTTGTTACCGGCGGCAGCAAGGGCATTGGTAAGGCCACCGCACGTTTGTTTGCTGAAGCGGGCGCGGATATCGCCATTTGTTCTCGCCATGAAGACGAGTTGAAGAAGGCGGCGGCGGAAATCGCCGACGGTCTTAACATTCGTTGCGTCCACCGCGTGACCGACATGACCAACCGCGACGACGTGGACGCGCTCGCCCGCTGGACGGTCGAGTCGCTAGGGAAGGTCGATATCCTGGTGAACAACGCTGGCAGCAACGAGCCGCAAGAACTACTCGCCCAAAACGACGAGACTTGGGACCGCATCTTGGAGTTGAACCTGACCAGTTGCATGCGGCTCTCGCGCACGTTGGCCGCCGACATGGCCGAGCGCGGCTGGGGCCGGATCATTCATCTTTCGTCGGTCATGGCCTTGGTTTCCAATCCCGGCCGCGGCGCCTACTCGGCCACCAAGGCGGCGCTGGTGGGCATGATGCGCGCCCACGCCTTGGAGCTTGGCCCGCGCGGGGTGACGGTCAACTGCATCGCCCCCGGTCCGATCCTGACCGACTTGCCCATGAGCTTGCTTTCCACGGAACAGAAGGTCGCGTTCGCCGAACGCACCGCGCTCAAGCGGTGGGGCGAGGCCAGCGAAATGGCCGGCCCCGCGCTGATGCTCGCCAGCGAAGCCGGTCGCTACATTACCGGCGCCGTGATCGTGGCCGACGGCGGCATGCTCTGCCGCTCGTTTTGAAACGCTGTCGGTTGTCGGCGATGATCGGACCAATGGTCAACCTTCGTTTCGCTCATGGCGCCTGAACCTGCAAATACGTTGCGTCGCTCGCCGTGGCGGTGGTTCTGGCGAACGCTCTTGGCGTGCGGCCTGCTGGCGGCGGTGGGGCTCTTGGCGGCGTGGTGGATCATGGTCCGCATGCCGGGAGAAAGCTTTCACGGCGAACCGCCCCCGCTGGACGAGGACCAGGCCCGCCTGCGCGACCAGTTGCAGCGGCACGTGGATACGCTGGCCGGCCAGATTGGCGAGCGCAACCTGCCGCACTACCCGCAATTGCAACAGGCGGCCGACTACATCCACCAGCAGTTCACCGCCGCGGGTTATGAAGCGGCCCGACAGGAGTTCACCGCCCGCGATCATGCGTTCGTGAACATCGAGGCCGAACTCCGCGGCCACGCCGCGCCGGAAGAGATCGTGGTGATCGGCGCCCATTACGACACCGTGCCCGGTTCGCCCGGCGCGGGCGACAACGCAAGCGGCGTGGCGGGGCTGCTGGCGCTGGCGGAGCGCTTCGCCCGCCGGCAGCCGAGTCGGACGGTGCGGTTTGTGGCCTTCGCCAACGAAGAGATGCCGTACTTTCAATCGGCCGAGATGGGTTCCTGGGTTTACGCGCGGCGCTGTCGCCAGCGGAACGAAAACATCGTGGCCATGCTCAGCTTGGAAACGATCGGCTACTTCAGCGACGCGCCGCACAGCCAGCAGTACCCCGCGCCCTTTGGCGCGTTTTACCCCAGCGAGGGAAACTTCATTGGCGTCATCGGCAACGTGGCGTCGCGGCCGTTGGTGCATCGGGTGATCGACATCTTCCGCCGTCATGCCCAGGTTCCCTCGCAAGGCGGCGCCATTCCCGGCGACGTGGCGGGCGTGGGCTGGTCCGATCATTGGTCGTTCTGGCAGGAGGGCTACCCGGCGGTGATGATTACCGACACGGCCATCTTCCGTTATCCCTACTACCATCGCCCCGACGACACGCCCGACAAGTTAGACTACGACAAGATGGCCCACGTGGTCGGAGGCGTCGCCGCCGTGATCGACGAATTGGCCAAGTAGGTCCCGTCTGCCAGACGGGACCTTCCCCATTGCTCCGCCGGTTAAGGTCACGCCCAAAGAAAGTCCTGCTCGGCAAGCGGGACCTACCGTGTCGCTGCGCGAGTGGCCGGAACGCACGCGCGGAGCGAGTGCCCCCATTCAGAACGAAACGACCGCTTTCATGCTTCCCACCATCGCTGGCGACATCTACGACTATCCCGCGTATTACGACCTGGTGTACGGCTCCGACTGGTGGGCCGAGTTTCACTTCCTGCTGGACTGCTTTGAGAAGCACGGCCAGCGCAAGATCCAGCGCGTGTTCGAGCCGGCGTGCGGCACGGGGCGGTTGCTGTATCGCCTGGCCAAAGAAGGCTACAAGGTTTCGGGGCTGGACCGCAACCCGCGGATGGTCGCGTATTGCAACCGGCGCTTGGAGCGGCATGGCTTTCCGCCTTCGTGCATCGAAGGCGACATGAGCGACTTCCGGCTTTCGCGGCCGGTGGACGCCGCCTTCAACATGATTAACAGCTTCCGCCACCTGGCCACCGGCCGCGAGGCGCAAGGGCACTTGGACTGCCTGGGGCAATGCGTATCGCGCGGCGGGCTGTACGTGCTGGGCCTGCATCTGACGCCCACCACGGTCGAGCCGTCGGAGCGCGAGTCTTGGTCCGCGCGCCGCGGGCACCTGGCCGTGGTGACCGACCTCTGGGTGAAGGACCGCGACTTGCACAAGCGGCAAGAGCGGTGCGGCATGACCTACGACATCTACACGCCTACCCAAGCATTCCGCCTGGAAGGCGAAGTTTCGTTCCGCACGTACACGGCCGCCCAGTTGAAGCGACTGGTGGCCGCTTCGCCCGCTTGGGAAATCGCCGCCGTGTACGACTTCGGCTACGACGTGGAGGCGCCCATCGAAGTTACCCCCGCCACCGAAGACGCCGTGTTCGTGCTACGAAGAAAGTAGCCCCATGTGGCGCACTCGCTCCGCGAGTGGACCTCACTCAAACGCCCGCTGTACCATCGCGATCAACGCGATACGCAAGGTCACCACGGCAGCTCGCGGCCTCGTCCTTGCTCTTTCGCCTTCTCCAGCACATGCGCGGCGACGGCCACGTCTTCCAGCGCCAGGCCGACCGACTTGAAGAGAATCAGATCCTCCGGCGTCTGGCGCACCGTCACGCGGCCGGCGACCACGTCGGCCAGGTTTACGGCGCGGGACCAGTCGAAGGCCGACGATTCCAACGCTTGAAACAAATCGCCGGCTTCGTGTTGACAGGCGTCGATGCTGTCGCACACCACGGCCACGGAGCGCTGGACCGTGGCTGCGTCCACTTCCGCCTTGTGCAGCCAGTTCGAGCCTATGGCGCAAACCAGCGTGCCGGGCGTAAGGTAATCTCCGCGAAACACGGGCGTGACGCTGCTGGTGGCGGTCACCACAATCGGCAAGTCCTGCACTGCCCGGTGGGGATGTTCAGCCGGCGTTACTTCGATGCCTAGTTCTTGCGACATCCGTTCAGCAAAGTGGCGGCGGTGTTCCTCGCTACGGCTGTAGACGACCGCCCGCCGCAGCGGCATGGCGGCGGCTAGCGCCGCCAGTTGTGCCTGAGCCTGCCAACCGCTACCGAAGATCCCTGCCGCGTTGGCGTCCGCAGGGGCAAGATGTCTGGCCGCCACTCCGGTGACGGCGCCGGTGCGCATCTGGCCGAGGCGGTCGGCCTCGATCAAGGCGAGCATCTGGCCCGAGGCGGCGTCGTAGATGGCCACATGGAACCGCGCCCCTTGGCGATTGGTTACGTACTGTTTCCAGCCGACCAGGCCCAAATAGTCGGCCGCGGCCGACATGGAGTGCAGCACCACGCCATCGCCCTTGGCCCGCACCCGCGGCACGTTGTGCGCCCGGCTGGCCGCCAGTTGCGAGAACGCTTCTTCGACCGCCTCCAGCGTGGCCGGCATGGTCAGAAGTTGCGCAACGTCGTCCTCGGTGAGAAACAGGCAAGGCATACAAAGGCCCCCTTTGGGAGTGCGGCGATTCATCGCCGCTTTCGTCTTTGCATTATCACAAGTTTGCGCCTTGTGGGGCGAGCGTCCGTTGCAAGGGCAAAGAAAAAAGGCGAAAGCGGCAATGAATTGCCGCACTCCAAAAATTAGGCCATTTCCGCCGGTTGGCCGCGAACGGCGTGACGTTCGATGGCGGCGCCGATGAAGGCGGCGAACAGCGGATGCGCGGCGGTGGGTTTGGACTTGAACTCGGGATGGAACTGCACGGCCAGGAACCAGGGGTGGTCCGCCAGTTCGACAATCTCCACCAGCTTTCCATCGGGACTCAGGCCCGAGAACTTCATCCCGTGCGCGGTGAACTGCTGGCGGTACAAATTGTTGAACTCGTAGCGGTGGCGGTGCCGTTCCTCGACTTGGGCCTGGCCGTACGCCGCGCGGGCGTGGGTTTCCTCCTCCAGCAGGCACGGCTGTTTGCCCAGCCGCATGGTGCCGCCCTTGTGCGTGATGTTCCGCTGGTCGTCCAGGAGGCAGATGACCGGGTCCGGCGTGTCTTTGCTGAACTCGGTAGAATGGGCGCCTTCCAGGCCGACCACGTTGCGGGCGAACTCGATCGCGGCGCACTGCATTCCCAGGCAAATGCCAAAGAAAGGAATCTCGCGCTCGCGGGCAAAGCGAATGGCCTCGATCTTGCCTTCGATCCCGCGCTCGCCAAACCCGCCGGGCACCAGGATGCCGTCGTACCCGGCCAGCAACCGCTGCGCGCCTTCGCTTTCGATCTCTTCGCTTTGGATGCGGGCCACCCGCACTTGCGCCCGGTGGTGGATGCCGGCGTGGTCAATCGACTCGTAGATCGACTTGTACGCATCCTTGTGCTGCGCGTACTTGCCCACCACGGCGATGCTGATTTCGTGGTCCGGATAACGCAGCCGCTGGAGCAGGTCGCGCCAGTCGTCCAGTTGCAACTCGTCGGCCGCCAGGCGCAGCTTGCGGACGATCAACTCGTCCAGGCGGTTCTCCACCAGGCTCAACGGCACTTCGTAGATGGAGAAGTCCTTGTCGCGCTCCTCGATGACCGAGTCAATCTCCACGTTACAGAACAGGCCGATCTTCTCGCGTTCTTCGCGGGGAATGGCGCGCTCGCTGCGGCAGATGAGCACGTCGGGCTGGATACCAATTTGCCGCAGCAGGCCGACCGAGTGCTGCGTGGGCTTGGTCTTGAGTTCGCCCGCCGCCTTGAGGTAGGGCACGAGCGTCAGGTGAATGTAGAGGCAGTTTTCCTTGCCCACGTCCAAGGCGAACTGGCGGATGGCTTCGAGGAAGGGCTGGCTTTCGATGTCGCCCACCGTGCCGCCGATCTCGGTAATCACCACGTCCACCGACTCGTCGCGCAGTTGGCGGATGACCCCTTTGATCTCGTTGGTGATGTGGGGGATCACTTGCACCGTCTTGCCCAGGAACTCGCCGCGGCGCTCTTTCTCGATCACCGACAGGTAAATCTGCCCGGTGGTGTAGTTGGAGTGCCGGGTGAGCGGGCTATGGGTGAAGCGTTCGTAATGGCCCAGGTCCAAGTCGGTCTCGCTGCCATCGTCCAGCACGTAGACTTCGCCGTGCTGGTAGGGCGACATCGTGCCGGGATCAACATTGATATACGGGTCGAGCTTTTGCATCCGCACCCGCAACCCGCGCCGCTCCAGCAGCATGCCAATGGAAGCGCTGGTCAGCCCTTTGCCCAGCGAGCTAACCACGCCGCCGGTAACGAAAATGTGCTTAGTCATGTTTTTAATGCGGAATGCGGAATGCGGAATGAAAAAAGCGAGGCGCTACGGCCTCGCGTGAGCGGTTGGTCGCTAAGATGGGCGCCGCTCTTCCGACGCAAACCAAACCTCCACCATCCGCTCGACGTGTTCTTGAGGAATCAAGCGTTCCTCGTCGAGTGTCGCGATCCGACGGAGAACCGTGTCGCGAACACATGAGCTAACCGGCACGGCCGGAACGATATGCTGGAAAACAAATCGAGCGCTGGGGCCATGGAAGGTGGAGCGGCTAGTTCGGTGTGGCGACTTCTATGTATTCAACCTCGCTCGTCGGCTCGGGGATCGGCAATCCATCTTCGGCCATGCCTTCCAGGTGCAACTCAATTGCTTCGCGAATTAACCGCTCGACTTCCTCCCTGGTAGCTCCGGTTGCGACGCAGCCTGGCAAATCCGGCACATAGGCCCCCAGGTTCGAGCCGGCATTCTCCACGACAATTGCATACCGCTTCATGATTTCCTCTTCATTCGTCCGACCAGCCTGCTTGTTTGAAAATACTCGCGAGTGTGCCTGGAGGAACGGTGTCGCTGGCTTTACCAGAGACGGTTACCCGGCCCGGTTTGGTAGGGTGCTTGAATTGCCGGTGGCTGCTCTTGGACTTAACCTGAATCCAGCCCTCATCTTTGAGCCGTCGCAATACTTCTCGGACCTTCATTCCGCCAAGCTAATCCGTCGCAAGCGGGTGGGTCAAGCAGCAACACGCGTGTTAGTCATCGGCGGTTGACTCTTGCCCACGCGTTCCAAACATCGTTCCCTATTGCCGGCGTGAACATGCGCGCCTTGAGTTCCTTGCGAGAACGACCTTCAAATGCACCCAGGACATGAACGTAATGTCCCAAAGGGATAAAACCGGGGTTACGAAAATGGCGATCAGCGTGTGAACAATCGCCACGATGAAAGAGGCCAGTGTGACCATCCGAGGGGGAGTTCGGCACGCTGATGAGTAAGCTACTTTGTCACCGCGCGCCCGTCTGTCACCTAACAAAATTCTGCTGGACAGCGTCAGCCCCTTTTTGCTCAACGCTCATCGCTGGCAACCATCATTCCGCATTTCGAATTTCGCATTCCGCATTCAAAAGATTTTACCGCCGTCGCCAGCGGTTGACAAACGCCCGATAGTCCTTGGGGGTATCGATGCCGACGGTGGGCTGCTCGACCACCCCGACGAGGATGGTTTGACCCATCGCCAGTACGCGAAGCTGTTCCAGACTTTCCAACTTTTCCAAGTCCGAACGGGGCGTTTGGGCAAGCTGGAACAGAAATTCCCGCCGATAGGCGTACAAACCCATGTGTTGATAAAAATGCGGCGGATCGTCGCTCAGCAGCCGGTCGTCCCACTCGCGGACGTGCGGAATCCGGCTGCGACTGAAGTACAGCGCCCGGCCGGCGTGGTCGAACACCACCTTGACGCAGGCGGGGTTGTCCAGGTTTTCGCGGTTCCGCAGCGGGGCGGCCACGGTGGACATGACCGCGTCGGGGTTCTCCTCCAGCAGGCGAATCGCCAGGTCAATCGTCTCGCCCGAGACTTCCGGCTCGTCGCCTTGCACGTTGACCAGAATCTCGGCGTCGGGCAGTTGCCGGGCGGCCTCGGCCACGCGGTCGGTGCCGCTGGCGCAGTTCGGGTCGGTTAGAATCACACGGGCGCCAAAGGCGCGGGCCTCGGCGGCGATTTCTTCGCTATCGGCGGCGATCACCACTTCCACGAGGCTTTGCGATTTGCACGCCGATTCCCAGGTGTGCTGCACCAGCGGTTTGCCGGTTTCCCGCAACAGCATCTTGCGCGGCAGACGCAGCGAAGCCAGCCGCGCGGGAATGACGGCATAACTACGACGATGCACATGCAGCTTAGGCGCCGGATGAGCCATGAACCGATCCTCCGTGACGAGCGAGAAATAGAACCAAGAGGTGCATCCTGGGCGATAAAATACCGTGTGGGCGCATTCCGGCGAAGCGCAATTGCGCCCCCTCAAATTGGTAGGTGTCAGTTTAAAGCGAGCGTGTACGCCGGAAATCATGCCATACAAGGGAAAGCCGCACACTGGACGATTGCCCAAGAATCTGGGAAGATAAGCAAATTCCAAAGGTCCCGGCTCTCGGGACTGCGCCGTTGAGAGCTTGAACCGGCACCTGCCGCCTGGTCTCGCTTCTCCTAATCCATCGGAACAGCACGACGGGGAACACGCCATGGCCGCCCGCACACGCAGGACGAAAGGTTTTACGTTGGTCGAGATGTTGGTGGTGATCACCATCATCGGCACGCTGGCGGCGATCCTGCTGCCCGCGGTGCAAGGCGCCCGCGAGGCCGCCCGCTCGCTCCAATGCCGCGCTAACCTGGAGAACCTGGCCGCGGCCACCGACATTTACGAGTCGGCGATGACTCAATATCCCGGCTACCAGAACACGCTCGGCGCCACGCGCACCAAGGGTTCATGGACGATGGCCCTCTTGCCGCACTTGGACGCCGGCCCGGTGTTCGACGCCTTGACCGATTCCGACCCGAACAACGACCGTTATGTCTACCTGGAGGTTCTGAATTGCCCCAGCGACGTGTCGCAAGCTGAAGGGAATTTTCCCTCGCTCTCGTACGTGGCGAATGCCGGGTGGGCGGGAAACATCAATGCGAGCGGCGGTTATTCCGAAAGCGATTCCATTCACGACGGGATCTTTGTGGATCGGTTTGACGACGCGACCAACACCGTCGACAATCGCAAGCCCAACCTGAACAAGGACACCGTGGGCAACAACGACGGCACGCAGTTCACCTTGCTGTTTTCGGAAAACCTGCACGAAGCGCGGCAGCCCACATCGCTCAATAACCGCGCCAACACCTGGGCCGCCTTTGAGCAACCGGCGTATGACGTGGAAAAGTTAGGCACCCCCGACGCTCTCGCCCCCAAACGCTACACGGTGTTCGTGTGGCACGGTACGGCGAATCCGTTTCGCGTGATTAATGGCGAAAAATACAACGAGTTGGCCCGCGTCGACAACAGCAGCACGGATGCGGCCCGCCCCTCGGCCTTCCACGTGGGCGGCGTGAACGTGGTGTTCGCCGCCAGCAATTCGTTCTTCATGCGCGAGACGATCGACTACCGCGTCTACCAGCAGCTTTGCACCACCAACGATAAGAAGTCGCACATTCCCGGCGCCGCCGGCTTGCCCCCCCTGAGCGACGCCGACTTCCAGTAGTCACTGGCACCGACAGGAACGGTCCCATGCGAGCCGTGGAGCCTCGCCCACGGCTGAGCACGCGGCCTCTTTCCTTTTCTGGGCGTGGCCATGCAACGCGGTTTGGGTTTGACGCTCCTTCTCTGTCTGGGTCTGCCGGCGTCTTGGGCCGCCGCGCAAGACGCAACGCCGGCACCCGCTTGGACCCGTGCGGCCGATGACAAGCCCGCGATGACCGCCGACGAGACGGCGGCCTTCATGAAACGGCTGGCCGAGTACGTGGTCGCGCATCATTTGAAGCGCGACGCCGACTCGCCCCAGCGGGGCATGATCTACGAATACTTCTGGGTCGAGAAGCAAGGAACGCCGCAGCAGTGGATTCAAGGCGAAGCGCTGGACACGATGCACGACGGCGCCTGGTTCGCCTGCGCCATGGTCAACGCCTATCGAGCCACCGGCGACCCGTTCTACAAAGAGGTGCTGACGCGCTTTCAGCTTCCCTTCTACCTGAAGATGCTCAACCACGGCGACGAACTCTTCACCAGCGAGCGCGACGACTCCCGCCCCCAGGCGCGGGACATCTGGACCGCGAACAAAGAGCATCGCCTGCAAGGTCGTGAGAAAGGCTTTGTGCCGTACTGGTGGGACGACGGCGCCTCGGTCAGCCTGGAGCGAGTGAATCAAAAGGAACCGCTGCCGGTCTTCCCCGCTCGCGACGAACTGGCCGGAAAGCCCAATCCCGACTATCGCCTCTCGGGCTATTCCTTCGGTTCCTCCAACCACCTGGCGCAAGACTTGGGGGCGATGCTCCAACTGGCGTGGCTGCTTTTACAAGACTCCGAAGACGCGGCCGATCAAGACCTGGCCGCCCAAGTGGCCGAAGCGGCCCGGCATCTACAGGAATGCCGCACACGTCACGGCTCGGGTAACATTCCCGCAGTGCTGGCCGCCTGCGGCCTGGCGACGCGCGACGAAGCCATCCTCCGCCGCATTCCGCAAGACACCTGGAAAAGCGTCCTCGCGCAAAAAAACCACTTCCAGCGGGCCACGCTCAATTTCCAACCCGACCAGCGTTACGCCACGCCGGGCTTTGCCGACGATCAGCAATATCGCTACTACGCCAGCACGGCCCGCGAAGGAACGCTTACCGAGCCAGCCGCGTGGCGGTGTGTTTACGACGCCTTCACCGAACCGAAACTGTACGACGCCTATTGCGACGACGCCCCGCGCCCGCCGGGTATCAACCGGTTTGACCTGTACCCGTTCCACTACCGCGACGGCCAGCCGGAACATTTGCGCTCGCAGCGCAAAGGACCATTCCAAGGGCCGATTCCTATTGGCTCGCGGATGGGACCGCAAAACATGATCTGCTGCGGCTGGGCGCTGCAAGCGCTGGCCGAGTACCCGAACCTCTGGGAGCAGGGGCTAGCCCAAGGCGACGCGAAAAGTCTGGGCCTGCTAAAAGCCGACGGACAGCCCGTCACCCAGGACGAAGTGGCCGCCTGGCTGGAGCGCGAGCTAGGCGGCGGCCTGCGCACCTGGGAGGCGATCTTCAACCAATACGGCTATGTACCCACGGGCATCGGCTGCCAGTCCACCCTGCCCGGCACGCGCTGGGACGCCTTCTCCGACACGGGTGGCTACGCGCATTTGATTTCCGCCGCCGCCCAGTGGGTTCTTTACCAAGACGAACAGCGCGACTGGAAAATCCCGTAGGACGTTCGGTAGAGTGGGACAAGCGCCGCGCAGCGAAGGAGTCAAGAGTCCAGGGGCGGTGGCCGGGGTGGGGTTGGGGAGGTTTTTCGTCCCCCCCTTTGCCATGTCGCAAGTCGTCTGGCCGAAAAACCACCCCGACCCCTTGGGTCAGCCGTTGCGGTGGAATTGATCGTAGACCGTGCGGAGGCCGATAGGCTCGATGGAAATATCTTTCAGGTCGGCGGCGGCCAGCCAGTGAAGGACCGGGGCCAGCTCATCTGCCGTTTCTAATACCACTTCGCTGTTGCTCTGCGAGACGACCGTGAGATGCTCGCGCACGGGATCGAGCGACGGCAGCGGCCTGCGCACGTGGGCGCGGATGCGGTGCCGGCGGCGTAGCTCGGCGATGGTTTGCACGTGGGCCACCCGGCCTTGCCGCAAGATGGCGGCCCGGTCGCAGACTTCCTCGACTTCCGAAAGCACGTGCGACGAAAAGATCACGGTGCGTCCCGCCTGGCGGGCTTCGGCCACGAGAAGCGCGACTTCGGCCCGGACGTTGGGATCGAGGTTCGCGGTCGGCTCGTCCAGGATCGCCAGCGGCGTATCGGCCGCCAGCGTCGCCGCCAAGGCCAGCTTCTGTTTCATCCCGGTCGACATGAACGCCACGCGGCGCGAAAGGTCCAGGTCCAAGCGCTCGGCCAGTTGCCGGGCGAGTTGCAGGTCGCCGCCGGGCCGCACGTGGACGAAGAACTCCAGCACCTCGCGCCCTTTCATGCCGGGAAACACCTTGGCTTCGGCCGGCAGGTACGCAGTCAGCCGGTGGACCGCGACCGATTGGCGGTGACAGTCCAACCCGTCGATTTTCGCCCAGCCCGACGTGGGTCGCAAAAAGCCCATCAACAGCCGCAAGAAAGTAGTCTTGCCGGCGCCATTGGGACCGAGCAGTCCGAACACTTCGCCCCGCTCCACCGCGAGCGTGCAGTGATCCAAGGCCGTGATCCGGCCGTAGCGTTTGGTCAGGACGTGCGTTTGGATGAACACCGGGGAAGTCAGCAAGAGGAGGTCAGGCGAGTGAGGCGGGCGAGCCGCGCCCTGGACACGGGGGCGCGCTACACCGAGGACGGCGCCGACGACCCGCTGGATTGGACCGCGCCCAGCCGCTGAAGGATCAAGCGCACGGCCTGGGCCGAAACCGCCGCCGGCAACGACGGGACGCTCGGTTGCTCTTGCGCGGCTTGCGTGGCGTCGAGCGGCAAATGCACAAACACGGCCTGCGTTTTGTAGCCGTGCTGCGCAATCAAGTGGTGCGTCAGGTACAACGCCGCGTTGCAAAGATAGGCGCCGGCATGGTAAGAGACGGTGGCCGGAATCCCTTCGTCGCGCAAGCAGGCGGCCCACTCGGCCAGCGGCAAGCGGCTTTGATACGCCACCGGGCCATCTTCCACCAAGGGCGGCGACTCGACGCTCTCGCGGCCGACCGGCCCCGCCACGTTCAAGCCGATCTTCTCCAACTGCACGCAGGTCGAGCCGGGCGCCTGGCCCAAGTGCAGCACGTAATCGAAGTCGGCTTGCAAGTCTTCGGCCAACCGTTCTTTGAGCTGGCTGTAATCGACGGCGTACAGCCGCGTCGTGACGTCGGCCGCCGGGGGCAACTGCTTGGTCAGTTCGACCAGCGCCAACCAACTGGCGTTGACGCGCCACCGATCATAGGGCTTGAAGGCGGTAATCAAAACACGAGGCATAATGGTTCATCGACGAGCGTAAAAGCCGCACGGCGGGCGCCGCGGAGAAAGCGGAATCGCGTGCAATCTTAGGTTAACAGATTGATCCAGGCGACGAATCGGGAGGGTGGGCCGCGAGCGAGTTTTGGCGGAGAAAGAAAATTGCAAATTGTAAATCAGGAATTGCAAATTTCAAAATGAAGGAGGGGAGAAAAATCGCGCCGTCAAGCCGTTCAATTCATCCCCAATTTGGAATTTGCATTTCGCAATTTCCCTTCCGCAATTGCTACGTTGTTCCCGCTCTGCGCATGGCTTTTTCCAGTTCGATCAGCGCCACGTGGGCCATGTGTTGTTGCACTTGGATGCGGAAGTCGTCTTTCTCAAAGCGGCCTTCAAACAGCAGTTCGCCGGCGTCGGTCTCGCGGTGGCGCCAAATGGCGATGTGCGCGAATGGCAGCGTGACCTCGTGGTCGGGATCGGGCGAAGCGTAGCCGGTGGTGGCCACGCCCACATCGACGCCCATCCGGCGGCACACCCCTTGCGCCATTTCCCGCGCCACGCGGGCCGAGACGCAATTGACCGCGACGGCGTGCTCGTGGTCGATTCCCAACAAAGCCACCTTCTGCCGAAGACTGTAGGCCACAATGCCTCCCTCGAAAAACTCCGAGGCGCCCGCCGCCGTCGAAATGAGCGACTGCAAGTAGCCGCCCGTCAGACTTTCGGCCACGGCCAGCCGCAAGCCGTGGTGGGTCATGTGAAGGCGTAGTTCGTCGGCAATCGCCAGAATTTCGGGAGGGGGCGTATTCAAGGTGCGTCTCGTAAATCAAGGTAATCGCAGCGCCAGAGAGCCATTGCAAAAATTGTTCCAGCACGCGTGCGGTCCCGCGCCCAGTCTACCTTGCCGCGTACGTGGCATGAAGTTTGCCCCGTTGTTTCTGGCCAGCGGCGGGGCCACGTCGCTGGTTGCCGTGGGCCGTGGCCGCCCCGATTGGCGCCGCGGACGAAAGAAAGAGAGAGGTCATGAGAAACTCCTGGCTTGTGGTGTTGGTTTGTTCGGGCTGGCTTGCGGCGCCGGTGGTCGCTGGCGCACAAGCGGTGGATCAGGAAGACAGCGAGACGCTCCGCGCCGTTTCACGCCCTGGCACAACCGGAGAGTCGCCCGATACGCAGCAAGCCGCACGGCTCATCGTCGCGCAAACCAACCAATTCCGCGAGGACCAGGGCTTGGAGTCGGTCGAGACGGATCCCGAGTTGACCGCCGCCGCCCAGTACTTCGCCGCCTACATGGCGAAGACGAACAAGTACGGGCACACGGCCGATGGCAAGCGGCCGGCGGATCGGGCCAGGCAGCACGGTTACGAATACTGCATTGTGCTGGAGAACATTGCCTACCAGTACAGTTCCGCCGGATTCACCACCGAAGAATTGGTTCAGAACTTTGTGAAGGGCTGGAAGGAGTCGCCAGGGCATCGCAAGAACATGCTCGACGCCGACGTGGCCCAGACGGGCGTGGCCGTGGCCCAGAGCGAAGGGACCAGTTATTTCTATGCGGTGCAGATGTTCGGCCGGCCGAAGTCGCAAAGCATTGAGTTCACCATCGCCAACCAGTCGGATCAGGCCATTGCTTACCAGATTGGCGAACAAACGCTGCCGCTGCCGCCGCGGTACATTCGGACCCACGAGCGCTGCCGCCCCTCGGAGTTGACTTTCCTCTTGGGCGACGGCCCGCAAGCCAAGGCCAAAACCCAAACGGTGCGCCCCACCCGCGGCGACCAGTTCGTGGTGCAAGGCGCCCAAGGCCAATTGCAAGTGCAAGTGCAAGAACAATAGCGCCCCCGGGGCCAGGACGTAGAGCCGCAAAAACGCAAGATGGCTCAAGCCGTGCGCCGACCGACCGACCGCCGCCAAGGTTTCTTCTCGGCGACAGGGCGTTACTTCACCCCCAAGTGTTTCTTCACAAAGCCCATGGTCAGCCGGGTGAACTCGTCGCTCCCGCGCTGCACGCGCGTATGGACCTGGCATTCGATGCCCAGGTCGTCCATCTTTTCCTTTAAGACCTTGCCGAAGCGCGGGTGGTGAATTCCGATTCCTTGGTTGCGAATGGGCGTGTCCGGCGCGGCGGCGTAAAGGAGTTGGGCCGGCGGATCGTCCTTCGTCAGATGCGGAAGCGCCGACACCTGCTCGAACAGCTTGTATTTTTCCTCCGGCAAACGGTCAAGCTGGTCGAGGTCCACGTCATACAGTTGGGCCAGCGCCGGGTGTTTGTAGGTGTCCGTGTCGGGAAATAACTCTCGGATGAAACGAGGATCGTAGGACGTTTGCCCGTTGAATACCGACATGCACGCCAACCGGCTGGATTGCCGCCGCACCGGGTCTTCGTGGTCGGGGTCGGCCAGGTCCGGATGAAAGCCGAGCCAGAGCGACAGCCCCGCGCCGGCCGATCCGCCCGTGGCGGCGATCCGCTTCGGGTCCACGTTCCACGCTTGGGCCTGGTGGCGGATGAATTGGACCGCCCGCGCCGCGTCAAAAAACTGCGCCGGGGCGATGGCCTCGTTCGAAAGCCGGTAGGTAATCGCCACGACCGAGACGCCCGAATCCAGGCACTCGGCCAGCAAGCCCGGCTCGACTCCCTTGTTGCCGCCGCGGAATCCGCCGCCGTGGATCGACACCAGCACCGGCGTGGGCTGGTCCGACTTGGCCAACCACACATCCATCAGGTTGCGGTCATGCGGCCCGTACTTTTGGTTCGCGTGCGTGGGCGCGGTGCGTCGCGGCCGTTTGCCGTTCGGCTGCGCCTGCAACTCGGCGGAAACGATTGCGACCAGGACCAGCGAAGCGGCAAAAATCTTCATGGCGGATTTCTCCCAAGGCTTGCGTCACCGGGCTTTCGTACAAAATACTGGGTCGCAAGAGAAAAGCCCACCGTGGCGAAGCAAGGTCCAGGCAAACCGCAAAGGCCCCCAGCGGAGTGCTTCATGGCGCGACCCGAATTCCACGAACGCGATATCCTGACCCGGTTCGCTCTGCGATTTGACGGGCACAAATACGCATCCGCGTTCGGTTTGGATGCGCGACGGGCGTTGGCCGACTTCTTCGCCACCGGCCAGTGGGCGCTCTCGCCGAACGAAAAACAGGCGTTGTTCTTTCTGCTTCAGCGGGACCTGTGTCATTGGGCCTTAACTCACGAACCCTTACACGGCAAATACTGGCGGGCCTTTCGCGCGTTGTTCTTGGAAGTTGCCGCGCTGGAAGTTCCGGCGGAATTCCGGATGCCGCATCGTTACGAACGTTGGGAAAATGAATACGCCGCCCGGATTCCCGCGTGTGTCGCGCATGTGCGGGGCATTCACGCGTCCATTCCCTACGACGATTGCGCCCAACCCTAGCGGCCGAAACTTCAAACCAGGCTCGTGATGTCTAGACAGCCCCTTCCGCGGGAACTCTTCCAACGTGGCTCAGGGAACCGCCTTGCGGCTCGTGAATTAATTCACACTTGGTTGTTTCTTAGTTTTTTCATCTTGAAGTATTGAAAATGAACATTTGTTCATTATAATAAAGATACGGTTGTTATTTCGCGCTCTTTCCTGGCGTCCTGCTTTGTCTCCTTACTCTTCCTGGGCGGGCAATAATTCCACTTGCCGCCGTTTTCGGTTCTCCACCGGTTGGCCGACTTGCACAACTACCGCTTCGTTTTCCGCCACCGCCTGGGCGTAGTCGGGCACGCCCTGGGGATAAATCGCCGCCACGCGCGGTTGCTTCACCAGGCGCCCGTTCACGCGGGGGTTGGCGAACGTCACTCGGATCTTGGGAATTTGCTCGACGGGAATGGACCGGCCGTAAATCTCGACAAAGCTGGCGACCTTTTGAGCCAGCACGAGGTTCTCGCCGGGAAACCGCAGGGCGCCGACAAACACGTTTTCATCCTGGGCGTGCGAGTACACAAACGCGCCGACCCAGGTGCGGGGCTTGCCCTCGACGACTTCCCGGTCCATGCGAACGACCCGATAGGTGTAAGTTCCTCGATTCCACTTGTAAGGCCGCCGCGCGCTGACAAAATCACCTTCATGCCCCGAACTTTGAAAGTACCCGCCCAGCGAAGGACGAATCGCGTCGTGACTGCGTTCCCCCCACATCGACATGAGCAACCCCGGGCCGATCTTGCGCAAACGGCGGTCTTCCCGCGTGTAACCGTCGGCCTGGGTTTGGATGCCCCCGTAGAAGGGCGTGTCGCTCAAATGGCCCAGGCCAATCGGGGCGATGTAGAGATTGGTGTCGGCGGGTGGATCGTTGTCGATCGTGACATCCAGGCTATAACTCTCAAACGGTTGGTCGTCGCCCAGGTCCCACCACAAGTCCACCAGATGCCACGGCATGGGACGGTACACGGGAGGCGTCTCGTCGGCCCGCGCGGAACAAGTGATGAGCGTCAACAAAACGGCGACGAGGCAACGCATGCGAGTTGCTCCCAAGTGGATTTCCGGCGAGCCGATTCCGCGGGCGGTCTCGCTTCGCATGACCCGGTTTGCAAAGATGGAGCCGGCCGCATGGCGCGCAAACGCGACCTTGCTGATTTACCGACGAAGTCGTCTTCCGTCGGCGGCGGAAAACCGCCACGTTGAATTTATTCTCCGTGAAGTCACCTCCTACCACAACCTTGCCCATGAACCCGCATGCACAAGTTTCGCCCAATCCCACGCGCCGCGCTTTCCTGCGAAACGGCGCGCTCGTTTTGCTGGGCGCCGGACTGAATTGGCGCCGCGCCGCGGACTTGTTGGCGGACGAGGCGGCGGCCAAGCCGAAAGTGCGAATCGGCATGGTCACCGACCTGCACTACGCCGACAAGCCGCCGGCCGGATCACGACACTACCGGGAAACGCTCGCCAAGCTGGAGGAAACAGCCCGGCAGTTTGCACAAGACGAGCCCGACGTGGTGGTTGAACTGGGCGACTTCATCGACGCCGCCGACGCGGTCGAGACCGAATTGGGTTACTTGAAAAGGATTCAGCGCGACTTCTCCGCCCTTCCCGGCCAGAAGCATTACGTGCTGGGCAACCACTGTGTCGAGATGCTCACCAAGCAAGAATTTCTCGGCGCCGTGGGCCAGGAGCAATCCTATTACTCGTTCGACAAAGGCGGCGTTCACTTTGTGGTGCTGGACTCCTGCTTCCGCGGCGACGGCGTCGCGTATGGCCGCAAGAACTCGCGCTGGGACGACGCCAATCTTCCCGCGGCCGAGTTGGAATGGCTGCGGGCCGATCTGCAAGCCACAAAGTATCCGACCCTTGTGCTTGCACACCAACGCCTGGACGTGCAGAACCACTACGGCGTGAAAAACGCCGCCGACGCGCGCAAGGTGCTGGAATCCTCGGGAAAAGTGTTGGCCGTTTTCCAAGGCCACAGCCACAAGAACGATTACCGAGAGATTGCCGGCATCCACTACGCCACGCTGGCGGCGATGATCGAAGGAACCGGCGCCGAGAACAGCGGCTACTCGATCCTGGATGTTTTCGACCAGGGCGTCATTCGCCTCACCGGCTTCCGCCGCCAGCAATCTTACGCCTGGTCATAACGGTTCCCGCCTTTGTAGCACCGAGGTTGTGAGGCTTTCCGTAGCGGCAGCGCGAGCGCCGCCGCTACGACGATTTGACAAGACATTCACAACCACACCGGGTTAGCTCGACGCTTCTCCCGCGTCGTGCATCATTGGCCGGGATCAACCGGCGCCAGCATTTCCAAAGGCACGTAATACGTGGCGTAATGCTTGCCGTTGTTAAAGAGTTGGCCGGTGGGGTCTTCCACCAGCACCGTGGCCCGCTTGGTCACACGGTTGACCATTCCTTCGTACTCCTTCCCGCCCATTTGAAATCGCACGCGACTGCCCGGCCGCAGACCATATTTCACAAAGGCCCGCTCCCGGGGCGTGATCAGTTGGTGGCGATGATCCGTGTGTCCGAAAAATCGGCCGGCGATCGACTGAAAACGGGCCGCCGAACAATTCGAGACGTTCCACGCCAGCATTTCGAGCAGGTGAACCAGTTCATGCTCGAATACCCGCTGGAGGGCCTGCAACCGATCGTGACACACAATCCCGGTCACAGTCACATCCCGCTCCAAGTCGTGAAAGGTCTGTAAGAGCAGCGTAGAGGAAACCGCAATTTCGTACCGCGGCTGCACGTTGCCGCGCAGCGGCGTAACGCGGGTGGTCTTGCCGCCGGCGCTGGTCATGCGCGGGGAGACGCGAAAATTCAACACGCAATCGCCCAGCGCCTTGCGGCAGCCTCCCTCGAAAAACCGCCGGTCATACTGCTCGAACAACAACGCCAGATCGTCGCGATGGATCAAGCGAAAATTGCCCGCGTCCATGTATCTGGATTGCCGCAGCGCCGTGTCGTAAATGGCGCCGGTTCTTTCGGCGATCGTCTCCGCGGGAAGCGTGGTCGTTTCCAGAAACTTTTGAAATTCGGCAATGGCGGACGACATGTGGGGCAGGCAATCCCATTCAAAAGAAATCGATCGATGCAGGTATTCTATTCACGTCTCTTGCCCAGCGGGGAGCGTCAGCCCGCGGTTTGCGCCGCCATTGGACGCTGCTTCCACCAGCCGCCTCAGGCTGGCCGCTCGCTGGGGAAAGAGCGAAAGCGGCTCCGACATAGTTGTTTTCTTCAAGAAAACACGACATGCTGGTGCGCAATTCCGCTTGAACGTTGACCGTGGCGGAACGCAAACGAATCCAGCAACGCCGGTTGACCCGGCGCTCCTGGGTTGACCTGGCTTCATTATTTACCTGCTTTTCGGAGGAAATGAACCGTGGTGATGACTCAACGCATATTCCGGCGCTGGCGCCTGCTCCTGGTCTTGGTGGTCGCGGGCATTGGGTGGAATGCCAAACAGGGCCAGGCGGCCGAATTGTACGTGGGCGGCGCCACCACGAGCATTACGCCCGAAGGCCCGGTTCCGCTCTCTGGCCAGATGCACACGCGCATTGCCACCACGGTCGAAAGCCCCGTCACGGCAAACGTGCTGGCGTTGGAATCGCGCGAAGGAGACCGCGTATTGGACCAGGCGATCATGGTCGCCTGCGACCTGGTGGCCATTCGCGATGGCGTGCTGGAAGAAACCCGCGCCGCGATCAAGGACCGTCTTCCCGACTTCGATCCCAGCAAACTGTTCCTCAGCGCCACCCACACCCACACCGCGCCGGTCATGCGCGAGGGCGTTTACGATCTGCCCGAGTCGGGCGTCGTGCGGCCCGAGGAATACCGGAAGTTCTTTGTCGCCCAAGTCGCCGACGCCATTGAAAAGGCCTGGAAGGCGCGTCAGCCGGGAAGCGCCGGCTGGGGTCTGGGGCACGCCGTGGTGGCGCAAAATCGTTTGGCGGTCTATGCCAACGGACGCGCGCAAATGTATGGCTCGACCTCGTCGCCCACGTTCGATCGCTTCGAAGGTTATGAGGATCACGGCGTCGATGTGCTGTTCTTCTGGAACGCCGAGGGCAAACTGATCGCCACCGCCATCAACCTGGCCTGCCCGGCGCAAGAGGTCGAAGGCCGCAGCGCTGTGAACGCCGATTTCTGGCACCCGGTGCGCGAAACGCTACGAGCGCGGCACGGCGCGGAGCTGACGGTCTTGGCCTGGACGGGCGCCGCGGGCGACCAGTCGCCCCACCTGATGTACCGCAAGGCGGCCGAAGAGCGCATGCGCCGGCTTCGCAACATCGACCGCCTGGAGGAAATCTCCCGCCGGGTGGTCGCCGCCTGGGAAGAAGCGTACCAAGGCGCCCAGCAGGAAAAACACGCCGACCCCGTGCTTCAGCATCGGGTCGAGACGCTCAACCTTCCCGTCCGCCTGGTGACGCAAGAAGAAGCCCTTGCCGCCCAGAACACGGTCGCCGAATTGGAAAAAGACCCCGCCGGACAGCGCCGGCGAACCTGGCAGCAAAAGGTCGTTGATCGCTTTGCGAATCAAAAACCCGACGATGTCCATCCTACCGAGGTCCACGTGATCCGCCTGGGCGACGTGGCCATCGCCTCCAATCAGTTCGAGTTGTTCACCGATTACGGCGTCCGCATGAAGGCCCGCAGCCCCGCGCTGCAAACCTTCGTCATTCAACTAGCCGGTCCCGGCACCTACCTGCCCACCGGCCGCGGCGTGGCCGGCGGCGCCTACGGCGCCATCATCCAAAGCAACACCGTCGGCCCCGACGGCGGCAACGCACTGGTCGACCAAACGCTAGAGCTAATCAACTCTCTCTGGCCCAAGCAACCTTAAGAGCCGAAAGCCAAGAACTGAAATGAAAGGGAACGCTAATCTTCACTGATCTGCACTAATGAAGAAGAAAAAAAGCTTTGTTTTTCGTTTTCTAAGGCATTTATTAGTGCGAATTAGTGGAGATTAGTGTTCTTCTTCTTTGCGGAACCGCGTAAGTAACGTGGGGAGCCAAGATGCAGGTGAAACTCAAGCGGGCTTACGAGGCGCCGGACCGCGACGATGGCGTGCGGATTCTTGTGGATCGGCTGTGGCCGCGGGGCGTCGCGAAGAGCGACGCCCAGATTGACCTGTGGCTCAAAGAGATCGCCCCTAGCACGGCGCTCCGCAAGTGGTTCGGCCACGACCCGGCCAAATGGTCCGAGTTCCGCCGCCGCTACTTTGAAGAGCTTCAAGCAAACCCCGCATCCGTCGCAACGCTCGCGGACCATGTGCGACGCGGGCCTGTCACCCTCGTCTACAGCGCGAAGGACGAGCAGCACAACCAGGCCGTCGCCCTTCAGGAATACCTCGCGTCACGGTAAACCTAGCGCCGCGGCGAGCAGGAGCGTCCGCTTCCGGATTGCGCCGCTGGTGGATCTCGATCACTTGGCGAATCGGCGAGACGTCTGGCTCAGGACGAAGCCAGCGCGAGTTCCAAACGGTCGATCAGTTCGGCCTGGGCGACGTTAATTCTTTGCCGGGCGGTGTGCGGATCGAACCAGGCGCAGCGGTCCACCTCGGGATAGGTAATCCACTGGCCCGAGCCGCGCGGCCATTCCGTTTGCATCGAGTTGCTGGTGGTTCGTGCGGGATCGGCGTCTCCTTCCCAGGCCCAGGCATGCACCGTCTTGCCGCCCCGCTGGCGAATATTGCCCAGCGGCAGGAACGGCGCTTGGGGCGGGATGCCCGTCTCTTCCTCAAACTCGCGGCAAGCGGCGTCCAGCAGTTCTTCGCCCTCGTTCACCACGCCTTTGGGAATGGTCCAGGCGCCCAGGTCCCGCTTCGCCCAGAACGGCCCGCCGGGATGCGCCAAAAACACCTCCAGCTTCCCGCTTGTGCGGCGGAACAACAACAACCCCGCGCTTAACATCGCCCGTTTTGCCATGCCAGCAAAGTACGCCAACGCCCCGGATGAGGAAAGAGGCCAAGCCCGCGAAAGTTCTCTTGGAGGGGGCGCGCGGTTCCGGTCACGTCATCGCGCCGATGACTTTGCGCAAACGCGATTGCGAAACATAGAAGAGCACCGCTCCGATCAGGAATAACGCCACGAACTGCGGCCAGACAATGCTCAGGCCGGCCCCGCGGTACAAGATTCCTTGGGCGAGCATCACAAAGTGAGTGGTCGGCGCCGCCAGCATCACGATTTGCACCCATTCTGGCATGCTCTCGCGCGGAGTCGAACCGCCAGAGAGCATTTCCAGCGGCATGATGGTCAACATCAGCAGCAGGCCGAATTGCGGCATCGAGCGGGCGAACGTGCCCATGAAAATTCCCATCGAGGTGGTGGCGAACAGGTTCAGCACCACGCCGGCCAGGAACAACAAGAGCGAGCCTTCAATCGGGACGGACAATAGCCCCTGCACGACGACGACCAGCGAGAAGGCGCAGGACACCAGCACCACCAGGCCCATCGCCCAGACCTTGCTGGTCATGATCTCCAGCGGCGTCACCGGCATCACCAGCAGGTGCTCGATCGTGCCGCGCTCGCGCTCGCGGATCAGGGCGGCGCCGGTAAGCACGATGGACAGCAGGGTGACTTGATTAATGACCTGGACCACGGCGACGAACCAGGACTTGTTCAGTTCCTGGTTGAAGCGGACCCGCCCCGCCAGGTCGACCGGCGGGGTTTGATCGTCGCGGTAGCGATCCGCGAATTCCTGGACCTCTCCGGCAACGATCGCCTGGACGTAGCCGTTGCCGGTGAAGGCCTGGCTGATCCGCGTCGCATCGACGTTGAGTTGAATCGCAGGCGAGCGCCCCGCCAGCACGTCGCGTTGGAATTCGGGGGGGATGTTCAGGGCGAACGTGTCCAGCCCGGCGTCCATCCGGCCATCCATTTCGGCCGCAGTGACCATCTCGGGCGGGAGGAAAAACGGCGGGTAGAAGGCCCCCACGATCCGCTGCGACAGCGGCGAGCGGTCCTCGTCCACGATGGCGATCGCCGCCTTGTTGAGCGTTTCGGGCGCCGCGGTCGCGGCTGTGTAGATCGACACCGTAAAGGAGTAGACGATCAGCACCAGCATGATCGGGTCGCGGGCCAGGCCCCTCAATTCCTTGATCCCCAGGTGCAGGATGTGATCCGCGTGCATGGTTTACGTCTCCTGTTTCTTCAGCAGCGCCACGCTCAGTCCGAGCAACACCGGGACGGCGATCAGCAGCGGTAGGAACGACTGGTAAAGATCGGCCAATCCCAGTCCCTTGGAGAAGGCGCCGCGGGAGATCGTGAGAAAATGGGTGGTCGGGTAGACCCGGCCGATCAGCGCCCCCACGCCCTCCAGCGAGGAGACCGGGTCGAGGATGCCAGAGAACAGGCTGGCGGGCAACATCGTAATCACCGCCGTGCCGAATATGGCCGCGATCTGGCTGCGCATGAAGGTCGAAGTCAACAAACCCATCAGGGTCGCGCAACTGACGTAGAGCAGCGCGCCGGCGGCCAAGGTCGGGAAACTCCCCGTGAGCGGAACTGCAAAGACGGTCACCGCCAGCGCCGTGAGCAGCAGAAAGTTGAGCATTCCCAGGACCACGTAGGGAATCTGTTTGCCGAGCAGAAACTCCAGGCGCGTCGTCGGCGTGGCGTAAAAATTGATGATCGAGCCGAGTTCTTTTTCACGCACCACCGAGAGCGCCGCCAGCATGGCCGGGATCATCAGCAAGAGCATCGGGATCACCGCCGGAACCATCGCCACCAGGCTCTTGACGTCCGGGTTATAGCGGAACCGCGTCTCGATGGTGGCGGGGGCGGCCACGCGACCCAGGCCGAGGTTGCGCCTCGCCTCGTCGGTCAGCCAGTGGGAGTGCATGCCTTGCACGTAGCCCCGAACGGTCTCGGCGCGCGCCGGCATGGCGCCGTCGATCCAGGCGGCGATCTGGACCGGCCGGCCGCGCTTCACGTCGCGCCCAAACCCGGGGGGAATCTCGATGGCCAGGCTAAGTTCGCCCGACCGCATCCGTCGATCAAGTTCCTCGTAACTGGAGATTGGCGGCTGCTCGATGAAGTAGCGCGAGCCGGCCAGATTAAGCGTGTAACCGCGGCTGAGGGTCGTCTGGTCGCGGTCCAGCACGGCGAAATTCAGGTCTTCCACGTCCATCGTGATGCCGTAGCCCATGATGAACAGCAGAAGCACGCTGCCCAGTCCGGCCAACGTCAGGCGAATCGGGTCGCGGCTCAATTCCAGCGTCTCGCGCCGGGCATAGCTCAACAGGCGCCGGGCGCTGAACCATTTCTGCACGCCCCCGTCCGATTTTCCGGCGTTCTCTGCGGCCGGCGTCTCGATTGCTGTCTCGTTCTCGGCGCCGGTGGGCGTGGCCTTCGGGGTGTCGGTTCGGCCCTCGCCCGCCGCCTCCTCCAAGTAGCTGATAAAGGCGTCTTCCAGGGTCGCCACGCCGCGCTTTTCGACCAGCGCCGACGGCGTATCGCTGACGAGCACCTGGCCGGCGTGCATCAGCGAGATGCGGTCGCATCGCTGGGCCTCGTTCATGAAATGGGTGGAGATGAAGATGGTGACCTTGTCGCGCCGGGAGATGTCGATCAGGTGCTGCCAGAAGCCGTCTCGCGCCACCGGGTCAACGCCCGAGGTCGGTTCGTCAAGGATCAGCAGGTCGGGATGATGGATCAGCGCTACCGCCAGCGAGAGACGCTGACGTTGCCCCAGCGGGAGCGCGTCGGGGAGGACGTCCAAGACCTGCTCCAGGCCGAAACGCCCGGCTGTTCTTTCCACCCGTCCGGCGATCTCCTCTTTCGGGATCTGAAACAGTCGTGCGTGCAACACCAGGTTTTGCCGGACCGTCAACTCGGAATAGAGCGAGAAGGACTGCGACATGTAACCCACCCGCCGGCGGGTGGCGAGATCGTTGGCGTCGACCTTCTGGCCGAACAGCCAGGCTTGTCCGTCGCTGGCCGGAAGCAGGCCGGTCAGCATCTTCATCGTCGTCGTCTTGCCGCAACCGTTGGAGCCGAGGAAGCCGAAGATCTCGCCGCGTTCGATCCGGAAGGTCACCTGATCGACCGCCGTAAACTTGCCGAAGCGCTTTGTCAGGCCCTTCGCCTCGATGGCCACCCCGCCTTCCGCGGCGCGGGGAGGAATTTCCACCACCTGGTGCCCGCGACGTTTCTCTTCCGGCAGAAACGAAATGAAGGCCGCCTCCAACGACGACGCGCCGGCGCGCGCGAGCAACCCCGCGGGCGTTCCCGTGGCTAGCACGCGGCCCTCGTCCATCGCCACCAGCCAGTCAAACCGCGCGGCCTCGTCCATGTAGGCGGTCGCCACCAGCACGCTCATGCCCGGCCGGTTGGCGCGGATGCGGTCGACCAGCTCCCAGAACTGGCGGCGCGAGAGGGGATCGACCCCCGTCGTCGGTTCATCAAGGATTAGCAGGTCCGGGTCATGAATCAGCGAGCAGCACAGGCCCAACTTTTGTTTCATGCCGCCGGAGAGCTTGCCGGCGGGCCGGGCGGCAAAAGGCGCCAGGCCCGTGCTTTCGAGCAAGTCATGAATCCGCCGCTTGCGCTCGCGCCGGTCGTGACCGAACAGCCGCCCGAAGAAGTCGACATTCTCGAAGACCGACAGCGTCGGGTACAGGTTCTTGCCCAGGCCCTGCGGCATGTAGGCGATGCGCGGCAAGACCGCCCGGCGGAAGTCCGCGTCCGCCATGTCGCCGTCGAGCACCTCGACCCGCCCCGTCTGAATCTGGCGGGCGCCAGCGATCAGCGACAGCAGGCTCGACTTGCCAACGCCGTCGGGGCCGATCAGCCCGACCATGCAGCCGGCCGGCAGGTCGAGGGTGACCGCATCAAGGGCGCGCTTCTTGCCGTGGCGCAGGTCAACGTCGGTTAGTTGCGCTACCGGCGCGGAATCGGGCATGCCTGCGACGGGGGCGGGCTGGGTCATGGCGGAACGTTGACCTCCAGGCGGGCCGGCCACGGGACCTTGGGGTCAATCCGGACGTAGGCCACTCCCGGTAGCCCTGTTTTAACGCTTCGGATGTGCTTCTTGAGTAGTTCCGGGGCGATGTGGGCCTTGATGCGAAACATCAACTTCTGCCGCTCCTCGGTCGTCTCCACCGTCTTGGGCGTGAACTGGGCGACGTCGGCCACGAAGGTCACCCGGGCCGGGATGACAAGGTGCGGGGCCGCGTCGAGCACGAGCCGGGCCTCGGTTCCAATCTGGATGCGGCCGGCCTGGGCGGTGGGCAGGAAGAAAGTCATGTACACATCCGTGAGATCAACCATGTTCAGGGCTTTGCCGCCCGCGCCGAGCACCTCGCCCGGTTCGGCGATGCGGTACTGCACGCGACCGTCGCGCGGCGACCGCAGCGTGCTATCGTCAATGTCCGCCTGGATGCGTTCGATCGTCGCCTGGGCCGCCGCGACGCTCGCTTCGGCTTGGATCACTTGCGATTTCGCGTTGGCGATCGCCGCGTCACTGGCGGCGACTTCGGCTTGGGCGGCGCTCAAGGCGGCCTGGGCTTTGAACAATTCGGCTCGCTTGGTTTCGGCTTCTTCCTGCGAGACCGCGTTACTCCTCGCCAGGCGTTGTGCGCGATCGTCGTTGTTGACCGCGAGTTTCAATTCCGCTTCACGCTGCCGCACAATGGCCTCGGCCGATTCCTTGTTGCTTTCACGCTGCCGCACGCTGCTCTTAGCGGCTTCGACCGACGTTATCGCGCGGGCCGCTTCGGCTTCGGCTTGGGCATGTTGGGCCTTCAGGACGGCGGTGTCCATGCGAGCGACCTCTTGCCCGGCGGTCACAAAATCGCCCTCGTTCACCAAGACGTCTTCCAGTCGCCCAGCGATCTTGGCGGCCAAGTCGATCTCGACCGCTTCGATGCGGCCGTTGCTGCCGGCGATTCCTTCAGGCAAGGGATCGGGTTGGCTTTGCGACCAATAATAGTACCCACCGCCGCCACCAGCGATCAGGAGAACGAGCCAAAGAAGCGTGTATCGTTTCATGGGTGATCCAGGCTTTTGCTTCCTGCGGCGGCTTCGTTCTTCCATCGGTTTCCGGTACGTGGGCTGCGCTTCTCGACGCGCTGCGTCGTCGCTTGCCGCATCCTTAAATCTTCAGCTTCTTCGTTCTTGGATGCAAGCCAGGGGAGATTGGCCGTTTCTCCCGTTGATCCGGCGCAAGTACGATCAGGCGAGGGCATCGCGTGGGGCAATGGCTTCTGGCAAGATCGCCACGGATTTCGCCGCTCGCAAGTTGGCGCTTGGCTTCTTCCGCTCGGTTCTCGCGTTCTCGCGCTTGCCGCCCCCGCGGCCGTCAAACCCGGAGCGAGCCTCGGAACCCCCGAGCGCCGTAATACGAGTCTGCGCCGTTGTGATACACGAAGACGTGACCGAAGCGGCGGTCACAAAACAGGGCGCCGCCGAGTTTTCGAATGTCCGCGGGAGTTTGCACCCAGCTCGAAGTTTTCGTATCGAAGTTTCCCAATTGCTGCAGCGTTCGGTATTGCTCTTCCGTTAAAAGTTCAATGCCCATCGCGGCCGCCATGTCTAATGCGGAATTTTCTGGCTTATGGGCTTTCCTTGATTCCAACGCGTCACGGTCGTAACAAATGCTTCTGCGGCCTTGGGGACTTTCGGCGGCGCAATCGTAAAACAGGTATTCACCCGTCTTTTTATCTTGGCCAACCACGTCCGGTTCACCCCCGGTTCGTTCCATTTCGTAGAGCGACCACAGTTTGTCCGCGTTCGCTTCCAGTTTCGTCAGCACCTTGGCCCATTCAAGACCTGGGTGACGGTTCCCGTTGTTCTCGAAACGAGCCTTCAAGGCGCCGAGCAGTTCTTCCCGTTGCGCTGGCGACAACTCCTTGTGATTGCCCTTGGTGCGACTCTTCTTGGCCATGATCCTTATTGGCTCCTTGTCTTGCGATGCTTCGTCTTGCGATGTTTCTAGAACTGCGGGAGGCGTTCACTCCGCAACCGTCCTGGGTTCCGGGGCGTGGACCAGTTTACCGTGGGGCTGCTGTCCTCTGTAGTTCCAAAACTTGGGATGTCCGCCCGCTTTTGATCTCGGAAGCTGTGAAACCCCAAGCGATATCGCTTGCGGCCAGGGCGGCGCCACACCTTGGCTTGGGCCAGGAGCTAGTACCTCATAGTTTGGAACTACAGAAGACGTCTACCCTGCGAGAAAACTGCCTGCGAAATCGAGCATGCTCAAATTGACACGGCCGACGTGCGCAGAGTAGGTTACATCCACATCGTTTGCGGCGAAACCTGGCGTACTCGCCGCGCGAAACGATCTTAAACCGGCGCGGCAACGGCAACACGTACCTGGAGCGATGCATGAAACCCTATCCCGATGACGAAGACGGCGCCGTGTTGGCGCAACTGGCCGCGCAAGGGGTCGATCTGTCGCAACCCCTGGAAATGGAATTCTCCGTCGCCGTGCCGGACGAAGCCTCGGCGCAGAAGACGCTCCAGGCAATGACGCAAGCCGGCTACGATTCTTATATTGAGTTCGACGAGGGCGAACCGGACGAAGACGGCGAAATCGATCCCGATGACGAGGAATTTGGTCCGTCGTGGACGGTGGTCGCCACGGTGCACATGGCGCCCGAGTATGCGGAGATCATGAGAATTCAAGCCGATCTCGACCGCATTGCCCGTCCCCAGGGCGGCTATTCCGACGGCTGGGGAGTCCTGCTCGATGGCGACGCCGAAGCGGAAGACGACTAACCGCCCGCGGCGCAGTCGGGCGCGTCTTCAGTCCCAGCCATTCCCCAAGTTCACTCGCCTGGAGTCGAACTCGCAAGGGTTCCCATTGAGCGGGGCGATTTCGTTTCAAGACGTACGATTTCCGCGCGGGCGCCGCTGCTGGCGTGACCGCTGAGTACGATCGTTGAAAATGCATCCGTTTACCGAGACAGTCAGCGTCGTGGGCGCGGTGGTCACGGCGATCGTTGCCGGGATCATGGTCCTGACGCTGTTCTTTCGCGGAATGGCGTGGATTTCCGGAGCAAGCGCCAAACCGGAAACGGTCGCGGTTCGCGGCGTTTTGAAGAAAGACACACTCGCCACGGTTCATCTTGTCGGCGGGACCAAATTTGAACGCGTGCGGCTCATCGGCTTCACCAACTCGGAAACCATGAAAACGCATTTGCCCTTCGAACTGAACGGAATGGTCATTCTCGAGGATGAGCAGAAGCAGCGGTTCCTTGTTCGGGCGAAGAACATCCAAATGATCGTGATTGCGCCGGAAGTCGATTCGGCGTGAATCGTCTGCGGGCGCCTGCGTACACTCAAGGCGGCGCGGTCGGTCGCGCCGCGGTTGTTGGCTCCGAGCGCTTTTGGGCCGGCGCCTGTTCCCTTGCTGGTTGAGAAAGGGAGGCATTCCATGCGTATTTTGAAGTTGCGCGCTTCTGCGAAGCAGCCGCCTGCCCCTGCTCGCCAAAGATTGGTTGGTACAATGAATCAAGCGAACCTGCCTTGGGATGTGGTCGGCAATGAAACGGCAGCCTCCCCAGCCCTTGAATATCTCTTGGACGTGCAAGCCGATCGAGTCGGCGCGCTCGGGGTTTGAGATTCTTGCCGACGGCCGCATCCACTGCTGGATCGAACATGCCCTTCTCCGCGGCGTGACGCCGAAGATGCTGGTGTGGTGGTTCAAGCACCTGGAAGGCGACATCACGTATGAAGGCCAACGGCTGAACCGTTATCGCGTCTGGCATCCCCGCGACCACATTGCGGTGGAGTATTCCCGGCGCAATCCCGACGGCTCGGTGAGCGTCGGGTGCGTAATCCACTTAACGGAAATGTTCGGCGCCAACCCGGATTACCTGATCGATGTGCATACCGAGATCGTCAAGCTTGACGAGCAGGGGTTTGCTCATCGTCCTCGCTTCCACGGCTTGCGGCTGGCGCGCATGGACTACGAGTTTCAAGGGACCGACGCCGGCACGCTCTACCGGAACAGCCTGACCGTGGGCGCGCCGGGAATCGCCGGCAAGGTTCTCAATCCGATCATCAGGAGCTTGGCGTTCGACGAGGCCCGCGGCCGGGCGTGGATCAAGCACAATATTGAAGAGGTCGGCAACTTCGAAGCATTCTTGCCGCAGTTGTACGCCGCCGAGTGCGGAGCGGAGACCCCGGCCGACACCTAACCCCGCCCCGCATGCGCGGCAAGCAACCGGGCAATCGCGCCACGGCTTCCGGCGCGCAACGGATCAATTGACATGGATAGGTAGGCCAGAGACAATCGTGGGGTGGAGATTGATCTGGCGAGCGCCTTCAACGGCCTCTTGTTGCAGCCCGCGTTTCATGGACTCCGCGTTTTATCCCCCGAACCACCTCGAAGAAACCTGCGCGCAATTGCTGGAGCGCGTGCGGCGCAACGACGCCGACGCCTGGCGGCAGTTGGTGCATTTGTACGGCCCGGTGGTCCGTTACTGGATTCGCCGTGCGGGAGTCGCCCGCGACGATCAGGCGGACGTGTTTCAAGAGGTTTTCGCGGCGATTTGCCGCAAGGCCGCCGACTTCCAGCCGCAACCGGGAGTCGCCAAGTTTCGGGCGTGGTTGAAGACGGTCGCTTACAGCAAGATCGCGGATTACTTCCGGCGCCAAGGGAAACAACCGCGCGCGCCGGGAGGGACCGACGCCCTGCTCGGAATACTCGCCGTGGCCGACGCGCACGCCGGCTCAGACACGACGGATGGCGGCCAGCGCGCGACCGACTACGACGACCACCTTCTGACCCGGCACGCGCTCCACATCGTGAAAGAAGAGTTTCGGGACTCCACGTGGCAAGCGTTCTGGCGCACCGCCGTCGACGGCTGCGCGGCGAACGACGTGGCCCAGGAACTCAATGTCAGCGCGGTCGCCGTGCGCAAGGCCAAATCGCGCGTGTTGGCGCGACTGCGAGAATTTCTCGATGACTCGGCGGAGCCGCTGGACGACTTGTCTCCGCCCGATTCTCTCGGGCCACCCTCCGATTCGGCGATGGCGCATGATTCCTAAAGCTTGCCCAAGCCTGGACGACTGGAAGCGGTTCGACCTGGGACGCCTTGACGCGCAACGACAGGCCGAATTGTCTGACCATCTAGACGGCTGCCCGCGGTGCGCGCAACTTCTGGAGCGCATGGACGAGGCCGAGGATTCGCTGCTGGCCGCGCTGCGCCGCCCCGCGCCCCCTGAGAGTGCGAACGACGACGCGCCCCAACCGCCGACGTTGCCCGCCATCGCGGCGCTGGTTTCCGACGATTCCACCTTGGGGACCGTGGCGCACAGCGTTGAAACCTCGGAGGACGGCTCGAAGGGCGCCGGGCTGCGCGCGGAACCGGGTGAATTCCCCGAGATCGAAGGCTATCGGATTACGCGGTTGCTCGGCCAGGGCGGAATGGGGGTCGTCTATCACGCGATCCAACGCGACTTGAACCGGCCGGTGGCGCTCAAGACCTTGCGCGCCGGGCAACTGGCGGACGACGACCAGGTGGCCCGCTTTCGACGCGAGTCGGAAGCGGCCGCGGCGCTGGACCATCCGAGCATCGTGCCCGTGTTCGAGTTTGGCCAAAGCGGCGGGCTGCACTACTTTTCGATGGCGTATGTCGATGGCGTGAACCTGGCGCACCTGGCCCGGACGCAATCTCTGAGCGTCGGGCAATGCGCCGCGATCGTCAAACGCATTGCCGATGCGGTCCATTACGCCCACCAGCGCGGCGTGATCCACCGGGACCTCAAGCCCGACAACGTGTTGATGGACGCGCACGGGGCGCCGCACGTTACCGACTTCGGCTTGGCGCGGCGGCTGGAGGCGGACGACCGCCTGACGGTCACGGGGCAAGTCATGGGGACCATCGCGTACATGTCGCCCGAACAAGCGCAGGGCCGTCGCGACATCGGTCCGCCCAGCGACATCTACGCCCTGGGGGCCATCCTGTACCGGCTGCTTACCGGGCGCCCACCGTTTGAAGTTGGAGATCTCATCGAGACGTTGCAGCGGATCGTCTCGGCCGAGCCGCCTTCACCGCGGACATTGCGGCCGTCGCTGGACCGCGACATTGAAACGATTTGTCTCAAGTGCCTGAGCAAGGCGCCGCACGAGCGCTATGCAACCGCGGGCGAGTTGTCGGCGGATCTTCAGCGGTATCTGGACCGCGAACCGATCGCGGCCCGGCCCGTGGGGCGCGCCACGCGCGTGCTTCGTTGGTGCCGGCGCAAGCCGGTTACCACAGGCTGGGTTGTGACCGTCGTCGTGCTGCTAGCGATCACGGCCGGCGCGCTCGTGCAAGGACGCCGTCAGGCTTCGGAATTGGACGTGCAACGGCGTTGGTCTGAACTGCGGCAACGGCTTTCGGCCTTGGCCTCGTTTCATCCCGATACCGAGATTGAGCGACTGATCTCTTTGCTGGAGGAGACGGAAAGCGACCGCGGCGCGCAGGCTCGCCAGGAGCATCGCCAGGCGCTCAAGCGGCTTTGGGAACGCCGTGTGACCGAGCCGCAACGCTTGACGTCTGCCGATCTTTTGGCGCTGGAGCAAGCCCTGCCGGTGTTAGAAGCGCAGCAGGTGCAAGACGTTGCGGAGTTGCGGGCGATGCTCGACAGCCGCCGCGCCGCGTGGCAGATGGAGTTTCACTTGACGCCGTCGCTGAACGGCGCCGCGCCCGAGTTCCGCGAGCGGCTGCTCGTGCGCGACCAGACGCTTCGGCCCACAATGACGGCCGACGCCCAGGATGGCCGCCGGTCGCGATGCTGGCTGACGCACGTGCCGAGCAGCGCCATGTGCGAGATGCAGGTGGAGTTCGCCAACGGCTGGCAAGCTATGGAGGAAGTGGGCGTCCTGCTCTCGGCCGACAAGGGTGGCGGGTATGCCTTTGTCGTGCGCACGGATTCCGCGCCCGCCGTGCGCGAACGCTGGGTTGAAATCCGGCGCGGAGACACGGTCCTGTTTCGAGAACGCGCGGCGCTGGACAAACAAGGCCCGCTGCGCATCTGGGCCCGGCGCGAGCAGACGCGGCTCAGCATCCAAGCCGGCGACCTGCCTGCCTACACCTTTGACGACGCGCTCACGTTGCGGACCGAGCCGGACCTGGTGTTCGGGTTGCTTTGGCCGCCGAATGCGGGCGTGCTGGAGATTCGCGCGCGGCGGCGTTTGCTGCCGGCGGTCGCCACGCCGCTGGAAGTGGCGGATCAATTGGCGGCGCAAGGCGATTTTGCCGCGGCGCTGGCGCGGTACGAAGCGGCGCGGTCCCCGGCAACCGAGCGCGGCGAGCTCCTGTATAAGCAAGGGGTCTGCCAGGCCGCGCTGCAGCGGGAATCGGCGGCTGTCGAACTGCTGCAGCAAGCCATGCAAGCCAACGACGGGCAATGGTCCACCCGCGCCGCCTGCGAGCTGTGGCATTTGCACGTTGTCAACGGCGACATGCAGAGCGCCGAGCTGGTGCTCGACCAGGTCCGCGGATTGGACTTTCACGCGGCGGCGTCGCTGGTTCCCGAAGGAGTCCGCGATCGCATTCTTCAGGCCTATCGCGGCAGTTCGGGCGAGTTCGCCAACCTGCTGCAAAACGATCCGCAGCGCGTCGAAAAAGCCAAGCGGGTGGTCGAAGTGGAATCGCGCCTGAACCGCACGGGCGAACCGTCGCACGACGCCCTGATGCGGTTATTTGAAGCCTACGACTACGCCGGGCAAGCTCCCTTGGCCAGGGCGACCTTGGAGCGACTTCTGGCGGGCAATATGGATGGCCTGCTCGGGTACTACGCCCACCACTACGTGCGGCACCTTCGGCTGGCGGGCGACTTCGACCGGGCCGCCGCCGAATGCGAACGTTTTCTTCCCCAGGCATCGGACTCCACGCGGCACTTCTTGCTCTTGGAGCAGGCTCGCATACATGCGGGGCTTCAGCAATGGCGGCTTGCGCACGATCAGTTCACGGCGCTGGCGGATAATGCGCCGCTTGCGGACCAGCGCGGGTACATGCCAGCGCAGACGACGTTGGCGTTGGGATTTTTGAAGCAGCGGCTCGGCGAGCCGGACGAGGGTCTTGAGGTTTGGCGCCGCGCGACGGTCGAACTACGCAGCGCCTATCAACAGAATCCGAAATCCTCTGGCGGCGAAATCATTGATTTTCTGACGCTGGCGGCGCTGGCGGACGATCTGACCCTGGAAGATCTCGAATTGCTGCTGACCTCGTTGGAAGGAACGCCGGGCCTGGCGTCGCTGATCGCGCAATCGATACCTCGGCCCACGATCCTCAACGCCATGCGGGCCGCGTGGGCCTCGCCGCGCGGACGCCGCATGGCCGAGCAACACGCCTTCGACCAGGTCTCGCGCGCCGCCAAAGCGCGCGGGTGCGTGCAGTTGGTCGGCGCCACCTATTGTCAACTAGGGGCTTTCTCCGACCCCGTCTCGCCCGAGCAAGAGGAACTGACGTGGGAACTGACGGGCGCCCTCTACGAACAAGCATTCGAGGCGGGAACGCTCGACCGGGCCACGACCGGCGCCGTGCTGGGGACTTGGGCGGACAAACTGGGCACGGGCTTGAACTTCTGGAAACTTGGCGCCGCGCCGAATTTGTCGCCGCCGATCCGCGGGCCGTTGGCCTACGTCATCGGCATGCGCTTCAAGACGCGGAACAAGCCGCAAGCCGCCGAAGCCCTATTGCGGCAAGCGCGGGAAGACGCCCAAACTACGAACGACCAGCGCTTGCATAGCCTCGTTGAGCCCGCGCTAGCGCCCGGGGCGTAAGCCGTCTCTTGGCGCGAGGCGTATCTCTGGGCGACGTTGCCTAAGAATCGCGCGGAATGTCACACGTCCGCGTTTTCTCATTCAGTGCGAGTCATCCCAACCTTTTTCGCCTGAAAAGAGCCATGCGTTACGCATTCCCACGCCGCCAGAAACGCTTGCGCCCTTCGACATTCCGCCGGCATACCGCGCTTGAGCCTTTGGAGCCGCGCTGCGTGCCCGCCATCCTGGCGCCGCAAGCCCGGCCGGGGTTTGAGGAAACCGAGTCCCGTGGTAGCTGGAATTTTTCGGAATGGCAACCAAACACGAATCTCAACCTGTGGGTCCAGCAGAATACTGGCCCATTTGGGACGTTTCGACCCGTCGGGCCGGTTTTTCAATTCCGCACCCAGTGGGACACGGTGATGACGATCGAACCCTCCGACGACTCGGAAAAAATCGGCGACCCGGTCGAGGTCACAATGCGTGCGGAGGTAGTCACGTCGTCTCCAGGACTACCGCCCACCGATACTCCTTACCAAAGCAAGACCTTCACGGCGTCGGCGGCGCTGGTCTAAAAGGGGACATTCTACTTATTTGTTGGACCATACGGGTAAAATCGCCCAAGGGGTCGGGAGTCTTTTTCGGTCAAGCGCTTCGCGACATGACGCGATGCTTGACTGAAAAAGACGCCCGACCCCGTCTGGCGGCGCTTGCTTGCGACGGGAAAAACGGCGGGGCCGGCGCCTGGTTTATTGTAAGTCGAGCGTCAGGTCGGTCTTGCCGCCTTCGGGAATGGTGGCTTCCAGGCCGGAGGTCGTGGGGTTGGCGTACTTTCCGGGAATGGGCGACTCGAACCCGCCGGGCGGCTCGGGCGCCAACACTCCCGGCTCAATCTCTTGTACGGCGCTGGCCGACACGGTGATGCGGTAGGAGCCCACCGGGGCGCCGTCCTCGGCTTCGTAGGTGCTTAAGGTGAAGCGCCCTTCGTTGTCGGTCTTGCCGTTGGCGGTCACCATGCCGTCCACGTGCTGAAAGGAAACCGAGGCGTCCGGCAGCGGCTGGCCTTGATAGGTTACGACCCCGCTGGCGGGCACGGTCGGGAGTTTCTCAGGCCCCGGCGGCGCGTCGCTGCAACCGACGGACCAGGGGACCAAGCAGCAAGACGCCAAGAGCAGCAAGAGTTTCGCGCGCAACGGAAAGACTCCGGATAAACGATAAAAGAAAAGGAGACGTCTCGCCGCCGCAAAAGCGCACGCGACGGAGATGATAACTTCGAGGTTGCGAATGGGGCGCGGTTCTCGCGCGCCTCGCGAAAAACTTCGCCCGCCCACTGGCAAGCGCGGCCCTGGCGGAAGGTCCCGTCCGGCAGACGGGACCTACTTGACCAGACGACCGCGCTTTGCGGCGGATCAGCTCGACGGGATTGGTTCGCCGCTGCCGCGGGTGCCCATCGCCCCGAGGACGCCAAACGGGCTGGGACCGGACAAGCCCGTTCCTGCCGCGTTGAGATCGCCCACGTTGATGGTTTGCGAGAGGAACCGCACCGAGCCATCGCCCATGAGCGCCATCGCGCCGCCGGGGTGCCGGCTGCTGGGCGGATAAAGTCCCGGCTGAGCGTCATGCGAGTTCCAGGCGCAGGAGACCGAGTTGGGCGGGGCGTTGGTCGTAAGACCGCCAAACCCCATCCCACCGTCGGGCCAGCGAACGCCCGCCCAGGCGCTCGCGGAAACGCTCCAGGTCTTGGTGGAGTGATTAAAGTTCGAGAGGCAGCCGTTGGGGGTTGTGAACCAGGAACTGCCTTGTTGAGCGGTCCGCGTGATTTGCTGAGAGCCGCCCCGGATTCGCTCCGACATGGCGATGGTATTGCTCAACCCGTCGGTGACGTCGGCAAAGCGGAAACCTTTGCCCGAGGAGTTGGCGAGTCCAAACATCCCGCGACTGGCGCCGGCGGACGTATGGAGGTCAATGGAGTCGCCACTGCAGAACATGTAGTTCGTATGGTTGACTCCCGACGCGGGGGGACCAACATCCGACGGGCAAAAGAAGCCGGGAATGGTTTGCTGCCAAGGCGTGTAACTGCCGTTCCACGGCTCGGGGCCGCCCGCCACGTAGGTCGTCGATCCGACCGTCAGGGGGTTCATGATCTGCTCGTGGAGTGGGCCTTGCTCAATGTAAGGCAGCAGGTCGATCAGCCCGCTCTTACGACCGTAGCTCGACGGGAGGTGGAGAAACCTTCCTTCGCGGAACGGCAGGTGCTTCTTGCTGTCGTGGTGGTTGTGCAGCCCCAGGCCAAATTGCTTGAGGTTGTTGGAGCACTCGGAGCGCCGGGCCGCCTCGCGCGCGGCCTGGACCGCCGGCAGCAGCAGGGCGACGAGGATGCCAATGATCGCGATCACCACCAACAATTCGACCAGGGTAAAACCCTTGTTGGGAGGACGAAAACACTGCGGAGATGAATGCATGGCGATACCTAAGGTGGGGGAGAAATAGGAAGGATGAATGAGGGACTTGGGACAACGCCCAAGCGGTTGCATTTTTGCAGCCACCAAGAGGAATGTCAACAATTTTGAAAGGGGACATACTGATTTATATAAATCACTCTTGTTCAATCACGCGCAACCCCCGGCGCAACACACGTTCCGCTTGTGTGGATGACTTTCTCTGTCCATGCGCGGGGCCACCTGCGTTGCGCGATAACCCGTCATGGTGGCTAAGTTCGCCGGCGGCGGCTCACGCAGGCCGTTCATCCGGAAATCGCTCGCGCGTTCCGCGTTCGCTGTCAACTTGACAAACGCCGCTCTGCGGTGTGTATTCGGGTCGATCGTGTATGCCGAGCTTGCCTTTCACTCTGCCCGTTTGTATCGCCTTCGTGATTTTTCTGTCTCCCTTGGTTAGCGGCCAATAGTCGCTCGAAGAGGGCGGCGGAAAAACGCCCTCGGCGGCGGTGCGTTGGAATCTGAGACGTCGCGGGGCGCCTTGAATCTCGGGACGGTAGCTTGGCGCGCCGTGGCTTAGTCTTTCTCGCACTCGAAAGGAACCATGACCACTTCCGTTGACAACGCCGAAGAGTCGGGTTCCTCCGAGGGCGTGCTCTCGGCGGGCGAGGAGCGCTTCGAACGGTGGCGGCGCGTGGCGGGCGTGGTGCTCATGCCCGTCGCCTTCGGCGCCGCCTATGTGCTGACCGCGGGCCGCCTGGACCCGCAAGGCCAGCGCCTCTCGGCGGTGCTGGCGGCGGTGGCGGTGCTGTGGATGACCGAAACGCTGCCGCTGCCCGTGACCGCCATGCTGGGCGCGTGCCTGTGCGTGCTGCTGGACGTGGCCAACGCCAAGACGGTGTTCGCGCCCTTTGCCGATCCGATTGTGTTCCTGTTCATCGGCAGCTTCATGTTAGCGCGGGCGATGACGGTCCACCAACTAGACCGGCGCTTGGCCCTGGCCATCCTGTCGTTGCCCTGGGTCAGTCGCGGGACGGGAAGAGTGATGGCGGCCATGGGGCTAGTCACGGCGCTTCTGTCGATGTGGGTCAGCAACACCGCCACCGCCGCCATGATGACGCCCATTGCCTGGGGCGTGCTGCAAGCCCTGCACGAAGTGCGCTCGGGCGGCCAACCGCCGTCGCCACTACGCGCCCGCTCCTGGTCGTTCGCCACGGGCATGATGCTGATGGTGGCCTACGCGGCTTCGATCGGCGGCGTGGCCACGCCAGTCGGCTCGCCGCCGAACCTGATCGCCATCAGCCTGATCCGCAACCTGGCGGGGATGGAGATTGGCTTCTTCACCTGGATGACGCTCACGCTGCCGCTGTTCGCCGTGATGAGCGTGGTCTTATTCGCGGTCCTGTCGCTGCTGCACCCCGGCGGCATCACCACGCAGGGTCACGCCGCCGATTTGAACCGCTACCTGCGCCGCCAGCGCGACGCCCTGGGACCGTGGACCGCCGGACAGCGCAACACGCTGGCGGCGTTCGGGGTGGCGGTCATGTTTTGGATTCTGCCGGGCGTGCTGCCGTTGTGGCTGGGCGAAGAACACGCGCTGGCGGCGTTCCTGGACGAGCGCCTGCCCGAGTCGGTAGTGGCGCTCTTGGCGGCGACGCTGCTGTTCATGCTGCCCACGAACCTGCGGGAAGGCGAGTTCACGCTCCCCTGGCGCGAGGCGACCAAGATCGAGTGGGGCACGATCCTGCTGTTCGGCGGCGGGTTGAGCCTGGGGGCGCTGATGTTCTCGACCGGCGTGGCCGAAGCGCTTGGCCGCGGCGTGACCAGCGTGACCGGCGTCACGTCCTTGTGGGGCCTGACGGCGGTGGCGGTGGCGATGGGCATCTTCCTTAGCGAAACGTCGTCCAACACCGCGGCGGCCAACATGGTCATACCGGCGGTGATCGCCATGGCCCAATCGGCCGACGTGAACCCGGTCCCGCCGGCGCTGGGGGCGTGTTTGGGGGCCAGCTTCGGGTTCATGCTTCCGGTTTCCACCCCGCCCAACGCCATCGTTTACGGTTCGGGCCTCGTGCCCATACCCAAGATGGTCCGCGCGGGCCTGCTGTTCGACCTGTGCGGTCTGCTCGTGATCGTCGCCGGCCTCCGCGTGCTCTGCCCGCTGCTGGGCTTCGCCGAATAACCCACGGCTGGCGTAAGCCGACGAAGGGAACGGACGTTGGATCTGAAGCAACGCTGGCGAGCGCCCCGTGCATACCGGATTTTCGGGTGACTCCTAAGGGCGGGAAACTAGCTCCAAAGAGACCTGTTGTTCCTCGCTGCGAACCGTTGCCTGAAGCGGCGTGTGGATTGGGTCGGTATAGATTTTGGGAAACCTTTCCGCCGGCATGGTAAGGATGGTTCCGTCATCGGCCCGCGGGGCGTCGTAAATCGCCAGGTCTTCAACCATCACGCGATGGGTTCCCAGGAGCGCTCCATCGAGCTGGGTTTCCGTGCGGAGTTTGAACTTTCCCGAAGCATCGCTGATCCCCATCGAGCGCACGCCCGAGTTCTCTCCGGATTCCTCGGGAACGAACGTGACGAGCACCTTTTCAAGGGGGCGACCGTCGATGGTTACGGTTCCTTCGACAAGTCCAAGCGGTGCGCTTTTTCCGCATCCGGCGAGCCACAAGACGCACAGGAACGCCAGGGCAACGCTCCGCCGCCGTCTAGAAACAGGAAAGGGTTGAGAAATCAAGGCAGGCAAACTCGGCGGTAAGGTTAGTTCAAATCAACCACTTGGTTGTCGTCACGCACGGCGGCGCGTTGCAACATGGGCAAGGAAATCGTCTGGGCAATGAAACGGACCGAGCCGTCCGCCAAGGCGAAATTCGCTCCGCCCGGGTGCTGGCTGCCGTAGGCGCTAACGCGGCGATCATTGTAGTACTGGTAACTGCTGAAGTCGGAGGCAGGCGGAACCATGCTGCCGCCACTCGAAAAATGCGCGGGAACGCGAAAATTAATCGGGGCGTACGCGCTCAGCGTGACATCGCCCCCCGCCAGCCGACCGGCGGAAGGCGCCCACCAACCGATCGAGCCCATCGGGTTGAGGAACTGTCCGCCGGGCGCGGTGATGTTCGCGGCGAAAGAGTCGTGGTTCGGATCAAAGTGAGACCGCTCGCCAAACAGCAAGGTATTGCTCGAACCGTCAAGCACGTCGGCCATGCGAATCGGCCGCCCGTCTGGCGCCGTCTGCGAGCCTGGGCCGATCACAAAAAAGATTCCGTCGTTGGTGGCCAGTTGCGGATCGTAGGACCGCGTGCCGCCGTTGCCGCCGTAACTGGTGATGCCGTACCAGCGGCTACCCGTGTTGATGGGGTTTTCCGGAATCACGTCGGACGGGCAAATCAGCACCGGCAGCACGACCGCCGACTTGGAACTGGCGCCGCCCACGGTATTGTTGATCGGATCGATTTCGTCCCAGCCGTCAACTAACGGGCCTTGCTCCATGAACGGCGAAAGCTTGACAAAGAGCGAAACGCCGCGAAACTTGGGTGCGGACGAAAACGAATGTTGGTAGACGCCTGGCGGAAACGCCTTGTGGACGTCGTGATGGTTGTGCGCTGCGATCGCCAATTGATGAAGCTGGCTGCCGCACTGCATGCGCCGGGCCGCCTCCCGCGCCGCCTGCACCGCGGGCAGCAAGAGCGCGACGAGAATACCAATAATGGCGATCACCACCAGAAGCTCCACCAACGTAAATCCTGTTCGAGGTCGCATGGGAATGATCTCCGGAAATGCATTACAGGAAAGCACAAGGCCTACGCGGGGCCGTCGCGACCTTAGGGACTCACGGGCGTTTCGACGCGCCGAATCTGCTGGGCGTCGTCGATCTCAATGCGGGGCACGCCGCCGACTTCCGTCACCAGCCCGCGTACCTGGATGACCTTGCCTTGGAAATGTTCCACAATGTCACGGATTCCCTTGGCGGTAAGGCTTTCGGCGCCGCGGCGGGGCTGCTGGCGCAGGAGTATCAACGGCAAACCGGGTTTCGCATGGTCGTGCTGATTCGCTCCAGCCAGGAAGCCGTCGACTTGCTGGACCAAGGCAAGGTCCATCTCGCGGGCGTACACTGGGCCGAGGCCGGCGATCAACGCGGCAATGCCGGAGCCTTGCAGGACCGGGGCCTAAGCGCCGACCTCACGCTGTTTCACGTCGCCGATTGGGAGGAGGGGCTAGCCATTCGCCACGACGCGCGAATCCGCAACGCTCGCCAGGTCGCGAAATCCGGCTTGCAATGGATCGGCCGCGCGGCCGGCGCCGGAGCGCGTCGTTGCCAGGACCAGATTCTCGGCGACCGCGAATCACCCGCAAAGATCGCCCACGACCACCGCGGCGTTGTCGAGGCGATTCGCAGCGGGTGGGCCGACGTGGGCGCGTGCGTCCGCCTGGCCAGCGAAGAAGGCCGCCTCGCCTTCATCCCGATCAGCAAGGAAAGTTTCGACTATTGCCTTCCCGCCACGCTGGCCGATGACCCCCGCTTGCGGGCGTTACAGACGGTGCTGCGATCCGCGTCGTACCGCGCGATGCTGCTGGACTTGCCCGGTTACGACCCCCGTCGCTGCGGCGACGTTCAAACCCTATCCGCCAATCGTTCCTGATGGTGCCGCGGAGAAATTCGCATGATGCATCTTGCACGAACCGTCCGCCAGGCCAGCCTTTTGCTGTTCTTGCTCCTGGGCGCTTGTTCCGCCAGCGAACCCGGCGGCGGCGCGGCGCCCGATCGCGTCGCCCCGGCAACGTCGGCCGGAGATGCGCCGAGCCTCATTATCTCGGCGGCGGCCAGCACCAAGGAAGTGATCGAGTCGTTGGCCGAGAAGTTCCAAGCTCAATCAGGAATCGACGTGAAGGTGAATCTTGGCTCATCCAGCGCGCTGGCGAACCAGATTATCGCCGGCGCGCCGGCGGACCTGTTCCTCTCGGCGAACCAACAATGGGCCGACGAGGTGGAAAAAAGCGGCAAGGCGGAAGCCATGACCCGCCTGCTCACCAATCGGCTAGTGATCGTCGTGCCGGCCGGAAACCCGGCGGGCGTCCGCGAGCCGAAGGACCTTCTTTCTCCGGAAGTGAAAAAGATCGCGCTTGCCGGCGAAAAGGTTCCGGCGGGCATATACGCGGATCAGTCTCTCTCTCATTTAGACCTACTCGACGCGCTCGTCGCCGGCGGGAAAATAGCCCGTGGTCAAGACGTGCGCAGCGCGCTCAGCTACGTGGAGCGAGGCGAGGCGGAAGCGGGTATCGTTTACTCCACCGATCTTCGCGCCGCCGCCGGACTCGAAACGATGCATGCGTTCGATCCCAAGCTCCACGATGAGATTGTCTACGTGCTCGTGCTTTTGAAAGGGGAAGGCAATCGGCCAGGGGCGAACACGTTCTTTGACTTTCTCCAATCCAAGGAAGCCGAGGACGTTTACACGGAATTTGGGTTTTCTCGACTGCCGTAATCGACATTGACCCGCGGAGGACGTAGTTGTTCGTTTTGACACCCGCGGAATGGGAAGCGGTTCGGCTCACGCTGCTGGTCGCCACGGTCGCCGTTGGCGCCAGTCTTCCGCTAGGAATCTTTCTCGGCTGGCTGCTCGCGCGCCGCGACTTTCCGGGCAAGTTCCTCGTGGAAGCGGCCATCAATCTGCCGTTGGTGCTTCCGCCCGTGGTCACGGGTTACCTGCTCCTCGCAACATTCGGCAGAAACGGCCTGATCGGCTCGACGCTGGAAAGCGCCTTCGGCGTGCGATTTGTTTTCGACTGGAAAGGCGCCGCCCTGGCCTCTGCGGTAGTTGGCTTTCCGTTGCTCGTTCGCCCGATCCGTTTGGCATTCGCAGCGGTCGATCAACGATTGGTGCAAGCGGCGCGGACCTTGGGCGCGACGCCGCGGGATGCGTTCCAGACGATCACCTTGCCGCTAGCGCGGCCGGGCATCTTGAGCGGTTGCGTTCTTGCCTTTGCGCGCAGCATGGGGGAATTCGGCGCGACAATCATGATCGCGGGCAACATCCCCGGCGAGACGCGAACCGTTCCCCTGCTGATCTACTCGCTGCTTGACGCGCCTGGCGGAATGCAGGCCTCCTACCGCCTGGTGATCGCTTCCATCATCATCGCCGCCGGGGCGCTTCTCGTCGGCGAACTGTTCGACCGCCGCGGCCGACGCCAACTCGCTCAATCGTGACCTTCCATCATGACGGTGCTTCAGTTTGATTGCCAAATCCGCTATCCGACCGGCTTCGCGCTGAACTTCGCGTTTGAAGCGGGGTCGGGCGTGACCGCGCTGGTGGGGCCGTCCGGTTGCGGCAAGACGACGGTTCTCAACCTGATTGCGGGATTGCTCATCCCGGATTCCGGCCGAATCACGCTTCGCGAGCAAGTGCTTTACTGTTCGTCCGCGGGCGTCCATGTCGCCCCGGAGCGCCGCGGCGTCGGCTACGTATTCCAGGAGTACCACCTCTTTCCGCATCTTAGCGTGGAGCAGAACCTTCGTTATGGACAGCGAAGGTCTCACGGAGAGCACTTTAGTTTTTCCAAGACGGTCCAGATCCTGAATCTTGGCGGGTTGCTCGGTCGCCGCCCGGCGACCCTAAGCGGAGGAGAGAAGCAGCGCGTCGCGATTGGCCGCGCAGTCCTTAGGGACTGCCGCATCCTTCTCCTTGACGAACCCTTTAGCGCGCTGGATCCCGAACTGGGATCGAGTATCAGCGATTACCTGGCCCAGATTATCGCGGAATTTCATATTCCAACGTTGCTGGTGAGCCACAACTCCGAGAACGTGGCTCGCCTCGCTAGTTCGACGGTTCAGTTATACGAACCCGCGTCACGACACGATCGATTTCGTCGCTGAAGACGATGCGGAACGGCTTGAAAAGGGGGTATGGTGCTTTTTAAAGTAGCATGTCCCCCTTTTTGATCCATGGGTACATGAACCAGGCAACTTCGGCCCGAGTACCGTTGCGGACCGCAGGAGTATGTGGTTGGCCGCACAGCGCGGCAAATTAACCGTTGTCATCGCTCGGAGTCAGGTCAGCGGAGCTTCGCTTCCGCATTGAACCTAGGTCACACCTAAGTGCCGAAGGCGCTGGCGCGAGTCGCGATACCGCTAGCGCTGACGATTCAGAATCCCACTTCATCCCGAACCACGGCGCTGGAACGAGCGGCAAGCCCGCTGGCGATGATCCAGTGCAGCTTCGAAATCGGGTCGACGCCGAAGAAAATACGTCCGAAGTAGGCCATCACGGCGCCACCCACCGCGGCAAGGATTGGTGGCAGGCGACCCAGCAAGAGACCAAGGACGCCTGCGGCAGCGAGCAGTCCCAGGACTTCGACCATCGACGGATCGTTAGCTTCCAACTCAGACCAGCGCATCGGAGCACCTCACATATTGGGGGTTGGCTTTGGCATCCAAGGCTCGAGCGAACCTCTGCCGTATAAAGAACGCCGGGGTGTGACATCCAGGGGCAGGCCTGGCCGCGATCGACAAGGTCATGGAGTGCGGGAGGCCCCATGCCGACCGTGGCCGATGTGCTGCGGCGGTACGGCGAACGCTATCTCCAGCGGTTCAGCGCCGCGCGTGCCATCGCCAGGGCCTCCTAATCGAGCATTAATCGTCAGGGTCACTTCGCTTGTGTTTGCAAAGCTACCGAGACGGCAGTAACATTTCGTCCGACTGGAAATCTCCTCCCTCGGAAAAAGACGATGCCGTTCGCAACATGCAGACTCTTCGTGGTCGGATTTCTGCTGGCCTCACTTGCACTTCCCCTGGCCGCACAGGCTCAAGAAGGGGACGCCGCAAAGGATGCGGCTGCGAAAATTGAGCAGGCCGTGCGTCAGGAAATCGAAGCGGACCTGTTTCCGGGAGCCGTGGTGCTCCTCGGCACGGCTGACCGAATCCTGTTTCATGACGCCTACGGCCTGGCGCAAGTCAAGCCGCAACCTGTCGCAATGCGGAAGGATTCGATCTTCGACGTCGCGAGCGTCACCAAGATTATCTGTACCGCCACCGCGATGGGAATCCTGCGGGATCGCGGACTCATCGACCCTGATGCTCCGATGAGCCGCTACCTCCCGGACCACAAGGGGAAGGGAGTCGATCAAATCTCCCTCCGCCATCTAGCGGCCCACGTCTCAGGTTTTGCAGCCGACCCGCGAGTCAGCCACGGAGGAAAGGTCACCGGAGACGAGATCTTCGTCCGGATGTTGCTGGAAGATCCTACCTGGCCCGTCAACACGAAGTATGAGTACGCCGATCGAAACATCATCCTGCTCAGCACCATCATCGAGCGGGTGACTGGCAAGTCCTTCGAAGCCTTTTGTCAGGAGGAAGTCTTCCGTCCGCTACAGATGAAGGACTCTCACCTCAACCGCGTCGAGCCGACAGAACGTGTGGTCGACTGTGGATACCCGCCGCTGGGCCTGAGCCATAACATAGACACACGGCACACCGACCGCGCCATCGGGAGTTGCGGCCTGTTCACCACGGCGGAAGACGTATCCCATGTGTGCCGCATGATGCTCCACCAGGGGGAATGGGAGGGTCGTCGCGTGTTGTCGAAGGAAACGGTCATCGACTTTACGACACGTCGGAAAGACTTCCCGCTGGCTGGCCGCGGATTCATCTGGGAAGTCGACGAGAAATCGAATCACCGTCCTGCGGGGATGTCCGCCAAGGCGTACGGACACAGCGGCTGGACCGGAATCTCTGTCTGGATCGACCCGGTCCCCGGCGTCTACACCATCGTGATGACGAACCGGACGCATCCGGCTCTGAAAAAGTACGAGCCCGGCCAGCGCCCCTCCTCCAGCCAGCGCACGGAAGAGCAGTATCGCGCACGTGGCCGCATCGCCCAGACAATGCTCGATGCCTTCGGATACTGAAATCCCTTGGCGTGGGCTGTACCCTCCAGGTTACCCGCATTTCTGCCTGGTGGTTCTGACGCCTCGGAGGATCAGGAGGAGTCTTTCCAGGCCGCGCCCCAGCGTTTGCCAGCCGGGCCGCCGGGCGCCATTCTACTTTTTAGGTAGCATGCCCCCTTTTTATTAAGTTGCACGGCCCATAACCAGCATTGCCAGGCTATTCCCGGCTGATGGCCCGTATCAATTTGAGCGCCTTGTTCGGTGCTGGCTTCAGTCCGTAGAGTTCGGGTTGGGTCGCGAATCGTCGATGTTTCGTTGAGGCGCGGCCCGAGTGGTTGTAGCAGATGCGACGGTCTTTGGAACGAGGAACAGTCCCCGCGCTTTGTCGCTTTTATTGCCCGACGCTACAGTCCACTTTTTGACGATGTGGTCCTGTTCATCAGTTACGAATGCCGTCGTAAATTCCCGTTCAATATCGTCGGCGTCGCGTGGAGCAGTTACAAGGGCAAGGGCGTAGTCCTGAAGCGTGGTATCGAAGTCGAGCGAGTCGATCGAACCGCTCGGCAGGCGTGGCGTGAATTGTTCAAATGGAATGTCGCGATAGAATTCATGGACGACGCCATCGTTTTCGGAGACGGCGAATGGTTGGGGCAAATCGTTGGAAGCTGTGCGCGATTCCTTCTCGCAGCCGATTCCAAGTGCGGATGCCACGGCACAGAGGAAATAGGTGAGGTAACGCATTGGCGTCTGCTCGAAGTTACGCGGCACGAACGAACTAACCGCACGGTGCGAAAGGATTTTACTACAACAAACCGGGCTGATGCGCCGTTCCCCTACTTGGCGATCGGTTGATACATGATCTCCGGGATGGGTCTTGCAAATTCCGCACGGCGATCCGACATCGTGATGTGGCCCTTCGGGTCGAACGGGATGGACGCGGTTTTGTACTCCGCCCCGGTAATCCGGCGTTCAATCCGCTCCAGGGTCGCAAAGATGTCGCGTTCCGTGGCGTCGTCCGTTTCGTCGGCCGAGCCGTACTCTGAGTAGAAGTACTCGGGGTCCGAATACCAGTACAACCGGAGCAACGTGCCGGCATCGACGTACGGATTCTCGATCAGAGCGTGGATCGGCTTCTCCCGGCCGTCTCGATCCCAGTTTGCGGCGAAGAAATCGAGTTCCTCGGCACTGGTGCAGGTCCGTAAGAAGTCGGCACGCTCCCGGTGCAATTTCTGAAGATGCCGCTTCTCCTGCTCGTCGAGCGCCAGCTTTTCGTCCAATTCCAGGTCGCCAGAACCCTCGCCGACGAGCTGCATAATCTCTTGTTGACGCTTCTCGACCAACGCCATAGGGAAACCCTCCTCACCGCTGAACAACGGAACTAAGTTGCACCGCCGGAAATGACTTTGATGTAACCTAATCCGCGCGATTCGCCGGTGTCAACTTGAGCGTGTGATTAGAGCGCGATAGCCGTGCCATGCCAGTGTTGCCGACGCGGAAAGCTGTACGAGGCCGAGGAGCCAAAAGGGAACGGTCCAAAGAAGCATGGCGCCCGGGTTGGTAAGGAACGGGGGTCCGCCTTCCGGTAAGCGATAGACATTCTCCGCACTAAGGGCATTTTCCTCCCCTACCAGCCAGATGAGCCACAGCATGAGTGGCTCGGACCACCAAAGCGTTGCAGCGCCCGCGAGAAGAAGCACCACAGATTGAAGTAGGTCCACAACGCCGAGAATTTTGGTTCTCACGGCAGGTTTTTCAATTCCCTAACGCTCGCGTTAACCGGGCTGCGGCCAACGACATTCAAATAGCCGCGCGGCCCGCGGCTCCGGTTGGACGCGTGGCCAGGGCCTTTCCGGCTTGACTTCACCAAGCGTCATGTGAACAAACGCCGCTTTGGCAGGACCGCAATATGCGTCATTCGCATTTCCGAGTCTTGCCGCGACGGCGGTGAATTTCCACGCATTGTCTTCCGAGCACTCGACGATTCGATTGGTGTAATCTGATAAGCCGGCCTGCCCGGCGGTGTCGAGTTCAGTGATTTGATCGGCGGCGCTTGGTAACACTCCCGGGACGCTTCGCAGTACTTTTGACCCCCGACGCTTTAAATTGGGCGAGCCGCGTTTTCGCATCAGCTTTGGCCGTTTCCATCGCTGCAATAAGATCAGCGCTCACGAGGGCATCGTATTCAGTCGCCAGATCAATAAACCCGTCGTCCGCCGTGGCGGCGCCAACCAAGCCGTCGTAAATAGATGCAAGGAGGACATAGGCGTAGGTGCGGCACTCAGCCAGGTATTCCGGCGTGACCGGCTCATCGAACGCTTCGTTCGGACGGTGGGTCAAGAGTGCGTACACACGCACCAACGGGCCGAGGACGGGATCGCACCAGGTGTCGTCGCGGTAACTGCCGGTCGTCCGCAGTTCGCCATCCAGCCGTTCCGCTCTACGGCTGACGTCGGAGTAGTCGAAAGGCGCCGACATAACCTTACCTCATGTGCCGCCGAACCGGGCAAGCCGTGACTACCGCCCCCAACAATTGAACCGCCGCCAGCCCGGCGGGCGAAGGTGACAACGCAGGCCAAAAAAGGGCTCATTCGGTCGATTAAGGGCCGCGGAGAATTACCGTAAAGGACAATGACGGCGAGCACCGCAAGGCACAAGCTCAGAACGGTCCACATGGCCCTTTTGAACCGCCGAACTTCGTCCGGATTCATTGCAGGCTTTTTGCCGGGTTGCTCTAGCTTACTCATATCGGATTCAACCATCTTTGATTGCCTAACGCCTGCGTTCACTTGCGGGCCAGCTGCAAGGAACATGGTGTCTTGAAAAACCGTCATGCGGGCCCGTTAAGTGCAACGCGTTGTTATGCGGCTACTCCTCAGCGTCGATCCCGATTGCCGCGATAAACTCTTTCATGTTCTTGGCGATGGTCACAGCCGAGTCGAATCCGGCAACCGGATCATACATCACGATTGGCCACGGCTCCCTGCCGCGCGTATCGAATGCAATCGATTCCATTCCGCCATTGCTCCCAAACACAAAGTACCCAGGATACAACTCGCGCTGGTCAGCACTTTGATTTAGTTCGTCAGTGTACTCCGCTTCATAAAGCATGAAAAATAGCGGCGGCAGGTTAAGCGGACCTTCACCGCCGTTGGTGTATCGAAGCAGGTCCACATATTCGTCCGGCAGCGGACCCGGTGCGTTTTGCCGGAGACGTTCGATCGCCTGTTCCCTAGCCGGTGGCCGTGCGGTCCAGTCGCGGCCTGTCTGGGTCAGTAGAGTCTGGACATCCACGGGCACCTCTGCCACATAAAGAATCGATGCAAGCGGTGAGGGGTGGGACGGAAGCCGCTACGATGCGGTTTGTGTGTTGTCCGTTTCCCACCCTTTCACCGGAGCTTTGCAATGATCATTCTGGCGATC